>Ga0075314_1000080_pt1 | contig 13597 bp, 8 predicted proteins | sample MayberryNE_Catta_6_FD_120055 | JGI IMG/M metagenome (GOLD analysis project Ga0075314, IMG submission 120055) | Natural and restored wetland microbial communities from the San Francisco Bay, California, USA, that impact long-term carbon... | ecosystem: Environmental > Terrestrial > Soil > Wetlands... | reverse complement strand
GCGTTCTCCTCCTCGTAGCGAGGCTCCCGGTGCACGGTCACGCGGTGACCCGGACCCGTTCCGCCGATGGATTCCCTTCCGGGCGGCGGAAACTCCGTCAGCGCCCCGTCCGTCCGGCGCACGAGGGACGCCGGAAGATCGTAGAGGAAGCGGGACGGGACGGCGTCCCGGTACGAGCCGAAAAGGTTTCTCCGGCGGGCGAGCGACAGGAAGACCCTCTCCCGCGCCCGGGTGAGCCCCACGTAGAAGAGACGCCGCTCCTCCTCGATCTCGTGCGGGGAATCGACCGACCGCGAGTGGGGCAGCAGCCCCTCCTCCAGCCCGACGAGGAATACGACGTCGAACTCCAGCCCCTTGGCGTTATGCAGCGTCATCAGTCGTACCGCCTCGGACTCCTCGCCGCCCGCCTCCTCGGCCGCCAGCGTCACCTTCTCGAGGAACTCGAGCAGCCCTTCCTCTCCCGATCCCTTGAACGTCTCGGCCACCCGGAGCAGTTCGCGGACGTGCTCCAGGTCCTCCTCCCTCCCGGCGCCTTCGCGTCCCTCCCCCGGCTCCCGGGCCGCCGCCTCCAGGGCGTCGAGGTACCCCACCCCCGAAAGGAGGGCGTGCAGCGCCTCGGCGGGGGACATCTGGGAAAGCTCCGCAAGCCACAGGGCGCGGAACGAGAAGAGGGGGGCCAGGTTCGGGATCCGCGAGAGCGCGCCGGATGGGGGAATTCCCTCGCGCCGCGCCGCCGAGCGCGCCTTTTCGAGCGTCACCTCTCCCACGCCGCGGCGGGGGAACTTGAGGAGACGCTTGAGGGAAACCGCGTCGTCGGGGTGGAGGAACCACTTGAGGTACGACACCGCGTCGCGCACCGCCGCGCGCTCGTAGAAGGAGAGGGCGCCCCGCAGGACGTACGGGATCCGGAGCATCCGGAGCGCGTCCTCCACCGCCCGGGACTGCGCGTTCACCCGGTAGAAGACGGCGATCTCCGTGGGGGCGACCCCGGCGCGGATCTCGCGCGCCACCGCGGCCGCGACCTCCTGCGCCTCGGCCTCCTGGTCGGCGTAGACCGCCATCGCGGGGCGCTCGCCCCCCTCCCGCGCGGGGGTGATCTTCTTCTCCCGCCGGGAGCGGTTTTTCGCGATGAGGGCGCCGGCGACCGAGAGGATCGCGGCGCGGCTGCGGTAGTTCGTCGACAGGTGGATCACCTTCGCGCCCGGATGCCGGCCCTCGAAGGTGAGCATCGGCGCCGCGGAGGCGCCGCGCCACCCGTAGATCGACTGGTCCTCGTCCCCCACGGCGCAGAACGAGTCGGCTCCCCGGGCGATGAGCTCCGTGAGCTCCGCCTGGGCGCCGTCCACGTCCTGGAACTCGTCGACGAGCAGGTGGCGGATTTCGGAGCGGACCGCGGAGAGCACGTCCGGCGCGCCCCGAAGCAGCGTCACGGGGAGGCGGATGAGGTCCGTGAAGTCGACCGCCCCCGCTTCGGTCAACGCGTCGTCGTACGCCTTCCCCACCTGCCCTGCCGTGGTGACGACGCGCCACCCCGCGGAAAGCGCGGCCTGCTCCACGGAGACGCCGTCCCGCTTCGCCCGCTCGATGAGTCCCCCGAACTTCGCCGGGGAAAATTTCTTCTCGTCGACGTTCAGATCCTTCAGGATCCGCTTCAGCACGTCGTGCTGATCCCGGGTGTCGTAGATGACGAAGCGAGGGGAGAGGCCGATGCGGCTCCCATGGCGCCGCAGGAGGACCGCGCCGAAGGCGTGGAAGGTGCCCAGCCACGGCACCCCCGCCGCCCTCGGCGATCCGTCGAACGACCGGGCCAGCGCGTCGCCGACCGTCGTCTCCCCGACGGGGACGAGCGCCTTCGCCACCCTCTCCCGCATCTCCCCCGCCGCCCGGTTCGTGAAGGTGATCCCGAGGATGCTCCTCGCGGGCACGCCGTCCCGGAGCAGGCGGACGATGCGGGCCACGATCGCCCGCGTCTTTCCCGACCCCGCTCCCGCCACCAGGAGGAGCGGCCCCCCGTCGTGCAAGACCGCGCGCCGCTGGTCGGGATCGAGCGTGGTGAAGATCGGGTCGGAAAGCATCACGGGAACGGATAGCCTCCTTCTTCATGAAGCGGGACAGGGTACCGCATCGGGGAACGGCGTGGAAGGCCGGATCCGATCGCCGCCGGGAGCGACGCCCCCTTCCTTGCGGAATGCGGCGGCCGGCGTGAAACTATTATACGGCATCGCGGCAAACGCACGGGAAAGTCCGACGGAAACGAATCCCGGGATGGGAATACGACATGGAGGGACGGAATGAGCGGGCGACACGCGGATGCATTCGTCTTCTTCGGAGCGACCGGAGACCTCGCGTATAAAAAGATCTTCCCGGCGCTCCACCGTCTCGCACGGGGCGGACGCCTCGACGTCCCGGTGATCGGCGTCGCCAGGGGCGGGTGGAACCTCGAGCGGCTCAGGGAACGGGCCCGGGAAGGCGTGGAGCGGCACGGGAGCGTCGACCGCGACGCCTTCGAAAAATTTTCCCGCCTTCTCCGCTACGTCGGCGGCGACTACGACGACCCGGCCACCTACGCGGCGCTCCGGAAGGAATTGGACGGCGCGAAACGTCCGCTGTTCTACCTCGCGATCCCGCCCGCGCTCTTCGGCACCGTCATCGGGCGACTTCACGCCGCCCGCTGCGACCAGGGCTCCCGGGTCGTCGTCGAGAAACCGTTCGGACGGGACCTTGCGTCGGCCCGGGAGCTGAGCCGGATCCTTCACAGTTGCTTCGACGAAAAGCGGATCTTCCGGATCGACCACTACCTCGGCAAGAACGCCGTGCAGAACCTGGTCTACTTCCGCTTCGCGAACGCCTTCCTCGAGCCGATCTGGAACAGGAACTACGTCCGCTCGGTCCAGATCACGATGGCCGAGCGGTTCGGACTGGAGGGACGCGGGGCGTTCTACGAGCAGTCCGGGGCGATCCGCGACGTGGTGCAGAACCATATGCTGCAGGTGCTCGCGAACGTGGCGATGGAGCCGCCGGTGGGGAACGAGGACGTGGAGGCGGTCCGGGACGAAAAAGTGAAGGTCCTGAAAGCCATCCCGCCTCTCGTTCCGACGGACGTGATCCGCGGGCAGTTCCGGGGATACCGCAAGGAACCCGGGGTCTCCCCGGCCTCCACGGTGGAGACCTTCGCGGCGCTGCGGCTCGAGATCCGCTCGTGGCGATGGCAGGGGGTCCCTTTCTTCATCCGCGCCGGAAAGCTCCTTCCGCTGAACCGGGTGGAAGTGGTCGTTACGCTGCGGCGTCCGCCTCCGATCTTCACCGGCCCCCTGCCGCCCATCACGGCGGGGATCCCCGGGGCGAACTATATCCGGTTCCGCCTCGGACCGGACCTGACGATCGCCCTCGGCGCGATGGTCAAGCAACCGGGAGAGGAGTTCACCGGCGACCGGGTCGAACTGCTGGCCAGTCATCAGCCCGAGGCCGATGAACCGGATGCCTACGAACAGCTTCTCGGGGACGCGATGCGCGGCGAAACGTTCCGGTTCGCCAGGGAAGATTACGTCGAAGAGGCGTGGCGGATCGTGGACCCGGTCCTTAAAGCGGAAACCCCGCTGTTCCCGTACGAACCCGGGGCTTGGGGTCCGAGGGAAGCGGAAGCGCTGGTGGCTCCCGAGCGGTGGCACGACCCGGCTCCGGCTCCCGTGTCGCCGGGGACACCGTGAAATCGGAGTTTCTTCCCGATCCCGGGGCCGTAGCGGTACGGGCCGCGGAACGGATCGCACAGGTCGCGAGGGAAGCCGTGGCGGAGCGCGGCCGGTTCGCGCTGGCGGTCAGCGGCGGCACGACGCCATGGCGGGCGCTCAGGGCCCTGTCAGGGGAAGACCTTCCCTGGGACCGGGTCCACCTGTTCCAAGTCGACGAACGGGTCGCACCTTTCGGAGATCCGGAGCGGAACTATTTCCACCTGGGGGAAGCATTGATCGATCGCATCGCGATCCCCCCCGCCAACGTCCACCCCATGCCGGTGGAGGAAGAGGACCTCGACGAGGGGGCACGACGCTACGAATCGATTCTTCGCCAGGTAGCCGGAACGCCGCCGGTGCTCGACCTCGTCCAGCTCGGGCTGGGGGAGGACGGCCATACGGCCTCCCTTTTCCCGGGCGACCTGGCGCTCCAGTCCGTCGATTCGGAGGTCGCCGTCACCGGCCCCCACAAGGGATGGCGGCGGATGACGCTCACCTTTCCCGCGATCGACCGGGCACGGCGCATCCTGTGGCTGGTCACCGGCGCCGGGAAGGCCGCGGTCCTCGAACGGTTGCTCGCCGGCGACCGGACCATCCCGGCGGGACGTATCCTTCGCCGCCGCGCCGTCCTGCTGGCCGATGCGGCGGCCGCGGGCGGCCGATAGCCGCCCGGTGCCGGGGTCCCTCCGCGGATCTACGAAGAGGTCGGGATCCGCCGGGTCTCTTCCGGTTTCCCCGGAGGCCCCTCGGGGACCGAAACGACCCGGATGGCGCCCGGGACATACTCCGGCGGAAGGTAGGAATCGGGGATAGCCATCTTGTTTCCGTCGCGGATCTGTCCGTAGTGCGGGGACATGATCTCCACGCCCGCCTCGTTGAACGCGTCCTGGATGTTCTGGTGGAGGAAGGAGTACGTCCGCTCCATGATCTGGGGTTTCTCCGTATACGCGTTCAATTCGTAGGAGACGTAGAAATCGTTCAGGCTCGTCTGCAGGACAAACGGCGGCGGCGACTCCAGGATGTCCGCCGTCCTCCGGGCCGCCGAGATCAGCAGTTCGTGCACCTTTCTCCAGTCGATGTCGTAACCGATGGTGACGCCGGTGTTCAGGATGAGGCCGTGATCCTTCGCCGAGGAATTGAAGTTGACGATGTGGCTCCCCAGGATCATCGAGTTCGGTATCGTCACCCCTACGTTCTTGATCGTCCGGATGCGGGTCACCAGAAGCGTCTTCTCGACCACGTCCCCCACGCTGTCCGCGATCTTCACCCGGTCGCCGACGTGGAACGGCCGCATGTACGTCAGGATGACGCCGGCGACGATGTTCGCCACCGCGGACGTCGACCCGAGGGAGACAAGGACGCCGAGAAAGATGGACACCCCCCGGAACGCCGGCGATTCCGAACCGGGGATGAACGGAAAAGCGATCACCGCGGCGAACGCCACCGCCAGGATGCGGACGATCTTGAAGGTGGGCTCCGCCCATTCGCGGTAAAATCCCTTGATCACGAATCTCCCCTTCCCCACTCCGGAGAAGAACGCCCGGATCAGCCGCAACGCGTACCGGGTGACGAGCGCGATGACGATGAGGAAGAACAGGTTCGGCAGGAAGGCGAGAATCCCGGAGCCGACGAATTTCACCGGCCGGAGGACGTAGTCGATCAGGACGGCCGAGACGCCCTTCGTCCAGGGGAAGAAGCTGAGCACGAGCGGCAAGTAGATGTAGAACAGCAGGGCGGTGGCCAGGATGCGGATCCACCGCATGGCCCCCTTGACGAGCGCAAGGACGCTCTCCTCCCGGACCAGCTCGATCGACTGGAACCGGATGGCGCGGATGCGGGTTCCCTTCCAGGCGTCCGCGGCGGAATAGAGCCGGGGGAACAGGCGCTTGAAGAAAAGAAGCATTGCAACGAGAGCGGCCGTCACGAGAAATCCGTAGGCGACCCCCAGGGCGACGCTTCGGTCGGCGTATGCCTCGATGTGACCCCTGGCCGAGGCCCGCAGGATCTCCGCGTACTCATTCGCCAATTCGGCCCTCGGCTTTCCCTCCGCCGCCGCGTCGCGGTCGGTGACGGTCATGAGGACGAACCCGCCCGCCACGATCTCGCTGAAGGTCTTCGCCTCCATCACCGTGATCGATTCCGCCCGGGCAAAGGGATCCTTCAGGAACGTTTCCAGCCTCCGGAGGATCGCACCCGCCCGATCCTCCGGGGAGAACGACATCACCCCCTCCCGGACGAAGAAGAGGGTCCTGCCGTCCAGGACCACGGGGGCCCCGGACGGCTTCGCCGGCTCCGCCTTCGCTAGCGGTGTCGCTTCCGGCCCCGGCTTCGCCGCCCTGGCCGCGGCCGGCGCCAGGACCAGCGGCAGTAGGACGAGGAGGACGAACCAGCGCGGTCGTAAGGTCATTCCACCCTCCATCGGTCGACGCAACGCGTTTTCCCGTACCACCGGGAGGGACCTCCGTTCCAGCCCCGCGATCCGCCGGTCGAACGGTCACCGCATCGTCCCCGAACGAAAATACCATCTTTCCGCCGGGCCGGAAACTTCGCCGATCTCCGGTTCAGGCTGTATGATCGGGGAGAAATCACGTCGTCCGGCATGGAGGGTGCGCGATGCGATTTTGGGCGATGTATGCCGCATGCACGGCGCTGATCGTCTACTCGGGAGCGAAGCTGTGCCGGTATGGAGACATCCTCGCCGGCAAGACGGGCTTGGGCAGGACCTGGATCGGCGTGGTCCTCATGGCCAGCATCACCTCCCTCCCCGAGCTGATCACGGGAATCAGCTCCGTGACCTACGCGGGGGTCCCCGATATCGCCGTCGGGGATGTGCTGGGCAGCTGCGCCTTCAACCTGCTGATCCTCGCCCTGCTCGATGTCCTCCACAGGCCGCTTCCCCTGTCGACCCGCGCGCATCACGGGCACACCCTCTCAGCGGGATTCGGGATCCTCCTGCTCGGGATCGTGTGCCTTGGGCTCATTTTGCGGGAACGGCCCGTCCCGGTCGGCTGGATCGGAGGCTACAGCCTGATGCTTCTTGGGATTTACCTCGTCGCCATGAGGATGATCCACAAATACGAGAAGAAGCGGGTCGCCGCTTTCGCGAAAGAACGGTCCGAAGAGCCCGGGTACGAGCAGATCCCGATGCGGAGCGCCCTGCTGAACTACGCCCTGCACGCCGGTATCATCATCCTGGCGGCCTCGGTGCTGCCCATGGTGGGGAAAGGGATCGCGGAGTCCACCGCGCTCGGGCAGACCTTCGTGGGGAACATCTTCATCGCCGCCTCCACGTCCCTCCCCGAAGTGGTGGTCTGTCTCGCCGCCCTCCGGATGGGCGCGGTGGACCTCGCCATCGGGAACCTTCTGGGAAGCAATATCTTCAACGTCGGCCTGATCCTCGCCGCGGACGACTTCTTTTACACCACCGGCCCCATCCTTTCCTACGTCGACCCGAGCCACGCGGTTTCAGCGATTTCCGCCGTGACCATGACCGCGATCGCGGTCCTCGGGTTCACCTACCGCGCCGAGAAAAAGCGGCTGTGGCTTGCCTGGGATTCCATCGGAATGGTGGCCGCCTACCTCATTAACCTGCTGATCCTTTACTCCATGAGACGGTAGGCGCCCTCCCCGCCGGGGAGAACCGGTCCGACGGTTCGATTTATGGGGCGGCGATCACCTCGCGGTATCGCCCTGGGATTCGCCCCTGGCGTGGAGTGCCGGGGAGATCGCGGCCAGGGACCGCGCGAACTCCTCCGCCACGCCGCGGAAGTCCGGCATGCGGTTCGGAGGAATGGTCCCGCCGCGGGGAAGATTTACGGTCAACGGGTTCAGGAACGTGCCATGCCTGCGGAGGCGGAAATCCAGGTGGGGTCCGGTCGAGAGCCCCGTCGAACCGACCGTCCCGATGACGTCCCCTTGCCGGACTTCCGCGTGCCGCCGGATCCCCTTCTTGATACGGGCGAGGTGCCCGTAGGAGGTCGTGTATCCGTTCGGGTGCCGGACGATCACGAGGTTCCCGTTCGGACCCTTGTACCCGGCGAAGATCACGGTGCCGTCCCCCACGGTGGAAACCGGGGTGCCCGCCGGCGCGGCGTAGTCCAAGCCGTAATGGGGCCTCACGATCTTCAGGATCGGGTGCTTCCTTCGCTTTGTGAACCCCGAGGAGATCCTCCGGTAGCTCAACGGCGCCTTCAGGAACGCCTTCCTCAACGATTTTCCCCCGGCATCGAAGTAGTCCGGCCGGCCACCGGCGTCGAAGCGGAACGCCCGGTACGTCTTGCCGTCCACGGATAGTTCCGCCGCGAGGATGTCGCCGAATTTCCGGAACTCGCCGTCGAGCCATCGTTCCTCCACCAGGACCCGGAAGGTGTCCCCCTTCCGGAAATCCGTGTTGAAGTCGACGTCCCAGGAGAAGATGTCGGAGAGCTCGATCGCCAGCAGCGCCGAGGATCCGCCTTCGGGGAGGGAGGAGACGAGATTCGTCCGGATCACGCCGCCCAGCGAGCCGACTCGCCGCTCGTAATCGATGGCCACCTTCTCGGCCAGGTAGCCGGGCTCCGAGCGGACGATCCGCAGGATCTCCTCGTCGTTGATGTGGTAGGCGAGGGAGAGGACGTTGTTGTCCGTGTCGAGGGCGATCGTGTACGGCATCCCCACGGAGATGTCCTTCAGCCGGTGGATGCCCGCGGACGCTTCCCGCATCCGGAACAGTTCCCCGATGTCGAGGCGATGCTTCTCGAAGATCGTCGATACGGTTTCGCCCTTCCGGACCGTGTCGACGATCTCCCGCGGCGGTTCTTTACCGGGGTCGACGGATCCGTCGGGAGGCCCCGTATCCCGCACGAAGGGGGAGCCGAGGATAAAGGCGAGGACCACGGCGCCGGGAATCGCCGCCGTGGCGGCCAGTTTCTTCCTCATGTCTCGAATGCCTCCGGTCGGGCCCTGCTCCGGCCTTGGCGGGCGTTCATGAAACCCGCGATCATTTATGTATCATACAAATCATTTGTGATACAAATGATAAATCGTCTCTCGCGAGGAGGGTTGCAACAAGTTGCGAGCCATTGTTAGCTCCTTCCTTGTTATCGCCGCGGTCATGCTGGGACTTGCGGCGATGTCGCCGGCGGCCGCCGCCGCAAATCGCTACGACGTTTCCTATTTCTGGTCCCGGAGTCTCGACGGGGTCCGGGACTACCGCGCCCGGGTAGCCGGAGTTCTGGGGCCGGGAGTGGCCAGCCGTCTCAAGGTGGTTGCCAAGGGCGACCTGTTCGGTCTGGTCTACGCGCGTCTTGGTGGCCGCGCCGGGGCGACACGGGTCGCGGAAGTCCATACCCGACTGTTGCAATCCCGGGGTCTGGAAGCCGCCATGCCGGTGCGTTCGAGGGATTGGGCGGTACAGGTTTCCCGAAACGGGATGACGGGAATCGAACGCGGTCGCGAGTTCCACGACCTCCAGGCTGCCGTCGAAGACTACATCGGCCGCCTGCGCCGGGAAGGCAAGATCAAGGAAGACGAGCGCACCGCCTGGTCGGTGTATGATTTCACCTCCGGCGAAAAGTTGGTCAGTATTAATGAAGATGAGCAGCTCGAAGCCGCCAGTATGGTGAAGCTCTTCATTGCCGCGGCTTTCTTTTGCAGGGTCGAGAAGGGTGATCTGATTTACGGCAATAGAAGTCGTCGACACATGGAGCTGGCGATCCAGCATTCGAACAATGCCGCCACCAATTGGATGCTCCGGAAGATCGGGGGGCCGAAGGCGGCTGAACGCATTCTGAAACGGAAATACCCCGGCATCTTCCAGGATACGCGCATCGTCGAATACATTCCGCGCGGTGGGCGAACGTACCGCAACAAGGCATCCGCCCACGACTACAGCCGCTTCCTGTATGCGGTCTGGAAGGAGGACATCTTCGGCGCCCGGGAGATCAAACGCCTGATGGCGCTGCCGGGACGCGACAGGATCCTCACCGGGGTAGCGAGCATCCCGGTAAGCACCCGGGTATACAACAAGACCGGCAGCACCGCGCGCGTCTGCGGTGATATGGGAATCCTGAATGTCAAGGGTCCGGACGGCAAGCGTTACCCATATACCGTGATCGGCATCATCGAGAAAGAACGACGCGCCCGCGACTACACGGCCTGGATCCGCTCGCGCGGCGCGGTGATCCGCAACGCGTCCGGGATCATTTATCGCGGCATCGTCAAGCGCCACGACTTTTACTGAGGTTCGGACACCGGGGCTGCCGCCCCCCCAACCTTTACCCCGCCATATCTCTCGCGAGAAGGGATTGCCGGATGGAGAAGAGATCGGTTGGAACGATCGGGGCCGACATCCGGTCCCTCTGGGTCTTCGATTTTGACGGAACCCTGTCCCCCATCGTGGACGACCGGCACGCGGCCCGGATCCACCCGATGTGCCGGGAGCTTCTGAAGGGACTCGCCCGGATGCCCGGGCATTTCGTGGCCGTCCTCTCCAGCCGCGGGATCGAAGATATCGCGAAGCGCGTGCCGTTGCCGCGCGTCATCCTGGGAGGCGCCAGCGGGCTCGAGTGGCGTCTTCCCGGAGGGCATCGGATCCGTCCCGGGGACCCGTTCGTAGCCCGCCGTGAGAAGGTCCGCGGAACCCTCGACCCTCTCCTCGCGAGGCTTTCCCACATCCCGGGGGTGGATGTGGAAGACAAGGGATGGTCGGTCGCGATCCACCACCGGCACGTCCTTCCGGAGGTCGCGGCTATGCTGGAACCGCTCCTCAAGGAACTGGAGGGGACACCGGACGTCCGGGTATACCGGGGGCCCTCCGTGGCCGAGGTGCAACTGCTCCGAAACGTGAGCAAATCCTTCGGCCTCCGGACGATCTGCCGGATCCTCGGATTCGATCCCTCGAGTGACCGGGTGCTGTACGCCGGCGACGACGGGAACGACGCCGTTGCGATGCGGTGGGTCCTCCGCAAGGGGGGGATCGCCTTCTCCGTCGGCGACGCCGCGCACGTCCCCGGGGCGAGGGTCGTGGAAAATCCCGTCGCCCTCGCGCGGGCGGTCGCGTCCCTCGCAGGCATCCCGCCATAGCAGGGCACCCGGGAGATCGACGAGCGGGCGCCGCTGCGGGGAAGGGGTACCTCACGGTCCTCCGAACAGGGGACGTTCGAGAGAGCGTTCCGCCAGGATGTACACCGCCGCGTTCCACGATTGCCCCGCCATGCCGCGCGGTTCCCCCGTCCTGCCATGGAACCACTCGTGGAACGCCCACCCGTTGACGCTGTTCATTCCGGCCACCCGGGAAAGCGCGTCGGCGGCCTCCGGAATCCGTCCCAGAAGCGCGAGCGCCATCACCCAGAATCCCCCGAGGAGAGGCCAAGCGCCCCCGTTGTGGTACTGGAACTCCGCGTTCTGCCGGTGCCTCCCCATGTAGGCGCGCCACTGCGGGCTGGACGGGCGGATGGGGTCGCAGACGGCCCGCACGGGGTACGGGACGTCGACTCCCGCCCTCAGGAGTTCGTCGAGGACCCGGTTCGCCCTTCCCTCGTCCGCCAGCCCGAAGAGCACCGCAAGCAGGTTCCCGAAGACGTCCCCCTCCCCGCCCCAGGTGGAAAAGTTCACATAGCTCAAGTACAGGTCGCCGGGTTTTCCCCCGTTGCGGACATAACGTGTCAAGAGGCGCATGCGGCGGTTTTCGGGCAGGTTTCCGGTAAACGGCGAGAACAGCGCGTTGAAGTCGGCCCGCGTTTCCTCCGCTCCGGGGATCGAGTACTCGCGTTTCACGTGGTACCACAAGGCGTTGGTGTAAAGAACGAACCCCGACCGGGGCATGATGTCGGCCCAGTCGCTGGCTTCGTTCTGCTGCAGCAGGCGGACCTTCTGGTGCTCCTGGCACAGCAGCCACCGGAGCGCGGCGTCGATCCGCCCGCGGAACCTCTCCTCGACGCAATCCTCGGGAAAATGCCGCGACCAGAACGCGACGGCCGCAAGCCACCAAAGGGTCGCGTCGATGCATCCCAGGTACCAGAAGTCGGTCTCGCCGGTATCCGGGGCGACGAAATTCGGGATCTGCCCGTTTTCCGCCTGGTGGCTCGCGAGGAATTCCAGCCCTGCCATCGCACCCTCCCGGAGCGACGGATCTCCGGAAACCGCCATTCCCATCGCAGAGATGGCGGCGTCCCTGCAGAACACGCGCGTGTAGTTCCTTGCGGCGGATTCCGGCGTGGCGGATGCCGCGGCGATCCCCCTCGGGGTGAGGTTCCGCTCCAGAAGAAGGATCGATTCGCGGAATGCCTGGCATGCAATGGGAGGAGTGCCGGCGCGGAAGGTCTTCAGTTTTTCGTTACCCGCCCTTGAAATCAGTGCGTTACGAACTTCATAATTAAAGCATACACGGCGGGACATTACCAGCAACAACCCCCGGGGGCCGATTCCCCGGAACCGAAGACCGCAGAGCAGGGACGTCCCTGTTCAGCGATCCATCACAGCTTTAGCGAGACTTCTCAGGAACGTCCCTGTTCTGCGGTCCATCCCAGTTTTGTGCGACTTCTCAGGAACGTCCCTGTTCTGCGGTGAACCGGGCGGCGCGGGTTGCGTTCGATCGATTGAAACGGCAAAATTGTTTGTATACAAATTATTTGCCTGAAAAAACCTGGGAGGATCGCCGTGACCCGATCCCGGCAGCGCGTCGTCATCGAAAACGTCTCCCCGGAAATCGACGGGGGCCGTTTCCCCGTGAAACGAACGGTCGGACAGACCGTCCGGGTCGAAGCGGACATCCACACGGACGGGCACGACCTCATCACGGCGATTCTGATGTTCCGATCGTCGGACAGCCTGACGTGGTCGGAAACTCCAATGATTCCAGGGGTAAACGACCGATGGACCGGCGCGTTCCGCGTCGCCGTCCTCGGGCGTACCGTCTACACTCTCCATGCCTGGGTCGCCCGGGTCCGCTCCTGGCAGCGGGACCTCTCGAAAAAGATCGACGCCGGCCAGGATATTTCCGTCGACCTCCTCGTCGGAGCCCTCCTCGCCGAAGATGCCGCGAAGCGGGCCAGGGGCGCGGACCGCAGGAAACTTCTCTCCTTCGCGGGTACCCTCCGCCCCGGGGAGACCCGCGGCGTCCCGGAGTGCGCTGCCGCCGCACTCAACGAGGAACTCGGCGACCTCGCGGACCGGTACCCGGACCGCACCCTCGCCACCCGGTTCGGAAGGGAGCTGCCGGTGGCGGTGGACCGGGAAAGGGCCCGGTTCGGCGCGTGGTACGAACTGTTCCCGCGGTCGTGCTCCGGCGAGCCGGGGCGCCACGGCACCTTCAAGGACGTGGAGGGGCGCCTGCCGTACGTGGCTTCCATGGGGTTCGACGTCCTCTACCTCCCCCCGATCCACCCGATCGGGCGCATCAACCGGCAAGGGAGGAATAACGAAACCGCCGTGCGGCCGCAGGACGTCGGAAGCCCCTGGGCGATCGGCGCGGCCGAAGGGGGCCACAAGTCGGTCCATCCGCAGCTCGGCACGCTCGGGGAGTTCGGGGAGCTGGTCCGGTCAGCCCGGGACCACGGGATCGAGATCGCGATGGACATCGCCTTCCAGTGCGCTCCGGACCACCCGTACGTCGCGGAACACCCGGAGTGGTTCCGGATGCGTCCCGACGGCACGGTCCAGTACGCCGAGAACCCCCCGAAGAAGTACGAGGACATCCTCCCGTTCGATTTCGAATCCGTCCACTGGAAGGAGCTCTGGGAGGAGCTGAAAAGCATCGTGATGTTCTGGGCCGGACACGGGGTCCGGATCTTCCGGGTCGACAACCCGCACACCAAGCCGTTCGGCTTCTGGGAATGGCTGATCGGCGGGATCCAGCGGGAACACCCCGACGCGATCTTCCTCGCCGAGGC
>Ga0075314_1000077_pt1 | contig 13684 bp, 13 predicted proteins | sample MayberryNE_Catta_6_FD_120055 | JGI IMG/M metagenome (GOLD analysis project Ga0075314, IMG submission 120055) | Natural and restored wetland microbial communities from the San Francisco Bay, California, USA, that impact long-term carbon... | ecosystem: Environmental > Terrestrial > Soil >... | reverse complement strand
TGGGTTTCCCCCGTGGCGAGGACGTAGTCGTCGGGCCTCGGCTGCTGCAGCATGAGCCACATCGCCCGGACGTAATCCCCGGCGAACCCCCAGTCACGGCGGGCATCCAGGTTCCCGAGACGCAACTCTTTCACGAGTTCCAGCTTGATCTTCGCGGCGGCCAGAGTGATTTTCCGAGTGACGAACTCGGGGCTGCGCCTCGGGCTTTCGTGGTTGTACAGGATGCCGGAGCAGGTGTAGAGGCCGTAATTCTCGCGGTAGGTCATCGTCATCAGGCGGCCGTACGCCTTCGACACGCCGTACGGGTTGCGTGGGTGGAACGGGGTCGTCTCCGATTGCGGAACTTCGGCCGGCTTCCCGAAGATCTCGCTGCTGGAGGCCTGGAAAAAACGGGCCTTCGGCATGATCTTCCGGATCGCTTCGAGGATCCGGGTGACGCCCATCGCGAGCACCATGGTGGCCAGGATGGGCTGGTGGAACGACGCCGCGAGGACCGAGTTGGCGGCGAAGTTGTAGACTTCGTCGGGCCGGTGATTGCGAAAGATCTTTTCGATGCGGTCCTGGTCGAGCAGGTCGTCCTGGATGGTCTCGATCCTGCCAAGGAGGTGGCGAACCCTGTCGATATTGACCGGATCGTCGTCCGGCACCGTGCCGACGACCCGATACCCCTTGTCCAGGAGAAACCCGGAAAGGTACGACCCGTCCTGCCCGCCGATCCCCGTGATGAGGGCTGTTTTCATCGTCATATCCTACGCCGGATTCCGGAGTTCCGCGATCGCGATCAGCCGGCCGACCGCCGACCGCGTGGTGTACGGGGAAACGGCCGGGGCTTCCAGCGTCCCCGCCTCCCACCTTCGGTGGATCTCCGACAGGGCGGCCCGGACCGGGCCGGCGTCCGCCGCCTCTGTCACGGCGTGTCCCAGGCCCGTCAGCATCCCGGAGAGTTCCGGGTTCCGGTGCGCCAGCGCCAGGATCGGGCGGCCCGCGACGAGATACTCGTACACCTTGGACGGGATCGTCTCCGCCGAGAAATCGTCGATGTTCTGGATGAGGACGAGGACGTCCGCGTCCCGCATCGCGGACAGCGCCTCCCTGCGTGGTACCCGACCGTGATACGTGACGACGCCCGGGACGGGAAACTCCCGGAGCCGCCTCGCCGAGCTCGCGTCGCAATGCCCGTAGAAGTCGAACCGCAGCGTCCCCGCGATCTCCGGCCTGTCCTCGAGAAGCAGCCGCAACGCCTCCAGGAGAACGGCGGGGTTTCGCGAACCGCCGAAGGAGCCGAGGTGGGTGAAGCGAAGCAGGGCGCCGTTCCGACGCCTCGGGGGAGATTCGGGAGGCGGCTCGGCGCCGGGGTAGATGCACCTTCCCCGATCCCCCAGCGACGTCCGCGCGGCGGCCCGGCGTCTCGCCTCCTCGGTGAGGAAGACGACGCGGGAGGCGTGCTCGCAGACGTACCGCTCCGCGAAGGCGAACGCCTTGCGCGCCGCTTTCCCCCGATACCAGTCGCCGTGCACGAGCGGGTCCTGGAATTCCGCCACCCAGGGGATTCCCGTCCGGCGCGAGATCCTCCCCGCCGCGATGTGTGCGCTGGCCGCACCGCCGGTGGAGTAGATGAGCTCCGGACCGAGCTCCCGGCAGAGGGCGTACCCGCGGCGCGCGGCGAGGGGGAACCAGGACCATTGGCTGTCCAGGTCGACCGCGAGCTTCTCCAGAAGATAGAAGGGGAGCAACGGGAGGAGCAGAAGGAACTCGAGAACCTTGTAAAGGGGCCCCCGCAGCCCCCGTCTCCGGAAGAGGTGACGCACCTCGAACCGGATTCCCGAGGGCGCGACGCAGCGGGCGATCGCGTGTCTGCCCTCCTCCCACCGCTCGCCGCACGGACCCGTAAGGAGGACCGGCTCGATGCCGGCTTCCCGCAGCAGGGGGATCCGGTCGTCGATGTGCTGCGCGCACGCCATCCCGTCGATGCGCGAGAAGTAGGACAGGACGAGCCAGCGGCGGGACCCCGGGACAGGGCTCATCCCGCGCCCCCGACCGCCGCGTCGGGCCGGCCCCCCATCAGCTCCCGCACGGCGTCGAGAACCTCCGGGACCTGGATCTCCGTGATGCAGCGGCTCTCCCCTCCCTTTCCGTCGCACCCGGCTTTTCCGCACGGAACGCAATCCCAATCCTTCTGAATCAGGATCATGCGGCCGGCGCGCTGGTTTCCGCGGGGCAGGGGACACTGCTGCCCGACGGGTCCCTCGTTGTTCCATGGGGACCACCGTTCGGCGATGGTCGGGCCGAACAGGACGACCATGGGGACGCCGGTCGTGGCGGCGAGGTGGCTCACGGCGGTGTCGAGCCCGACGTAGAGGGAGGCCCGCGACAGCAGGCAGGTCATCCGGTTGAGGGTGAACTCCCCGGCGCAGAGCGCGGGCGGGATCCGGCAGAGGGCGGCCGCTTCCCGCAGCAGCCGCATCTCCTCCGGGTCCGGGGACGAGGTCCAGACCGGACGGATGCCGTACCCTCCGGCGATTTCGTCGCTCACGTTCGCGAACCGGTCCGCGACCCAGTACTTGTATCTCCACCGGGCGAAGGGATGGACCACGAAGAAGGGGCCGTCGATCCCCTCCCGGCGGAGAAACTCCCCCGTCTTCCCCTCGTCCTCCCGGTCCCAGAACACCTTCGCCTCCAGGCGGGGGACGGGAATTGCGATCGCCTCGGCGACAAGCTGGCTTACCCGTGCCACGTGGATCATGCCGGGAAACGGGAGCGGGTGGGTGAGGAACCGCTTCCTCCACTCGGTCTTGAGAACGCCCACCTCCTGGTAAAAGCCGATCCGGACCCTCCGGCCGGCGAGGAGGACCGCGATGTTTCCCCGGTCCGACGCGTTCAGGGTGATCGCCATGTCGTAGCGGCGCAGGATCTTCCGGAAGTACCCCGGCTCCGGACCCCCGACCGGTTTCCGGGCCTCCCGGTTGCGGGTGTAAAGGACCTTCCGGATTCGCGGATCCTTCTCCAGGAACTCCCCCGTCCCCCGGTTGACGAGGTAGTCGATCTCCGCGTCGGGGTACGCCGACTTGAGGAGCCCGACGAGCGGGGTGGAAAGGATCACGTCCCCGATCAGGCGGATGCAGGCGACGAGGATCGACCGGGGAGGGGGGGAAACCGGCGTTCTCAAGACCGCTTCCGCTCCAGCTCCCGGAGCTTGACGTACTTCGTAAAGGTCAGGAGCGCGGTGGTGGCCGAGATCACGAACCCTTCGAAGCCGTCCAGGAACCCCAGCCTCAGGAAGTAGGACTTGAAGAACGCAAACGCCGGCCGGAGCGTAACGTCGATCGCATTTCCTTTCCTGCCCCGCTCGAACATCTGCCGCGCCGAGAGGTCGCTGTACCGGTTCATCTTTCCCAGGATCTCGCCGATCCCCGAAAAGGAGTGGTGGAGGAGAGGATTCCTGAGCGGCCGCGTCTCCCCCGAGACGTCCACCCGCTCGTGGACGAGGTCGGCGGTGAAGCGGGCCTTCGTCCGGTCGAACAGCCGCGTGGTGCGATCCGGGTACCAGCCGCAGTGGCGGATCTCCTTTTCCCCCACGAACGTCCGCCGGGGGACCGTGTACGCCGCCGCAACGTCCTCCCCCGCGAGCAACCCCTCGATCTCGGCCGCCAGCGCCGGGGTCACCCGCTCGTCGCAGTCCACGTTGAGGACCACGTCGTGGCTCGCCCGTTCGACCGCGGCCTGCTTCTGCCTGCCGAACCCCCTCCACGGGACGTCGAAGACCTTGTCCGTGTAGATGCGGGCGATCTCCCGGGTACCGTCGGAACTCCCCGAGTCCACGACCACGATCTCGTCCGCCCACCGCAGCGACTCGAGGCACGCCCGGATGTTCCTCTCCTCGTTGAAGGAGATGACGACGGCGGAAACGGAACGGCGGCCCGCAGTCGTCATTGACGTTCCCGCGAGGTCATGACGCGAGGGCCTCGAGGAGGTGCCGCGCGCTGTGCTCCTGCCGGAGTGTCCTCCCCGCTTCCAGCGCGTTCCGGTGGTACCGCGGGTAGTCGGCCCGGATCGTTTCCACGGCGGACAGGAGCGCGGGGGGGGAAAGGTCCGCGACCGCCGCTCCCGCCGCGAAACGATCCACGACCCGCGCCATCCAGGTCCCCGTCGTGGCGATGACGGACGCGCCTGCCGAGAACGCGTCCAGCGTAACGCCGCTGACCCGGTCCGCGAAATCCTCTCGCGCGTACGGCTGTAGCACGATCGCCCCGTCGAACATCTTCCGGTACTCCTCCGCTCCGAGGGTATCCGGGAACGTACGCAGCCAGGAGGGGGGCGCCTTCCGGAGCCTGTCGAGGTCGTTCCGGATCCCCTCCCCGTACTTTTCGTAATGATCCGGGGAAGCCTGGATCGAGAAGGGGATCGCGACTCCCCGCGCCGCCATGTCGCACATCAGGTCGACCACATGGGAGAACCCCTTGTCCCGCCGCGCGGCGCCCGCGAACAGGATGTGCCGGAACCGGTCCCCGGAGCGTTCCATGTCGGGGCCGGACGGCGTGATCGGGTAAGGAACGACCCGGGCGTCCCGGAACCCGCACTCCCGGAACGGCCCGATCACCGCATCCGTGGGCCCCAGTACGGTTACGCCGGGGTGGGAAACGGCGAAGCGCCGGAAATAGGCCATCTTCCGGGGCGAAGGTCGCAGCCAATGGAAATAGAGGATGACCTTTCCCGGAGGAATCTCTTCCTTCGCGGCCAGGTGAAAAAGGACCATGTCCATCCTGCCCGCGGTGGAAACGAAGATCCGTCCGACCTCCCGGAGAAGCCGACGGTAGAGGATGAACGCCTGCAGGCGCCGGAAACGCCGGGAGAAGAACCGGATGACTTCGCACCTCGCCCCCTCCACGCCGGGCAGGCTCGCTCTCTTTCCGCCGTACACGCGGAACGCGACCTCCCGACCGATGCCGACGCCGCAGAGACTCAGCAGGAAGCTGCGGCAGTGCCCGGCTTCCCCCTCGAGCGTCGGCTCGACAACGTTCACCAGCAGATCCGCCACGATCGCCTCGCTCCTCTCGATTCCCCTCCGGATCCCCGAGGGGTCTACGTGTACATCCGCTTGGCCAGACGCCAGCGACCCAAGAGCCAGTAGCGGCGCCGGTGACTGACCGGGGGGGTCGGATCCCCCAGGATCCGCTCGAAGAATGCAAGCACCCGGTTTTCGTCGTAATACTCGTTCACCCGGTTGCCCGGGAAGTACGGTTCCGCCAGCATGCGGCGGTACTTCGCGTCGTCCCGGTCGATCTCGATGATCGCTTCGAGGAACTCCTCCTCCGTCCGGTAGTCATTCAGCGACAGGAAACTGCGGGCGTTGAACTCGAGGCCGACCTTCGGATTCCCCCAGTAGATCGGGATGCACCGGGCCCACATCGCCTCGACCAGCTTCTCCGTGGTGTACCCCTCGACGGCCTTGTTCTCGAAACACAGGTTGAACTTGTACCCCCGGATGAAGTCGAACTTCGCCTGCCCCCCGGGGGGGATCACCCTCCCGATGTTGTTCAGTCCCTTCCCTCCGGAGTCCACCGGCTTGTACCGGCTGAGCCGGCGGAAGAATTCGAGCCGCCGTCCGGCACGCTTCGGATTGGCGTTCGAAACGACGAAGGAGCAGAATCTCCTTCCGGACGACGCGACGGCCTCCACCTCTCCAGCCGCCTTGAGCAGCTCTTCCGGGCGGCAGCCGGAGCCGACCACGTAATAGGGGAAGCGGAGGTGCCTCGGGTCGTCGATGTGGTAGCAGGTCATCGCGTAGTCGCAGGCCGAGAAATCCGGCCGTATCGTTTCGCCCGTCCAGAACAGCTTCTTGCAGGTGTACATCCGGTGGAGGTGGCTCTCCTTGGAGTAGATGACGAGGTCCGGCCGGTCGTTGATCTCGACGCGGTACTCCCTGGACAGGATCCGCGTGAAGAAGTTGTCGCTCTTGTCGATCCCGTTGAAGTCGCAGAAGTCCAGGCGAACGGTCGGTTTCGTGGTCATTGGAATCCTGCCCCTTCACGGTTCCCGGACTGCCAGGTTTCGAGAAAATCCGCGATTCTCCCGGCCGCCTTCCCGTCCCCGTACGGGTTGTTCACGGTACTCATGGACCGGTACGCTTCCGGGTCGTCGAGAAGCCGGAGCGTCTCGGCGACGATCTTTTCCCGGTCCGTCCCCACCAGCCGCACCGTTCCGGCCGCGATCGCCTCCGGTCGCTCCGTCGCCTCCCGCATGACGAGGACCGGTTTCCCCAGGGTGGGGGCCTCCTCCTGGATTCCTCCCGAATCCGTGATGATGAGGTGGCAACGGGACATAAGGTACACGAAGGGGAGGTAGTCCACGGGGGGGATCAGGTGGACGTTCCCGCGCTTGCCCTCTCCGAGGATCCGTCGCACTGGCTCCTGTACGTTCGGGTTCAGGTGGACGGGGTACAGGATCTCCGCGCCCGGGCGCAGCGAAGCGACCTCGGCGAGCGCCCCGCAGATGTTCTCGAACCCCTCTCCGAAGTTCTCCCTCCGGTGCCCCGTGACCAGAACGAGCTTCCTCGAAGGGTCGAGGTACGGGAATTCGGCTTCCATGCGCTTCGACAGCTCAGGATCGCACCGCAACCGGTCCGCGACGGACAGGAGGGCGTCGATCACCGTATTTCCGGTCACCACGATCGCCTCCGGCGCCACCCCTTCCGCCAGCAGATTCCCGCGGGAGGTCGTGGTCGGAGCAAAGTGGAGGTCCGCGATGGCCGTCGTCACCTTCCGGTTGATCTCCTCGGGGAACGGCGCGTACTTGTTTCCCGTTCGAAGCCCCGCCTCCACGTGCCCGACCGGGATCCGCGAATAATATGCAGCCAGGGTCGCCGCCATGGTCGTCGTGGTGTCGCCGTGGACGAGCACGAGGCCCGGCCGCTCCCGTTGCAGCACGGCCGGGATCTCCCGGAGCACGGCGGTTGTCACGTCGTGCAGCCCTTGCCCGGGGCGCATGAGGTTCAGGTCGTGATCCGGCACGATGGAGAAGAGTCCCAGCACGGGATCCAGCATCTCCCGGTGCTGCGCGGTGACGCAGACGGCGCAGGAGAATCTGCCCGTGCGGCCGCGCAGGGCGCCGATCACCGGTGCCATCTTGATCGCCTCGGGCCGGGTCCCGAAGACGACGAGGATCCGAAGCGCCCCGGCGTTCATTCCGCCTTGTGTCTTCGAAGCAAGGGGATCGTATCCAGTGAATCGGCATATTCATTGTCTCGAGTCAAGATGACAAACCCTCTCGGTTTCGGCTGAACGCTTTCTTCCGCCGAAGGAATGCTCGGAAAATACGCGCGCATCCCGTGTTTCTGCATTGTAGAACGAATGAGGGATATATTCATTTTCTGAAAGGCGCTGAATCGGTCGTATCCGTATCCATCATCGCCGGGGACCTGAAAATCGTCGATCATTATTACAAATTTTCCCCACCGGGAAGCGATCTGCTCTATTTCGTCCACAAGCGGGCAATCTTTCCTCCAATGGGCATCCAGGTAAAAGAAGGTTTCATTTCGAATCAATTCGGGATCGGCGCTCAAATCTTTAATGAATTCCCTTGAATCGGAACGATACAAATGAATTCCCGGAACATTTTTCAACCTCATCCTCGCCAACGAGTACATATTTTGGTTTATTTCAGAAGAATGAACGGGCAAGTTCGACTGCATGGCCAGATATCCCGTGGTTTCACCGACATGCGTTCCCGTCTCGATGATGCAAGAGAACAGGTATTTCTTCAGCAGCTCCTCGAAAATCCGCTTTCTTCCCGCCAATCCATTGAACGCGCCATCCCCTCCAGGTTGATATGTGGGGCAAGTAACGAGCACCGAGACCGCCGTTTCCAGATCCGTCAACCGGTTGATGATGTCCCGTAGAAAGTGGTTCCTGATTTTCTTCAACATGATTCCTCCATCAGATCCGCCACTGAGGCGGCAACCTCCGCAGGCTCGATGGCGGCGCGGCACTCCGCGTCCCGCGGACACTCCCTGCGGAGACATGCGGTGCAGGGAAGAGGCGCCTGCAGGAACCGGTGCCCCGGGCCGATCGGGGCGTTCCGGTTCCCGTCCGTCGCCCGGTACACCGAAACGGTCTTCGCTCCGGCCGCCGCCGCGAGGTGCAGCGGCCCCGTGTCCGGACCGATCACGTGGCCGCACGCCCGGTAGGCGGCCGCCAGCGCCTTGTACCCGAGGCGCGGCAGCAGCGCGACCCTCCCTCCGGCGAGATCCCGGATCGCGAGGCACTCCTCCCGCTCGCCGTCGGTCCCCCAGGACAGGAACACCCCCATCGACGGGAATTTCCCGTGGAGGAGCCGCACCGTTTCGGCCCAGAACGCCGGATCCATCCGCTTCGTGCTCCAGGTCGTTCCCGGGTGCACGGCCAGGCGGGGAGCCGCGCCGGGAAGCGCTTCGAACAGCAGCCGCTCGGCCTCCGCGATTTCCTCCGGCGTGCCCGGAATCTCCCCCCGGAGGTCATCGAGGCGGAAATCCCCGCCGAACGGGGCGCTCGCAACGCGCAGGATCTTCTGCGTGACGTGCCGGTCCTCCTCCACCGCCGGCGGGTGGCGGTTCGTGAACCAGAGGTTCTGTCGCTCCCTCGCGGTCTCCCGGGGAAAACCGAACCGCAGCGGGGCGCCGGAAAGGTACGTCACCACGCCGCTCTTGATGTTCCCCTGGAGGTCGATGGCAAGGTCGTACTTCCCGCCGCGCAACATCCCCGCGGCATGGATCGCCTCCCGCCACGCGGCGGGGGACCCCGGTCGTCCCTTCCATTCCCGGATCGGCAGGGAAATCACCTTCCCGATGCACGGGTTCCCCTCGAGGAGCGCGGCGAACCGGGTATCGACGGCCCAGTGGATCTCCGCGGAGGGAGCCGCCCGGCGAAGATACGCCCCCGCCGGGAGCGCGTGCAGGACATCCCCCATCGCGGAGAGCTTGACGATCAGGATCCTGCGGAAGTCAGCCACCTTTGCCTGGTCCCTCCGGCAGCAGTTCCCGCGCGGCATCGACCACCATCCCGGGGGTCACGCCGAGCATGCACTCGTGCCCGCGATCGCACGTCCGGCGCTTGCAGGGCGAGCAGTCGATTTCCACGCGGACCACCCTGGCGAGGGAAGTCCACGGCGAGGTACGGCGCCAGTCGGTGGGGCCGAAGATCGCCACGAGCGGGACGCCGAGGGCGGCCCCGATGTGCATCGGTCCGGAATCGTTGGTGACCAGGAAGGACGATCGGGAAAGGAGCGCCATCAGTTCGCGCACCGTCGTCTTCCCCGCCAGGTTGATCGGGGGATTGCGCATCGCCGCCTCGATCTCTCCGGCCAGCGGGGCCTCCGCGGTCGAACCCACGATGACGATCCCCGCGCCCCACTCCGCGGAAAGGACGTCCGCGACGGCGGCGAACCGCTCCGGGTACCACCGCTTCGCGGAACCGTACGTCGCGCCCGGATTGATCGCCACGACCGGCGCGCCCCGCTCGACGCCGAGGAGCGCGAGACGCGCGGTCACCGCCTCCGTCTCCTCCTCCGTCACGGCGAGTTTCAACGACGCCGGCACGGGACGAGGGATCCCCAGCCCGTCGAGCAGGCACAGGTAATATTCCACCTCGTGGCGGTCGAGGATCCCGGCGGTCAACGGAACGGGCAGCGTGAGGAGGATCCTCCGGCCATCCGTGGGATACCCCGCCCGCTCCGGGATCCGGCCGAGAAAGGCGATCAACGCCGCATCGAACGCGTTTTGCAGAAGCAGGGCCCCGTCGAACCGGCGGCGCCGCAATTCCCCGGCCAGCCGGAGCCGGCCGAGGAGTCCCTCATGACGACCGGGAAGCTCGTAGACCATCACCTCGTCCACGTCCGGATGATGGCGGAAGAGCTCCGCCACGAGAGGCCGCGCGAGCAGTACGATCCGGGCGTCCGGAAACGCTTCGCGGACGCCCGCCAACGCGGGGGTCGTCATCACCGCGTCACCCAGCCAGTTCGTCGCCCGGACCAGCAACGACGTCTGAGGATCGCTGAAACGCATGGGGATTCCGCCTTTACCGGAAAGCACGCTGGAAGTTCCACCGGATCCGATATCATACCATCCGTGTTCGAGGCCGTCCCAGGCCCCTTTTTTGCTCCCTCGCGGCGACCGGATCTGGTATAAATACATGTTTCGTGGAGGGATGGCCGAGCGGCTGAAGGCGGCGGTCTTGAAAACCGCTGGGCGGCAACGCCCCGCAGGTTCGAATCCTGCTCCCTCCGCCACCCTCCTTCGCACAAGGTTGGTGACGGAGGAACGGGAACCTTGCGCTACGGAGGGTGCCCTGCGTAGCCGGTGGGATTCGGAGTTTGCGTTGCGGCCCGCCGGCGAAGCAGGGCACGATCTTTGGCACATGCGTTTCGTCAGGAATGCACTAAGGGGAGAGGTGGCCGAGCCGGCTGAAGGCAACCGCCTGCTAAGCGGTTGTACGGGTAAAACTGTACCGAGGGTTCGAATCCCTCCCTCTCCGCCACCCTTCTTCGCGTAAGGTTCGCGACGAAAAAGGGAGAACCTTGCGCTACGAAGGGTGCCCTGCGTAGCCGGCGGGATTCGGGGGTTGCGTCGCAGCCCGGCGGCAAAGCAGGGCATGTCTTTGAACTCGGTTTATCGTGAGGATGTCCGTACGGAGAGGTGTCCGAGCTGGCCGAAGGAACGCGACTGGAAATCGCGTAGGCGGCTTATACCCGCCTCGAGGGTTCGAATCCCTCCCTCTCCGCCACCCTCCTTCGCAAAAAGCATGAGGACGGTTGCGTGCTTTTTCGCTACGGAGGGTGCCCTGCGTAGCCGGTGGGATTCGGGGTTTTGGTTGCAGCCCGTCGGCGAAGCAGGGCATGTTGTCAGCACCCGGAGTACCGGGGATTCGAACGCGAGTTGCAAATCACCGCGTGCGCGGAAGCACGCGCCAAATCGAAGGAGGAACGAGGGCCGATGAAGAAAATCACGCTGCTGGTCGCCGTACTGACGATGGTCGCTTTCGCAGGCGCCGGGTGCAAGAAGAAGCAACCGCCGCCGCCGATGCCTCCCCAAGGCGCGCCCGGTCAGCCCGGCATGCCCGGCGCTCCGCACGGCGAGGCAGGGGCGCCCCCGGTGGAGAAGAAGATCGTCGTCCCCGACGCCGTCAAGGGAACGTGGAAAGCCGTCAAGGTCGAAGTGGAATTCAAGGAGAAGAAGAGCAAGAAGACGTTCACCGTTCCCCTGAATTCCGAGTTCAAGGTCCCCGACTCCGATCTCACGTTCAAGGTCGGAAGTTTCCTGCCGCACTTTGCGATGGCGGCCGACCAGATCACGTCCAGCTCGAACAACCCGGAGAACCCCGCCGCCCAGCTTGAGGTGTTCCAGGGCGGGAAGGAGATCTTCCACGGCTGGTTGTTCTCGAAGTTCCCGGCGGTGCACCCTTTCACGCACGACAAGTACGGGGTGGCGCTCCTCGAAGGGGTCAAGAAATAACGCGCGTTCCACCCGACGCGGTGCGGGGGGGCGGTCTTCGGGGCCGCCCCCCTATTTTTTCGCCTTCCGCAGCACCTCCTCCATCTGCGCGTGGATGAGGCCGTTGGAGGCGAGCAGGTCCGGCTGATGGATGTCGTACGTCCCGCCGTCGAGCCGGGTCGAGATCCCCCCCGCCTCGTGGAGGACGAGGAGCCCCGCCGCCGTGTCCCACGGCTTCAGCTTCAACTCCCAGAACCCGTCGAATCGCCCGCACGCCAGGTAGCAAAGGTCCAGCGCCGCGGAGCCGTCCCGGCGGATCGCCTGCCCGGTCAGCACGAACGCGCGGAAGTAGTCGAAATTGTCGTCCGTGGACGTCTTTACGTCGTAGGCGAAGCCGGTGGCCAGGAGAGACCTCCGCAGCTCCGCGATCTCCGAGACGGCGATGCGCTCCCCGTTCCGGAACGCCCCCCCTCCTTTCGCAGCGGTGAACGATTCGTCGAGCAGCGGGTCGTACACCGCTCCCGCCACGACCGCACCCTCATGCTCCACGGCCACGGAGACGCAGAAGCACGGGTAGCCGTGCGCGTAATTCGTGGTTCCGTCGAGGGGATCGACGATCCACCGGTACGGCGACGGGGAACGCCGCTCGGGGCTCTCCTCCGACAGCAGGCCGTGGTCCGGGAACCGATCCCGGATCCGCCCGAGGATGTACGCTTCCGATTCGCGATCCACGTCGGTCACGAGGTTGATCTCTCCCTTGAAGTGGATCGTCTGCCGACGCCCGTAGCTTTTCCGCAGGATCCCGCCGCCGCCGCGGGCCAGTTCCTCGACGAACTCCAGCATATCCACGTTCCCCATCGCACTCCCCCCCTTTTTCCGCCTCGTGAAACCAGCGCCGATTATAATATGTGGGGTGCGCCGCGCCCCGAAAAGTTCCGCGAGGGAAGAACGGCGCAGGGAGACCCGCGATGAGACGATCCGCCAAACCGTTCCTCCTGCTGCTCTGCGCCCTGATCCTCCTTCCCTCGTGTGCCTCCTGGAAAAAGTCCACGAAGGAGTGGAAACCGGGCGACACCGTGATTTGCCCCCACTGCGGCCGCGAGTTCCCGGTCCCCGAAAAACTCGGGAAATAATCCCCGCCCCGGCTACCCGTGAGTTTCGAAACCGCATATTCCGGCATCGGCCGGCTGGACAGCCTCTCCTACCGGGAGACGGTCGTCCACCGGCTGGACCCGCGCGCGAAAGTCGTCGCCACGATGCTGTTCGCGGTCGTGGTCGTCTCCTTCCCGAAGTACGAGGTCCTGGCGCTCCTCCCCTTCTTCCTGTTCCCGGTCCTGATCGCCGCCCTCGGCGACATCCCGGCCGGGTTCATCGCGAAAAAAGTGGCCGCCGTCTCCCCTTTCGCGGTGTTCGTCGGGATCTTCAACCCCCTCTTCGATCCCTCGACGGTCGCGATCGCTCCGGGCTTCCCGGTTTCCGCCGGCTGGATCTCCTTCGCCTCGATCCTGGTGAAGTTCGCGCTGACGATCAGCGCGGCCCTCCTGCTGATCGCGACGACCTCCTTCCCCGGCATCTGCCGCGGTTTGCGCCGCCTGGGCATCCCGGCGGTCTTCGTCTCCCAGCTCCTCTTCCTGTACCGGTACCTCTTCGTCCTCATGGAGGAGGCGATGCGCGTCGTCCGCGCCCGGGACATGCGCTCCTTCGGAACGCGGGGAACCGGCGTGCGGGTCCTCGTCCGCATCGTGGGCACCCTCTTCCTGCGCACCGTGGAGCGGGCAGAGCGGATCTACGGGGCGATGCTGGCGCGCGGTTTCCGGGGAGAAGCGCCTTCGATGCGGCGCGAGGCGCTGCGGCCTTCCGACGCCCTCTTCCTTCTGGCGGCGGGCGGCTTCTTCGCCCTGTGCCGGTTCGTCCCCGTCCCGCAGGCGATCGGACGCCTGGTACGGGAGCTGGCCGGATGAGCCATCACCTCCTCGAGTTCAAGGACGTCCGTTACCGGTACCCGGACGGCACGGAGGCGCTGAAAGGGATTTCGTTCCTGATCACCCACGGGGAGTCGGTCGGCATCGTCGGCGCGAACGGCGCGGGGAAGTCGACGCTGCTCCTCCACATGAACGGGCACCTGCTCCCCACGTCGGGCTTCGTCACGATCGGGGAGGTGCCGCTGCGGAAGGAGACCCGGCCGGAGATCCGCCGGAAGGTCGGCGTCGTCCTCCAGAACCCCGA
>Ga0075314_1000076_pt1 | contig 13729 bp, 15 predicted proteins | sample MayberryNE_Catta_6_FD_120055 | JGI IMG/M metagenome (GOLD analysis project Ga0075314, IMG submission 120055) | Natural and restored wetland microbial communities from the San Francisco Bay, California, USA, that impact long-term carbon... | ecosystem: Environmental > Terrestrial > Soil >... | reverse complement strand
TCGTACGCGAAACAGAATGTAGGTTTTGACGCCTCCTATAACGTGACGCGGTGGCTCACGGCAAAATTAGGATACGGGTGGGAACGAATGCATCGCGAGTACGCGCGCGAACTTTTGAACTCAAACGAACATAGTTTTGGCCCCACCTTCGACATCAAGCCCACCGCATGGACGTTGTTCCGGATCGCTTACAGGAGATCGATCCGTGATGCGCATGATTATGATGCCGGCCGTAACGCCGCCGTCGAAATCGACCAAACGCCGGAAGAGGTTCGTTTGAGCCGGCTTGAAGAGCTGCGCAAGTTCGATCAGGCCGCGCGGGACCGCGATCGGTTTACGTTCTTCACACAGGTCTCGCCGTTGGAAAACCTCACGCTTCACGGTGGCTTCGATTTTACCAATGACCGTTATCCGCGAAGCGTCATCGGCGTACAGAAAGACATCGACTACGCGCCATCGATCGGATTTATTTACGCGCCGCTCGAATGGTTGTCGGTTTTCGGCGATTACAACTGGGAGCGGTTCGACTGGAGACTGCAGGCGATCGCGCGTAACACCGGCCCCGGCGGCTGTCCCGATCTGGAGCTTCGAACCGCAGAAAACTGCCCGGCGGCGACCTGGCGAAGCCGAGGTAACGACGAAATCCATACGGTCAAACTCGGCAGCGATGTGCAGCTCATCAAAAATTTGCTCAATCTGCGCCTCCAATATGGATTCTCGTTCGGCAGCAGCGAGGTACGGTCGAGCGGCAATAGCGCGGCATCGGGCGACACCGGATTGGTGCCGGCAACCGATTATCCGACCATCGTAAATCGATGGCACGAGTTTTTAGCTCGTGCGGAGTACGTCGTTCACAAGAACGTTGCTTTAAGGCTCGGCTATTATTTCAACAGCTACAGCAGCAAGGATGCCGGTGTGGATATTATGAGAATCTGGATGGGCGATATCGAAACGCCGGCAGGCGGCCCGACTTTTTCCAGCTCCATCGGCCGATCGATCTTTCTCGGCGATCGCGGCAAAGGCTCCTATCAGGCGCATATCGGGTTCTTGGGCTTAAAGCTCAGCTTCTAAACTCCGTCTTGATCCGCAAGCGGTGCAAAGCGGCATACTCATCCGCGAGATGGCATTCGCATGCTTTATTCGCTTTCTATCGTGTGATTCATGGTTTCGGTCCAACCTTTCTTGTCTTTGCACATCCAGGGCCCTAACGCGGCCGTGACTAATGATCTACCAATGGGCAATATCGCACGAAAGGTGAAGACCATCCGGATAGGGCTCTATCTATTCTTAGCTGTTTCCTTAGCGATTGTGACCACAGCGTCGGCCGCTGAGCCGGCACCCGCGGATGAATCCTGCGCGGTTTGTCACCTGGCGATGGGCGTCGAACATCTCACCAAGCCGGCAGAACTGTACCAGGCCGACGTTCACGCCGCCAAAGGTTTTGGTTGTGTTGCGTGCCACGGAGGCGACGGCACCAAAATGGGCTTGGATGCCAAAGAGCGGGAGAAGGGCTACATTGGCAAGCCGACGCCGCTACAGACCGTCGAACTTTGCGGCAGATGTCACTCGGACGCGAGCTTCATGAGACGATATAATCCGTCGCTACGGGTCGATCAGGTTGCCGAATACTACACCTCGGTTCATGGCAAGCGGCTCAAGGAGCAAAATGACCCTAAAGTAGCGACCTGCGCGAGCTGCCATACGCCGCATGCGATCAGACCGCCCAACGATTCTCGTTCATCGGTGCACCCGACGCGGGTTGCTAGCACCTGCGGCTCCTGTCATGCCAAAGCTGAATACATGGCGTCGTATAAAATCCCGACGGATCAACTCGAGAAGTATCAACAGAGCGTCCACTGGAAGATGATCATCAACAAGAGCGATCTAGCGGCGCCAACATGCAACGATTGCCACGGCAACCACGGCGCTGCGCCGCCCGGAGTCTCTTCCGTTGCGAACGTGTGCGGTCAATGCCATGCGGTCAACACCGAGTTGTTCAACAAAAGCGCTCATAGCAAAATCTTCGCGCAGATGGGTATTTCCGGTTGCGCGACCTGTCACAGCAACCATGCAATTGTCGAGACCAGCGATGCGATGTTGGGCGGCGGCGATAAGTCCGCGTGCGCGACCTGTCACCCACCCGGTTCTTCGGGCAGCGCGCTTGCGGTCGGCATGCTCGGCTCCATTGATCGCCTGAAGGCGGGTTATGAAAGAGCTCTGGCGGTGCTGAAGGATGCCGAACATGCCGGCATGGAAGTGAGCCAGCCGTTATTCGATCTCAATGAAGCGAGAACCACACTCATCAAGGCGCGGGCGACGATCCACGGATTTGACCAGGCACTTCTTGATAAAGAAATTGAGCCGGGGCTGGCGGTGAGCGAAAAAGCATATGCACGAGGCGTCAAAGCGATGAACGAGTTGCAGTTCAGGCGCAAGGGATTGGCCGTCTCGGCAGTAATCATTTTCGCTTTAATCATCGGTCTGATTCTCAAGATCCGCCAGATGGAGAGAACACCAAAGTAACCTCGGCAGGAAAGAAGGCAAAAGTGGCCGACCACGAAAGTTCTATTGCTCTGGATACCGGGCGGAGGCGGTTTCTCAACTGGTTTTTAGGCACTACCGCCGGTGCGTTTTTCATTTCAGTGACGTATCCATTGAGCAGGTATCTCATACCGCCGGAAGTGGAAGAGTCGACGGCACACACCGTCACGCTTGCGCTCAAGCCGCAGGAAGTGAAACCGAACAGCGGCCAGATCTTCCGTTTCGGCAGCCAGCCGGCAATATTGATCAAAACGCCCAACGATGAGCTCAAGGCATTCAGCGCGGCCTGCACTCACCTGGCGTGCATCGTCCAGTACCGCTCCGATATCAGCCATATTTGGTGCGCGTGCCACAATGGCCACTTCGATTTGAACGGCAAGAACATCGAGGGGCCTCCGCCCAAACCTCTGGAAGAGTACGTTGTCAACGTCAGGAGCGACCAAATCGTTGTCAACAAAAGAGCCTAAACTCCTCATGGAAATGCCAACGCCCAACCACGGCAAACTCTGGCTCTGGCTCGATGAAAGAATCGGCCTCAGCGATTTCGCCTATCTTGCCAAGAAAAAAGAAATCCCGCTGCATCGTCACACCATTTGGTATTATTTCGGCGGCATGACCCTGTTTCTATTCATGATCCAGGTCATCACCGGTATTCTGCTCTTGCTCTACTATCGGCCGAGCGCCGCCGAGGCTTTCGAGTCAATTCAATTTCTCATGACCGAGGTGGAATTTGGTTGGCTGGTGAGATCGATTCACTCCTGGTCGGCCAATCTGATGATCTTTGCGATGTTTATCCATCTCTTTAGCGCGCTGTTTTTAAGAGCTTACCGAGCGCCACGCGAGATCACCTGGCTCTCTGGCTCGGGACTCCTAGGATTGATGTTGGCATTCGGCTTTACCGGATATCTGTTGCCTTGGAACGAACTGGCCTTCTTCGCCACCCGCGTAGGGACTGAAATTCCCGGTGTCGTGCCGGTCGTCGGGCCCTTTCTGAGGCGTCTCTTACGGGGCGGTGACGATGTCACGGGTGCGACGCTCACTCGTTTTTACGGTATTCACGTGGCGATCCTGCCGGCCATTGTCACCGTCATGCTCGGGCTGCATCTTTTTCTAGTTCAGAAACACGGCATGAGTAGGCCAGCGGCCGCGGAAAGCAGCGAAGCGGCCAAAAGGACCATGCCGTTTTTTCCGAATTTTTTTCTTCGCGATCTGGTGGGATGGCTCTGTGCTCTAGGAGTGCTTGCGGCTCTCGCGGCCTATTTCCCGGCGGAGCTAGGAAAGAAAGCCGATCCGTTTCAGCCTGCGCCGATTGGCATCAGACCGGAATGGTATTTCATGTCGATGTTTCAAACACTCAAACTGCTGCCGGCCCATATTCTTGGGGTTGAGGGTGAGCTGCTGGGGGTTCTCGCATTCGGCTTGATTGGGCTCGTGCTGGTTTTGATGCCGTTCCTTGATCGTAGTGCCACGTTGGGAAGGTGGAGCCGTTGGCCCGCGGCTTTCGGCGTCGCGCTGATCGTCTATTCCGTAGTGCTGACCTATTTGGGGTACACCATGAGCCCGACAAAATGATTTGTTCAGTTTGCAGAGTTGGAAATAAGCGCGCTTGGCTGCAACCGCTTGCGCGGTCATTGATGTTTATTACGGACAGGAAGCGACGAACCTGAATTACTCGGCTGTTAACAGCGTCTAATACAATACGTGCGCCTGCGAAAAGAGGCGGCATTGTGCAAACCGCCCGAAGGTCATCGGGCGTGCAAGATTACGGACATTAAGCCAGATAGCGTAAAAATTTTGAAAGCAGAACCCACAACCGAAGGAGAGAGCGATTATGCGGCACAAAATCAACTTAACGATCGCTGGATTATTGATTTGGGCGGGAACGAACTCGGCGGCGCTTGCCGCCGATGCCGACAGCGGGAAAGCACTTTACGAGAAGTCTTGCGCCGGCTGTCACGGTGCCGACGGCAAAGGCAACGAGAAGATGGCCAAAATCCTCGGCGATAAGGGCCTTAACATCGTCGGTAGCGAAACCAAAAAGAAATCCGACGAGCAATTACTGAAAGTGATTGCCGAAGGTGCCGGGAAAATGCCGGCTTCTAAGCTGACCAAAGAGGAGCAAAAACAAGCGTTGGGTTATGTGAGATCCCTGGCAAAGTAATGCCACTGCTGCATAGGGCAGAGTAGGCGAGGGACTGCTTCACTGCCTTTTGAGGCCTCAGTCAAGCGGTGACAATGGCGATTAAATAGACGGCTATGCCAGCCACAACCAGGATTCCGCCGAGAATGAGGAAAAGCAGAAAGCTCGTCGGATGAGCCCACTGGAGCGTGATCCCCTCAACCGCCAGACCGGCGATTAACAGGCAAGCCGCGGTCTTCATTTTACGCTGCAAACGCGCCGAGTTTCCGTTCATCCCTTCGGTCCTTTCCAGGTTTTTTTCTTATCGATATTCGCCACGTCGTGAACCTTGGTGTGGCATGTCAAGCAAGACATGTCGTTGGAGGCGAGCTGATCTCTCATCTCCTTGTGCGGTGAGGTTTCTTCAAAAGATCTAGCTGTAGCATGGCAGTGTAAACATTCCCGATTCTTAAACGGTTCGTAAAGCGCAAGTTTATCCGGCGCACCTTTGACATAGTAGACGTAGAGGTGCTGCAGACCACGCATCTTCGCGTTCACGTCGCCGAACATCGTGTAATCGGTGTGACAGGTAAAGCAGGCTTGCTCTTTCGGGATGCGGTTGTTCTGAAAATGAGCGGCAGGAAGATAGCTAGGATCATCGATGTAAAGACTTTTTCCGTGGGCTTCCATGACGTGGCAAGACAAGCAAAACTGCGTCGATGTCGAGTTCTCTAAATGAATCGAAGCACCCAAGACCGTGGCGACCACCGGCAGGATAAAGAACGCAATGAAGGCGACGATCTTGCCTCCCTGCGCTGCCGTGATCGACGGCCGAATCAGCAATAGACCGATCAGAATGATACTCAAAACGATGATGGTAGCGGCTGCGTAATTTGCCAATGATTGTTTCCTTCCGGTCAATTTCGGAGCAGATCGTCCAGCGATAGTTCTAGGGTATATAACGAATTGTTGTCAATTATCCAGAAAAAAGTAGCTCCGAGCGAGTGTAACGGAGCGAATTTCTAAGCTCCCGCTAAAAGGCTTCCTGAGTTGATTCAATCGCCGCGACGACGATAGCCGGTTGACAGGTGCCCGCCGTGATTGTAACCGTTAACAATCAAACAAGAGATCGAGAGGGAAGATTCTGTGAAGCTAAAAACACCTCTGACTGCGGCTGTCGTTGTAGTTACTCTAGGATGGCCGATCCCACACGGGTTTGCCGCCGACGCGGATGTCGGTAAAACGGTCTACGAGAAGAATTGCGCCGGTTGCCATGGTGCGGACGGAAAGGGCAACCCAGCGTTAGCCAAAACCATGGGCGAAAAAGGCCTTAACATCGTCGGCAAAGAAACCAAGCAGAAATCGGACGAAGAAATATTGAAGATCATCGTTGAAGGTGCGGGCAAGATGCCGGCGAGCAAGAAACTTACCAAGGCCGAACAAAAGGCCGTGCTGCAATACAGCCGCTCGCTGGCGAAATAGACTTTTTTTGTCGAGCGACGCTTCCGCCATCCCCTGTGCTGTCTCTTCTGGTTCAGCCGATATGACCTGATGTAACGCGATGTCATATTGACTTGGTATTGACCTATGACTCACTTCCGGCGACGTCTGCCGTCTAGATCAATTCAAATCATCAACACGTGGTTATTGGATCACCCTGTCCGCCGGCGCCAGCACGTTCGCCGGAATTGTGAGGTCGATCTGCTTCGCTGCTTGAGATTGATGATGAACTCAAAATCAGCCGGCTTGGTGCCCTTGAGAATTTTGTCCATGTAGACGGCGACGTTTCGCACTCACGTGAATTTTGAGCCAGAAGATATTCAATGCTGACAACCTCCATTAGTTTCTGACACGCGCAAAAGCCGGATTAAATCGCATAAACAGTCGTTGGCCGCAAGCAGAAGAACGGCACGTACCTTGCTCACTAACTCTTGCAGAAACAGTCGAGGGCGTTCTGCGAGGGTACTGTGATCGCGATAATGCTCCATATCCCGATGGTCACGTACGAAATTTTGTCGGAGGCATGCGACCCGTCACTTCCCGAATATGAATTGCTTAAAAACGGCCTTGTCATGCGGAATCAACAAGGCAATCAGGAGGTACAAGTCCTCACGGATAAAGCAGGCGCGAAACAGATTATGGAGTTCGCGGCTACGGCATGCCCGGAAGTGATTCCCTTTATTAAAGTAATCTCCGAGCCAGTTAAACAACGGTCAGACCCCACCCCAGACAAGGTTGTGACAGACGCGCCCCGCGAAACTCATTTGCTGATGGTTCGCTCCAGTACGGAGGCCAACCGATAACCCGCTGCTCATCGCTCTAATCTGCCTCGCCCTTGGCTTCGGCGTCCACGACTCGCCGGTGCGTTTGTGAAGTTTTGCGCTATGCTCTCGGTGCCGCCGTTCTCCCAATGTATTCACCGGGAACGGAACGCCATGCGAACCTCGTCGCTGTTGGGTAACAGTTCGGGCTCTCCTCGCTGCCACAGAAAAACCACCACTAGCATGACGCACAGCAGGATTAGCAGTTCGCGGATATCTCTTGCGCCCACGGCTTCACCTCGCTTGCACAAAGGCGTTTGTTGCCGTGCCAGTTTCCTAAAAATCCGATTGATGTAATGTTTGGCTACTGGGACGGTAGCGCCTTTAAGTTTACCTTGAGCAACAACAATGCCATTAAATCCTAAAGAACGTCTTAAATGGCTATCGCTGTTCAACATTAATAAGCATGGTGTTTTTAGCCCCAGGTCCCCACTATTTCGACGGACGGGGACATCAAGCGTGCCATTGAAAAATATTTTCCCAGGTTCGCCAGATCGGGCCGCTAAATTTCCCTAAAAGTGGGAGACCGAAAGGAGCAGGCCCACGATGAGCAGGATCTGCCAGAGCCTGCCCAGGTCGAGGGAGTCCTAGCCCTTATGGCCGAGCCAAGTCCATCTCCCAGCCATCCACGCGTCTCGCGATGGGCGGAACTATAAAATACCGGTAGCGAGATAAGATGCCGGGACCCAGAAGATTGCCAGCTGAACGTGGCACGTGCGCATGATGCTGAAAGGGAGAATCGTCGAGAAATCAATACCAAAAATCCCTCCGGTTCGGCCCGATAATAGGCGATCAAGCCGCCAGTCAAGGTTTGCAAGACAAAGAGCAGCGAGGATACGAAGAGAAACCATACGACCGCTCGTTGTGGCGGGCCAATTTCATTGCAATAAGGGAAGACAAAAAAGCGGACTCGAGGCTTTGTCTTGCCGTGATCTTTTTGTCCCGTCGTTGATGGAAGTTTAGATCGAGTTGTTCTCTTCTTGAGCGTTGAGCTTTGACTGGGTGTAAGCCCGTGAGCGGTGCCACGTTTTAACGGTTAAATGACTTGAACGCACTCCTATTCGCCCTGGGCGCGTAAGCACAGCCTTTTTCGCTTGTTTCGCGAAATCGAGAACAGCCTTGGTATCTTTCCCAAAACTAAAGATCAACTTCCGATTCCGATTACCCATCGGGGTCCAATCTCCTCGGTAAACCCGGCTCTCAGGGACCTACAATTTGTTTGGCGTATTCCTTGCTTAGTCCCGTTACTGAGCGCAGTTGAACCGTCCTTGACGATGACGTGGGGAGCATCGGCCGCTACGGTTTTAAGTGCCGAATATGTGATGCCGAGCAACCCTGAAGAAAGGAGATCGCAATTGAACACCGGACATGCCCTTGCGATATCTGAAGCAACATCCCGCAATAAGGAGCCCGCGCCGGCGAAAAGGCCGTATAAGTCGGTGCCCGATAACTACAAGGCGTTATCAGAAGCCAAATACCACAAGGTGATTACAGATCTGGAAACAGTCCTGTTGGAGATAAGCACAGACGGGGTCGGTTTCAATACACCGGATGGTAAAATCAGTGCTTCAACACTCAAAAATTGGGCTGAGCACCTACGGGATGCCCTTGAGGCACTTTCTAAAGCACAATAATACAGACCACGGGATCACCCATAGCAGGCGGGTCATGAGCACAGACGTTTCCTCTGAAAAGAATTTTTTTCTTTCCGCCGTTTTTCTGCTCGCACCGTAAAATTTACCGCCGGCAAAAGCGATTCACCGGCCAGAAGATCGTTGATCGGCTAGGCCGACGGCAGCCGGTCCGAATGCGCCCGGAGAAACTCGTAGACGACGTGGGTGAGATCAGGATGGCTGATTTCCTCCAGGTCGTAATGCACGCGGCAGTAGGGCTTGCCGAGCGGGATCAGCCGCGCGAGATCCACCGGGCTGGCGACCACGATAGCGTCGCAATCCACCGCCGCGATGGTCGCCGCCAGATCATCAAGCTGGGGCTTGGAGTAACCCATGGCCGGCAGCGCCCGGCCGACACCAGGATATCGACGAAATGTTTCGAGCAAGCTGGCGCGTGCGGACGGTTTAGGATCCACCACTTCGGCCGCGCCGTATCTGCGCGCCGCCACGGCGCCGGAACCGTAAGCCATCTCGCCATGTGTGAGGGTTGGCCCGTCTTCGATCAACAGAACGCGCTTGCCGCGAATGATCTCCGGCTGATCGACGCTGACGGTCGAACGCGCCTGGATCACGGTCGCACCCGGATTGATCGCTGCGATATTGTTGATGACTTGTTCGACGCCGCCGACCGGCGCCGAGTCGATTTTATTAACGACTAAAACATTGGCGCGGCGCAAATTCGTTTCACCCGGATGATAAAGCAGCTCATGGCCGGCACGGTGGGGATCGAGCAAGACGATTTCCAGATCGGAACGGAAAAACGGCCAATCATTGTTGCCGCCGTCCCATAAAATGACGTCGGCTTCCTTTTCGACTTCAGCGAGGATGCGCGAATAGTCCACACCGGCGTAAACGATAACGCCGTTGTTAATATGCTGTTCGTATTCCTCGCGTTCTTCAATCGTACACAGCGCGCGGTCACAGTCTTCGACGGTAGCAAAGCGCTGCACCGCCTGCTTGCCGAGATCGCCGTATGGCATCGGGTGGCGCACGACCACGGGACGGATTCCGCGATCTTTCAATAACGTCGCAATGCGCCGCACCACCGAATCCTTACCGCAGCCGGTGCGCACGGCGCAGACCGATATCACCGGGCGCAGAGACATGAGTGAGCTTCGCTCCGGCCCGATCAAACCGAAGTCCGCACCGCATGCCAAAACGCGGGAAGCGAGATGCATGAGGGACACATGAGAGACATCGCTGTAGGCGAAGATGACCTGTTGAATATCTTCTGTTCGTATCAGCTCTTCCAGTTTTTCTTCCGCATAGATCGGAATACCATCGGGATAGAGCGACCCGGTCAACAACGGCGGATAACGGCGTGAGTCAATCCCCGGAATCTGTGCCGCCGTGAACGCAACGACCTGGGAATCAGGGTCGTCACGAAAACAGACGTTGAAGTTGTGAAAGTCCCGGCCGGCGGCGCCCAGAATGAGTACATGCTTGGCTTGACGGTTGGCTGCCACAATCGTCTCCTTCTCTTAGGTTGCAAGTCACCGCTCGCAAACAGAGCAATATACATGCCCTTGCGCCCTCGCGAGCAGGCCGCCGCAAGCCAATGTTTTCCGCTTGCCGCGCTTCCCACTCTTGCGAATGAAGGACCGTGATATTCTCACCGGCGCAAACAGATCGTGCAAAGCAGGTTGGTTCGTCTGGCACAAACCGTGCGACATCAACAAATGAAAGGAACTCGGATTGGCAACTCGTGCGATAAACTACCGAACGTATTTTCGCTCGGTCGTGGCGCTGGCCATGATGATTATATGGAGCCTGGTCACGATCTCGGGTTTTTTGCTCTGGTCCGTGCCCCACGGGCCGCGTTCCGGTGCTCAAACCCTGCTCCTTAATCTTACCAAGCGCGAATGGGGCGAACTGCACGTCTGGTTTAGCTTTGTTGCGATCGGCGTCACGATCGCGCATCTGGTGATCGATTGGCGCGCGTTCTGCGGTTGCATGAAATACCTCGCCAGCGCCCAGCGGCACGGCGGGCCGGCGAACGCTCAGCCAGGAGGTTCAAGGCCGAGTCAGTTAGGCTGATAAAATGGCAAAGTCGAACCGGCAAACCATCGCTTATTTTTCCATGGAAATCGGACTGCTGTCCGATATGCCGACGTACAGTGGCGGCCTCGGCGTGCTCGCCGGCGATACGATCCGTGCCGCGGCCGATCTCAAAGTGCCGATGGTTGGCGTAACTCTGCTCCATCGTAAAGGCTATTTTTACCAACGGCTCGACAGCACCGGCCGCCAAACCGAGGAACCGGTGGATTGGGCGGTGGATGATTTTCTTACCGAATTGCCGGAGCGTGTGTCGGTGACGATTGAGGGCCGTGCGGTTGTCATTCGCGCCTGGAAATACGAGGTCGCCGGTCCGAGGGATTTTTCTGTGGCCGTATACTTTCTGGACAGCGATGTGCCGGAGAATGCCAACTGGGACCGGACGCTGACGCACTACCTCTACGGCGGTGATCCACGCTACCGCCTTTGCCAGGAAGTCATCCTCGGCATCGGCGGCGTGCGCATGCTGCGCGCCTTGGGACATCGAGAGGTTGCGCGCTACCACATGAACGAAGGCCACTCGAGCCTGCTCGCGCTGGAGTTGTTGGATGAAGAGTCTCAACGCGCGGGCCGGCCGGTGCCGAATCGGGATGACGTTCAAGTCGTGCGCGAACAATGCGTCTTTACGACCCACACGCCGGTGGTCGCCGGCCACGATCAGTTTCCGATGACGCTGGTCAACCAGATCCTCGGCAGACAGGATGTCGAGGACATGAAAGATGTCTTTTGCTGCGGCGATGTTTTGAACCTGACGTTCTTGGCCCTTAACTTGAGCCGCTACGTCAACGGGGTGGCCAAGAAACACGGCGAGATTGCCAGGCTCATGTTTGCCGGTTACGACGTCGATGCGATCACCAACGGCATACATGCGGCGACCTGGGCCGCCGAACCGTTTGCGGAACTTTACGATCGTTACATTCCCGGCTGGCACCAGGACAACTCCAGCTTGCGCTCTGCGCTGGGCATCGCCAAGCAGGAGATTTGGCAAGCCCACAGGGCGGCAAAAAGGGCGTTGGTTCAGTTGGTCAATCGCGAAATCAACGCCGGCATGGATATCGATGTGTTCACCATCGGCTTTGCCCGGCGCGCCGCCGCGTACAAGCGGACGGATCTGTTATTCTCAGACAGCGAACGGTTAAGAGGCATCGCTGATCGGTGCGGCGGAATGCAAATTATATACGCCGGCAAAGCCCATCCCCAGGACCAGGCCGGCAAAGAGCAGATTCAAAGAGTGTTCCGCGCCCGTGATCAACTGCGCGACAAAATCAAAATTGCTTATCTCGAAAACTACAGTATGGAAATAGGCAAGATGATGACCGCGGGTGTCGATGTCTGGCTCAACACGCCCTTGCCGCCGATGGAAGCGTCCGGTACCAGTGGCATGAAGGCGGCGGTGAACGGCGTGCCGAGCCTGAGCGTGCTCGACGGCTGGTGGATCGAAGGTTGCATCGAGGGTGTGACCGGCTGGTCTATCGGCCCAGCGGACCGGAAAACGGCTGTCGTTTCGGATCACAGCCAAGATGCCCTTTCGCTCTATGACAAACTGGAGCAGATCATTCTGCCTTTATACTATCACCGCCGCGACGATTACCTCGATGTGATGCGCCACGCGATCGCGCTCAACGGCTCGTTTTTCAACACCCATAGAATGCTCCAGCAGTATGTGCTGAAAGCTTATTTTTGATTTCCATGTCTGCGGAAGATTCATGAACTCGATTTTGTGGAGCATGCTCCTGTGGGTCGCCGACTTCGGGGAAAGCGCCGGCCGGTGACTCTGTGGCTACAATTTGCAGCGCTGGCGGGCGTCATCGTTTTCGCCGGATCAAATCTTTCGAAGTACGGCGACGTTATCGCGGAAAAGACCGGGATGGGCCGGACCTGGGTCGGCGTCATTCTCATGGCTTCCGTGACCTCGCTCCCCGAACTGATCACCGGCGTCAGCTCGATTGTGATTTTCAATCTGGCGGACCTGGCGGTGGGGAATGTTCTCGGCGCTTGCATGTTCAATATGTTGACCATTGCGTTGCTCGACGTGCTGAGCGGACCGACGCCGATTTCCACGAGAGCGAACCAAGGACAGGTTCTTGCGGCTGGCTTCGGCGTGCTGATGCTCGGCGTGGCGGCGATCAGCATTGCGGCGAGTGCAAGTATGCCGGAGATTGGCTGGATCGGCTGGAATAGCGTCGCCTTCTTTCTCATCTACGCAGTTTCCATGCGCACGGTTTTTCTATTCGAAAGAAGACGAATCGCAGAATTGGTGCATGAAAGGGTCGAGGCGGCGCGCTACGTTTCCGTGTCGTTGGGCAAGGCCTATCGCAACTATGCCGTGAACGCCGCGCTGGTTATCGGCGCCGCCACATACCTGCCGTATCTCGGGGACCAGATCGCCACCGTGACGGGGTTAGGCGGCACCTTTATCGGTACTACTTTGATTGCGTTGACCACGACTCTCCCGGAACTCGTCGTGTCGATCTCGGCCCTGAGGATCGATGCCGCGGACTTAGTCTACGGCAATCTGCTCGGCAGCAATCTTTTTAATCTAGCGATCCTGGCGATAGACGATCTACTTTACCTTAAGGGGTCGCTGTTGTCCGACATAGCGCAAAGCCACGTGGTGAGCGCCAACGCTGCCATGGCCATGACGGCGGTCGCTGTGATCGGTTTAACTTATCGCGCCAGCAAGAAGCGCTTTCTTTTTGCCTGGGACTCGCTGGCTATCGTCATGGTTTATTTGTACGCAGTCTCGATGATCTATCTGCTGTCTTAACGTCGAGGAGGATCATTTTATGCCCGACTGGCTTTGGTTCGTTGCATTTTTTATCGTTTATATAGCGTTGATGCGCTGGGTGCTGCCGCGTTTGGGCGTGCCCACGTGAATGTCAGGCTCCTGCGACGTCGGGTCCCGACGTGACAGCGCCGACAAGAAGTCAAATGAAGATCCTGGTGCTTAACTGCGGCAGCTCGACGCTCAAGTTTCAACTGATCGACGCTGATGCGGTGTCGCCTTCGGCCGCCAGCGC
>Ga0075314_1000074_pt1 | contig 13975 bp, 8 predicted proteins | sample MayberryNE_Catta_6_FD_120055 | JGI IMG/M metagenome (GOLD analysis project Ga0075314, IMG submission 120055) | Natural and restored wetland microbial communities from the San Francisco Bay, California, USA, that impact long-term carbon... | ecosystem: Environmental > Terrestrial > Soil > Wetlands... | reverse complement strand
GCCCTCCTCGAGGTCCTCGACGTCGCGTTTGCCGTCGCCGTTGGTGTCGCGAACGACCAGTCGCGCGCCGCTGAGGTCGAACTCCACCGTTTCGTCGACGAATCCGCCTTTGCGGACGTGCGCGTTGCCGCGTTTGACCTCGACCATGCCTTCGCCCGCGTAGAAGCCTCCGGAAGCTGGACGCTTGGTCGATGCAGGCCTGACGCTTGCCGGGCCCGAGTCAGCGGCTGCGTTCGAGTGCCTCGGGAAGCTCCTCGCGCGAGCCGATCTCCAGCTTGCCGTAAACCTGGGTGAGGTGGGTCTCGACGGTGCGGCGGGTGACGAAGAGCGCCTCGGCGATCTCGCGGTTGGACATGTCTTCCGCCGCCATCTTCGCGACCCGGAGCTGTCCCGGCGTCAAAGACTCGACGCCGCTGAGGGCAAGGCGGCGCGGTCGCCCGCCGGCGGCGCGCAGCTCGCCCAGCGCCCGCTCCGCCACATGCACCGAGCCGAGGCGCCGGGCGGAGTCCAATGCCTCTTCGAGCGGGCGCCGCGCGTCCCTGGGGCGGCGGGCGCGGCGCAGCGCCATGCCGAGCTCGAGCCGAGCGCGCGCCGGAGCCAGCTCCGCCTCGGTGCCATCGAGGGTCTCGACCGCCTCGCCCAGGAGCGCCACTCCCTCCTTGCCGCCGCGAATCGAGCCCAGCGCGGCGAGCCCGATCCCGATCGCCTTCGGTGAGCCCACCGTCCGCGCGAGCTCCAGCTCTTCGCCGGCCAACGACGCGGCGCGGTCGGCCTCCCCGAGTTGCGCTGCCGCCCGCGCGGCGAGCGAGCGCCAGGGGAAGTAGTCGGGGCTGGGGATCTGCAGCTCCAGCAGCCTCTCGCCAGCGGTGAGCGCCTGCTCGAGCGCGGTGCTCCATTCGCCAGAGCGAGTCGCCAGCAGGGCGCGGCCGTAGGGGAGCCAAAACCAACCCAGCGTGCCGGGCAGCAGCGACTCGATCTCCTCGGCGGGTGCCAGCATGGTCCTCGCCGCCGCCGGGTCGTCTCTCTCCAGCAGCATCTCAGCCGCGACCGGGTACATCATCGCGGTCGCGACTTCCCAGCCCTCGGTGTCGAGATCGATCATCGTCTCGACGTCGGCGAGGCAGCGGTTGACGTCGCCGCGCGCCCAGCCGAGGCCGATCCTGCCCTCGAGGCAGGAGGCAAGCTCGAAAAGGTCCCCGCGCCGGGTCGCTTCGTCGAAGTCGCGATCGAGCAGGGCTTGCGATCGGTCGTAACGTCCGAGACGCCAAAGACAGGCGCCGATCATCGCCCGGGTCGCCGTGGGGGCCCGCTCGGGCAGCTCGCCGCCGTGGTCCAAGGCCCAGTCGAGCTCTCGCGCCGCGGCGCCGAGGTCGCCCCGGAAGACCAGGTCGAAGGCGAGGAGGGCGCGCCGGGAGATCTCGGCCGCAGATGGGCCGTCCTCCGCGGGGCCGGTCCGCGGCTGCGCCAGCAGGGCCGCGGTTTCCTCGACCAGGCTCGGGACGACGCGGCCGGAGAAGAGCGCCCAGACAAACAGTTCGGCCTCGGCATCGCCCCCCGTGCCGGGCGGGATCTGCTCGAGCGCGTTGCGGACCGCCTCGAACGTGCCCGCGGAGTCGCCGCGCAACATGCGTCCGTGGGCAAGCGCGGCCGAGGCCGTCACCTGCTGCAGCGGCTCTCGCGCCGCGGCTCTCGCCGCCTCCAATCGCTCGACCGCGTTCGGCTCGCGGGCGACGACCTCGGCTTTGCCGAGCGCGAGCAGCAGCGCGGGATCGTCTCGCCGGCGGCTCTCCTCCAGGGCCCGGTGTATGAGGCGGGTGGCCGTCGTCCCGTCGCCTCGTTGAAGGGCGTCCTCTCCGGCTTCGCGCAGCGCTTCGACAACCCACTCTTCTCCCGTGCGTTCGCCGCGCAGGATGTGCGACGTGATCTCCGTCGCCGAGCCGCCCTCTTCGCGCAGCAGCTTCGCCGCCCGCGCGTGCTGCCGTCGCAGGGTCGCCGGCGGGAGGTCGCCATAGACGACCTCGCGCACGACCGGGTGTGCGAAGGAGTGCCGCTCTCGCGGCGCGAAGATCTGCGCGGCAAGGAGCGCATCGGCCGCGGCCACGGCTGCCTCGCGGTCGAGGCAGGCAAGGCCGCGCGCGAGGTGGGGCGAAACGACCGAGCCGAGCACGGAAACCGCGGCTGCCAGCCGCGCGGCCTCGGGGCCGATCCCTCGCAGGCGCACGAGGATCGAGCTGCGGATCGCCTCGGGGCGAAGATCGCTCACGTCGCCGGGCTCGACCGCACCGTTCACGCGCGCCGTCGCCAGCAGCTCGCGCAGCAGGAACGGGTTGCCACCGGTTGCCGCATGGAAGGCTGAGGCCAGCTCCGGGTGGGCACCGGGAAGCCCGTCGGCGACCAGCCGCCCCACCGAGGCCTCCCCGAGCGGCGCCGGTGCGACCGGGACCGCGCCGGCGAGGCCCCCGAGACGATTGAGCGCCTCCTCGGCTGCCGGTTCCAGCGGCTCGCCGGTCCTGGTCGCGACGAGGATCGCGACCGGCAGCGAGTCGACCCGGCGCGCCAGGTAGAGGAGGAAGCGCAGAGAGGAGGCATCCGCCCAGTGGGCGTCGTCGACGCAGAGGAGCAGCGGCGAGCGCTCCGCGAGCGCCACCGTCAGCCAGTGCAGTCCGTGCAACAGGCGGAAGGCGGGCACGCGGTCGCTCGGCAGCGGCGTGGCGCCGTCGAGCAGGGGCATCGCCAGCTCGGCCGCTCCAGAGACCAGGTTGCTGTGGCGCTCGGCCTGGCGGCGCACCGGCTCGGCGAAGAGCTGGTGGACCACCCCGAAGGAGAAGGAGCGCTCGAGCTCGTCGCCGGTCGCGTGGAGGTCGAGGAAGCCGCGCTCCGCGGCGGCGCGACGGGCGTGGGCGAGGAGGGAGGACTTGCCGAGGCCGGCGGCGCCCTCGACCAGGGCCACCCCACCGCGACCGCGCTCGGCGGCGCCGAGGACGCCCTCCAGCTGCTCCAGCTGCCGGTTCCGCTCGAGCAGCGGCTCGATCCGCTCACTGGCGCCTCTTGCCTCCATCACGCAGACGAAGTCTGTCACGGGAACGCAGCGATTTCGACGCCCCGCGAAAAGACTGTGGACCCCTCCACGATGACGGTTGCCGTGCCGGCTAGGAGGGTGGGAGCGTGGAGAAGATCGGCGAGCGGGCGGTGGTGATCGGCGCGAGCGTCGCGGGAGTGCTCGCGACGCGGGCGCTGGCCGAGGCCTACGAGCAGGTGACGGTCGTCGAGCGCGACTCCCTGCCCGACGCTGACGAGAATCGTCGTGCGGTGCCCCAGGGCCGCCACGGCCACGCCCTGCTCGTGCGCGGCATCGACGTCGTGGAGGAGCTCCTGCCGGGGATCTCCGAGGAAATGATCGAGGACGGGGCGCCGACCTTCGTGGCGCTCAACGACGTCCATGTCGCCGGGCACGGGTACGAGTTCGCGCGGGTGGCCGGCGGAAGGACCGGGTTCACGGCCAGCCGACCCTTCTTCGAGGGCCACATGCGACGCCGCGTATTCGCGCTGCCAAACGTCGAGCTGCGCGAGCGTCACGAGGCGCTGGCGCTCGCCGCCAGCGGGGATCGCAGGCGCGTCACCGGAGTGGAGGTGAAAGAAGCAGACCGAGGAGAGGGCCTGCTGGAGGCCGATCTCGTCGTCGCGGCGAGCGGACGCTCGGCGCGCGTCCCGGCCTGGCTGGAGGAGCTCGGCTACGAGCGCCCGTCGGAGTCGACCTTGCAGATCGACCTCACCTACGCCAGCCGCGCATACCGGCTGCCCCCCGGAGCGCTGACCGACCGGATGGTGCTGATCGGCGCCCGGCCGGGGCTGATGCGGACGATGGGGTTGTTCGCCCAGGAGGAAGATCGCTGGCTGCTGACGCTCGGCGGCTACGGCGAGGACCGCCCGCCAACGGAGCCCGCCGGCTACGAGCGATTCCTTGCCAGCCTCGCGCCACCGGACGCGCTGGCGGCCCTGCGCGAGGCTGAGCCGCTGGGCGAGATCGTCACCTACGGCTTCCCCGCTCACCGCCGGCGCCACTATGAGCGCATGGGTCGCTTCCCCGTCGGGCTGGTCCCGATCGGCGACGCGATCTGCAGCTTCAACCCGCTCTATGGGCAGGGGATGACCGTCGCCGCACTCGAGGCGGCGGCGCTGCGGGACTGCCTGGCGCGCGGCCACCGCCGCCTGAGCCGTCGCTACGGGCGCGCCGCGGCGAAGATCGTCGATCACGCCTGGGGAATGGCGACGGGCGCCGACCTCGCGCTGCCCGAGATCGAGGGGAAGCGGACTCTGTCGGTGCGGATCGGCGATGCCTACATTCGCCGGTTGCGCCAGACGGCACAGACCGACGGCGAGGTGACGGGGGCGTTCCTGCGGGTGGCCGGAATGGTCGAGCGGCCGACCTACCTGCTGCGCCCCGGGGTGATGCGGCGCGTTCTCGCCCGGCGCAAGCCGGAATCCACGGTCTGGCCGGGACGGTCATTGGCGACGCCGGTCGAGCGGCGGACGCTGCGAGTGGGGGAGATCGCCACGCCGCTGCGCGAAGCCGGGCCACGCGAGGCGAGCGAAGCGACCGTCTTCGTCCACGGGGTGCCCGGCTCGGGGGCGGATTTCGAGCCGTTGCTCGGCGCTGCCGGGCAGGTCGGGCGCGCGGTCGCCTGGGACGCGCCGGGGTTCGGCAAGGCCGACAAGCCGCAGGACTTCGACCACACGGTCGAGGGCCATGCCGCCTTCATCGACGGGGCACTCCGCGAGCTGGGCATCGAGCGCGCCCACCTCGTCCTGCACGACTTCGGCGGACCCTGGGGCCTCGCCTGGGGGATCGAGAATCCTGAGCGGCTGGCGAGCGTGACGCTGATCTGCACCGGCGTGCCGATCGGCTACCGCTGGCACCGCACGGCGCGCCTCTGGCGCACGCCGGTCGCGGGCGAGCTGGCGATGGCGACGCTGACCCGCGCCGGCATGGGGGCGAGCCTGCGCCGCTCGGGACCGCGGCGGCTGCCGGGGCCGCTCGTCGACCGGATGCACGAAGACCTCGACCGGGCGACGCGCCGCGCGATCCTGCGCCTCTACCGCTCGGCCGACGACCCGGCCGGCGAGGCGCCGCGCCTGGTCGAGGCCCTGCGCCCCCTCGACCTACCCACGCTGGTGATCTGGGGCGAGCGCGATCCCTACGTGCCCGCCGCTCTCGCCGAGCGCCAGCGCCAGGCGTTCCCCTCGGCCGAGGTCCACGTCCTCGAGCAGAGCGGCCACTGGCCGTTCGTCGACCGCAGCGAGCGGGTCGAGGAGCTGCTGGTAGGCCACCTGCGACAAGCCGCAGCTCCGGCTGCGCAGACGGTGCGACAACCGGCATAGGGAGACGCATTCGAGTGCGCGCGGCTAGCATCGGGCCGCCGTGACCGCCGACAGCAAGCTCGAGAGCGGGACCTTTCTGGCGTTGCTCGCCGCCGCCGATCGGGAGGCGCTGCTGGGCCTCGGGGGCGAGCGCCGCTACTTCCGCGACGAGCACCTGATGCACCAGGGCGAGTCCGGCGACCAGAAGGTGCTGATCCTCCTCGAAGGTCACGTCAAGGCGACCTTTTCCGACACGGAAGGACGCGAGATCGTCCTCAGCTTCCGCGGCCCCGGCGACATCCTTGGTGAGCTCTCCTTCGCCCGCGAGGAGCCGCGATCGAGCAACGTGGTGGCGATCGAGCCGGTGCGAGCGCGGGCGATCGCCACCGAAGAGTTCCGCGGCTTCTTGCGGCGAACCCCGACTGCCGCCCTGACCCTGATCGACGTGCTCGGGCGTCGCTTCCGCGACGCGAACCGCGCCCGCGTCCAGTTCGCAGCTGCCGACACCCTCGGCCGCGTCGCGGCGCGCCTGGTCGAGCTCTGCGAGCGCTACGGGATCGAGGTGGGGGCGAGGGTCGAGATCCGGTTGCCGATCACCCAGGCGGACCTCGGCAGCTGGACCGCCTCCTCGCGCGCCGCGGTGGCCGATGCGCTGCGCACGATGCGGGAGCTCGGCTGGATCGAGACGGGCCGCCGCCGGATAACCGTTCTTGACCTTGCCGCGCTGACCGCGCGGGCGAGCTGAGCGACGGCTCTTTCCAGATCTGGACGGAGCGGCTGCCCAGAATCGGGTGGTCGGTCATCCGGGCGCGCTCTAGCTTCGCCCCGGATGATCGCGACCAGCTCGATCGCCGACCTGCCGGGGCCACCTCGTCTGCCCTTGCTCGGCAACGCGCACCAGCTCGTGCGCGTCGGCCGAATGCACCGCCGCGCCGAGGAGTGGGCGCGGCGCTACGGACCCATCTACCGCCTCGAGGCCGGTCGCCGCCCGATGGTCGTGGTCGGCGACCGCGATGCCATCGACGAGATCCTTCGTGAGCGCCCCGAGGGCTACAGCAGGCCAGCGAGGATGCGCGAGGTCTTCGAGGAGATGAGCGCGCCCGGGTACCCCTCCGACGCCGTCCGGTGGGGCGTCTTCGCTGCTGAGGGAGAGGAATGGAAGCAGCAGCGGCGACTCGTCGTCACCGCCCTCAACAGCAACCACCTCAACCGCTTCTTCGGCATCGTGAGGACGGCGACCGCGCGCCTGCACGGCCGCCTGGCGGAGGCTGCCGATGCCGGAGGACCGGTGGAGATATCCGACCTGTTCAGCTCCTTCACGGTCGACGTCACCTCCGCGCTCGCCCTCGGTCACGACCTCAACACGCTCGAGCGCGGCGACGTCGAGCTGCAGCGTCATATCCAGCACATGGTGGCGATGGTCGGCCGCCGCATCGCCGCGCCGATCTCCTACTGGCGCTGGGTCAAGCTGCCGGCCGACCGGGCGCTCGACCGATCGCTGACGGAGATATACCGGGCGGTCGAGGACTTCATCGAACGCGGTCGCAGCCGGCTCGAGGCGGAGCCGGAGCGGTGCGAGTCGCCGCGCAACCTGCTCGACGGCCTGCTGGCCGCGCAAAAGAGAGATGGCGCGTTCAGCGACGAGGAAATCCTCTACAACGTCCTGACGATCCTGATCGCGGGCGAGGACACCACCGCGCACACGCTCGGCTGGACGGTTTGGCTGCTCGCATCTTCCCCCGAGGCGCAGAACCGCCTCGCCGCCGAGGCGGTTGAGGTACTCGGCGACGAGCGCGTCCCGGCACAGTACGAGGACACCGAACGGCTCTCCTACGCGGAGGCCGTGCTGCGCGAGTCGATGCGGCTCAAGAGCATCGTCCCGGTGTTGCCACTGGAGCCGAACCGCGACACGACGATCTGCGGCACCCGTATTCCTGCCGGCACCCAGCTGCTGCTCCTGCTGCGGGCCGCCGCACGTACCGCGGCCGGGCGCAGCGAGGATTTCGCCCCGGAGCGCTGGCTGGACGAGGACGAGGGGACGGCGGCGCCGAAGTCGCTGACGTTCGGCGCGGGCCCGCGCTTCTGCCCAGGGCGCAACCTTGCTTTTCTCGAGTCGAAGGCCGCGCTTGCGATGTTCGCCCGCGGCTTCCGCGTGGAGCTGGACCGGTCCGGCGGACCGGTGCGCGAGGAGTACGGCGCCACGATGGTGCCGCGGGGACTGCGGATACGCGTCCACCGGGCGCCCGTTGCGGCCGCCGCAGCTGGCTGACGAGCTGCCGCGGCGGACTGTCGCCCTCCCCCGGCGTAGGCTTAGCGCCGGGAGGCGACCATGGACGATCTCAGGGGCCCGGAAGCGAGGACGACCGGCGAGCGAGCCGGCCTACGGGGCGAGCGCAAGCAGGTCACCGTCTTGTTCATGGACGTCGTGAACTCGATGGAGCTGACGCGCACGCTGGGAATGGAGCGCTGGGGATCGGTGCTGGACCGCTTTCTGGAGCTTGCCTGCGGGACGGTGCAAGAGCTCGACGGCAACACCAATCAGTTTCACGGCGACGGCTTGATGGCGGTCTTCGGCGCGCCGCTGGGACAGGAGGACCACGCGCGCCGAGCCTGCCTTGCCGCCCTCGCGACGCAGCGCTCGATCCAGGGCCTCGCCGAGGAGCTGGAGCGCTCTGCGGGCGTCGAGCTCGCGATCCGCTGCGGGCTCGACTCCGGCGAGGTGGTGGTGGGAGAGATCGGCGAGGACTTCCGGATGGAGTTCGCGCCGATCGGAAACGTCGGCGGGCTGGCGAAGCGGGTCGAGGCCCTCGCCCCGGCCGGCTCGACGGCGTTGAGCGAGACCACCGCCTCGCTGGTCAGCGACGGGTTCGAGCTGCGCGATCTCGGCGAGTTCGAGCTGAAGGGAGCCGACGGCGGACAACGGGTCTTCGAGCTGCTCGGCGAGCGGAGGCCGGGCTTGCGCGGCCTGCGACCGGGAGGCGGTGAGCTCTCGCGGTTCGTCGGGCGTGGCGACGAGCGCCACGTGCTCGACGAGGCACTGGCACGGGCGCTCGCTGGGGATGGGCTAACGGTGGGAATCCGGGGCGAGCCGGGGGTCGGCAAGAGCCGCCTGGTCTACGAGGCGACCCGCGAGTGGCGCCGGCGCGGGCTGCGGGTCGACTCGGGGCGAGCGGTCGGGCACGGCCGTGCCACGCCCCTGCGCCCGATCGTGGACCTGCTGCGAAACGTCTTCGACGTCGAGGCCGGTGAGGAGCCCCGCGATGCGCGGGTCAAGGTGGAGGCGGCGCTGCTGGGCTTGGACCCCGTTTTCGCCCCCGAGCGGCCCCTCCTGCTCGATTTCCTCGGGCTCGCCAACCGCGAGGAGTTCGCCGAGCGGATCGACCCCGACGCACGCCGCCGCAGGCTTCTGGATCTCATTGGGGCGCTCCTCGAAGCGGGGGCGGACCGCCAAGCCCGGGTTCTCGTGATCGAGGACCTGCACTGGCTGGACCCCGCCAGCGCCGCCTTCGTCGAGCGGATCGTGGCCGCCGTCGCCGGCACCCGAGCGCTGCTGATCGTCACCCACAGGCCCGAGTACGCCCCTGGTTGGCATGGCCGAGACGCCTTCGAGCAGCTCGACCTCGGCCCGCTGCCGGTCGAGGCATCGGGGGATCTATTGAGGGCCCTGTTGGGTGAGGATCCCGCGCTCAACACATTGATCGAGCGGCTGCGGGAGCGCACCGGCGGCAATCCCTTCTTCATCGAGGAGGCGGTACGCGACCTTGTCGGCAGGGGCGTCATCGACGGACCGCCGGGGGCCTACCGCTCGATCGCGGAGGGCGAGCCCACGCTTCCGCCTACCGTCCAAGCCACGCTCGACGCTCGGATCGACCGGCTGCCGTCGCGCGAAAAGGCGCTCTTGCGCGCGATGTCGGCGATCGGCAAGGACGTCGACCGTTCGGTCCTGCACGAGATTGCCGGCTTGGGCGCCGAAAAGCTAGAGGTGTCGATCGCCCGACTAGCCGAATCGGAGTTCGTGCGCGAGCTCGCCCCGCGCGGCGACCTCACCTTCAAGCACCCCCTCACCCAGGCCGTCGCCTACCGCTCGCAGCTCTCGGAGCCGCGGGCTCGCCTGCATGGCGAGATCGCCGCCGCGCTGGAGCGGCTCTATCCGGACGAGCTCGACGCGCGCGCGGCGCTGATCGCTCACCACCGGGAGGCTGCGGGGGAGTTCCTCCGCGCGGCGCAGTGGTACGCCCGGGCCGCGACCTGGGCGCTCGTGCCCGCTCCCGTGGAGTCGATCGGCTATTGGGAGCGGGCGCGTGAGCTGGCCGCCGGCGCAGAGGACGACCCCGAGGCCCGCCGGCTTGCGGTCCTCTCGGCCGGGGCGATTCTCGGCCTTGCCTGGCGGGCCGGGATGTCGCACGAGCAGACCGCTGCGATCCACGCCGAGGCACGGCGCCTGCTCGACGCCGATGCACCGTCGTTCGAGGGCGTGCTGCTCGACGTCGCCTACGGCGGCAACCTCGGCCTCGGCGAGCGAGTCGGGGAGGGGAAGAAGCTGATGCGGCGGGCGAGCGCCGCGGCGGAGGCGATCGGCGACCCCGGCCTGGTCCTCAACGCCAACTGCTACGCGGCCCTCGGGGCCTGGGTGGAGGGGGACTCGCACGGGTGCGTGGCGCTGACCGACCGCGCCTTGGCGCTGGCGGGGGAGGACGCCAGCGCCGGTGCCGGTCTCGTCACCGGCAACCCCTACGCGCACTGTCTGTGGATACGCGCCGCGGGGAGGATGATGCTCGGCGACCTCGACTCGGCCGAGCGCGACTTCCAGCGCTCGGTGGAGGTAGCGCGGGCCTTCTCCGATCCGCTTTGCGAGCTCTCCGCGTTCTGCACGGCCGGGCTGCTCGGCCTGCACAGGCTCGAGCCTGGGGCGTTCATCGCCGATGTGGAGGGTGCCGCCGGAGATGCCGACCGGATCGGCGACGCACAGATCCGCGTTGCCGTTCGTGCCTCGCTTGCCTACCTTCAGGCCGAAAAGGGTCTTTTCGAGCAGGCGCTTGTGACCGCCGCCGAGGCGCTGGAGATCTCAGGCGACCTGAAAGCAGGGCTGATCTGGCGTCCGGAGCTTCTCGCTGCGACCGCTCGGGCCGAACTCGGACAGGGCGAGCTGGTCTCCGCCAGGGAGAAGGCGGAGGAGGCGGTGGCATTCGCGGAGGCGCACGGCCTGCTGCGCAGCGTCGTCCTCGCCCGGATCACGCTGATCCGGGTTCTGATCGCCGCTGCTGGGCCGGGCGAATCGGCGAGACTCGAGGAGATCGCGGACCTGCTGGACGGGCTCTCCTCGCTCGCGGCGAAGATCGACTACAGGAGCATCGAGCCCCAGATCCTGATCGAGCGCGCCACCCTCGCCCGGCTTCGTGGCGAGGACGAGGAGGCGGAGCGGCGTGAGGCCGAGGCAGGGGAGAGGTTGCGGGAGCTGGACGCTCCCGCGATTCGCTGAGGCGAAAGGCGCGAAAGCCCAGAATTGGACTCAGGAAGCGCCCGCCATCGGGTGGTGAGGTGGCCGGTCGCCGCATAGCTTCGTCCAGGCCATGCCGAGGAGCCGAACGTGAGCGAGAGATCGAGCCGACGGGAAGCGGTGCGAATCCCGACCGGTTCGGGGGACGCGATTGCCGCAACCTTCTACGAGCCGGCCGATGCTGTCGGCCTCGGGGCCTGCGTGGTGATGGGGGCGGGCGGCACGCTGACCCAAGGCGACGGGATCCCCGCCTATGCGGAGCGCTTCGCCGCGGCCGGGTTTGCCGTTCTGACCTTCGACTACCGGCACTGGGGGAGGAGTGAGGGCCGGCCGCGCCGGCTTGCCTCGGTGCCGCTCCAGCTGGCCGACTGGCGAACGGCGGTCGAGTCGGCCCGAGGCCTGCCGGGCGTCGACCCTGGGCGCATTGTCATCTGGGGCATGTCGCTCGGTGGCGGCCACGTCCTCGGCACGGCCGCCGCCGACCCCCGCATCGCCGCGGTCATAGCACTGGTGCCGATGGCCGATGGACTCGCCTTCTCGCTGAACACTCGTGTCCTGCGGTTCACCTTTCACGCAGTCCTCCGGCGGGCGCGAGGCCGTTTCGTGACGCTTCCCGCTGTGGGTGCGGCCGGGGCGTTCCCAGCCGATTCGCTGGCGAGCTTCGAACGGCTAGGCGGCCCGACCGGCTGGCGCAACGAGATCGTCACCGATCTCGACTACCCGTTGCTGCTGTACCGGCCATATCGTCTCGCTGGCCGAATCGATGCGCCGGTCCTGATTCAACTCGGCGAGCACGACCGGCTCGCCCCCCGTCGCGCCGTCGAGCAAGCGGCAAGGCGTGCCCCGCGCGGGGATCTGCGCCGCTATCCGATCGACCATTTCGGCTGCTTCTGGCCCCAGCACGTCGACGAAGTCGCGGGCGACCAGATCGCGTTCCTGCGCGACCGCCTGGTCCACGGGTTCCCGTAGGCCCGTGCGTCGTCGTCGCCCGCGGGCTTCTTGCCTAGTGGCCGCTCGCGTCGAGCGGCGAGAGGCGGACCACCTGGATCGTGCGGTGGGCGGCCCGCTCCTCGTAGTCGGCGTAGGTCTTCGTCAGCGCCTTGGCGAGCCCCCAGAGGCGCTCGCGGTCCTCTCCGGTCGTGATCTGGGCCTTGTACCGGCCGCTGCGGCCGGCGGCGACGACCTCCACCTCGGGATTCGCCTTGACGTTGTAGAGCCAGTTGGGGTGACGCTCGCGGCCGTAGTTGGAGGCCATCACGATCAGGTCCTCGCCGTCGGTGAAGTAGGTGAGCAGGTTTTCGCGCCTCTGCCCGGTGCGGGCGCCGGTGTCCCATGGGCTACCGCGCCCCCGCCGTCTGGAGCCAGTCCTCGAGAAGCCGAGTCGCCTCCGGCAGCCCGTCGCCCTCGGCCCGGATCGCCTCGCCGAGCGCGGACGCGCGCGCCTCGACCGTGGGATCGAGCAGGGTGCGCAGGCCCGCCTCCAGGCGCTCGCGGTCGAGCTTCCGGAACGGCACGTGGGCGCCGACGCCGAGCCGCCTGACTCGCTCCCCCCACCAGGGCTGATCGACGAACGCCGAGCAGACCATCGTCGGGCGGCCGGCGCGCAGCGAGGAATGAAGCGAGCCGATGCCGCCGTGGTGCACGACCGCCGCACGGCGGGGGAAGAGCCGGTCGTGGTCGACGGCGCCGACCGCCCACAGGTGCTCGGGAAGCGACTCGACGCCGGCCGGGACGCAGTTGCGGCTGACGATCGCCCGGCGGCCGAGCTTCTCGCTGACGCCGGCGATGTCGGCGAGCAACGGCCCCGGCTCGAGCACCGGCATGCTGCCGAAGCCGAGGAAGAGGGGTGGCTCGCCGGCGTCCAGCCAGGCTGTGAGATCGGCGGGGAGGCCCTCGTTCAGGTCGTCGCGCAGCGCGGCGGGCATCTGCCAGGCGGCGGTCATCACGTGGTTGTCGGTCCAGTCGGATGGCCGCGGGAAGAGGCTCGGGCTGCAGGTGTTCAGCGCCAACAGCTCGGAGCCGAACACGCGCCGGTGCGTCGCTCGCCCATTCGGCCGCAACCCGATCTTGCGGCGGAACCGCTGCGTGGAGGCTGCGGCGCCCCGCCACCAGACCCAGCCCGCGAGCTCGTGGGAGGCGCGGCGCAGCGTCGGCGGCAGGCGCCGCCCGCCGGTCAGCGCGAGCGGCTCGTACTCGGCCGAGGGCGCGGCCGGATGGGTGAACACGATCGCGGTCGGAGCCCGCAGGAGATCGCCGAGGGCGAGGGCGCGGTCCCAGGTCAGGGCGGTCGCCACCAGCGCCTCCGCCTCGGCGCCCGCCGCGAGGTAGGCCTCGTCGAACTCCTCGGCGAAGCGGCGGTACTGCCGCTGAATGCCGGAGAGCAGGCGAAAGCCGCCGCTGCGGAGCAGTCGCTGCCCATCCGGCGTCTCCAGCCAGGACATCATGTCGAAGGGCAGGGGGGCGGTGCGCAGCCCGGCCCGCTCGGCGAGGGGGCGGAACTCGTCGGTGACGGCGATCGTCACCTCGTGGTCGCGCCGGGCGAGGTTCCAGCCGAGCGCGACGAGTGGCCAGACGTCGCCGCGCAGCCCATGGGCGAAGAGCGTGACTCTCACGGGTGAAGCGCCTCCACCAGTTCGCCCATCGCCTCTGCGGTTTGCGCCTGGCTCAGCCCCCGGTCGCGCCGCAGCAGCTTCCAGGTGTAGAGGTCGGCGGCGCAGACCAGCAGGTCGAGGCGGCGGGTTCGCGCCTCGCCGGAGAGGCCGGCAAGGGCGGTCGGGAAGACGTGCTCGACCCAGGCGCGGTGCGCTCTGCGACCCAGCTCGAGCACCGGGCGCAGGGCGGAGACCCTGCCCTCGAGCGCCAAGGTGCGGATCAGCGCGTCACCCGTGACCTCGTAGTCGGCAACCAGCAGCTCCATCGCTTCGCCGATCTCGCCGGGCCGAGCCGTGGAGCGCGTCATCCACTCCTCCGGCAGTCCTTCCTCGAGCGTCGCCGCGGCGACCCCGTCCTTGCTGCCGAAGTGGTTGACCACGGTCTGCAGTGCCACTTCGGCCCGCGAGGCAAGCTCGCGCATCGTCATCTCGTCGTACCAGCGCTCCAGCCAGAGCTCCCGCGCGGCGT
>Ga0075314_1000071_pt1 | contig 14460 bp, 12 predicted proteins | sample MayberryNE_Catta_6_FD_120055 | JGI IMG/M metagenome (GOLD analysis project Ga0075314, IMG submission 120055) | Natural and restored wetland microbial communities from the San Francisco Bay, California, USA, that impact long-term carbon... | ecosystem: Environmental > Terrestrial > Soil >... | reverse complement strand
TCATCCACAGCCTGGAGTCCGAGCTCGCCTTCTACGGGAAGGTGTTGGGATTCACCCCGGCCGACGATCTGCCCGAGGTGCCGATGGTGGTCGAGCCGGCCGCCCCATGACCGAGCGGACCTTCCGGCATTCGTTCAAGGTGTGGGCACAGGATCAGGACTGGCCCCAGCTGCGTGAAGTGTGGATCGAGGCGGACCGGGGCGGATTCTGGGATGCGGTGTGGCTCAACGACCATCTCTACCCCCCTCGAGGTGAGGAGACGCGACCGATCATGGACGGTTGGACGCTCTTCGGTGGGTTGGCCGCGATCACCAGCCGGATTCGGTTCGGGACGATGCTGACGGCCAACACATTTCGCCACCCAGCCCTGTTGGCCAAGCAAGCGGTGACCCTCGATCACATGTCGCAAGGGAGGCTCGAGTTGGGCGTCGGCGCGGGTTGGCACGAGCGCGAGCACGAGGCGTTCGGCATCGATCTCCCGCCTATCCGGGAGCGTTTCGAGATTCTCGACGAGACCTTCCAGATCCTCCACGGCCTGATGACCGAGGAGGTGTTCGACTTCAAGGGGAAGCATCGGACCATCACCTCGGCGCGCTTCGAGCCGAAGCCGCTGCAAAAGCCCAGGCCGCCTTTCGTCGTCGGCGGCTCCGGCCCACGCCGGACCATCCCGCTGGCAGCTCGATGGGCAGACAAGTGGAACTACCCGGATTTCACCTCGGAACCAGACCTGTTCGTCTCCTCGCTGAGACGTCTCGACGAGGCCTGCGAGGAGATCGGGAGAGACCGAAGCGAGATCGAGGTCTCGGTCCAGTTCCGCTACCCCGGCGACGCTGCAGAGACAGCAGACCTCGTGGCGACATACAGAGAGCTGGGAGCAGATCACGTGCTGGTCAGCTTCATGCCGCCGACCAGCACCGACCTCCCTCCCCGGATTGCCGAGGCGCTGGGGAGTTGATGTCTTGAAATACCTGATCCCCGTCGCCGGCGAGCGCCTTCCCCGCCGCCTCACGCAACTGATCATCGGCTTGGTCCTGTTCGGCATCGGCATCGGGCTGATGCTGCAATCAGGCCTCGGGGTCCCACCATGGGACGTCCTCCACCAGGGGCTCGCCCGGCGCTTCGGGCTCACTGTCGGCGCTTGGTCGATCATCGTCTCGGTCGCCGTCCTCCTCGCCTGGCTGCCGTTGCGCCAGTCCTACGGGCTGGGCACGCTGCTCAACGCAATCATCATCGGCGTCATCATCGACCTGACTGGCGTAGTCATCCCGGTAGCCGAGACCACGGCTGTGGCCTGGCTGATGATGCTCGGCGGGGTTGTCCTTATCGGGATCGCCTCCGGTCTCTATATCGGCGCCAATCTGGGACCGGGCCCGCGTGATGGGCTGATGACCGGGATCGCGCGCAGGGGTCCTTCGATCAGGCTCACGCGGGCGGTCATCGAGATAACCGTCCTCACCCTGGGCTGGATACTCGGTGGCACCTTCGGCATCGGGACCATCGTGTTCGCACTCGCCATCGGCCCGCTGGTCCAGTATTTCCTGCCGCGATGGGACATCTCCCCCCACCCGACCACCGACGCGTGGGAGCACCTGGACCGCTGAATCACGGCTGGTAGCGCCGGCCAACTCACTACCGTTGTGCTCGTGGAGACGTCCAGGGAGGGGATTGGCTTCGAGCCGGCCAAACACGACCCCAGGTTGAGGGTCTTCGTCTCGTCCACCCTCGGTGAGCTCAAATCAGAGCGCGAGGCAGCCAAGTCCGCCATCAAGACGCTCCGGCTCGATCCTGTCGGCATGGATCTCGGCAGCCGCAACGAGCAAGACGGGCTCTCCATCGCGGACGCCGACATATTCGTTGGCATCTACTGGCAGTCGCTCGGCTGGGAGTCGGACCTGGACCGGGAATACGACGCGAGCTCGGGTCTCCCGGCCCTCATATATGTCAAGGAGCCCGCCCCCGATCGTGATGACGGTCTGACCGACCTACTAGTGCGCGCTCGTTCCGACGGTCGGTCGACCATCCGGGTCTTCGAATCACCAGGCGAGCTCGCGGAGATGCTGGTCGAGGACCTGGCAAGTGTGATGTCTGACAGGTTCATCAAGACCGAACCACATCCTGACTCGCTGCCGGGGGGGACCCTCACTTTCATGTTCGGCGACCTGGCCGGATCCACGACCCTGGTAGAACAACTCGGAGACCGGTACGCCGACGTCCTGGTTGGGTACCACCAGGTTGTGGCCGACGCCACCCACCGCCATGAGGGGACGGTTGTCGATCTCGAAGGGGAGCGCCTGTTCAGCGTCTTCCAGGACGCTTTCCAGGCGTTGAGCGCCACTATCGAGATCCAGAAGTCCCTTGGCGATCGCGCCTGGCCCCAGGCCGTGTCGGTCAATGCCCGTCTGGGGCTCCACACCGGCACCGCCCGCATTGGGTCCGGGGGGTACGTCGGGCTCGACGTTCACCGGGCATCACGGGTTGCCTCCTCGGCCCATGGCGGGCAGATCGTCGTGTCTGCCCCGGTCCGGGAGCTGGTCGAAGGGCAGGCGGAGAACGCGGGATGGGAGATCAAGGACCTCGGCTCCTTCGCCCTCAAGGGCCTGTCCCGCGCCGAGAAGCTATACCAGGTGCGGGCCCCCGGGCTCCAGGCCGATTTCCCGCCGCCCCGAGCACGATCCATCACGAGGGTCAGGCTCCCCGTATCGCAGAACACCCTCGTCGGGAGGGATCGGGAGCTGGCCGAGCTGGTGGAGATGCTCGGGCGCCCCCATGTTCGGCTCGCCACGATCGTCGGCCCGGGTGGGATCGGGAAGACCCGTCTCGCCCTGTCGGTGGCCGAGGACATCTCGCCCGAGTTCCCCGACGGGGTCTACTTCGTCAATCTGGCCGCGATCACCGACCCGGGCCAGGTGCTGCTCGCAATCGGGGGCGCTGCCGGCATCCCAATCGAGGGTGATGCGATCGATGCCCTGTCGAGCGAATTCCAGGACCAGCAGGTACTGCTCTTGGTCGACAATTTCGAGCATGTGGCGGAAGGCGGCTCCTCGGTCGCCGACCTGCTGGGACGGAGTCCCGGGCTCAAGGTCCTCGCCACCAGTCGTGTCCCGCTTCGAATAATGAGCGAGTACGAATACACGCTGGAGCCGCTCGGTCTTCCTCCCACCGGCTCGGACCGGCCCGACTCGATCTCGGCCTCCGATGCAGTGCGATTGTTCATCGACCGCGCCCTCGCTGTGATCCCGGGATTCTCGATCGACGAGGAGAACGCTTCGCCGGTTGCCTCGATCGTTCGAATAGTCGACGGGCTGCCCCTGGCCATCGAACTGGCCGCGGCTCGGCTCCGAATGCTCAGCCCGGGGGCGCTGTCCGAGCGGCTCACCAGATCACTGGACGCCCTCGGCTCCGGGGCGGCCGACGTCCCCAGCCGGCAAAAGACGCTCGACGCAGCTATCGACTGGAGCTACCAGCTGCTCAATCGGGAGGAACAGATCCTCTTCAGCAGGTTGTGCGTGTTCCAGGGGGGCTTCACAGTCGAATCGGCCCAGGAGGTGGCGGTCGAGGAGGGAGACGCCGTCGACCAACTGATGGTGCTCGTCGAGAACAGCCTCGTCCTCCCCGCCCAGGGTGGTGAGGGCCGTCTGAGGATGCTGGCTCCGATCAGGGAGTTCGGCCTGCGTCATCTCCACGCGTCCGGCGAGTACGAATGGATGAAGGATCGGCACGCCGACTACTACGTCCGAGTCGCCGAAGAATCCGTGGCGGACCTTCGCGGCACCAAGCAGGCGGCGATCGTGGAGCGATTCACTGCCGATTGGAACAACATCGACGTAGCTGCCGAATGGCTGATGAAAAAGGGGGAAGACGACGCCCTGGTGAGGATGTCTTTCGGGATGTGGGTCTACCTCTGGATCGGAAACCACATCAAGGACGGTGCCCGCTACCTGGATGCGGTCAGCTCACCGGATGATCTCGATGAGATGTTGGCCGGGCGTTATTGGTGGCTGCGGGGCGGCATCCAGTACGAGATGGGCCGGTACGAAGAGTCGAAGGTGGCGATCGAACGAGCGTTGACCATCCTCGAGGTCAACGGCGACATCGACTGCCACAACTGGACCGACTTCCTGTCTGCTCTCCTGCTTCCCGTGCACGAAGAGGACCCGGCCCGGGTGACGGAGAGGCTGGAGGTGTCGCTTGCCAGATTCCGCGGGTTCGGCGATCGATGGGGTGAGGGCTATGCCTTGATCGCACTCGGCATCCTCGCCGCGTCCAATGGCAACGTCGAGGCGGCCGAGAAATACCAGCTAGAGACGCGGGATCTGGGCTTCGAGCTCGGCAATGGGGCTCTGATCGGCCTGGCAGAGGCGCAGATCGGATTCACCTACATCTCGTCGGGCCGTCTCTCGGAGGCGCGGGATGCCCTTCGCCGTTCCTTCGACGTCTTCCGGGACATGAACTATCGGGAGGGCCTCTGTTACGCCCTCGAGGCGGCTGCCTCGCTTTCGTTCACCGAGGGGCAGACGGAGCTGGGCATGATCGCTCTCGGCGCGGCAGAAGAGGTCAGGGAGCGAATCGGGCTGCATCCGTGGCCTTTGATCATGTGGCTCTTCGACGCACTCTCCGCCATGGCTGATTCGCTCGACGATCCGGTGCTCCAGGCCGCCCGTCACAACGGTCGTCAGCTCAACCCCTTCGACGCGGCCGCCCTGGTCCTCGAGGCGGCGCCGGTGCCCGCGTAGCCGATTTCTCGGGGAGCGCAGCCGATCCACGGGAGTTGGGTCTTTTGGCACTGTTCCGATGCCCACCTTTTCATGCATGGTGCTCTTGAAAGGAGGTTGCGCATGACGCAGCTAGACGCTGGCCCTCCCGCGGTGGCGGAATCCAAACGGGCATACCTGCGCCGGAGCATCGACAATCGAATGCTCGCAGGTGTGTGCGGTGGCCTGGGCCAGTACTTCAACACGGACCCGGTGTGGTTCAGGCTGGCCTTCGTGCTCGTCACACTGGCGGGTGGAGCCGGCATCCTGATCTACCTGATCGCGTGGCTCGTCATCCCCCAGGCAGAGCCGGGGGGAGCTCAAACGGGGTCTCCGGCGGACATCGGAACACAGGGCCCGATGATGGTCGGCGTTGCCCTCGTTGGCATTGGCCTGATGCTTCTGTTCAACACACTGGTGCCCTGGTTCGATCGGGTGATCTGGCCCTTGGCCGTAATCGCCGCAGGCTCCGGCCTGCTCTACCTGGGGAGTCGCCATGAGCACGACTGAGACACTGGAACGTCGCGATCCCGAAACCATCCCTCAACGGGGTTCTGGCGGCCCATACGGTGCGATCGTGATCGGGGCTCTTCTCGTGGTTGTCGGCGGCCTCTGGCTGCTGGACATCGCGGGTGTCATCGCCCTCGAGGCTGCCATCGTCCTGCCCGCGGTCCTTGCCGTCATCGGCCTCGGGCTGATCTTTGGCGCATGGAATGGGCCCCATCCGGGACTCGTCGTGGCCGGGGTCTTCGTCACCATCGCCGTCCTGGCGGTGGCGGCGGCTCCGCCGGACGCCTTTCACGGTGGGATCGGAGAACGCAGCATCATCGTGACTGACCAGGCCGACCTGGCCTCGACATACGACGTCGGCGTGGGTGGGCTAACGCTGGACCTCAGTGAGCTCACAATGACCGAATCGGCAGATGTCGACGTGACGATAGGTGCAGGGGACATGACGATCGTGCTGCCGCCCGTGGTCCCCGTCGACGTGAGCGCCTCGGTTGGAGCCGGTCAGATCGATCTTCTCGGCGAGGTCAGCGAGGGTCTGTCGGTCAGTCGGACATACACGAGCGAGGGGTTCGAGGACGCCGATGTGAGACTGACGCTCGACCTCGACATCGCGGCCGGGAACATGGAGGTGGAGAGATGAGACTGCATAGAGGCACTTTGTTCGCCGGAGCGGTCTATTTGATGGTCGCCATCGTGTTCATGTTGGAGGCACTCGATGTCTGGACACTCCGGATCGGGGACCTCCGATACATCGGGCCGATCGCGCTAGTACTGATCGGCTTGGCGGTGGCAATCGGCTCGTTGGGTCGAGGCGACACGCAACACTGATCAGACGTGGGGATAGGGCCCGGCCGGGCCCTATCCCCACCCTCCGGTTACATCGTGGCGAGGGACGCATTGGGCAGTGACCTGCCATATGTCGCCCGGATCTGGACCTTTCTCTCCAGGGCATCGACAACGGCGCCGGCGAAATCGACCTCGTGCAGCCCGCCGGCGCTTCCCAGCCCTCCGGGGCTGAAGACGTTGGCCTCCATCATCTTGGCCCCGACGATGTCGAGCCCGACGAGAAACATGCCGTCTTCGATGAGCTTCGGCCGTGCCAGGTCGACCACATGCAGCATCTCGTCTGTGATCTTGACCTTCTGGGCCTTCCCCCCGACGTGCATGTTGGAGCGGATATCGTCGCCCTCGTTGACCCGGCGGAAGGCAGCCACCTTTCCATCCACCTCGAGCGGCTTCCCGTTCATGACGAAGAGCCGAACGTCACCCTTATCCGCGTCCTCGAGTAACTCCTGGACCACCACATAACCGTCCCGGGTGATGGTCTCGATGATCTGATTCACGTTCTGGCCTTTTTTGCCGGCGATGACGAACACGCTCTGGCCACCCGAGCCCTGGAGCGGCTTGAGCACAGCCCGTCCACCGAGGTCGTCGACGAAGTCCTTGATGTCCCCGACCGTCCGGGAGATGAGGGTCTGGGGTCGGATCTCCTCAGGGAAGTGCTGGAAATAGGTCTTGTTGATGGCGTCGGCGAGGTGAACGGGGTCGTTCACCACCACCACCCCTGCCGCGGCGGCAAGCTGACCGAAGAGCACCCCCGAGGCCTGCGCCCAGGGTCGATCGGTCGCATCCTCGGCTGGGTCATTGCGAAGCATCAGGACATCGAGCTCGTCGACTGTGATCGACTCGGGGTCCGCGTCGTCACGCTTGACATCCTCGAGGAAGCTCCTCAGCGAGCGATACGTCTTGTCCAGAGGACTGCGCGCCCTCGCCGTCACTTCACCCGAGGACGTGTGCGCCAGGTCGCCAACACCCATCATCCAGACCTCATGGCCCCGCTTCTGGGCAGCCAATGCAAGCCGGGTCGTGCTGTACTCCGGCTTCTCGGTGATCACGTCGTTGACGACCAGCCCGACCTTCACGCGGCGACACCTCCCAGCTCCATGATCCCGGCGCCCTCCTGGATCCTGGCCAGTCGATCGAGCGCGTCTCTCGACTCCAGGAATCGTGGCCTGAGCGGCGGGTCGACCAGGACGCCCCTTTCCAGGAGGTCGGCGACCAGCGGCTCGTCGGCCAAGGATATCTTGCCGACCAACAGCGAATCGAGTCGGCCGCCCTCCTGGAGGTAGGTGAGCAGCCTGGTCAGCCCGCCGAGATAGAGGGCGTCCTTGGTCATCCCCCCAGACCGATGGGCGCGCATCGCCGTGGTGAAGGCCAGGTTCCGCCCGGCGCCGAGATCGATCAACGTGTCGAATGTCTCCCTGAAGGTCGCCCGCCCGCTGACCGAGTCTGCGGCGACCACCCGAAGCGCAAATGAGCGCAACCGCTTCGGGCGAAGACCCCCGCTGAGGTGCTCGGCGAGGACACCGAGGGCCTCCTGAGTCTCCTCGTACCCGGAGAGGCCGAGTGAGAGCATTCGAATCGGCTGTGCGCTCCCGTTGACGTAGGTGACCACGTGGACCCCGATCTCGTGGTGAAGGAGCTGCTCCACCCGGTCACCGGCGATCGACGTGTCGATCCCGATGAACAGGTCGCCGTTCTCCACCATCACGCCCGCCACCGATTCGCTGACATGTACCAGCGTCGACAGCTCGGGGAACCGCCGGCGGTAGTGGTCGAGCTCGACGCTGGCCCGTCCCGCCAGTTCGTGGGCATCGACGTACCTATCTGCCCTCGGGCCCGGCGGGATCTCTTCCAGCACACGATATGCCAACTCCAGAAGAGGCTTCTCGACATGCCCGTATTGCTCGACAGCTGCCAGGAGGAATTGATCGGTGTTCCTGGTCGCCAGGAGCTCGAGCCGGCGCTCCAATTCCCGGTGCATGCCACGTATCATGTGAATCAGGACCGGATCCGCGGCTTCCTCCGGGTTGATGACGGCAAGCTCATCGGCGAGACCGTCCAGGTCGGGAAGCTCGCGGTAGGCGAACTCCGGTTCTTCCGTGACTCCCTCCAAGAATGCCCGTCTCTGCTCGGGCACATTCGTCGGTGTGAGCAGTTGGAGCATGGGGAGCAGACCGCAGATCTCGCTCAGACGGCGGTCGATGGCAAGGTCGCTCTCCCCGACACTCATGCCAGTGCCCAGGCTCTCCGAACGTCAACCCCAGACGCGATCACGGCATCTCCGAGTTGCGACATCCGATCCAGGTAGAGCTCGCCCGTCCATTCGTCCATGAACACCTTCTTCAGCTCTACCGCCAAGGCGCACCCCACATCTCCGTAATTCTCGTGGACCCATTGAGCCACCTGCCGGCCCTCGAATCGCACGTTCTCCCGAACATCGAGACGGGAGCCGTCGAACTTGATGGAGCGAAGACTCTCCATGAACGCATCGGCCACAGGCTTCCATCTCTCAGGCAGGGATCCGGTACCAAGATTGACTACGGGGCTCCCTTCGGCCGAGTCGGGGCCGGCGTCGGGTCCACCCCGCCGATGGTTGTACGAGTGGATGTCGTAGAGCACGAACCCACCGTGGTCTGCCACCAACCGGTCGAGAGAAGCGGCCAGGTCGGAGTAGAAGCGGTCATAGAGGGCGAGTGAGGCGGACACCTCTTCCTGACTGAGATCCCGTTGCCAGAGCTCGAGGCCCCATGCATCTTCGGGGTTTCTGTAGACCGCGTCTTCCCGTTCCCGGTTCAGATCGACTTCGAAGCGGGAACGATGAACCACCACGTTGTTGGCGAACCGGGCCGCGATCCCCCCGGTGTGGGGATCTTCCTCTCGGAGCCGCGCGGCGTCATCGAGGGCAGTGACGGCAGCGGGCTCAGGCTTCAGGTCATGCCCGTTGTGGGACGCCGTAGCGACTAGCCCATCGGGCTCGGACATGTTGAAGGAAGCAAAATCCATGGGCCCGACTCACATTTACCCTCGTCCGGCCCCCGGGAAACCCGGTGCGGCAGTCCTGGGGCGAACCACTACCGTTGCCGTCGTGGAGCGACCCGCCTGGTTCCTCGAGGACCAGTACCCATTCGAGAGTCACTGGCAAGAGATCGACGGAGCCCAGGTCCACTATCTCGATGAAGGCGAGGGGCCCGTGCTGCTCATGTTGCATGGGAACCCCACATGGTCGTTTCTCTACCGACGGATGGTCCCCTACCTGTCCGACCGCTTCCGCTGCATCGCCATCGACTACCCGGGATTCGGCCTGTCCAAGGCTCCCAAGGGTTATGGCTACACCCCGGCCGAGCACGCCGCTGTGGTCGGCGAGTTCGTCGATGCCCTCGATCTCCAGGACTTCACCCCGGTGATGCAGGACTGGGGTGGACCGATCGGGCTGGCTGCCACCCTCGACCGCCAGGACCGCGTCAGGGCCTTGATCCTGGGCAACACCTGGGCCTGGCCCCGAACCGACAACGCCACCCAGCGGTTCGCCTCGGCACTCGGCGAAGGCCGAACCGGGGAGTTTCTGGTCGACCGGGCCAATGTCTTCGTCAACGTGTTCGTCCGGCGGGCGATGCGGCGACGAGCACCCAGCGGGCGCGAGATGGCGATGTGGCGAGGCCCGTTCCCCGACCAGGAGTCGCGTCTACCGGTGCGGGTGTTCCCCCGTGAGCTGACAGGATCGGCCGCCTTCCTCGCCTCGATTCAGGAGCGTCTCGGTGAGATCGCGGACAAACCCACTCTTCTGTTCTGGGCAGATCAGGACCCGGCATTTCGCGGTGCCGAGAAACGGCGATGGGAGTCGATCCTCACCAATCGCACCGGATACATCCTCCGTCACGCCGGTCACTACTGGCAGGACGACGCCGGGCCCGAAGCCGCTCTCATGATCCGCTATTGGTGGGACCAGGCGGGTTTGTGACAGGAATCCGTTCACCGAGGGACCAAGTCCCCTATCAGCGAGGCCGATCCCGACCGACGATGACCGCATGTCCGACCACTCTCGCGCCCTCGCCGCCGTCAAAGGCATCCACACGGTCATCTGGGCATTCGTGGAGAGCGCGATGCTCTATGTGCTCGTGTCGGGGGCGGCCGGAAGGTCAGATCGTCGCGCGGGAGCGGCGGCAGCAATCGTGGGCGCCGAGTCTCTGGTGTTCCTGGCCAATGGCGCCCGGTGTCCCCTGACCGGTCTGGCCGAGTCGTTGGGCGCGGAGGACGGGTCGGTGACGGACATCTATCTCCCGGGCTGGCTGGCCGGGAGCCTCCCTTTGCTCCACGTTCCCCTGATCGTGGCGGCCCGGTGGCTGCATTGGCGAAATCTTCGCGGCGATCGAGCTGCTCCGACTGGGTCGCGAAATCTCTGAAGCGACTGAGCCAGCCGGCGTGCGGCCACCAGCTCTAGGGTGCCCTCGCTTCCCCGAGCAAGGTCCGAGACGTTCATTTCCCCGGTCAGAGCGGCGATTTTCGCGCTCTCGACAGTTTTCGGGCCTGTGGATAACGAAACACTTGACCGATGACACCCTTGTAATTACAGTAGTGGTGTCCATACAAGATGTCGTGGTTACTTCCCCTTCAACCACAACATCTTGTGGTTTGAGTTGAGAATCGAAACTTTGGCAATGGACACCGCCCCGTAAACTGGATGGGGCGCACCCAGTGCGAGGAGGCACGTTTCATGAGCAAAGGCCTGCGGATCACCCGTCGCTTCACCGAGGCCGGCAAGGACCCATACGACAAGCTCGAATGGTCCAGACGCGACTCGCGGATCACCAACCCCGATGGCTCGACGGTGTTCGAGATGACGGACGCGGAGATCCCGGCTGGTTGGAGCCAGGTGGCTTCGGACATCATGGTGTCCAAGTACTTCCGCAAGGCCGGTGTCCCCCAGTTCGACGATGACGGGACCCAGGTCTTCGACGAGAGCGGCCAGCCGGTGCTTGGACCGGAGCGGTCGGCCAAGCAGGTGTTCAGCCGTCTCGCCGGCACCTGGCGGCATTGGGGTGAGAAGGAGGGCTACTTCGCCACCAGTGATGACGCAAGCGCTTTCGAGGACGAGCTCAAGTACATGCTGGCCAACCAGATGGCGGCGCCCAACTCTCCGCAGTGGTTCAACACCGGTCTCAACTGGGCATACGGCCTGACCGGGCCCGCCCAGGGCTTCTGGTATGTCGACGGCGCCGACGGCGAGCTCAAGGCGTCGCCCGACTCCTACAGCCGCCCGGCCCCGCACGCATGTTTCATACTCAGTGTCAGGGATGATCTGGTGAACCCGGGCGGGATCATGGACCTCTGGGTCCGGGAGGCTCGCATCTTCAAGTTTGGCTCGGGCGCAGGCTCCAACTTCTCCCACATCCGCGCCGAGAACGAGCGACTCTCCGGGGGCGGCAAGTCGTCCGGTGTGATGTCCTTCCTCAAGATCGGCGACCGGGCGGCCGGTGCGATCAAGTCGGGCGGAACGACGAGACGCGCCGCCAAGATGGTGATCCTCGACGTCGATCACCCCGACATCGAGAGGTTCATCGACTGGAAGAAAGTCGAAGAAGACAAGGCCCGGGTCCTGATCAACCACGGTGGCCTGCCCGCCGACTTCAACGGTGACGCCTACGCGACGGTGTCCGGCCAGAACTCCAACAACTCGGTCCGCGTCACCAACGACTTCATCCAGACCGTCCTCGACGATGGCGACTGGGACCTGATCAACCGGACCGACGGCTCCGTCCGGAAGACGGTCAAGGCGCGCGACCTCTGGGACAGGATCGCCGAGGCGGCATGGGCTTGCGCCGACCCCGGTCTCCAGTTCGACACCACTGTCAACGAGTGGCACACGTCTCCGGCCGGGGGCCGGATCAGGGCCTCCAACCCATGCTCGGAGTACATGTTCCTCGACGACACCGCATGCAACCTGGCGTCGATCAACCTGGTCAGGTTCCACGACGACGAGACAGGTGTCTTCGACCTCGAGGCTTACCAACACGCCGTCCGGCTCTGGACGATCGTCCTGGAGGTCTCGGTGGCCATGGCCCATTTCCCCTCACCCGAGATCGCACAGGGCTCGTACGACTACCGGACGCTCGGCCTCGGGTACGCCAACCTCGGGTCGCTCCTGATGCGTCAGGGCATCGCCTACGACTCCGACAAAGGCCGCGCCATCAGTGGGGCGTTGACGGCCATCCTCACCGGGTACTCCTATGCCACGTCGGCCGAGATCGCCGGTGTGGTCGGGCCCTTCCCCCGCTACCCCGAGAACCGGGAGGCGATGCTCCGGGTGATAAGGAATCATCGCCGCGCCGCCTATGGCGACAGCGACTACGAAGGGGTCAGCCACAAGGTGATGGCGATCGACCCCGATCTGTGCCCGCCCGACTTCCTCGCCGCAGCCCGCACCTCGTGGGACCTGGCCCTGGACCAGGGAGAGGAGCATGGCTATCGCAACGCCCAATCCAGCGTGATCGCGCCTACCGGGACCATCGGCCTCTTGATGGACTGTGACACCACCGGGGTCGAGCCCGACTTCGCCCTGGTCAAGTTCAAGAAGCTGGCCGGTGGCGGATACTTCAAGATCGCCAATCAGTCGGTGGCGCCATCGCTGCGACACCTGGGCTATGGAGAAGACCAGATCAAAGATGTCGTCGAGTACATCGCCGGCACCAGCTCGATCGACGGGGCGCCCCACATCAACCGTGAGACGCTCATGGACAAGGGTTTCGACGACGAAGACCTGGCCAAGTTGGAGAAGGCATTGCCTGCGGTGTTCGAGCTGAAGCATGCGTTCAACGTGTTCACCTTCGGCGAGAGCACCCTGCAACGTCTCGGCTTCGGCGTCGACGAGTACACCGGCTGGGAATTCAACCTGCTCAAGGCGCTCGGGTTCAGCACGGCGGAGATCACCGAGGCAAACGACCACATCTGTGGACGCCAGACCATCGAAGGCGCACCACACATCGCCGACGAGCATCTCGCTGTCTTCGACACCGCCAACAAGAACGGGAAGTACGGCACCCGGTTCATCCACCACTACGGGCACATCAAGATGATGGCGGCCGCCCAGCCGTTCATCTCGGGAGCGATCAGCAAGACGATCAACATGCCCCACGAGATCACCGTCGAGGACATCGAGGAGTCGTACCGGATGTCTTGGGAGTGGGGTCTCAAGGCGATGGCCCTCTACCGGGACGGGTCCAAGGCGGCCCAGCCGCTCAACTCGACCTCCGACGAGGGCGAGGACAACGAGGACGAGGCATCCGCGCTGTCTGCTGCGGTCGAAACCGAGAAGGCGATCCACTGGGGCAACCTCCCCGCCGGGATCTCACCGACCGAGGCCTACCAACAGGGGATGAAGCCACCCCGGTTCCTACTCCCGGCCCGGCGCAACGGGTACAACCAGGAGGCGAGGATCGGCGGACACAAGGTCTTCCTCCGCACCGGCGAGTACCAAGATGGGACGCTGGGCGAGATCTTCATCGACCTGGCCAAGGAGGGGGCGACGCTGAAGGGGATCCTGTCCTGCTTCGCCATCGCCGTCTCCAAGGGCCTCCAGTACGGGGTGCCGCTCGAGGAGTTCGTCGACACCTTCACCTTCCAGACATTCGAGCCGAGGGGGATGGTCGAGGGTCATCCCAACATCAAGATGTCCAACTCGATCGTGGACTACGTGTTTCGGGCCCTCGGTGTGGAGTACCTGGAGCGGGACGAGCTGGCCCAGGTCCCGCCGGATCGCGACATGCAGCTTCCCGAGCCGCCGGCCGGAATGGCAGTCGAGGCCGGGATCCAGCTCGATCTCACCGACGCCGTCGCGGAGGACGACGTCGAGGCGGTGAAGGCGGCAGTTGCCTTCCTGGACGGCCCCGCTGTTTCCGCCCCCGGGAGCGAGGCGACGCTGGGGGAGGCGGCCCGAAGGGCCGGAGAGGGTTCCACTACGGCGACCGAGACCGTTCTCGCCGGCTCGGCGGCGATGGTCGACTCGGCCCTGAGAGAGAACATGGGCGACGCCCCGGTGTGCTCCAACTGCGGTCACATGACCATCCGCAACGGGAGTTGCTACGTGTGTCTCACTTGCGGAGACACCACCGGCTGCAGCTGACGGTCAGGCAAAGCGGGTTACGGTGCTGGCATGGCAGATACAGCCATGCCAGCCGCAGCATCTTCGCCGACGCCGGCTTCACGGAGGTGAGCCAACCCACAGTTCGCCGAGTCGTCATGCGGATCGACTTCTAGGCGGGGCAACGGCTCTCACAATTCCAATCCTCCCATCTGCCGATCTGGACGATTCCATCTCGTTCTAGGAGGCACGCCCGCGAGGTGGTCGGATGGAAGCTTCGAT
>Ga0075314_1000067_pt1 | contig 14755 bp, 16 predicted proteins | sample MayberryNE_Catta_6_FD_120055 | JGI IMG/M metagenome (GOLD analysis project Ga0075314, IMG submission 120055) | Natural and restored wetland microbial communities from the San Francisco Bay, California, USA, that impact long-term carbon... | ecosystem: Environmental > Terrestrial > Soil >... | reverse complement strand
GCCTCGTCGAGCAGGTTGAAGTGGCGCGTCTGGCGGTCGGCGGCGATGCGCCGCGCCGGGTTGCGGCGGCTGAGCGGCCAGGCGGAGAGCGAGGCGATCGTCTCCGCCCCGTCGAGCGCCAGGGTGCGCCCCGCCTCGGGGAAGACCTTGTCGTAGCAGAGCAGCATGCCGACCCGGCCGACCGGCGTGTCGAAGGCGGCGAAGCCGTCGCCGGGGGCGAAGGCGCCGCACTCGCTCGGCGGGATGTGGACCTTGCGCTGGTAACCGAGCACGCCGTCGCCGCTGACGCAGATGGCGCTGGAGTAGGGCAGGCCCGGGCCGCGCTCGGTGAAGCCGGCGCAGACGACCGTCCCGGCGGCGATCTCGCAGAGGCGGGCGATCTCGGGTCCGTCGAGCTCGAGCGGCGGCGCGTGGCTGCCGTCGGCGCGCAGGTAGCCGCCGAGCGCGCACTCGGGCAAAACGACCAGCGCCGCGCCGTCCGCGCGAGCGGCGGAGACGGCGCGCTCGATCCGGCTGAGGCCAGCATCGCCACGACCCCCGAAAGCACCTGCTACTGCTGCATAGGAGTGCGTAGCCGACCTCATGAGCGAATTATGCACCTCGGCGGGCGCCGCGCATAGGCCCTGCGTACAAAGATTCAGCCGCGAGCTTTGGACAGCGGCGCGGGTCGCTCAGGCGGCGCGGGCGGCGAGGCTGCGGGCGCAGTCGACGATCGTCTCGGCCGCCGGCCGCGGCGACCAACCGAGCGCCCTTTCGGCCTTCTCGTGGGAGAGCTCGCTCCGTTTGCCGAGCTGGCCGACGACGGTGCGGGCGGCGGGGTCGAAGATCGCCATCGCGCGAACCAGGAGGTTGGGCACGTTGCGGGTGGGGACCTTGGCGGCCGCCTCGCCGAGCTGCTCGCGCAGGATCGCCGCGACCTCCGCCATCCAGAGGAAGGACTCGGCGGCGATGAAGCGCTCGCCCCCCGCCTCCGGCGCGGTCATCGCCCTGATCTGCAGGTCGGCGACGTCGCGCACGTCGACGATGCTGTAGCCGATCCGCGGCACGCCCGGCATGCCGCGCAGCAGCCGTTCGATCATCTGCAGCGAGAAGGAGCTGGCGTTGCCGAGCGCCGGTCCGAGGATTGCGCTGGGGTTGACGACCGCCAGCCTGCCGACCTCGCCGCGGTCGCGGACGTAGTCCCAGGCGGCCTGCTCGGCGACCGTCTTCGATTTGGCGTAGGGCGTCAGCTTCGGGTTGCCCGGGTCGCTCCAGTCCTCCTCGGTGAGCGGCCCGGGGCGGCCGTTGCGGCCGCCGGTGATCGCGGCGACCGAGGAGGTGACGACGACCCGCTCAGCACCTGCGTCGAGCGCCGCCCCGAGCACGCGCAGGGTGCCCTCGCGGGCCGGCACGATCAGCTCGTCGGGGTCCTTCGGCTGCGCGGCCGGGAAGGGCGAGGCGACGTGGAGGACGTAATCGCAGCCGGCGACCGCCTCGGCCCAGCCGTCGTCGCCGTTCAGCTCGGCCGTGTGGACCGAGAGGCGCTCGCCGGCGTCGACCTGCGAGGCGACCGCCGCCCGCACCTCCGTCTCGCGCCCCGGGTCGCGCACCGTGGTCCGCACCGTGTGCCCGCGCCGCAGCAGCTCGACCACGCACCAGCTGCCCAGAAAGCCCGAGCCGCCGCTGACCAGGACCGTCGCCCCCTTCTCCGCTGAACGCTCCACGCGCGACAGACTAACGAGTGAATCGCTTGGGGACGCGGCCGTTCCTTAGGATGCCCCGCACAATTCCAAGCGGGCCGCCTGATTGCCGCTCCTCACACTGGCTGACCAGCCAGTGTGGGAGAATCGCGGTCCGTGGCCGAGGGGTCGCCCGAACATCTCGACGTGTTGATCGTCGGCGCCGGCCTCTCCGGCGTCGGCGCCGCCTGGCACCTGCAGGACCGCTGCCCGGGCAAGAGCTACGCGATCCTCGAGGCGCGCGAGGACCTGGGCGGCACCTGGGACCTCTTCCGCTACCCCGGCATCCGCTCGGACTCCGACATGCACACGCTCGGCTACCGCTTCCGGCCCTGGACGGCCGAGAAGTCGATCACCGACGGCGAGTCGATCCTCGAGTACGTGCGGAGCACGGCGCGCGACCACGGCATCGACACGCGGATCCGCTACGGCCACCGCGTCGTCGCCGCCGAGTGGTCGAGCGAGGACTCGCGCTGGACGGTCGAGGCGGAGCGCCCCGGCTCCGGCGACCGGGTGCAGCTGACCTGCGACTTCCTCTGGAACTGCAGCGGCTACTACCGCTACGACGAGGGCTACACGCCGCAGTTCGAGGGGGTGGAGCGCTTCGCCGGCCCGGTGATCCACCCCCAGCACTGGCCGGAGGACCTCGACTACGAGGGCAAGCGCGTCGTGGTGATCGGCAGCGGCGCCACCGCGGTGACGCTGGTGCCGGCGCTGGCCGAGAGGGCGGCGCAAGTGACGATGCTGCAGCGCTCACCCACCTACATCGCCTCGCTGCCGGCCGAGGACCGGATCGCGACAGCGCTGCGCCGCTTCCTCCCCGAGCGCCTCGCCTACACGCTGGTGCGCTGGAAAAACGTCTTCATCCAGACGGTCTTCTACCAGTTCAGCCGCCGCCGCCCGGAGGCGGTGAGGCGCTTCATCCGCCGCGGCGTCGAGCGCCAGCTCCCCGCCGGCTACGACGTCGACGCCCACTTCGAACCCCGCTACGACCCCTGGGACCAGCGCATGTGCCTGGTCCCCGACAGCGACCTCTTCAAGGCGATCTCCGAGGGCAGGGCCTCGGTCGTCACCGACCGCATCGTCAGCTTCACCGAGCGGGGGCTGGCGCTCGAGTCGGGCGATGAGCTGGAGGCCGACGCGATCGTCACCGCCACCGGCCTCAACCTGCTCTTCCTCGGCGGGATCGAGTTCACGGTCGACGGCGAGGCGGTGGACGTCCCCCGCGCCTTCGCCTACAAGGGGATGATGCTGAGCGGTGTTCCCAACTTCGCCTTCACCGTCGGCTACACCAACGCCTCCTGGACGCTGAAGGCCGACCTCACCTCCGAGTACGTCTGCCGGCTGCTCAACCACATGGACGCGCACGGCTACCGCCGCGCCGTGCCCGAGGTGGACGGCTCGGTGACCGAAGAGCCGCTGCTCGACTTCACCTCCGGCTACGTGCTGCGCTCGCTCGACCAGTTCCCCAAACAGGGCTCGAGGGAGCCCTGGAAGCTGCGCCAGAACTACCTCTTCGACATCCGCACGATCCGCCGCGGCGAGATCGACGACGGCGCCTTGCGCTTCTCCCGCGGCGCCGCCCGCGAGCGCCCCGCCGAGCCGCTCGCCGTCTGAGGGTTGAGAACCTGCACCGGCGCGGGTAGGGTGGCCCGATGCAGACCAAGACGCTACTCCCGGTCTTTGCCCTCCTGGCCGCAGCCGGCCTGCTCGCGTTCGGCGTCGCCGGTTGCGGCGACGACGACGAGGGGGACGGCGGCGCGGCCACCGTCACCGAGACGACCGAGGGCGAGGAGACGACCGAGACGGGCGAGACGACGAGCGAGGCCGGCGACGATTCGGCGCCGAGCGGGGACGCGGTGCGCTCGGCCAAAGTGGAGATCGAGGACTTCGCCTACGACCCCGACCCGGTGACGATCGAGGAAGGCGGCAAGGTGACCTGGATCAACCGCGACTCGGCTCCGCACACGGCCACCGCCGAGGACGGCAGCTTCGACACCGGCACGCTGGAGGAAGGCAAGATCGGCTCCGAGAGCTTCAAAGAGCCCGGCACCTACGCCTACACCTGCACGATCCACCCCGAAATGGAAGGCACCGTCGAGGTGGTCGAAGCGGGCTAGGCGCCCGCCGCGCCGGCGGCCTCGAGCCGCTCGGCGAGGCGGTTCATGCCGCGCTCGCGGGCGGCCGTGGCGGCGCCGGCCCAGTCGGTCGGCCGATCGGGTGGGCGCTCTACGCCGGCGTCGCGCAGGGTGGCGATGTCCTTGAAGGCGAGCAGCTCCTCGCGGGCGTCGAGCAGCGCGCCGCGCAGGGCGGGGCGGCGCTCGCGGATCGCGTTGTCGAGTACCGCCTCCAGCGAGCCGTGGCGGCGCAGCAGCTCGGCCGCGGTCTTCGGGCCGACGCCCTTGGCGCCAGGCAGCCCGTCGGCCGGATCGCCGCGCAGGGCGATGAAGTCGGGCACCTGCTCGGGGTCGACGCCGTAGCGCTCCCGCACCTCCGCCGGGCCGACCTCTTCCGCTCCCTGCTTGCCGCCGGTGCGCACGTAGAGGACGGTGACCCGCTCGCCGGCGCACTGGTACATGTCGCGGTCGCCGGTCATCAGTAGCGCCCGGCCGCCGGCCTCGGCCTCGCGGCGGGCGTAGGTGCCGAGCAGGTCGTCGGCCTCGAGCGACTCGCGCGTCGCCACCGTCCAGCCGAACGCCTCGAAGAAGGGGCGGCTGGCGGCGAACTGCCGCGAGAGGTCGTCGGGCATCGCCGCCTCGCGCTCGGCGTGGTAGGCGGGATACAGCTCGGTGCGGTAGGAGGCGGCGTCGGGGCCGAAGCAGAGGACGACGGCGCGCGGGCGGTGCGCTTCGACCTCGCGCAGGATCAGGTTGGCGGTTCCGAGCAGGGCGTTGACCGGCTTGCCATCCGGTCCCACGATCGAGTCGGGCAGCGCGTAGAAGGCGCGGAAGAGCAGCGAGGGCGTGTCGACGACGAGCAGCGGCTGGGACGCGGTCTGGGCCACGGGGCCTTCTACCAGACCGCCTGGTGGTCCTCCATCACGCCCAGGCCGTCGCCCAGCAGCAGGCCGTCGAGCGAGCCGGAGAAGCTGCCGAAGCGGAGCCGGTAGCGCGAGCGGATCAGGAGGAAGTTCTCGTTGCGGGCGCGCTCGCACTCCTCGGCGAAGGCGAGCCGCTCGCCGTCACCGAACTCGATCGCCTCCAGGCCGCGGAAGGAGACCGGCGCCGGCTCATACGGCTCGCCCTCGACCCAGATCGCCCGCTCGCTCCCCCGCAGCGGGTCGTTGATCCCCTCGACCAGGTTCCAGGCGACGGCGCGCCCGTCGGCGGCATTGCCGACCCCGGCCGACCAGAGCCAGCCGGTGTGGCGCCGGTGGTAGCCGGCCGACTCGTCGTCGACCGCCAGCGCCTCCACCTCCCAGCGCCGTCCGTCGGCCTCGACCGTGCCGCGCACCGGCACGCCCGCTCGCTTGCGGGTCCAGCCCCAGCCGCCGCCGCTCGGGCAGATCGATTCGACCGGCGCGCCTTCGCCCAGCTGCAGGCTGGCGCGCAGGCCGCGCGCCTCGACATCGATCGAGCCCCCGTCCATCCGCACCTCGCCGCTGCTCGGCCGCAGGCTGGTGTGGGCGAGACGGCGACCCTCACGCCGGTCCCAGAGCACCCAGAAGGTCTGGCCGAGCGGGCCGACCTGCGCCCGCGCCGCGCAGAGCATCAGCTCCTCGCCGAAGACGCCGACGTAGCGCCAGCGCTTGCGCAGCTGCCCGTCGCGCCGCAGCGGCATCGGCCCGGGCGGCAGCGGCAGCTCGGGCCGGTCCGGCCCCGGTCCGCGCCAGGGGAGCTCGGCGTTCGCCATGCGCGCGGAGGCTACCCGCGCCGCCCCTCGCGGGGGCCGACACCGCCCGTCCCCTAGATTTCTGCGGCGATGAACGATGCGCTCGCACCCGAGGGGCCCACGCCGCCCGCCGCCGAGGCGGCGCTGCGGATCGACGGCCTGGAGAAGCGCTACGCGACCGGGGTCGAGGCGCTGCGCGGGGTCTCGCTGCGGATCGAGCCGGGCGAGCTGTTCGGGCTGCTCGGCCCCAACGGGGCCGGCAAGTCGACGCTGATCCACTGCACGACCGGGCTGGCGCAGCCGACCGGCGGCGCGATCGCCGTCTTCGGCCACGACGCGATCGAGGACTACGGCGAGGCGCGGCAGGCGGTCGGGCTGGCGCCGCAGGAGCCCAACCTCGACTGGTTCCTCACCGTCGCCGAGACGCTCGACTACCACGCCGGCTACTTCGGCATGCCGAAGCGCGAGCGGGTCGAGCGCACCGCGGAGCTGCTCGAGACCTTCTCGCTGACCGAGAAGGCGGGGGAACGCACCCGCACCCTCTCGGGCGGGATGAAACGGCGGCTGATCCTGGCGCGGGCGATGATGCACAAGCCGCGCCTCTTGATCCTCGACGAGCCGACCGCCGGGGTCGACGTCGAGCTGCGCCTCGAGCTCTGGCACTACGTGCAGCGGATCAACCAGGAGGGGACGACGATCCTGCTCACCACGCACTACCTGGAGGAGGCCGAGCAGCTCTGCGACCGGATCGCCTTCATCGCCGAGGGGCGGATCGTCGGCGAGGGGACGAGCGGCGAGCTGGCCGCCGAGTACGGGGTCGCCAACCTCGAGGACGCCTACCTGACGCTGGTCGGCCGCAAGGAGCTCTCGCGGTCGCACATCGAGGTGGAGGCCGTTCCTTGAGCGCCGCGCAGATCCGCTTCGCGACGCTCTGGCGGCGCGAGGTCAACCGCTTCATGAAGATCAAGAAGCAGACGATCGGCGCGCCGATGCTGGAAACCTTCCTCTACATCTCGGTCTTCGGCGCGGCGCTGGGCACGCGGGTGGGGGAGCTGCACGGGATCGACTACGTCGTCTTCGTCGTCCCCGGCCTGATCATGATGGCCTTCTCGATCAACGCCTTCGCCAACAACTCCTCTTCGATCCTGCAGCAGAAGTTCCAGGGGGCGATCCAGGACCAGCTCTCCTCGCCGGCCTCGCCGCTGGAGCTGCTGCTCGCCTTCTCCTTCGGCGGCTTCGCCCGCGGCCTGATCGTCGCCGTGCTGACCTTCCTCGCCGCCTCGCTCCTGGTCGACCTGCCGGTCGACCACCTGCTCGTCCTCCTGCCGGCGCTCTTCCTGGTCGGCTTCTTCTTCGCCCAGCTGGGGGTGCTGATCGGCGTCCGCGCCGAGCAGTTCGACGACGTCGCCTTCGCCCAGACCTTCGTCCTGACGCCGCTGATCTTCCTCGGCGGGGTCTTCTACTCAGCCTCGCTGCTGCCCGAGCCGTTTCAGACCCTCACCCACTTCAACCCGATCTACTACATGATCAATCTGGTCAGGTACGGCTTCCTCGGCTACAGCGAGGCGAGCATCGCCCTCTCGCTACTCGCCCTGCTCGCCGCCACCGCGGCGATCTTCGCCGTCAACCTGCGCCTCTTCACCCGCGGCTACAAGTTGCGCGCCTGACCAGGCTTCCGGTTCGCCTTTTGCTCATCGGGGTGGCAAAAAGCGAACCGGAACGAATTTCGCGGCGGCTGTCGATCTGCGCACGCCGCGTTCGTCGTACTCTCAGAGGCGGCGAAAAGGCGCCGCCGCGAGCGAGCTAGGAGGGACTGAGATGCAATACCTGCTGGGACTGATCGGCGACGAGAAGGAGACCCACAACTGGGAGGAGATCTCGCCCGAGGAAATGCAGGCGATGTTCGAGGAGATGAACGCCTTCAACAAGGAACTGGAAGAGGCGGGCGTGATGGCGTTCGGCGCCGGCCTCGACCGCAGCGACGCGGCGACCACCGTGCGCTTCGACGCCGACGGCAAGAGCGAGGTCACCGACGGGCCCTTCGCCGAGACCAAGGAGTGGATCGCCGGCTTCTGGGTGCTCGAGTGCGGCGACCTCGACGAGGCGCTGGGCTGGGCCCGCAAGGCGCCGATCCGCGGCGGCACGATCGAGGTGCGGCCGCTGATCACCGAGGAGAGCGACCTGATCTCGCGCGCCAAAGGCGGCGCGGAGGGGTCGTAGCGGCGGTTCCGGACAGCGTCGTCGACCGCACGTTCCGGCACGAGTCGGGGCGGGCGGTGGCGACGCTGATCCGCGTCCTCGGCAACTTCGACGCCGCCGAAGAGGCGGTCCAGGACGCCTTCCTCGTCGCCCTGGAGCGCTGGCCGCGCGACGGCGTTCCCGACAACCCCGGCGGCTGGATCGTCCAGGCCGCCCGCAACCGGGCGATCGACCGGCTGCGCCGCGAGCGCACCCTGCGCGAGAAGCAGGAGATGCTCGAGGGCCTGGAGGCGCTGCGGCCGCCGGCCGAGCAGCCCGGCGACCGCCTCGCCGCGGCGGGCGAGATCGAGGACGACCGGCTGCGCCTGATCTTCACCTGCTGCCACCCGGCGCTGGCGATCGAGGCGCGGGTGGCGCTGACCCTGCGCACGCTCGGCGGCCTGACCACGGCGGAGATCGCCCGCGCCTTCCTGGTCGCCGAGAGCGCGATGGCGCAGCGCCTGGTGCGGGCGAAGCGCAAGATCGCCGCCGCCGGCATCGCCTACGAGGTGCCCGGCGCGGAGCGCATGCCGGAGCGGCTGCCGGCGGTGCTGGCGACGCTCTACCTGGTCTTCAACGAGGGCTATCTGGCGACCGCCGCCGAGGGGCTGGTGCGCGAGGAGCTCTGCGCCGAGGCGATCCGCCTGGCGCGGATCCTGGCGGCGATGCTGCCGCGCGAGCCCGAGGTGCGCGGCCTCTTGGCGCTGATGCTGCTGAACGACGCCCGCCGCGCCGCCCGCGTCGACGCCGCCGGCGAACTGGTGCCGATGGAGGAGCAGGACCGCTCGCGCTGGGACGCGGCGCGGAGCGAGGAGGGCTCGGCGCTCTCGCTGGAGGCGGCCGCCGCCGGGCCGGTCGGCCCCTACACGATCCAGGCGCGGATAGCCGCCGCCCACGCCGCCGCCGCGAGCGCCGCGGAGACCGACTGGAAGCGGATCGCCAACCTCTACGCCTGGCTCGCCCACGTCGCGCCCGGGCCGGTGGTCGAGCTCAACCGGGCGGCGGCGGTGGCGATGGCCGAGGGCCCGGAGCGGGGCCTGGAGCTGATCGAGGCGATCGACGGGCTCGACGACTACCAGCCGCTGCACGGCGCCCGCGCCGACCTGCTGCGCCGCCTCGGCCGCGACGCCGAGGCGGCGGGCGCCTACCGCCGCGCCCTGGAGCTGACCGGCAACGCGGTCGAGCGGCGCTTCATCGAGCGCCGCCTGGCCGAGCTCGGCTAGTTGGGGTCGGCGACGAGCAGCTCGCCGTCCGACTCGGGCGTGACCAAGATCGCGCCCTCCCCGCTGGCGTAGGCCTCCTCGCCGTGGTAGACGACGTCCATGCCGACCGCCTCGTCGTGCTCGGTCGCCCGCAGCGGCATCACCGCGCCGATGACCTTCAGCAGGACGAAGGTGGCGATGAAGGCGTAGGCCGGCGCCGCCGCGGCGGCCAGCGCCTGCGACCCGAACTGGCCGGCGTCGCCGTAGAGCAGGCCGTCTATGCCTTCGCCGTTCCAGCCGGCCTGGGCGACGAGACCGAGGAAGAGGATGCCGGTGAAGCCGGCGATGCCATGGGCGGCGAGCACGTCGAGCGTCTCGTCGACGCGGGTGCGCGGCCGCCAGACGATCACCGCGTAGCAGGGCAGTGCGCCGAGGAAGCCGAGCACCATCGCCCAGCCGGGGCTGATGAAGCCGCCCGCCGGGGTGATCAGGACGCAGCCGACGATGATCGCGGTGGCGGCGCCGACCGCCGTTACTCGCCGGCCGCGGATCAGGTCGAGCACGAACCAGGTCAGCAGCGCGCAGGCGGGGGTGAGCATCGTGTTGACGAAGGCGAGCACGCCGGCCTGGTTGGCGCCGAGGCCGCTGCCGCCGTTGAAGCCGAACCAGCCGAACCAGAGGATCCCAGCGCCAAGCAGCACGTAGACCGCGTTGTGGGGGAGGAGCGCCTGGCGGCCGTAGTCTTTGCGCGCCCCGACGACCAGCGCCGCGGCCAGTGCGGCGAAGCCCGAGCCCATCTCGACCGGGACGCCGCCGGCGAAGTCCACGGCCCCCTCTTGGAAGAGCCAGCCGCCGCCGAACCCCCAGTGGGCGAGCACGGCGTAGACGCCGATCGACCAGAGCGCGGCGAAGACCATCCAGGCGCCGAAGCGCATCCGCTCGACCACCGCGCCCGACACCAGGGCCACGGTGATGATGCAGAAGGTCCCCTGGAAGGCCATGAAGAGGAGGTGGGGAATCGTCCCTTCGCCACGCGGCGCGAAGCCGACGTCGTTGAGGGCGACGTGGCCGAGTCCGCCGAGCAGCGCCCCGTCGCCGTCGAAGGCGAGCGAGTAGCCGATAAGCGCCCAGGTTACGCCGGCGATCGCCATCGCCGAGATGCACATCATGAAGGTGTTGAGGGTGCTCTTCGCCCGCACCAGGCCCGCGTAGAAGATGCCGAGCCCGATCGTCATCAGCAGGACCAGCGCCGTGGAGGCGAGCATCCAGGCGGTATCGCCCGTGTCGACGGCGCTCATCGGCTCGCCACCGGGGTGACGGCGGCCTCTGCGGACTCGCCGGTGCGGATGCGGACCGCCTGCTCGAGCGGCACGACGAAGATCTTGCCGTCGCCGACCTCGCCGGTGCGGCCGCCCTCGCAGAGGGCGTTGACCGTCGCCTCGGCGAACGAGTCGGAGACGGCGACCTCGAAGCGCACCTTGTCGGAGAGGCCCATCTTCACGGTGGTTCCGCGGTAGGTCTCGACTCGCTCCAGCTCGCCGCCGTGCCCCTCGACGCGACTCAGCGACACCCCCCGCACTTCCGCTCTGTAGAGCGCTTCCAACACGTCGTTCGCCTTCTCCGGGCGCACGATGCCGATCACGAGCTTCAAGAACCCACTCCTCTCCGATTTCCCAAACTAGAGCCGGAGCGAGCCTATCCGATTACCTAGTAGGTGCGCTCCTCGACGATCTCGTAGAGGCCGTCGGCGCCGACCGACTCGACGTAGGGGGCGATCCGCTCCAGCTGTTCCTCGTAGCCCTCTTTGGCCGCCATCTCGCGCAGCTGCTCCGGCGTGCCGTCGAAGAAGCCGAAGGAGATCACCTCGTCGGGATCCTCGGCGTTGCGCAGCATGTTGAAGCGGACGAACCCCTCCGGCGGCGAGTCCTCCATGCCGCTCACGAAGGCCTCACGAAACTGGTCGAAGGTGCCGGGCTTCAGCTTTCGAACCGTCAGCGCACAGATCATCGCCATCCTCCTCGTTCAGGTGACCGGATGGCCCAAGCATCCTCCGGTCGCCGCGGCGAGTCAAGGTCCCTTGCTGTCCGCGCTCGACCAGAGGGTTGCGATGGGCCACGCTTCGAGTCGCTCACCGAAAGAGAGGCGCTCCCCTCCCCGGTACAGGACCACTCCTCGCGCGAACTGCGCCCGGTCGAGTCGATCGCGCAAGGTGGCGAGATGCTTGAAATCGTCGCTGCGGACAGTTGCGGAGGACTTGACCTCGATTCCAGCGACTCGCCCCTTGCCCTCGACGACGAAATCGACCTCGCCCCCCCTTGCGGTACGCATGTGCTTTAGCGAGACCCCGGCCGGCGAGCTTGCGATCTGCTTGACCAGCTCCATTCCGACAAAGCACTCCAAGACCGTTCCAAACAGGGGTTCATCTTCTTCAAGCCGCTCCGTGCCCACTTGGAGAAGGTGCGCCAGGAGCGCCGAATCGGAAATCAGGAGTTTGGGGGACTTGGCGATCTGCTTGATCCGGCTCGTGTGCCAGGCGGGTAGGCGACGAACCAGGAAGACGTGCTCGAGCAGGGTCAGATAGCGGTCGAGGGAGGTGCGGGGGATCCCGACCGAGCTGGCGACCTCGACCTTGTTCAACGGCGCGCGGACGCGGGCGGCCAGCGACGCGAGGATGGCCGGAACCTCGGCGAGCCGCTCGATGTTCGCCAGGTCGCGCAGATCTCGCTGGACGATGGCGGTGACATAGGAGCCTAGCCACTCCTCGCGTCGCTCAGCGTCCCGGGCGACGGCCTCTGGAAAGCCCCCATGCGCGACCCGTTCGACCAGCTCGTGGCGCGGGGTCGCCGGCGCCTCGGGGGGGCGGGCCGCGTTGCCGAGAAGCCACTCGACCATGCTGCCCTTGCCACCCTCGATCTCTGCCTGCGAGAACGGCCACAGGGTGTGGACCTCGACTCTGCCCGCCAGGGACTCCGACACGGTCGGCAACAGCATCACCTGGGCGGAGCCGGTGAGTATGTAGCGCCCTGGCCTGCGGTCGCGATCGATCGCGACCTTGATCGGCAGCAGCAGCTCGGGAGCCCGCTGGATCTCGTCGATGACCAGTGGCTCGGCGCTGTCCTCGATGAAGCCGACCGGATCCTGACGAACAGCGTCGAGGGTACGCAGGTCATCGAGGCTTACGTAGCGAGCGGGGTGCGGGCCCGCGGCCACCTTTTTGACCAGCGTGCTCTTGCCGGCCTGTCTGGGGCCGACCAGCATGACCGCCGGCGTGTCGCTGAGCGCGGCAAGGAGGCGGGGGGTTATGGCACGGTCGATTGGCTGCACGTTTTCTCCACTACGTGGGCATTATTTACCCATCTAGCGGACATATTATGCACAACCTCAGATCCGGTGCACCTCGGTGGCCGTCGCCTGGGCGCGGGGGCGGAGGACGATCTCGTCGACGTTGACGTGGGACGGCTGGGCGACGGTCCAGCGGATGCACTCGGCGACGTCCTCGGCGCGCAGCGGCTCCATCCCCTCGTAGACGCGCCGGGCCGCTTCCTCGTCGCCGCCGAAGCGGACCAGCGAGAACTCGGTCTCGACCATGCCGGGCGCGACCTCGGTCACCCGCAGCGGCTCGCCGAGCAGCTCCAGCCGCAGGTTGCGCAGCATCGAGCGCTGCGCGTGCTTGGCGGCGATGTAGCCGGCGCCGCCGCGGTAGGACTCGAAGCCGGCGATGCTGGTGACGGCGACGAGGTGCCCGTCGCCGGACTCGATCAGCCGCGGCAGCAGCGCCTTGGTCGTCCGCATCGTCCCCAGCACGTTCGCCTCGTACATCCACAGCCAGCGGTCTTCGTCGGCGGCGTCGATCCGGTCGAGCCCGAGCGCCCCGCCGGCGTTGTTCACGAGCACGTCGCAGCGCGGCAGCCGCGCCGCAAACGCCTCGACCGAGCCCGGGTCGGTCACGTCGAGCTCGATCGCCTCGCCGCCCACCTCGGCCGCGACCTCCTCCAACCGCTCCAGCCGCCGCGCCCCGAGCACGACATGGAACCCGTCCGCCGCCAGCGCCCGCGCCGTCGCCGCTCCGATCCCGCTAGAGGCCCCCGTAATCGCCGCTACCCTGGCCATGGGGCGCTACTCGCCGATCAGCTCTATGCGGTAGCCGTCCGGGTCGCGGACGAAGGCGATGCGGTGGCCCTCGGTGCGGCCGCCGGGGCGGTAGGGGGGCTTTTCGGGCTCGATGCCGGCCGCCGCCAGCTCGGCCAGGGTGCCGTCGAGGTCGTCGACCAGAAGGGCGATGTGGTTGTAGCCGGTGCCGAGGTCGTAGGAGTCGACGCCGTGGTTGTAGGTCAGCTCCAGCACCGGGTCGCCGCCCGGCAGGCCCATGAAGACGTTGATCGCCTCCTCGCCGATCGGCATCCGGCGGCGCTCCTCGAAGCCGAGCTTCTCGTAGAAGGCGACCGAGCGATCGATGTCGCCGATCCGATAGCAGGTGTGGAGGAATCTCTTCGGCACGTCGGGGGCGAAGGCTACTGATGCTGGCTGCGGCTTTTCCCCGATGGAAGCGGGCGCCGGGGTGCCTAGCCTGCGTACATGGGCGATAACACGCAGCCACACCGACCGCGGGTTCTGATCGCGGGTGGCGGCGTCGCCGCGATCGAGGCGGCGCTGGCGCTGCGCGACCTGGCGGGCGAGCGGCTCGCGGTCGAGCTCTGCTCGCCCCGCGACGACTTCGTCTACCGCCCCTTCGCGGTCGGCGAGCCCTACGGGGCCGCCAACCTCCTGCGCTACGACCTCGGCTCTCTGGCCGAACGGGCCGGCGCCTCCTTCCGCCCGGGCGGCATCTCGGCGGTCGCGCCCGAGGCCCACGAGGCGTACTCCCGCGACGGCGACGTCCTGCCCTACGACCACCTGCTCGTCGCCCCCGGCGCCCGCATGCTCTGGGCGGTGCCTGGCGCGGTCACCTTCTGGGGGGTGGCGGATGACGGCGGCGTCGGCGGCGTCGTGCGGCAGCTGCGCGCCGGCAACCTGCGCGACGTCATCTTCACCATGCCCGGCGGCCACAACTGGCCGCTGCCGCTCTACGAGCTGGCGTTGCTCGCCGCGGCCGTCCTCGCCAAATCGGGGATCGAGGACGCCAGGCTGGCGGTGGTCACCCCCGAGGACGCGCCGCTGGAGCTGTTCGGCCGCACGGTCGGCGTGCAGATGAGCGAGCTGCTGCGCGAGCACGGGATCGAGGTCGTGGCCGGAGCCAGCCCGGTCGTCTTCGAGGACGGGCAGCTGGAGATCGCCCCAGGCGAGCCGCTCGAGACCGGTGCCGTGGTCAGCCTGCCGCGACTCGAGGGGCGTCGCATCGACGGGCTCCCGCACGACGAGGAGGGTTTCCTTCGCATCGACGAGCACTGCGCCGTGCTGGGGCTGGACGGCGTCTACGCCGCCGGCGACGTGACCAGCTTCCCGGTCAAGCAGGGTGGGATCGCCACCCAGGAGGCCGATGCCGCGGCCGAAGCGATCGCCGCCGCGGCCGGCTGCGAGGTCGAGCCGCGGCCGTTCGACCCGGTTCTGCGCGGCGTGCTCTGGACCGGCGGCCGGCCCCGCTACCTCTACGGGCGGCTAACCGGCGGCCACGGCGAAGTCTCGAAGCTGACCGACGAGGCGCCCTGGGCGGAAGCGGACGGCAAGATCGTCGGCCGCTACCTGACCCCCTTCCTCGCCGGGTTGCCGGACGAGCGGGCCCGCTCGCTGATCTCCGGTTAAGGGCTCTGAGCTCGCGGCGCCGCGGCG
>Ga0075314_1000066_pt1 | contig 14902 bp, 12 predicted proteins | sample MayberryNE_Catta_6_FD_120055 | JGI IMG/M metagenome (GOLD analysis project Ga0075314, IMG submission 120055) | Natural and restored wetland microbial communities from the San Francisco Bay, California, USA, that impact long-term carbon... | ecosystem: Environmental > Terrestrial > Soil >... | reverse complement strand
CTCCGTGGTGACAATAACCTGCACCTGGGCCTGAAAATAACCTTCTCCGTCCTATGCCCGCAATCTCCAGGGCTCGGCCCTCGGTCGCTTTGTTAGTTACTTAATTATGGACTCCTTAATAAGAGTCACTACACTAGTGTTTTGTTGCTCCGGAAACCCGAAACTAGGAACTCGAAACTAAAACTGGAGGTTGTTCATGGCCGATACACCTAAACTCGTTTCCTCGATGGGACGCGCGGAGCTCGATCGAATCTTCGTTCGAAATTATGACCTGAATAAGGACCTGCTCGGCAAGATTAGCTTTGCGCAAATGCTTTACTTGATGCTCGAAGGGCGCATGCCGACGCGGGAGCAAGGGCGAATGATCGATGCCATGCTGATCGTCCTGGTCGATCACGGCATGACCACCGGCGCTGCCGCCGCGCGCATGACCTTTCATTCGGCGCCCGAAGCGATTCAGGGAGCGGTCGCCGCCGCCATTCTGGGAGCCGGCAGCGTGCACCTGGGCTCGTCGGAACACTGCGCGAAAATGCTCAACGACGCGCTACCGAGGGGCTCGAACGAAACCGACCTCGATGGTATCGCGCTGAAAACAGTCGAAAAGCGGCTGGCAAATAACCAGCTCATTCCCGGCATCGGCCACGGCATTCACACCCAGGGCGACCCGCGTGCCGAGCGGCTTTTCGAAGTCGCGCAGGAAACCCAAGTCTATGGCCGCTATTGCGAGCTGCTCAAAAAAATCGGCAAAATCGCCGATCAGAAAGTCGGCAAGCACTTGCCTGTGAACGTCACCGGAGCCATCGCGGCCATCTCGCTCGATATGGGCATTCACTGGCAGATGTCGAAGAGCTTCGCGATATTGGGCCGCGCATTGGGCGGCCTTGCGCATGTCGGCGAAGAAATCCGCCGGCCCATCGCACGGGGCATTTCAAATTTGATCCGCGATAACTTGCACTACGAGCCGGAGAAATGATCGTTTTGACTCTAGTGTTTCGTGTTTTCAGCTGAGATGACTCCTCACACCAGGGTGCCCGTTCTCATTGCCGGAGGCGGCCCGGTTGGATTGACCCTTGCGCTGGAGCTCGGCTGGCGCGGCATGCGCTGCCTCCTGGTTGAGCCTAACAAGCACTTCGGCGGTAACCCCAAGGCCAAGACGGTTCACCAGCGCACCCTCGAGCTGTTTCGCCGCTGGGGCCGAGGCGTGCCGGACAAGCTGCGCGCGGCAGCGCCTCTCGGCGCTGGCTTCCCTTCGACTATCTTGTACGTGACGCGCCTAACCGGCGAGCTGATCACCGTCTTCCACAACGCCACCCCTGCCGATGGCGGCAACCTCCTCAGCCCCGATTCGAAAACCGGAGGCTCAGCCGGAGTCAGTGAAGTACAAAACCGGTTGCGCTGCGATCGCCGTGAAACGTCGAGAGTTGGCGTCGGACGTATCAGCGCGACGCGCGACTCTTTCGGTCGAGACTTTGTCGGAGGCATCCCACCGGTGCTTGAGGATAGTACGTTCTCTGAGATGGTCTGAGCTAAACACTCAAGTAGAAATCCGCCGTCATAATGTGGTACGAAAACAAACCAGAAATTAATTGGAAGGAAAACCTCTCATGCTTGTTCCGATCAAAATCGACAATCGGATGAATGGCTTCCTTGGCACTCCGGGCGGCACCGGCAAAAAACCGGTGGTGATTCACCTGCATGAGCGCTATGGCATTGTGCAGCACACAACCGATCTCGGACAGAAGTTCGTGGACGCCGGTTATGTGACGATCGTGCCGGACTTTTTTTGCCGCTTCGCGGGCGATCGCGAGGTGCTGGCGCGCGGCGATGATCGTTGTGAGCTTAGCGACGAGGAGGTTCTGCTCGATCTGGATGCGGTCATCAAACATCTGCGCACGGTACCCGAGGCGGACACGAGCAAGATCGCCATGTCGGGCGTGTGCCAAACCGGCCGCCAGCCCATCTTAGCGGCTGCTAAACGCGATTATCTGAGCGCCGCCGTCGTGCTTTACGGCGCCGTTTATGATGCCGATTGGAAATCACATCCGCTCCGGGCCGAGCCGATCGAGAAGCTTCTGCAGGAAATCAAGTGCCCGCTCACGGCGGTGTTCGGTGAGCTCGATAACCTGATTCATCGCGACAACATCGTGCGCATGTTCACGGTCCTGGCCGGGGCAAAGAAGAGCTTCGACATCCGCATGTACGCCGATGCGCCGCATGGCTTTCTCAACGACACGATGCCCGGCCGTTATCGCGTGCCGCAGAGCGATGCCGCCTGGAACCAGATTACTTCATTCTTGCAGTCGGTCTTTACCGATGGGTGGAAGAAAGACCGGGCCGTCTGGCGTTTCGAGGCCGACAGTTCGGTGAGCTATGATTTCACCAAGATGAAGCGCTGGGAGTAGTCTGCGCTGCGCGCAGAATTGCAAATCTCAAATTGCAGATTGCACATTATGGAATTTCCAATCTGAGATTTGTTAATTTGAGATCTGCGATGCGCGAAGCGCCGAGCGCCTTGACAGTCACGCCGGGTGGCGAATAGAGTCAGTTATACTTAGTAACGGGAATCCCTACGGCTAAACAAGAACAGGATACCGTCGACCTCGTCTCGGTCGACTCTTCGAACCCGCTGACGACCAATCGCCTTTGGCAACGCTCGCGGGAATGGGTCACCGACTGGCTCGGCGTCATCGGCGTCTTGTTGTTCTTCGCCGCCTGGGAGCTTGCCACTCGCTTTGAAATTCTCAATCCCTTCTACTTTCCTCCGTTCAGCGCGATCATCGCCAAAGGCTACGAGCTATTCGCCAACGGCTCCATCTGGGAGCACATGTGGTTCAGTCTGACTAATTTTGCCATCGGCTTTGTCATCTCGGTTTTACTCGGTGTGCTGCTCGGAATACCGATGGGCTGGTACAAAAACGTCTGCAAGACTTTTGATCCGCTCTTGTCCGGTATCTACGCAACACCGCTGATTGCGCTGCTGCCGTTGATCATTATGATGTTCGGCCTTGGCTCGATCTCCAAAATCATCATGACGATTCTCGCCGCCGTGTTTCCGATCCTGATCAACACCATGGTGGGCATTGCCAACACCGATCACCGGCTGATCACGATGGCGCGTGCCTTCGGCGCCAAGGACAACCAGATTTTCCGCAAAGTTTCACTGCCGGGATCGCTGCCCTATATCGTCGCGGGAATGCGCGTCGCTCTGGGCCGAGCCCTCGTTTATATCGTCGTCGCCGAACAGTACGGCGCCGCCACCGGCCTCGGCTATTTGAGCTCCGTGGCGGCGCAGCGCTTTCAGATGGCGGCGATGTTTGTGCCAATCGTCATCATCGCCGGGTTGGGTGCCGGGCTGAATGAATTGCTCAAGTCATTGGAGCGCCGTCTGGACAAATGGAAGCCTCAGAAGTAGTTCTGCCGCGGATTCGTAACAAATCGGTTTGCGACCCAGGAGTCTCCGTTTCCAAAGACCTTGAATGAGTGAGCCTATGCCAGCTCAGTTGCTTAATAAGCACGGCACAAAAAAGTCGGGAGGAAATGAATGAAGGTTCTGCTTAGAACGGCGGCGTTGCTTGTATTCGTGTTCGCGATTATCGGCATCATGAAGCCCCAGGCAAGCAACGCCCAAAACCGAAAAATGACCGTTGGCCAGACCGGCACCAATCCGGGCACATCGCTTTTCTTCATAGCCCAAAAAGAGAAGTTCTTCACAAAACATGGGCTCGACGTCAACATCATCAAATCGAACACCGCAGCGGCGGTGCAAGCGATGCTCAGCGGCAGCATGCACATGTCCACCGGATCGGGTGCGGCTGCTTTCACGACGGCGACGATTGAGGGAGCGCCGCCGTTTGTGCTGGTAAGTTCGTGGGTGAACGTCTTCCCCTACAAAGTGATGGCGCTGAAAGAAATCGCCAAGGTCGAAGATCTCAAAGGCAAAACCGGTCACGTCGGCGCGCCGTTCGGGACTATACCCGACACTGCGTTGAGATTCGCTCTGACCAAGCTGAAACTCGATCCGGAGAAAGATGTGAAGCTCGTGCAATCGGCTAACGCCGACCCGGCCGCGATCCTCGCTGCCATGGATAGAGGCGACGTTCAGTTCGGCATATTGGCCGCGCCGTTTGATCGCATTGCGGAAAGGCGCGGCTACCGAACCTTGCTCGCATTGCCCGAGCTAGGGATCCCTTGGCAACAGAACGGTGAATGGCTTCAGCGGTCCTATCTTAAGTCGAATCGTGACAATGTCGTTCGTTTCGTCAGGTCGATATCCGACGCCATCAAGTTCTATTTTGAGCAAAAGGACAAAACCATCGCTCATTTGGCTGAATTCCTCGGCAGCAAGCCGGAGGACACGGAGTACTCCTACCGATTGTTCGTGCCGTGGGCCGATCGCAATCCCCGGCCGAAAGTCGAATCGATCCGAACGACTCTCGAAGCGATCAAGAAAAACACGCCCAAAGCGGCGACAGCCGACCCGGCGTCATTCATCGACACCAGCATCGTCGATCAGCTGGCAAAGGAAGGCTATTATAAATGAAGCATGGAAGGCGGAGGGATAAGTGAGCGCATAACCTTTCGTCCTCATTATTTTGCTCGACAATTGCTTGAACGATTTGACGCAACTTGTTTGATTCTCCATATGCGCGGTGTTAGCATCCGCGAAGTTCGAGCCAAGGAGCAGGTATTACGTGAAGCTTTATAATTTCGATCTTCTCGCCTATCCCCACGTGCCGAAAGAAGCTCCGCGCACGCCGGTTCCAAGCAGCTTTTTCGACCCGCAAAAAGGCGCCGCGAACTACGCTGAGCACCTCGAAGAGATGACCTACTGCGAAGAGCTCGGCTTTGACGGAGTGGTGTTTAACGAACACCACTACAGCGCCTATGGCACGATGCCGTCGCCGAATCTGATCGCCGCCGCGCTGAGTCAGAAAACCAAGAAAATCAAAATCGGCGTGCTCGGCAACATTCTGCCGCTGCGCAATCACCCGGTGCGGGTCGCCGAAGAATATGCAATGATCGACTGTCTCAGCAATGGCCGCCTGATCGCCGGCTTCGTGCGCGGTATTCCGCCGGAATACATTTGGTATGGCGTCAACCCCACGGAGTCGCGCGGCAGATTTCAGGAAGCCTACGACCTGATCATGACCGCCTGGACCGAGTCCGTATGGAGCTTCGAAGGAGAATTTTTCAACCTCAAGGACTGCGCCATCTGGCCGCGCCCGCTGCAACAACCGCATCCGCCGATCTGGATCGCGGCGCGCAGCGCCGAGTCGATCGAATGGTGCGTCAAGCGCCACCTGCCGTGCGCTCAGGTCTATCAGACCACCGGACAGATCGAAGACACCTTCGATTATTACCGGAGCAAAGCCCGAGAAGACGGCTGGGAGGCCAAGCCGGAACATTTCATCCTTTGCCGTCACATCTACATCGACGATACCGACCAAAAAGCGCACGACAATGTGACGGGGCCGATGAGTTATTTTTTCACGGTTTTCAATCGCGGCTTTAACGAAGCGATCAACAAAGACGCAGTGGGCCGCCAACTGATGGCGGCGCTGACCTCGGACCGATCGTTCAGCTATTTTCGCGAAGGCAACCGCGAGCGTTTTGATTTTTCCAAGTTCGATTACGACAGCTTATTAAGCAGCGGCTACCTGATCGCCGGCAGTCCTGACAGCGTGGCGAAACAGATTCAATCCCAAATGAACCAAGTCGGCGCCGATCATTTTATGGGCATGTTCCACATCGGCAGCTTGAGTCACGAAAAAGTCCTTAACTCGCTCAATCTCTTCAAAAAAGAGATCATGCCGAGACTCCAGTAGCATTCGATTCGGCATCGACCAGGATTCGGTTACGGTCCAAAGCCGGAGATCGATTCCCCGCTAGCACCGGATTGACACTAAAGTAACTGATCTTCGCGTCTCGACTGAGGCGAGAGGATCTTGAGTCACTGACCCACCAGCGGTCATTGCGGCCCTCGACACTTTCAGTTCCATCAAGGTATCGGCGTGCCTGCGATTGACCACGCTGGGCTGACTGCCGAACAAGCCCCAGTTCTTTGACTTGGAACCGTTGCGATGCGTGTTATCTTATAAAGAGCTTCGAAAATGAGCTTTTTATGAAACCCAAACGTTGGATCGAAAATCCCAGCCGGCGAGAACTACTCAAAGTGGTGGGGCTCGGGTCGGCGGCCATTTTCCTTGGCTATGACCACCTATGCGGTATTTTGACCGGCGCATCAAAGCCCCGCGCTGCCGCGGCTAGCTTGCCTGGCTGTGTCGTCCGGCCGGAACAGACCGAAGGTCCTTTCTTCGTCGAAGAAAAACTCAATCGCTCCGATATTCGCGTCGACCCGTCCAATCAATCGGTCAGTGCCGGGGTGCCGCTGCGCTTGGAAATTCAGGTGTCCCGTATTGCCGGCGGCGCTTGCGATTCGTTGAGCGGCGCCATTGTTGATGTGTGGCACTGCGATGCTCGCGGCGTCTATTCGGACGTGCGCGATTCCCAATTGGACACCCGTGGAAAGAAGTTTCTGCGTGGCTTTCAGCAGACCAACACCAAAGGCCTGGCGGAATTCCTCACAATTTATCCCGGTTGGTATCAAGGCCGGGCGGTGCATATTCACTTCAAGATACGCAACCCCGGACAAGGTGCGCGGGCGGATGAATTCACCTCGCAGCTTTACTTTGACGAGGCGACCAACGATCAAGTCTTCAAACAAGCGCCGTACAACAGCAAAAGCGGCCGTCGGGTCATGAACGATGCCGATTTCCTGTTCCGTCGCGGCGGCAAAGACTTGCTACTCACACCGGTAAAAAGCGCGCAGGGATATATTGCGAAATTCGCTATCGGCCTGCAAAGCTCCTGACTTCGTCTCGAATGCAAAATTCGAATTTCGGATTTCGAGCTTGGGATTTTAGTTTCTTGTGGCCGTCTCCCGGTGTTTGCACCGACAAACTGTTGACATCCCGCCGCCCCTTACATATTTCCATTTGAAGATCCTGATTCGAAGGGGAGACCATGGCCGCAAAAAAACACTACATTGTCGGCGTTGACACCGGCGGCACGTTTACCGACGTCGTCGTCCTAGGCGATCGCGGCGAGGTCTGGACGGCCAAGGCCTCGACCACGCCCGACGATTTCTCCCTCGGCGTGATGGACGCCGTGGCCCAAGCCGCGAACGCTGTCGGCGTCGGTAGGGCCGAGTTGCTCGATCAAACGACTTTGTTCAAGCATGGCAGCACCGTGGCGACCAACGCGTTGATCACGCACAACGGCTGCAAGGTCGGCCTAATCACCACTAAAGGCTTCGAAGACACCACCGAGATCATGCGCGCCATCGGACGGGTCGATGGTCTGTCCGACGACGAGATCAAGCATGTCACCTGGATCACCAAACCGGAACCGTTTGTACCGCGAGAGCGAGTCATCGGGGTGCGCGAGCGCATGGATTACCAGGGCAATGAAATCGTGCCGCTCAATTGGGACGATGTCATGCAAGCGATCCGCTGGCTGATCGAAGATGAAAAAGTCGATGCCATCGCCGTGAGCTTGATGCATGCCTGGGTCAATCCGCGCCATGAAGAAGAGATCCGCGCGCTCACCGCCGAAGCCGATCCACAGCGCAGAGTCTACTGGTCGTTCGGCAGCGCGCTGTCGCAAGTGGCCGGCGAATACGCGCGCGCCAACACGGCGATCCTGAACAGTTACCTGGGTCCGACGGTGGAAGGCTATCTCAAAGGCTTGGAAAACAAGCTGCAGGAAGCCGGTCTCAAGGCACCGCTGCTGATCATGCAGGGCAACGGCGGCGTGGCGCATCGCGAGCACGTGAGCGCCATCGCCAATCTGCAATCGGGTCCTGCCGGCGGCATGATCGCTTCGGCCCATATCGCGGGGTTGTTAGAGCACAAAAACGTCATCACCACCGACATGGGCGGCACTAGTTTCGATGTCGGTTTAATCACCGAAGGCTACTGGCGTTATGCCCAGGAACCGATCGTCGAGCGATTTCGCATGCTGCAACCGATCATCGATATCGAATCGATCGGCGCCGGCGGCGGCACCATCGCGCAGGTAGAGCCGGAAACCGGCCGCCTGCTGGTCGGGCCGCGCAGCGCCGGCGCCAGCCCCGGACCCGTCTGTTACGACGGCGGCGGCGAGCAAGTGACCGTGACGGACTGCGACCTCGCGCTCGGCATCATCGACCCTGCTTATTTTCTCGGTGGCAGAAAAACCTTGAACAAGCACAAAGCTCTGCAGGCGATCGACGAAAAGATCGCCCGGCCCTTGAAATTGAAAGTCCAGGAAGCCGCTGCCGGAGTCTACGACATCGTCAACGCCAAGATGTCGGATCTCATTCGCCGCCAAGTTGTGCGCACCGGCTACTTGCCCGAGGAGTTCGTCATCTATGCCTTCGGCGGCGCCGGTCCGGTGCACGCCTCCGGTTTCGCCGCGGAGCTTGGGATCAAGCAGATCTATGTTTTTGCCACGTCGCCGGTCTTTTCCGCTTTTGGCGCTGCCGCCGCCGACGTCATCCGCACACGTGTGATGAGCTGCCAGTACATCCTGCCGGCCAATCCGGCCGTGATCAATCAACGATTGGACGGCATTGAAAGCGAGATGAAAGATCAGATGATCGGCGAAGGCTTTAAAGCCAACGAGGTCGAATTTCGCCGCTACTTCACGATTCGTTACCGCCGCCAAAGCGCCGGCGTGGAAATGGCCGCTCCGAGTGAGCGGTTCAATGCCAAGCGCATGGCGGAAATGCAAGGTGCTTTCGAAAAGAAATACCAAGACCTCTACGGCGTCGGCGCCGGCTACGCCAAGGCGGGCATCGAGATCAGCGAGATCCGCATCGATGCCGTCGGCAAGGTCGCCAAGCCCAATCTCAATCCCAAGCGCAAATCCGCCGCCAACGCGCGCGCCGCGCGCAAAGGCAAGCGCCAGGTGTTCTTTACCCGCCCCGAGCGAAAACTTATCGATACCCCGGTTTTCGATTACCAACGGCTCGGCGTTGGCAGCGTAGTGCGCGGTCCGGCGATTATCGAGCTGCCGTTCACCACCACGCTGGTGCCGCCGGAACATAAAGTGACCGTCGATCGATATATGAATTTGGTCATGCAGGTGCCGTGAAGAGACTGGAGTAGTGGAGTACTGGAGTGTTGGAGTGATGGCAAAAGATTCCGGCGTTTCTGGTTTGGACTTTCTTCTTTTGCGTCCTTTGCATTCTTTGCGGTTAATCATTCGAACACCCAACACTCCATTGCTCCATCACTCCAATACTCCAACTAAAATCCGCTCAGGAGACTCACTTGAATAGAATCGATCCGATCCGCTACGAAATGTTTCTGCATCGGCTTTGGGCCATCGGAGAAGAAGGTCGCATGACGTTGCAGCGCGTCACCGCCTCGCCGATCGTTTCCCAGGGCGGCGAATGCATGAGTTCGTTTTACGACGACCAGGGCACGATGGTGCTCGCCTGCTCGGGCCACCTGCGCTTTGCCGCGGCCACTTCCGACGCCATCGCGAGTCTCAAACAGCGCTTTGAGAAATCCCCCGGCTTCTTCGACGGCGATCAATTCTTCTTCAACGATCCCTACGTCGCCGGTTCGCACACCTATGACATGATGATCGTCAAACCGATCTTTTATCAAGACAAGTTGATCGCCTGGACCGCGACCAGCACGCACACGGCGGATACCGGTGGACTGTTGCGCGGCGCCGCCCAGGAAATTTTTCACGAAGGCATCTGCGTTCCCGGATTGAAGATCGTCGAGAAAGACGAGTTTCGCGAGGACGTGTTTCAAACATTGACCGGTATGTGTCGCGACCCGCAGTACGTCGGCCTCGATTTAAAGGCGATGATCGCCGGCAACAACATTTGCGCCAAGCGTTATCTCGGCTTGGTGGAAAAGTTCGGTCTGAAGTTCGTGCAACTCGCCGGCGAGAAAATGATCGAAGATTCGGAAGCCAAATCACGCGCCAAACTGCGCTCCATGCCCGAGGGCACCTGGGTGACACGGCAATACGTCACGACGCTCGATCGCAAGACCCGCAAATCCATAGCGCAGCAGCTTTACTGCACGATGACCAAGAAGGGTGATACGCTCAACTTCGATTTCACCGGCACCAGCCCCCAGACCGACACCGACCATAACTCCACACTGCCGAGCACCGTGGCGCACCTCGCTCTGGCCCTAACCAATACGCTTTTCTGGGACGTGCCGTGGAGCGACGGCAAGATGCGGCCGGTGAAAGTTCATGTGCCGGAGGGAAGCATTCTCAACTGTAAATATCCCGCCGCCTGCGGCGCGGGGCCGCGCATCGGCAATGTGCTGGTCTCAACGGTTTGCGAGGCCGTGGCCAAAATGATCTACGCCTCAGGGCGCTACGACGACGTCAATGCATCGACGACGGGCAATTTGGAATTCGTCGGGGGTCCCGGGTACTTCTACGGCGGCCACACGCGTGAAGGCATCGCCGTCGCCCAGGGCCTCTACGACATCCATGGCGCCGGCATGGGCGCGGCGCCCCACCGCGACGGCGTCAATACCGGCGGTCACATGAATATTCCCTCTGCCGGCATCAGCGACGTCGAGCGCATCGAGATGCAGTATCCGTTTCTTTACTTTACCCGCTCGCATAACCCCGACGGCAGCGGTTTTGGCCAGTATCGCGGCGGCTTGGGCAGCCATCGCATCTATTTGATTTATGGATCGCAAGACTGCAGCGTCGACTACAAGCCCTACGGCGGGGTTGCGCAGGGTGGCTTCGGTCTTGGCGGCGGTTACCCGACAGGGATCGGCGCGACTCGCGTGATGACCGAATCGGGCTTGGCCATGCTCGACAGAGTCAAAAACGGCGAGCATCCCACGGCAGAAGCTATGCGAGAAGGCAAATGGGGCAAGGCGGTTTTGCCGGCGGGCGTGCCGGAAAGAATTCCGCTGCCCGAAGGCAGCCTGCTGGTTGACTACGTCGCCGGCGGCGGCGGCTTCGGCGATCCGATCGATCGCGATCCCCAAGCGGTGCTCAGAGATGTTCGGCGCGGTTGGGTCAGCCGCCGGGTGGCGGAAGAAATCTACGGCGTGATCCTGAATCCTGGCGAAAATACCCTCGACAGCGCGGGAACTGAAACCCGCAGAGCACAAATCCGCGACGCGCGAAAATGCGAAAGCAGCCCCGTTTCCGATCAAACGGGCATCTCGTCAGTCCCTGGGCAAAATGGTTGGCGAAGGCTGCTCAAGTTTCACCGTTCTCTCGAAGTCGCCACCGACGGCGAGCGAAAAATGGTGCGCTGCGCAAGCTGCGCCCACCTATTCTGCGGCGCCGATGACAACTACAAACTTTACGCGCTTCATCGCGTCGTGGATCTCAATCACTTCATGCCGCCCCTGGCGTCCGGCGAGCTTTACATCGGTGAGTACCACATCTACACTTGCCCTGGCTGTGCCACACAGCTACAAGTGGACATGTTCAGCCCGAGTCTGGGCGGCGAGGCGGTGTTGTGGGACACCCGCATTGACGCGGACCGGCTGAAAACGCGGTGAAAGCCGACGAGCGGCACAGGAGCGAAAAAATGATCCGACAAAGATTTTTACTATCGCTATTGATTCTATTTGTCATGACGAGCCTTTCGGCCGGATTCAGTTCCGCCCAGGAAAGACTCACCCTCGGCTTGACAACGCGTAACGGCAGCACGTCCCTACCCTTCGTGATCGCTGAGGAAAAGGGTTTCTTCAAAAGCGAAGGGCTCAACGCCATCGTCGTCATCATGCAAAATCAGGTGGTCGTGAACGGCGTGGTCACGCGCAACGTCGACTACGGCGGAACTTTTTCTAACTTTATTGGCGCTGCGATTTCCGGCCTGCCGGTGCGCATCGTCATGTCCGCCATGGACGGCTCGGATCACTACTTGGTCACGAGTGCGAACGTGAAGCGGGTCGAAGATTTAAAGGGCAAAACCTTCGGCATCAGCAGCTTCGGCGGCACGCCCCATAGTGAAGCCGTGATGATCCTACGAAAATACGGCATGAATCCGGAAAAGGACGTGACCTTTCTGCAAATCGGCGGTAGCTCGAGTCGCTATGCGGCGCTCGAAAGCGGTTCGATTCAGGCCGCGATGCTGGTGCCGCCGTTCAACAACTTCGCTCAGAAGCGCGGCTTCAACCAACTTCTGTCATTCAATGAAATCATGAACATCCCGCTCGGCGGGCTTGCGGTTCACACCCAAAAAATGAAAGAGGAGCCCGAAGAGATCGTCAGAATGATCAAAGCGGTGCTGAAGGCCACCGATTACATCCGCAATCGCAAGCCCGAGATTCTAACGTTTTTGCAGACTAAATGGGGCATCAAAGAAGCAGACGTCCGCGAAAGCATTTACCGCGACATGGTCAGTCTTTACACCCGCGACGGCGTGGCTTCGAACGAAACCATGCAAAACGTATTGCAGCTGGTGCGCGATACGCGCAAATCGAAAGACGATAAAACACTCGCGGACATTGCCGACTGGAGTTTTGCCAAAAAAGCACAGGCGGAGTTGAAGCTTCGCTGAATCTCATTCAGCCAAGCGGTTTTTAGTCTCGAGGTTCTAGTCTCTGGGGTTTTTTCAAGCTTGAAACTAGGAACCAGAAACCAGCAACTCGCTTGATTATGATCCGAGCTTTTTAAAGAACCCTTCCTTCTGCAATTCGTCCATAAGCGATTGATCGAGGAATTCTTCCGCCTTGCGGTTCTTGAAGGCGGAGTTGTGCTCCGCGTAGAAACTTAAGGTGTCTCGCACGCCCTCCAAACTCACGCGCGGCGGAAAAGAAAACCGCGGCGCAAAATATTCGTAGGTCGTTTTGAGAGTTTCCGGATCGTCGATGCGCATCCGCTTGGCAAAAACATTGATGGTCTTCTCGCGCTGCGTCTTGATAACGTGAATCGCCTCGCCGTAGGAACGCAGAAAGCGTTTCACGACGTCACGATTCTCCTTGAGAAAACTTCCCTTCACATTCAACGTCGATTGCGGAAAATTGGCGCTCATGTCGCCCATGTCCGCCAACACGCGGTAGCCGGATTTCACCGCGATCGTCAAATGCGGCGGCGAAAGGATCGTCGCGTCGGTGCGGCCGGCCATGAGCGAACCCAGGCGAGTTGGCGCGTCGCCGCCGACGATCACTTGGAGATCGGACAGCTTCATTCCCCACTCTTTCAACGCGAGTTGCAGCGCGAGATCGTTCGAACCGCCGTAGTTGAGAATGTTGACTTTCTTGCCGCGCAAATCCTTCGGCGTCCGGATCTCGGGTTTGACGACGAACGCATAAGGAAATTTGTTGTACGACGCCGCGAGTATTTTGATGTCCGAGCCTTTCGTGGCGGCGGCAAGCGGTCCGGTCGCCGACCCCGTCGCAAACTGCGTGCTGCCGCCCATCAATGCGGCGACCGAGCGGGCGCTGCCGGTGATCATGATCACTTCGACGTCAAGCCCGTTTTTGTCGAAAATTTTTAAATCCTTCGCCACCCACACCGCGCTCTGAAAGCCGGCATGACCGCCGTAATCCGCGACCAGCTTATCCGCCGCAGGGACTTCTCGTACGGCCAAACACAAAACGAGAGTAAAGAAAATTGTTTTTGGCGTCATCATCATCTCCTGATTTTTCTTAGCTGCTAGCCTGACTACCGTTAGGTAATCTTTGTGCACGCGATACTAAAGATCGGATGCGCTTCGGTCAAGAGACTTGGCGTCAGAAGATTTTGGATTTTGGATCCTTCGGCAGGGCTCAGAGCCTGCCGGAGTCTATCTGAATGACAGGTTTAGACTTTCGATAAAAGGCAGAGCGAAACTCCATTTTCTTTCCTCATTTAAAAGTCGGAAATCCATAACTCGAAACCAGAAACCCGAAACTCTTTATCGGATCACCCTGTCCGCTCTCGCCAGCACATTCGGGGGAATGGTGAGGCCAATTTGTTTGGCGGTTTTCAGATTGACGACCAACTCGAATTTCGTCGGCTGCTCGACCGGTAGCTCGGCAGGCTTGGCGCCTTTTAGAATCTTATCCACGTAGAAGGCACTGCGGCGGAACATCGCCACGATGTCAGCGGCGTACGACATGAGGCCACCTGACTCGACGTATTCCTCGTTGGGATACATGCCCGGCAGCCGGTTCTTGGCTGCCAGGTCGACGATGCGTTCGCGGAGACGATCTAACGTAGGTTGTTGCAACCCGATAAGAGCGCCTGCGCGACTACTGCTGATGATCGAGAACGCGTTCTCCAACTCGGCGCGCGCTCGAACTTCAACAACTTGAAGCCGCAGACCCAACGCCGGCGCCGCGACCTCGAGCTCTTTGATCTGGGGACCGTGGCCGCCCGTGCCCGGATCGGTCAGGACTGCCACCTGGGAAAGCCGCGCAACGATGTCTTTGAGCAGCTCCAGGCGCTTCCCGCCTAGCTCCGGAGCCAGATGGGTTAGGCCCGTGATGTTTCCGCCAGGACGCGCCAGGCTCGCCACGTACCCAAGGGCAACAGGATCGCTGCCGTGTGCCATGACGATTGGAATCATCATGGTGGCATTTTTGGTAGCTCGAATTGCGGTGGATCCCCCGGCAACAATGACATCGACTTTTAGACGTACTAGATCTCCCGCTAAGTCGGGAAGTCGTTTCAATTTTCCTTCCGCGTATCTCAGCTCGATCGCCAAGTTTTGGCCTTCCACGTAGCCTAGCTCGTGCTAGCCTCGGCGGAATGCCTCGAGACGCGCCGAATCGGAGGCCGGTGAGAGCACCGACAGATACCCGATCCGCCGGATTTTTTTTGCCTGCTGCGCCCCGACGGACGAGCAAAGGGCAAAGAGCATGGCGCAAAGCGGAAGGACGATGATTTTTCTCTTCATGTCTTTTTCCCTGTCTGGATCCACTCG
>Ga0075314_1000058_pt1 | contig 16112 bp, 19 predicted proteins | sample MayberryNE_Catta_6_FD_120055 | JGI IMG/M metagenome (GOLD analysis project Ga0075314, IMG submission 120055) | Natural and restored wetland microbial communities from the San Francisco Bay, California, USA, that impact long-term carbon... | ecosystem: Environmental > Terrestrial > Soil >... | reverse complement strand
TGGAAGATAGAACTAGTACCCGAGCATCCAGTGGTACTTAGCCCACTGATCACATTACGGCCAAAATATGGGATGAAGATGATCATTAAACGCAGATAAAATGATTATTAGGAACGATCAATTTGTATGACTAAATGTTACTTTAATAGCGGACAAATTCTGTGTCAATCATACATACTGTGATTTAGTAGAACATACATGCCAACGTCTAGAAAATGTCTCAATTTTCTATCTTAGCAACAGCTAATCTTGCCATTTTTTGTTGATACATCAGCTATCATCTTCACACCATCTAAATTCTGGAAGACCGTCGTTGTTGTACTTGTCTATTGCATTAGGTGTATTGGTTGAACATTATGGAATTAACTTTTATGATGCATGGAATTTAGTCAAAGAAAAGGTACCAGTTTGCCAAATAAATCCACCTCATATCGAATTCCTAAAGAGAAAGTTTAAGGTGCATGAAAAATTCATTCTTATTATAAAGCAGACGTAAATTGTATCCAACGTTATTACAATTCGTAACTAGAGAACAGCTCAAACATGAATACTCGTGCTAACAACTGGTGTGGGAGGTTCTATTTCTCTTACACTAAAGTACTTGATATCTACTCCATCGGCATTATCCCATCTAAAAGTTGCTATAGGACCTCCCCACGATATTATTTGACTTGGTTTGCCTTCACAATGTTCTCCTTGTTCTCCCCAATTTCCTCTATCAATTACTTCATCTATCTTTTTCCATGTTTTGCCGTCACCATTTTCATTTAACCAATTTTCCATCTTGACAAAGACGGTGCCGTTCTTTAAAGGCGGCAGATTGTATACTACAAATTTAAAACCAACCCATTTATCTTCAAGAGGATAGGTTACCTGTTCTTTTTCGTCTGTAAATGCATAACTTACAAACCATTGTTGTTTTGCAAATCTACTATCTCCACCATAGTATAATTGACCTTTATAGGCAGATCCCTCACAGTCTTCATCATCGGTATGCTTTCCACCTCTAACGTACCATGCAAAATTTTGATCATCGTTCCCTTCATCATATTTTACAAATCCGGTCATCTCTACATTTTTCCAGTCATTTGGTGATTGCATATACTCCTTCTTTGCAAGCTCCTTTTGATCATACGTGATTATGTTGCTCTCATTATACCCCGATGATGTGTATACATTCATTCTCACCTTTGAGTCATCGACATGCCATGAATTGTCTCCCTGATTACGTACAAGTTCAACCTTTGGATTGAACTGCTTATCATGAAGGGGATCACTCATGTTCATATACCATTCTTCACCATTATCTATAGTTGGATATAGTTTCTGAATCCCAAAGATATCAGTTTGATTGGGAAATTTGGGTGACATAAAATCAGATGCATTAGCAGTAGGGATCTGGTAGCCTTTACTATCATTAAATCCAGGACGAATAGAATTAAAAGTACTATTAGTGAACTGAGCAGACTTACTAACCATATTGGATTTTAGTTCGTATCCATGTATGTATTGAATACCAGAGTTTAAGCCATAGACTACTACAATTATCGAAACCAAAAGAACTAGAACATGTATACTACTTTTCCGACTAGCAATAACGTTGCCTATCAAAGTCATCTAAGCTGTATATGAGTATTATATTAATCATTCTAAATATTATGACAAATATACTACGATATTGTAATATTTCTTAATGTGTATACTAATTAAGAAATTCTTAGGGCCTTGATACCCAAATAAGATTAAGTATAGTTTTTTTACCACATTAGGATATTCTGAGATTTTATTAAAACCATTATAAATGTGATGTAGTAGGAATAGCAACTTTATGGACCTAGTTGAGGCTCCCATGGAAGAAGAAAGGGGACAACACGTACACGGCTGGAAAATATAACCCTAGTAGAGAGAAAGTCAGTCTTAATAAACTGCTGGCTTAGTCTTCCACCATTTCGTTATATCTCCAATTTCATTTAAAGTCCCTTAGCATAACAGGTTATTGTTAGGATAACATGCCAATAACTAGACGTTATTTTAACAAAGTCCTCGAAGCTACTCCCATTCCGCAGAAAGCAATAGAATATTAGTAGGAGTATTCACTAATAGTAGTAATTGCAATGCCAAGCTCTGGTGGACGATTTTCTCAGTTCCAGAAAGACTACCTTAAACAACTAATTGTGGAATGTGAAGTGCAGCGTTTCACCGTCGAGGAGAGCATGGCTTACATTAAAGAGAGATTAAAAGATGAAATCTTCGTGGAGCATTTCTATTACATGAAAAGGCAGATTAAAAAGAATCTAGGTACTAAGCTTAGCTATCTTCGCAAGGATCGAACAGCGTTCATAGCTGAGATTTTCTTTAGACGGGTAAGTGAATTAGAAAAGCTTCAGAAGGAACAATGGCGCTTATATAATGATAATACAGACAATCCTATTTACAAAAAGATTGTCTCCGTGAAATTCATCAGCTAACAATAACGCTGGCAAATATGTATGACGCGTTACCCCAACTTACTGGATTGTCTTTCTTACATGATCACAATGGCGAGAATAGTTTTTCAGCGTTCTTAGAAGCGGGCAGTAGCAAGCTCTCGTCATCACCATTGTCATCAGAAGCAAGATCATTTCCAGAAGGTAACGAACCAGTAGTCTAATTCTCTTAGTGTAACAGTCTGCTCCATTTGTGTTGAAAGTGTAATCCTATCATCCATTTAGACAAACTCTACCACCTGACTTTGATATAACAACGTATTTCAAACTTGTAGCCCCTCGAGTATATCCTTGACTATGTCATATCTGTCATGCAGAAACAATGAGCAAACTCATTATGAAAAGCCCATAAATGATATTATTGAAAGAGATCGATGGAATTGGTGTGTCTGTAGACTCACTACATATTGTCATGCCTATCAGACGATATCGTATGGGTACTTCATGGCTATAAAACTCTCAAAAGGCAAGGAGGCATTCAACGCCGAGATCGAAAATGAAGACTTTGAGGGAAATCCTACTCTCACCATTGACCGCATGATCGAAAAAGGAGATAGTGTTGCTGCGACCGGCAGTGGGAGCGTTACTAAAAGAGGCGGCGAAAGAGTGCAGTTCAAATTCAGTGAGATGTTCACCTTCTCGGGCGACGCAATTAGCCGCCTCGAGACCTATCATATATGGCTCGGATAGGTAGAAGGTGGATAAACAGGAGATAGTGATGAATTGCCACAACGATACTGGGTGGGTTGCTCTACTCCGGGAATCTATAATAATAAGTGGAAATTCTTCCTCAAACTTCCTGGTTACTCTTTGACATTGACATTGATTTTTTCCACATAAGACCACCTAAAATTCCTACCCAAATAAAATAAATTATCATAGAGATACCAATTGTAGTTGTTAGACCGCCAAAACCGAGATAAGCTACATCTATACCAGCATAAATGGTGGCAGCACCTATAACAACTCCTGCTCCACCAATCCACCTGTTAAGAAGCTTGCTCTTTACAATTACAACACCAAAGATCACTGCCACTGTCCCTTGGAGAATACGAAAGATACTATTGGTGCCTTGCTCAATAAACCTAACCCCTTCTGCAACTCTAAAGGCGATGGCTTTTTCCTCAGGAGGAGCAGCAACCCAAGAATCTACTGCCAACCTATTAGCAATTCCATCTACAGCCTGGAGAACCGCAAAGGCACTGGCTGTCATTATAGTAAGTCCAAGACCAATCCATGCTAGTATAGAAGCCATGCTTGATTCTGATTGCACAAGCAAGCGGTAGAGAGCTACAAATCCTCCAGCAAAAACCATTACTACACCTACAAATTGGCCAATATGAACGGCTATCCATGAATCATCATTGGCATATGTTGTAAATACAAGGAGATGGTTAGCTGGATCTTCAGTTGAAGCATGGAATAAGGTAGATACAATTGCTATAATGGCACCAACAAGGAATGCAATTGAACCAATTCGAAGCAAAGGACGTTCAAATTGAGGTAGGGTTTGGGTCATGTTTAGATATGCACTGTTTACCACTGTTTACCCGATTTTATTCATATGTGGTGTCTTCTTCCAGACTAGAATCTATTCTACACAAAGACCTGGCACTGCAACTTTCTTGAACAAGTGAGGAGATACCATTGTACTAGGCGGAAATGCAGAAACGGGGTTATTTGGGTCTACAACGTTAGAAACTGCCTTCTTGAAATGCGAAACAGATTCCCAAACTGCATAGTTAATGAATGTGCCACTCTCCCCGATGCCTCTATGTAGTTGAGTCGAGATATAACCTGGTTGCTGCTTGAACTTTTCTGCTTCAGTTTCCCATCCCTTTAGAAACTTATGAATCTCATTAGGAGCTACGCTGAACTTATTTATCAATATCACAGAGCCGTCATCTTTCTCGTCCATTTGAGCAAAGATCGAGGCCCGTTCGTCCATTTCAACTAACTTAGCCATATCATCAAATAAGAGAATACAAAATACTTGAACCTTTCAAACTAAAATATGGCTAGCCAGGGGTTAGTTGATCGAAAGAAGGACTGGTCGCCGCTACCTTGCCAACTTGGGTTTGTTGCAATGAAAATATAGTAAATCAACTATTAAAGTCTTAAGGAAAAAGGTACGATGCCCAATGGATAGAACTACAGCCTATATCAACAGCACGTAGACAGTGAAAATGCAGGCAGCCATAGGGAAATAATCACAATATGCTTTTTCAAAATTTTCGCATATCTCTATATATTACTTAATGTCTAATCAGACGCATAAAACGTTGGATGGATTCCCAAACGAATCGATTGCAGAAATCACGGAAGCCGCGAGGGCCAGAATTGAAAGAATGCTACTAAAGAAATATAGCAAGAATTTAGTCGAGTTCAGAGTGTATCAACGCAGTAAATTTCCTTACTTAGTTGCTGCCAGATTAAAAGATGGGTCATATAAAATGCTGGCTCTGCAGTAACGATCATAAGCGCTGAAGAATATTTCGCCGGGTCATTGAAGACAACATAACAAATAATAATTTCAGAGTCTTGATTATTTAGTCTTGTTATATCATAGTGTCATTCAGTTATCTTAAATGTAAACTCCATCATATGTAAAGAATATGTTTCGCATTATCTTTGTTTCTCGTTCTTAAGATTTTATTTGGATAAATCAACTTTATCGGTAAATTGTGCTCCAGAAATTACTGCCCTAGCTACACATTCTTTATTGGCAGGATCAATGGGATCGTTGTGCCATAACAATGCCCACTGAACCAGGAGAATATACCTACTTCTGCACACTTCATCCATTCTTAGTAGGTACAGTCGTCGTACAGTAACGAATAATCATTATCTTTTTTTCACTATTCACTGTTCTTCTCAGCACTAGCTACACAGGTGATTATCGAAACAGGCGGAACCTATTTGTAAATATTTGATATTCGATAGTTGTGTTTTATCTATTGCAGTATGTCCTCACATACCTTCTATTGCCTTCCTTATCGTCAAATTATGTGAGATTTCAAGTGTTCCTCTCTTTGTTATCAACCCTCTGAGCTTGGCGGTTCACTCATGGAGTTTCGGCATCATAACCTCCAAAGTGCAAGTTTCAAGTTTCTCCCTTGAATACATAGGTTTGCTACCGAACTATCGAAAGACTTTAAAGTATTTCTGATTTGAATGAATTGGAATCAAACCCCAAATCATGCCAACTCTCTTAAAACCATAATGAACGAGTTGAGCTTTGGATTAGCTTTGTCTCTCGCACCGGAGCATCGGCTGGCCGACTGCGAGTAAGTTCCCTTCTCTGTCACGAAACCAAGAACCCCGTTCGCCTATGCCTCCCGAAGATGGGTAATTGCCTGAAACATCAGCTATTCCGTTGACCGTTTTGAGCCCGGGTAAATCATACTCTTCAAACACGACTCCTCTCTTTCGCAGTTCCGCTACTACTGTCTCAATATCATCAACCTCCCATGCCATCTGCGTGTGTTCACCAGAGGCAGCGCCTCTAGATTCAAACAGGGCAAAGTACCCGTTCCTACACTGATACTTCAGGCCACCAGGGCGTTCTTCAACTGGCTCAAGTCCAAGTTTTTCAGCGTAAAACTTACGAGCTCGCTCAAGATCCTGAGCCGGGAGTCGGGTGGCAACTTTAGATTCATTTAATATGTTCATTCTTGTATGCTAGGGAATATGTATGAAGCATGTAATAACTGATGATGGCTGAAGCTGATGGATTATTGCTGGTGCTAAATACAGATAAGAGCAATACACGCTACTGTTCATTGTTCAAGGTGTACGGAAGTCTACTTCCATACCTTTCTTCACTAGTATAACACCCCAGATAACGTCCCTTATCTCCTGATTACATTCTGTAATTGAAAATTAAAGCCATTCCATTACTGTGGAGATATTTGAATTAACACATTACACGTTATAGTACAAAGACATAGTAATGAATAAGTTGCCACTGATAATTAGAGTAGGCCCTCACCGAGCACCCTTTTAGAACCACTTACTGGTAACGGTGCAATACTTTAAGTTTTGGGCAATCGCAGTTTATAAAATAGTTATCTGTGTCCATATAAAATATCAGCCAAGAATCTTATGTAACCAATTAGGAGCTCAAGTATAAGATGCGGTTTTGTGTTGTTATGCCAAGCGATTATCAATAAGAAATTACAACTATAATTTGCAGGAAAATAAGACAGTCATGAAAAGATTATGAAGATTGGATTCGACATTATTTGAAAGCAGAAAGAAAGGCCCCTGGATACCTTGGTACTACAATAATCATTCCTGGAGGTAACAAATCCCCTTTTAGATACATTATCCGCCATTTTACTGATAAAGCTGCTATGGAGAAATGGGATAACTCAGAATAATCACTTACCAAATTCTGATTCAAAGAATCAAACTTTACTTTTCCTTTACCCTTTCCCTGTGTTCAAACTATTTTATTCCAAACTGCCACATCAGGTTTGTCCATTATATCTACTATACTAGTAGAAAGATCAGCAATTGACGTGTTAAATCCTGATTTTTTAGTTCTCACTTCTTTATCTTTCTTCTTCCCTTCTTTCGATCCATTGTACTGGGTTCTGCAATATCAGGAACTGGAACGTTTGGATGACTAATTTTTCTTGTTGGTTTTGATTGTTCATCCAGCTCCAAATCCTTTGCTTCTTCTGCTTCAAGGTCAGGTTCAGTGATTTCTTGTTTATGACTCAATTTTCTACACTAACATTGGATTGGATCTATTCTTTAAATAGCTTATAACTTGGTGCTTACCTGTAAAGCTCGATTCAATTGGAAGCAAATCACTTTTCATATTTATGCAAAATACGAGAAGTAATGAACTGAATTTTATTAGCTGAGCACGAAAACAACGGTAAATTAATTAGGATTTACCATTACTATTGTTAGTGACAACAATTAACTAAAAGATCAAATCATATTTAACAGGTCATTAGTCAGCGGTATTCCTGTATGAAGACACCAGCATTAGATCGAACTATATCGATGAAATTCAATATAAGATTGGAGAAAAGCTCAGAAAAAATGTAAGATTTGTTCTACTAAGCATTTGATTAGAATACTTGATTGGATGACAGACAAAGCTACCAGCCTTGTATTATTAGTTTTTATGAATAAGTTAATAAGTTATGCTGTCTATAAGATATTGGACATGGGTAATTGGAAATGCCTGTGGTGTTCCAAAGTGTTGGAAGGAGAATCCTTTATGGACCTAATCGAGGCAAGTATGAAGGAGGAGGCTGGACAGCACGTGCATGGCTGGGAAAATATAACCTTACCAAAAGAAGAAATTGCCATAGCTAACAAACTATTAGCCTAATTTTCATCTATTTTTATATTATTATGGCTATTGCCTACTTTCAGTATTCAAGTTTCTCTCTATAACATATCATAAAATGATTGAGTGCTATCGAGCTTAGGACTAAGCAATATTAGAGTTCAATAAGAGCTCCAACATCTCCTAATCAGGTGGTTTGAAGTTTTCGATTGCAGAATTCTCTGCGATCTACAATTTTTAATCTCTGACTGGTACACTTGAATTTTTTGAATCAATTGTTAAGTCATGAACTATTGCTCCGCTATCTGAATAAGGTTACCGCACGTGTCATCAAATACAGCCACCTTTACCCGTCCGATCTGAGTCGGCTTCATGATGAATGTGACACCAAGCGCCTTAAGTCGGTTATACTCGTCTTCAATGTCAGCAACACCAAAACTTGTCGCTGGTATGCCCTGTGCTACGAGTCCCTTTTGATACTCTTTTGCAACAGGATTGTCATTTGGTTCAAGTAGCAGCTCGGTTCCGTTTCGATCTTCGGGTGAGACGACGGTGAGCCATTTGAATTCTCCAACAGGAAAATCCTGCTTTTTCACAAAACCGAGCTTTTCGGTATAAAATTTCAAGGCTTTGTCCTGATCTTCTACGAATACACTGGTGACAACAATTTTCATACTCGTTGTTTGTTAACTCCTAATATTGACACAATGCCACACTAGTAACATGGAGGCTAAGTAAGCAGAGGGAAAGAAGGCTACTTCTCAATTGTTCGTACCCCTCTTTCACTTTTTTCTTTCAATATAAAAAAAATCCTGTTATTACAATGTATGCAATCTGAAGTTATTACTTTGCTGAGGTATCACTCTGCCATAATCCGAATGTATTGTTCTCTGTGTCTGAGCATACAGCCATATAACCCATCTTTGGAAGAGCCATTTTTGGAACTTGAACTGCCCCCCCCCAAATTGCTTCACCTTGTCAGAGTATTCATCAACTGATTTTACATCAACAAAATTAGTTATTCCCTGCTGTTCTGGAGACATTCTTTTATGTATTCCTCCGTTTACACCATTACTACCTTTATGATCTTGTGTGTATATTCTCCAAGCATCGGCTCCTTCAGGTAACTGATCTGCTGGCACTTTCTCAATATTCCACCCAAATAATTCACTGTAAAACTTCTTCGATCTTTCAATATTGTCTGAAGGAATTTCAAAATGTACTATTGTTGGCATCTGACAAGTTAGGATATCCCTACTAAGAAGTTAGTATGGGATCAATAGTATATTTATTGAAGTCGAAACAACCTAGATATAAATATACGAGGGAGTGCATGTATACATGGTAACACTTTAGTCAACTATAGTTCATAAATTGTTTTCGGAATTAATAATTTACCAGGTTATGAATCGATATAAGCAGAAAATTTCCTTTACCAGTAAATGCGAGTATGAAGTATTGAGTGAAGTGAAGGCATCAGCAGCAAGTCAGAGTCTGGATTTCACCGAGTTTCTTACATCAAATGTTTCTAAATGAACTAGATAGACATAGAGATAGAGTCCTAGAAGATTAGGACTCTTTATTAGTAATATAGCATTAACTCTATAAAATGGATTTAAAATCGAAATGCCTACAATGTGATAATATCCAGATTATTATAATTGTTCCAAGTAATGTAAATAATACATTCGATTTAAACAAGGCTAGATGTGATTCATGTGGTTACAAGTACGGAGATGATTGGAAGGATTTGGTTTAGTCCCGAGTAGTATTATTTATGTGATAACCGATCGATTAACATGGTTAAGTCTTGCATATATATTATACAAACTCAGCTTTATTACGACAAAGAACAAAAATAAGCGTAAGATGCAGTATGCTAGAGATACCAAGATATCAAAGAAATGGTTAGTTATTACTATCGGTATTATAGGTGTGGTCGTAACATTAGGGGTAACCTTTGGAATTCGAGCTCTTGTACCTGTAAATGGTAATTCACCAGTATTACTCCCTGCGGAGAACATCTTTATAAAGGCTTCACATTCTATGGCGAATGGTTACGAATATTTGAGTCAGGCAAGTGGAGCAGTCAAAGGGATGAGGAACACTGGAGGGGGAGGACCGCATGTAGATCCAAAGTATGTATTTAATTTAGGAAGCCTTCAAGCAATGCATGTTATAAATGAAGATTATGAAACGCATTCAAAGCATAATTTTAACATTGACGAATTTAATGTCCACACTAGAGACTTAGGATATTTTGAGACTCAGACAATTACTTTTCTTGCAGATAAAAATGGTACTTTTGAGTACTATTGTACTATACATCCAGAGATGAAAGGAACAATAGAGATAGCATGATAATTTGTGTGCTTTGTGGCAATCAATAGTTAGTATGCTAACTATCACATAACACAGCAATTTATTTTCCTTCAATATGAATTTGTCCCTTATTGACAACTTTAAAATATTTGCTTTCGAGTTCAATTCACTCACAGACCGCTTTTTTTAGAATGTTGTGCTCTTAGAAATAGGTTTTAGACCGTTTTAATATACTAATTGTTCTTAATAGATTAACATGGTTACTTAATGTATTTATTCATGATTTATGCTTTGAAAGTCTCGATCGGTTATGGTTATTGGATGTAAAGGAATTTGTAATCATGTTATCTTGGTTGTAAATGGCTTCTGTGCTCTCAGATATATATTATATATATAAGCGATTCGACCTTTCAAAGATTCTCTTGTTCATATCAATTTGAAGAATCAAGAACAAGATTTGAATCTAGTTCCCCATCATAATGGGGATCATCGGGACATTTGACTAGTAGCTATTTAGCCAAAGTAAGAAATAAGAAATATTAGGGCATAACATTCTAAAACACTAAACATGCATGTAAATAACATTATAAACATTTATTCCGACAACAGTTACCTCAGATATTGATCTGGTTTAAAATTTGAGGTTTTTCAATGATCATAGAATACTCTTATCAAGCAAAGCACATCTTTATCACAAAAGATAGTATCAAATTTCAGATCCTAACAATTTGTTGATTGTCTCTGCTTCTACTCTTAGTCCTTAATACGTGACTACAGCATGGGCACCTGATTCCTTCGTACTTTATGAATAAACTGCATTCAGTGCACCTTTTGAAGCCCATCCTATAACGAGAAATCATCCCTCCTCCTGAAGTCAGAAATTTATCACAGATTCCTTTGCACCCAATAACCATTAGAGAGTTTTAAAAGCATTAATCATCATTAAATATATTAAGTAACTAAGTTAATCGGCTATGTAGTGCGTCAAGTGATACTGCACCATCAATAGCTTCTTTTAATCCATGACTGTAACTGATCAGGAGAGTTATTGAAGCAATTCTAAAGAGGCTTACAGTGCATTGAGCTAGCTTGAATTAGTTGCTAATTTGTCAAATGGTTGTGCCGCGCTGCATAGGATTGCTTAACGTACCTAAACTTGGCCATTAGCAAGCGCGTTATAGGTTCCAACCCAACTTGTGCGAAGGGTCTGCGGATAATAGACTAGTTTAGTTATTCAAAAAGGATTTTTTCCTGCAAAATAGAGACGTTCTTTGCACCTTGGAGTATTGTCTTGATAGTAAGGCACAAGCCAACTGTCATCATTCTTGAGAAATCCTGCATCAGGATCCGATTTTGCTGGTCCTATTCCATTCACAACACTTCGAAAGTAAAAATGCATGAACAATCGCATGAATTCTGTCAGATAAATGTCAGCGACACGAGTATCACCACGAATAACTAACATATTCTCATCATTTTTCGTAGTTGACGCATCACTAAAATTGGCTGAGCCTGTTATAATAAGAGGGTCATCGCTAAGTGGATCAATCAGCATATATTTTGTATGTACATATTTTACATGCGTATTGAATCCAGTAAGCATTTCTTTTAGCCATTGCTCAAACATGTTTTCAATTAGCACATTGCCAATGGCGATTCTGTTAAATTTCCATCTTCTGAGTTTTTCCATATTCTCATCTTCGCTTTCAAGGATCAAATAACGTAGGCGATTCTTTTTTGCAGCAAACACATCTTCAAAAAGATCATGAACTCCAAAAGCCGCAGTAAGAAAGGTAGCTGTATTAGCATTATACATACGAGAAACATACCACTGCAATGCTTCGAGACCCTTTAACGGACTAAATATAACTTGAGTACTATTGGGCGATGGTAAATCGTTTGGTACAGGGAAATTGTTGTTATTCCATGGTCGAAGATGTTTTGCATCTGGTTCCGGGTCTTTGTTAAGTTCATTCCAATACATTTCATATGATTTTGCTACAAGTTCGTCACGCACCAGGTGTCCAACGTTTGAATGACCAAAAATTCCACCTCGGGTAATGTTTGTTGAACCTGTCCAGACTTGTTTAGGTACATCATTTTGCAGTAGCAAAATAAATTTATTATGAAAAATAAATCCTGGATTGACTTTACGCGCTTTCACAAGTGATTTTGGTATGCCAGCTTCTTTTAGCGCATTTAAGTTTCCTTGCCACAGACCTATTGGATTTCCTTTCTTATCAAATTTACCTACATTCTTACAGTCAAGGATAATACTTACATGGGCACCTCTGTTCGCAGCTGATTTAAATTCCTTGAGAATAGGAATGAACTGAAATTCGTAAACAGCTGCATGAATAGTCCAGTCGGGCCCTTTTGCCTGTCTAATAAATGATTTTAGCGCCTCTACGAGTCCCCTGGAGAGCCAATCATATGCTTTAGGTCCAACTTCATCAGGTTTTTATTTTTAAACTTATGAACATATGCTTGTGACCCACCAACGCCACGATTAAAATAGACATGATGTCCCGCTTCCTTCTCCATTTCCATCGTTATTGTAATAGATACAGAATGAGACTCCTTAAGTTCGCCTGGCCGACCACGCATGACCAATATCCTGTACGTATATTGATGGTCTTTACGAACTGTATAATCGCCCCAAAGAAATGCTTGTATTGGATGCTCATTAGTAGGTACCACTTTGCTGAGTGACAAATGAGAATTCTTAAATTTCTTGAACCCCTCTAGCCAAACTGGCCCCTTATTTTCAGTAAGATCGGTTCGTTGAATTCCAAATCCAAGTACTCCACTTTTCTCAGCCTCAACCATATTGATACTCAACAAGACAACGTATGTACCAGAAATTGCTCGAACTGATAAGGGTCCCCTAATTTTTGATGCGTGCATGGTATATGGTTCACATTGAGTATTAAATTAACTATACTAAACTCTTACACTAATTATAACCACTTATAATTAGAAGCTTAGATCGTTGTATCTAGTTGCTGGTAGACGCAGTCCTAGCAATATCTCAATATTTTCATTATCGTAAAGACTTTCCTTCCTTACGAGGACAAGCCTTTGGAGCAGTTCACATAATCTCCCTAGAGTGGCCTAATTAATTCACAGTGATATTTTTTATAATTGATCCGGAAACATATACTAAAAATGCAGAATGTCTTTAAATTTAAACAAATTTTCCAAGGTAAAAATTCGAGTCAATTCTATCACGATTCTTCGCTGTCAGCCTATATGGTTTCGTTAAAGTTTATAGTGTAATTAATCAATATTCTGACAGCGTGACTAGAGATATAGAAGCTACATTATTGGCAAAAAACAGCGACATAACATGGCCAGGGAAGTGAATGAACTAAATCGCACATACGATAAGGTATTTGCTAGTGAATCGACAGATACAGCCTCAGAGGAGGCAGTACGTAAGCTATTTAAAAAGAGGGATTGGGTGTTAACCTTGTTCGAAGACAATCAAATAAGCCAAGAGCAGTACAACTGGTTAGATAGTAAGATATCGGAGTATATAGAAAAATTTCAGAAGGATAGAGCTATTTAGTTTTGTAGTTTCAAATAGTGCAGCTTTCATTGGTAATATCACTGGTTGTATGGGAGATGCACTCTTACACATTTCTGCTAGGCTTTGCTTATTGGTCTAGCAATGGTATACTTGAGTCCACGAGATAAGTTAAGCTTATCCACTGGATTATAGATTACACCTAACCAGATCAGTTAGTCCAAGAATATTATTAGTGACCATATCACCATGCTAATCGATTTGTCTCGTTTCAAAGCTATGATCATGCGGGCTCTTCAAAGTAATCAGAATCAATTTTTTTCAATTCAACTGATCTTACTACAGATATCCCTATATTGTGGTCGATCATTAATTCAACTAATTCTTTTCCATCAATAAGTACGATCTTAGTATCAATCTTAGAAATAAATTCTTGAGCTTCCTTTGAAAAGGATCCAGTCGTAATAAATATTCCTTTTTTAGCTCTTTGCCCTTGAAGGGCACCCGCAAATTTCTGGATTTCCGGTCTGCCAACAAAACCATCCCATTTCTTAGCTTGAATATAAATTACATCTAGGCCTAACACATCTTCCTTTATAATTCCATCTATTCCTTCATCTCCACTTTTCCCAATTGCTTTTCCCGCTTCTTTTATTGAACCGCCATATCCAACACGAACTAATAGATCAACAACTAGCCGTTCAAAGAACTTGGATGAACTATTCTTAACTCGATTCAACAAATCCTCAATCAAAATCTGACGAATTTTTTGGTAAGTGTGGAGTAACACTCGGCTAAATGCAGATAGAATATGTATCCCAGACTGTAGTCTCCCAGTAGAATTTAGCATATTGCTAATATATGCAATTTTACCGCATATTTCTGATGTTCCAAACATTCGAATATTGTATAAGATCATTCTGTATTCGCTGCGAGGATGTAGGACTGGACTGCAATTGCATTATTTATGGAAACACTGAAGAGAAAGTCTTGGATGAGACATTCCTGCACATGTCTGAATATCATGCAATTTAGGCGGATGAAATGACTACGGGTATGAAACTAAAATCAGTGAGTGAGGGCTTCAGTCTTTGGCATCACTACTGACTCTGAGTAACGCCCTGATTAGCAGAATTGCCACCACCATCGTGAGAGCCACCGCCACTGCCCCAGCCAGAGCCACCACCAAGCTCAGAGGAACTAGATCCATGCAAGAAGCAGGACATACAGATCCATGCAGATGCTTCTTGATATATATCTACAGAGCCTGTCTCGATATAAGTCAGTACTAATACCATGGCTATACTGAGTCCAATCGTAACACCCGTTATCAATCCTATGCTCTTTAAGGTAGGACTATGCACTACTCTCATTATTTGACTTCTTTCTCTTGTTATTTTAAACAATACAGTGGTTATATCTTGAAATTGTATATACTTTCATTGCTTAGCATGCTGAATAATCAAAATCGATTATTATGGTTATGTCTAGACAAAGCCGTACGAAACTGGTCCCTCAAAAGCGGAGCCTGAAAATCAAGCTCTCCAAACATTAGAAGAATCCAGTGTACCAGAGGAGATTAAAGATGACTCAAAGTCGAAAGTAGAAGAAGCTATCGGCCAATCCATATATTCAACTAGTAAAAGAACTGTAGAAGATTCCATTTTCAAGTTCGATATTGTATTGCAACTCTTTCAGTTTGAAGATGAATCCATTAAGAGATGGTTAGATGATGCTTTGAAAATAGTTGAAGATAATAAACATGGAATGAATTAGTATCTCTATTTCAGATCATTTCGAAATTATGGAAACTGAATTTGTGCGCTAATCTCAGACTCCGCATCTTGGATCTTTATTAGTTGTTTTCTTAGACGATTTGCTTGCTTGAAGTCGTTAGTAGCATTTGCGACTTCTATTTCTCTTGTCTCTGCGCCATATTTCAGATCCATCAAGCGCCCCAGAATACTTTCAAGCATATCAATTTCATTTATTAAGATGTCAGATTCACGCGGATTATTACAATCTTTTTGCTTCAATTTTAGCTCTTGAACTCTATCTTGGAGTATAGTCTCAAATTCAATCGTGTCCATCATCTCTAATCGCTTTTTATTTATCCCAAGTTGTTGACGCTCGTCAAAATCCTGGTTTAGTACTGATTGGATGATTCTTGTAATCCATTGGAGAAATTGTATTTCATCTTGCCGGTCATCTATGTATAACGCATTCAATTTCACATTTGTTCCGACTATCACTTCTTCTTTGAGCGATCCGATTGTTTCTCCGATTATTTTTTGAAGCTCGATGAGTTTATGCATGAATCAATGACTGGCCAGTTTGCGATATAATCAGTAAAGTACGACAAGCAGAGGGAGAGTGTATAGCGTGATTTTGATCGCCTATCGATGGCTATAGTCTGGAACTCTGAAGATCCAAATAATCGAACTGCATTAAGAAAGAGATTTAG
>Ga0075314_1000056_pt1 | contig 16189 bp, 17 predicted proteins | sample MayberryNE_Catta_6_FD_120055 | JGI IMG/M metagenome (GOLD analysis project Ga0075314, IMG submission 120055) | Natural and restored wetland microbial communities from the San Francisco Bay, California, USA, that impact long-term carbon... | ecosystem: Environmental > Terrestrial > Soil >... | reverse complement strand
GGATTGGCCTGCGAAAACACACCTGGCGGGAAAACCAATTTGAGATCGCCAACGCGCTCGAGAATCGTGTCGCGGCCGCTGAGGGTCCGGAAAGTTGTTCCCCAGATCACGTTGCCCGGATGCCCGTTGACATTTTGGATCACACCCGAGACGAAGGTAAAACGCTGCTGCAGGGACCTCGCGAGCAGCGCTCCCTGGGGGAAAGCGCTATGTCGCGTGATCAAAGTTACGTTTACTTCTCGCCGCATCGCGCTGTAGCGAAGGTCGAGGTAGCGCAGATTACCGCTGTCGTCGCGCTCGTCGTAGGGGTCGATGGCGAGCTCGAGGATTTTCTTTTTGAGATAACCCACGACCTGATTCACCGGCCGTGGATGGACCGGGCAAGCCGATATATCGATGACCCGATGACTCTGCGGTACGTATAGGCCGGCGGCAACGGAGTTTCGATTTTTGCGCACCACCAACTTCACGCGCGCCCGATAGCCCAGCCGTTGCGGCGACGCGATCACCGGCGGGACTTCCACTCCTTCGAGCGCGGGATAAGCCGAGAACGCTTCCCGAACGATCGCGCGCTTGCGCACCAATTGCTCCGGATAGGGTACGTCGATCAACGGGCAGCCGACGCATTGCGGATAGTGCGGGCAGTAAGGTTTCTGCGAAAACGAATCCTCGCCGAACGAGCGCCTCGCCTCGGCGCCGCGCCGCTGGCGAATTGAAGCGTCAGACCGGTAACCGGGCATCAACAAGCTCACTCACCGATCATTTTCACCAGTACGCGCTTACGCCGGCGCCCGTCGAATTCGCCGTAAAAAATCTGCTCCCAGGGACCGAAGTCGAGTTTACCCCCGGTGATCCCCACGACCACTTCCCGGCCCATGACCTGCCGCTTGATGTGCGCGTCGGCGTTGTCTTCGCCGGTGTCGTTATGGCGATATTGCTTGATGGGCTCGTGTGGCGCCAGTTTTTCGAGCCACACGCCGTAGTCGTGGTGCAACCCCGATTCGTCATCGTTGATGAAAACCGAGGCCGTGATATGCATGGCGTTCACCAGCGCAAGCCCTTCTTTAACCCCGCTCTCGCCAATGCACTCCTGCACCTGTGGGGTGATATTAATGAACGCCACCCGTGTCGGGGTATTGAACCACAACTCTTTTCGATAACTTTTCATGGCGCCGCTCCTGCCGGTTTGATCTATCTTCTAAGAATTTATACAGGTATTAGATGCCAAAGTCAGTCTTGAGTGAAGCGTGACGAATAATTCATTTCTGCGCTCCAAATAATCGACTTAAACAGCTGGAACGATTGGAACCGTTGTTTTCTGGAGGGTCAATGAGCGACGAAGTTCGGTTTATCGACACGACGGTGCGAGACGGCAACCAGAGCTTGTGGGCCTTGAACATGCGCATCGGCGCCATGCTGCCGGCCGCGGAGCACATGGACCAGGCCGGCTACGAATCGATGGAATTTTTTTTAAGCGTCATGTTCAAAAAATACGTGCGCGAGCATAAAGAAAACCCATGGTTTTGGCTCAAAGAGGGAACCCGACGCATCAAGAAGACCCGGCTTCGTTATCACGGCGGCATGCACAGCGCCTTTGAGAAAACCCCGCACGCGCTGCTCAAGCTTTTTATCGAGCGACTGGTCTCCTACGGCCTGACCTTGACGCGGACATCGAATTGCTGGAACGACTACACTGCGTTCAAAGAAGAGATCGACGATCTCAGAAAAGTCGGCATGGATACGGTGGCGAACCTGATCTATTCCGTTTCGCCGCGCCACACCGATGAATACTATGCGAAAAAGGCCAAGGAGGCCGCTGGGGCCAGACCGTGGCGCATTTGCTTCAAAGACGTCGGCGGCCTGCTATCACCCGAACGTGCGCGCACGTTGATCCCGATTATTCTCAAAGCGGCCGACAATATTCCCGTCGAGTTCCACGCGCATTGCAACAGCGGCCAAGCGCCGTTGTGCTATCTGGAAGGCGTCAAGCTCGGCATGCGCATCTTGCACACCGCCACGCCGCCGCTGGCCAACGGCTCATCGCAGCCCTCGATCTTCAACATCGCGCACAATCTCAGAGCGCTCGGCTACACTCCTCGAATCGATCTAAAACCGCTCGAAGCGGTGGAGAGACATTTCACCCGGGTGGCCAAGCGAGACGGTCTACCGATCGGCAAGCCCGCCGAGTACGACCAATCCCAGTATCGCCATCAAGTCCCCGGCGGCATGATCTCCAATATGCGGCACCAATTAAAAATCGTCGGCTTAGAGCACAAGATGGAAGCCGCGCTAGAGGAATCGGGCCGGGTCCGCGCCGAGTTCGGCTACCCGATCATGGTTACGCCGTTGTCGCAGTACGTCGGCACCCAGGCGGCGATCAACGTCATCGTCGGCGAGCGTTATAAAGAAGTGCCCGATCAAGTGATTCAGTACGCGCTCGGAATTTGGGGCAAAGAAGCGGTCGAGGTCATGGATGCCAACGTGAGAGACAAAATACTCAGCCGTCCGCGCGCCAAGGAGTGGACGCAATGGGAGCAACCCCAGCCGTCGTTGCACGAGCTTCGCCAAAACTACGGCGTGCATCTGTCGGATGAAGACTTGATTTTGCACTATTTCGCCGGCGAAGATTACGTGAAGAGGCTGCCGAACGGCGGCCGACCCGGCGACTACTTGGACGGTACTCAGCCGCTTGTGAAACTCCTCGAGCAAATGGCGAAGCGCAATAACCCGAAGCAGGTCTATATCAAGCAACCGGGTTTTTCGCTCAGGATGGCAAAGCGATCCGGCGCGGGAACGAACACGTAAGCGTTTACGTTCAGCGTCTCGCATCCCGCTTGGCGAGATCCTCTGGAGCTCCTACCCGCCTCTGCTTACAAAGGCCGCTCAAAAAGGTCCTATGCGAGGCGCACGGTGATCACGAACGGAGGCGTACGGGTCAATACGTCGGAGTGAGTCGGACGAGTGCAACAACGCAGATGACCTTTTTCCGCGGCCGCTCAAGGATCGTCGCCTTCGCTCGCCGCTCCCGGCGCCAGATGGCTCACATCGCCCCAGGTGAGAAGCACCCAGGACTCCTCCTCGTACGCAAAAACATTGAGGCCGGCATTGACAAACTCGAAGCGGCGCGGCGCATCCAGTGGTATCGCAAGCGTTTGACGGAAAAAACCACTGACGACGCCGCCGTGCGTCACCACGACAATCGTTTCGCCGACATGCTTGTGCGCGAGATCGGTCAGATACGCGACGTTGCGCTCGACCTGCTGTTTCATGCTCTCGCCGCCCGGAATGACATAGTCGGGACCCAGGGTGCGCAGCATCCGGCGTTCCTCCGGATATTTTTCTAAGATCTCATTGCCGTTCAGCCCCTGAAAAATTCCCAGATGCCGCTCGCGCAAACGTGGATCGGTAACGATTTCATGTCCCGTGAGATCCGCGATCGCCATGGCGGTTTGAACTGCCCGGCCCAGATCGCTGCTGTAGAGCGCCGAAAACCGTTCCCGTGCCAGCCGCTGTGCCAGCGCCTTTGCCTGGGCCATCCCCCGCTCCGTCAGCCGACTGTCGAGATGACCCTGGCGAATACCGGCGATATTCCACTCGGTCTGACCATGCCGAACAATGATAAGTTGAGTGCGTTGCATGAGCGATGATTTGACCAGTCACTGCTTACTCTCATAGCCGAACTGAAAAAGTCAACTGCGAACGATAGTGTGCGCCATCTATGACTGAATCCGGTTTCAACAGAACTGCGTGACTGGTTGCGGCTCGACGATTGTGGCTGATGCAATGAATACCAGACGACGCTTTCTCCTTTCCAAAATTTGGATCTGAGAGGCCAAACCTAAACACTTCGTCTATCTTGACAATATCAACCTCACTAACCTACAAGAAAACAAATCCATTGATGGAGGACATCCATGATCGCAAAAATCCGCCATGTCGCGATGTATACTCACAATCACGCTGCTGTGGACAGGTTTTATCAGACGATTTTCGGTATGCGACGCATGACCAGCAACACGCTTGATGAGACCGGCAAGCAGAACACCCATCGCGGCCACATCAGCGACGGTGTTATCGGCCTGGCGATCCTGTCTCGTTATGCCGGCATGCCGTCCGGCGTCGACCACTTCGGATTCGAAGTCAACGATATCAAGGAATACGTGCGCCGCATGGAACAGCATTATCCCCAAACGATGATCGCCAAGGGGCTCGACTATGTGCCGTTCGCAGGTCTGCGGAGCTACGACCCGGCGGGCACCCAGTTCGACATCGCCCAGGCGCACATCGCCAACGTCCGCGAAGGCTACAACGAATCCGGCTGGGAGCAACCGCGCTGGATCAACCATATCTCGATCCGCGCCGGCGATCCGTCGAGAGTCGCCGAATTCTACGAAACTATATTCGAGCTCAAGGAAGCGGAGACCTACAAAGATGACGGCTCGATCTGCATGACCGACGGCAAGGTCAAGTTACTGTTGCGCCCGCGCGACAACCGGCTCTACCGCGGTTTGCGGGAGGGCATCGACCACTTCGGTTTCAAGGTCGAAGACCTGGAGAAAACCAAAACCGATCTCGCAGCTTTGGAAGAGACTGCGCCGCCGCCGCCAAGCGGAAAATTTGTCGGCGGAAACGGCAAGAAGAATGAGGAAGATTTTCGCCGCTGCTGCCTCGGCCAGCACTTCAGCGCCGATCCCGACGGCGTGCTGATCGACATGTCGGAGTAACGAATCGATGAAAACGAGGACGCCGTGGCGCGTTGCGACACGGCTTCAAACCCACGGAGTGCCTCAGTTGAGGGTGCGCGGCGGCATTTCCGACTCGGGATCGATCGGCCCCGCGCCGAGGGTAAGCAAATTGACCAGCATGGCTTCGCGATCTTTCAAATCACGCGCTTCCAAGAGCGCTTGCTTCTCTGCAGGATGAAACGGCAGCGATACGGCGAGCAGATTCACCAATTCAAGATCGGAAAATTTTTCCGCCTGATCCGGGCGCACCTGCATGCCATGAGCCATGCCATATCCGGCGAGTGCTTGCACAATCCTTGAGCGATCGCACTGCCAGCTCTGTTCCAAACTCGCGTCAGGAAACTCCTGATAGTTGGCTTTGACGCGCCGATAACCTCGTTGGAGTTCCAACTCTTCATTGAAACGAAAACGGTTGACGCCTTTGAGTTGGAGGAAGAAACGGCCGTCCGGCAACCTTTCACACTGTTCGATATAGCCGGCACAGCCGACTTTGTATAGATCGGGAGCCCTGTTGCCCTCGCCGGGCTGCGGGCCGCGATTGTCATTCTGCGGCGTGAACGGCTGGACCATTCCAAAAATCTTGCCGGATTCGAGAGCATCTTCGACCAGAGCGCGATACCGCGGCTCGAAAATATGAAGCGGCAGCACCGTACCCGGCAACAACATCACTCCGGTCAACGGAAATACCGGCAACACTTCCGGCAAAGGAACTCGTGGTACCGTCATCGCCATGAGTTTTTCCTCATTCTGTTCTCGTTATAGGGCAACGCACGGACGCGGTCAAGTTGGGGTCGACGTCGGCGCAATACCCCACGTCTACCGCTTGCATTGTACTCCATCTCTATTCTAGTTTATTTGCAATTGTTCAATCAAACCCGGAACTCGTAACCCGAAACCGCATTTTTTCAGCACCCTGCTGGACGAGAAATCCCGGCCTCGAGGGGAACACGCGATGGCGGATTTTACGCCGATGCAAGTCGAGCGCGCACGCGAATTTTTGAAGAACCACCATTGGGGTATTCTGGCCACCCGGCGCAAAAACGGTCATCTGCAGATGTCGCCGGTCACCGTCGGTCTGGATAGCGAAGGGCGCGCGGTCATCAGCAGCCGCGAGACCGCTTACAAGGTGAATAATTTGCGGCGCGATCCGCGCGCCGCGCTGTGTGCGATTACGACGACGTTCCACGGCGAGGGTTGGGTGCAGATCAACGGCACGGCCGAGATCCTCTCACTGCCGTATGCGCTCGACACGCTGATTGACCTGCAACGCCAAGTCTACGGCGAGCACAAGAACTGGCCCGAGTTCCACGAAAGAATGGTCCGGGAAAAACGCGTGGTCATTCGCATCGAAATCGAGAGCGTCGGGCCCAGAGTCCGCGGCTGAAAATCTTATATGCTGAACGCTACTGAAGATCGCGCCGCAAAAATATTTTTCTGGTTCGGCGCTCTGATGCTGTTTGCTTGCTTCCAGTCGGTACGCTCGCCGCTGATTGCCGCGGAACGTGAGCAGCAGCCCATGGCCGGCAAGCTGCTCGTGGCCAGCGAGGCGATGAAGGATCCGCGGTTCTTCGAATCGGTCATTTATCTGGTCAAACACGACGCTGACGGGACACTCGGCCTGATCATCAACCGGCCCTTGGCTCATGGTCCGATCGACGATCTCCTCAAGGGATTTGGTGCCGAAGCAACCGGGTCGCCGAGCGAAATCACTGTGCATTACGGTGGGCCGGTGAGCAGCCGCCAGGGTTTTCTGCTGCACAGCGAAGACAAAACTGTCGAGGGCGCTTTAAAATCGCCCAACGGCATCGCCATGACTTCGGACATCAAAATGATTCAAGCGATTGCGAACGGCACGGGGCCGCAGCAGTTTCTCTTTGCACTGGGCTATGCCGGCTGGGCGCCAGGACAATTGGAAGATGAACTCAAGGCGAATTCCTGGTTTCTCGTTTCCGCGGACAAATCATTGATCTTCGGAAAACATGCCGGCGACAAATGGCGGCGGGCGTTGGACAAACGGCGGATTCGGCTATGAAATAGTCGCCGTCATTTCATAGCCGGCTCCAATAAAGCGAGGACAACGATGAAGCTCACGATTGATAAGGCGTCGATAATCGTCGACCGGGCGCTGGAGCACGCCCGAACGAACAAGATTCGCCCGTTATGCGTCGCCGTGCTTGACGACGGCGGCCATGTGAAAGCGCTCAAGCGCGACGACGGTGCGAGTATCCTGCGGCCGATCATCGCGATCAGCAAAGCGTGGGGCGCGGTCGGCATGGGCGAATCGAGCCGCCACCTGGGCAGTCGATTAAAAGATATGACCGCATTCCTGGGCGCCCTTTCCGACATGAGCGGCGGCAAAGTCGTGCCGGTCGCGGGCGGCGTGCTGATCGTGGACGGCGAAACGATCATCGGCGCCGCCGGCGCGAGCGGCGCCAGTGCCGATGAAGACGAAGTGGCGGTCGTCGCCGGCATCAAAGCCGCGGGCTTGGAATATAAAATTTAACTTCAATCAGGAGGGCAGAGTGAAAATCACCCGGGTCGATACCGGCAGCGACCAGAAATCCTACTTTTGAAAATATTGAGCTTGAGTTCGGCGGCAGCCAAGAAATCTTCACACCGATCCGCGGCCGGCGACGATGGCGGTTTTCCGTTGCGTGCCGCCGGGTACCGTCCTCGATCTGCATCCATGCCGCGGCGCCAGTAGCTTGTCAGCATGTCCGCGTCGTGGGAGATTGAAACGTGCAGCGGTGTCAAAAGAGTCTTTAAAGCCGGTGACGTAATGCTCGCCGACGACACGACCGGTGAGGGACAGCTCCCGCGTGCTCGGCACGAACCGCATGTATTTATGATCGTGCCGCTGTCAGATTAAGGTAAACTTCACAACGTTCCAACGTTCAAGCCGTTCAAATCGTTACAAGGAGAAGTAATGCTACGCATCGCCGTGCCGGACTTGGTTTCGAATTCATACTTTCCAGCCATTGCTGCGGTAGAGGCAGGTTTTTTCAAGGCTGAAGGTTACGATGCCCGCATCGACTTGCTATTTCCGATTCCGAAGACCTTTGAAGCCCTGCGCGATGGCGATCTCGACTTTGTCGTCGGCTCGGCGCATGCAACCTTGCTCGCCTTTCCCGAGTGGCACGGCGCTAAATTGCTCGCTGCCGTGGGCCAGCATACCTACTGGTTTCTCGTCATCCGCAGCGATCTCAAACCCAAGCGCGGCGATCTGCAAATCGTCAAAGGACTACGTATCGGCGCCGCGCCCGGCGTCGATCTGAGTTTGCAACGCATGCTGCTTGAAGCCCGGATCGATCCGGAAAAAGACAAAGTGCAGATCATGCCGATTCCCGGCGCGGCGGGACCCAACGTTTCTTTTGGCCTTTCCGCGGCGAAAGCTCTCGAAGACGGCAAGCTCGACGGTTTCTGGGCCAACGGCATGGGCTGCGAAGTAGCAATGCGCCGGGGTGTCGGCACCATGGTGCTCGATGTGCGGCGCGGCGACGGACCGCCAAGCGCAAGAGATTATACGTTCTCGGCTTTGGTCGCGACCGAAAAACGTATCAAGGACGAACCCCGGTCGGTTCGGGCCGCAATCCGCGCGCTGATGAAAGCGCATAAGGCTCTCAAAGAAGACGTGAGCCTCGCCACCGAGATCGGAAGGAAGCGTTTTCCGCCCTCGGAAGCCGATCTCATCGCCGAGTTGGTGCGCCGCGACCTTCCTTACTATGATCCCAATATTCCCGACACCAAAGTTGTCAGCATGAATCGGTTCGCCCAAGATATCGGGCTGCTGTCCGGCCCCGTCCCGTACGACCGCGTCGTCGCAACGGATTTCAGTCATCTGTGGAAAGAACCAGTTTGACCGGACAAGGCTGCGCGCGGTGCTCGTTGACCGGTGATCTACAATTTTTCTGCTATCATTTGGCTGAGGCCCCTGCGGCTTTTGCTAGGTGGGTAGTTCCTGCGCAGACAGCCGGACTTCTTTGCCATTCTTGGAGTGTAGACGGCAAAATATTGCCGGCGCTGATCGACTTGGGCAAGCCGCTCCGGCATAATATGGCTGGATTTGTCCTTCGACTTGAGGACTGCGGAAGAGCAATCGGCTACGATCGTGGGTGCTTAAGCTGAACGAACGGCTTGGAGCAGGGCTAGGCTTGGCATTTTGCTCTGAGGTCATGGGGCCGGGTCACTCACCGCGCCAGGCAGCTAGCCAAGATCGATAAGATTGGAACCTTTCATTGAAAAATCCGTCTAATACCACTGAATTGATGGGCTCTGAGTCGATCAGTGACGCCGAATGCGTCCGGCGGATACAACGGGGGGAGACGGAGACCTTCGAAATCCTGGTGCGCCGTCATGAGAAGGCGATCTTCAACGTGGTTTATCGCATGCTCGGCGATTATGATGACGCCGCCGAAACCGCTCAAGAAGTATTTTTATCCGCCTATCGCGCCATCGGCCAGTTTCGCGGCGATGCGAATTTTTCCACATGGCTCTATCGCATCGCGCTCAACCACGCGAGCACTCGGCGCAAGAGCACGAGCTCGCGGCAGCGCCGGTTGGTCCCGATCGATGATACCGAGCTGGTCGATGATGTCGAACTTGGTCCGGCCGAGACCCTGGAAAAAAAAGAAATTCGCCAACGCGTACAGCGCGCGCTGAAGGAGTTGCAGCCGGAAGACGCTATGGTCATTCTTTTGCGGGACTTGCAAGATATCGCGTATGAGGATGTAGCGCGGGTGCTCAATATTCCTGTTGGCACGGTTAAGTCCCGGCTCCATCGAGCGCGCCAGGCCCTCAAGGCGCGGCTCACGGCATATTTCCCCACCGCAAGGAAGGCGATATGAATTGTCAGGAAGTGCAACCGCAGCTCTCGGAATTTCTCGAAAAGTCACTTGACGCGATCCGAACCAAAAGTATCGAAAGCCACCTGATTTCTTGCCCTGCCTGTCGCGCCGAAGCTAATAGCCTATTCGACTGCATTCGACAGGTTGCCAATCTGCCGATCGTCGAGCCGCCGGCCGGATTCGCCCGGGGGGTCATGGCGCATGTGCGGGAAATTGAAATCGAGCCGCGCGGCTGGAAAAGGTTTATCGCCGGCTTCAGAGTGGTCCTCCCCATTCAAGCCGCCGCCTTGGTCATGATCGCCGTCGTAGCAGTTTTACTCTATCAAAAGGAAACGAAGATCAGCCAACCCGACCCAGTTCAGTTGACCTCACTCCCGCCTGTATCGCCCTTATCTGCGGAAGAGCAAACAAACACCGCCCTTGATAGTGCCCCATCCCGACCCAGTACACCGAATACCCTTCGCGAAACCAGGCGTGCCCCAGTGGCTGAACAAGATCGCGGCGCCCAAGCTCGGCAACAACAGGTCTCCGATAAACTTTCGCTGAAGGACCAAGCGGCGGCGCCGGCAGCGAGTGCCAACACGGAAAAGCCATCGGAGGGCAGGATCGCCACACCGCGGCGCCCGACTATTCAAGCCCAAGAAGTCGCCACCGGTGGAAGAACCTTTCGGCCCAGAACAGAGGTCTTCGATTTTGGCGCGGCAATCGGCGCACTGAGCCAAACGCCATTTCGCAATGCGCCGTTCGCTGTCGCGGAAAGAGCCTCTTCTCCGCTTAGCGAGCCGAGCGCGGACATCGAGTTTATCGTGCGGCGGCGGCCGTTTGAGCGACGCGAGCAAAGCGAGGAGAAAGAAGAATCGAGCAGTGATGCGCTGCGCAAACGGGCTGAGGCTGACGCGGTGATAGCGGCCGCCGCGGCCAGACGAGCCGTTCCGGCTCCGGCATCCCCGCCGAGCTCCATCGTCGAGATGCGATGGTTCGCCGTGCCGGCTGCTCGTTTCGAGCAGTTCCGCAAAGATCTCGCCGCCGAGGCCCATATCGATTCGGAAAGGCCAATCGCCAGCACGGATAAGGAATCCACGTCACCCTCTTCACGCGAACTACTGATCAAAGTCATTATTTTACCCTCTGAGCGGTAATCGAAATCTCCACTTGCGCTCGTATTCAGCTGTTAGCCGACGAACAGGGTGTATTTCGCGCCGTTGAGGTTGGCCAGCGGCTTGGGCGACAAAAGCCTGCGATCGCGGGAGAGCACCCGCTGGGCGATCTCCCAGTTCACTGGTGGTAAGGGACTCAGTTCTCGAATCTGTTCGAGAGTAAAGTAGCCGGCGCGATCGACTTCGTGGGCGTCCGCCGTCGGTTCACCGCTGATCGGCCTTAGAACGAGGACGACGTAAATCCCGTTTCCGCTCTCAGGATCGTAGCGGCTACGTAGCCCGAGAACGGCTTCGACTTCGGCGACGACCCCGGCTTCTTCCTTGACTTCGCGGACCACCGCTTGCTCGATGGTCTCGTCGGGCTCGATAAATCCGCCTGGCAGCTGCCAATTGCCTCGCCCATGCCGCGACGCCCGGCGCACGAGCAGTAACTGACCGTCGCGAACAACCGCTCCGCCGACGCCGATGTTGTATCCGCTATTATAACGTCCGGGGATGGCCATCGACGGGGTGAACGATCGTTTGAGGATTTTTCATGGTTTTCTTCTAAGGCCGAACGGCGGGTGGAGTCAACCCTCCGCGCTATGAGCGAGATCAAAGCTCGCGTTCCGGTAAACAGAGGGGCTCAAGGCTGGTCGATAAAATCGCCGGTGACTTTCTCTCGATCAGCGCCAGTTATCTAAGGAGTTCGTTAGTTACTAGACATGCTGGGACGAAGGGGCGAGTCGTGGAAAGCGCAGGCATCAGGACTCAATGCTTTCGCACCCACGCCCAAAATTACGCACTCGGGGCGTGGCTCGGCGGGCGGCCGATGACGCCCAGACGCTTTGCCTGGGTTTGGAAGAGTCGTCCTTCGTGTCAATAAACCCTGCTGTCTAGTGACTTATGAACTCCTTAATCGGTAATTGCCGACGCAATCTTTGGATGCTTAAGACCGAATCGGGTCGCCTGCTCGAAAGCCTGCGCGATCTGCAGAACGCCGAGGTCGTCGCGATAACGGCCGACGATTTGAATGCCGACGGGCAAACCCTCTTCAGTGAATCCCGCGGGTACAGAGATTGAGGGACAGAAAGTCGGTGTGATCCGATAGGCGCTCTTCATCCAATCGATGTAGGTCTTCATCTTTACGCCTTCGATCTCGCCTGGCCAGGCGATCGTCGCATCGAACGGCGGTACTTGATTGACGGCGCAGAGAAAGAATTCATATTTCTCGTGGAACCGGCGCATACGTTCCATCAACTCGCCCTGACGTGCCATGGCGTTGGCGATATCGCCACCCGAGAGCCGGCCGCCCAATTCAATCTGCCAAACCGCTTCGGCTTTCATTTGGCGGCGGTGCTTTTCCAGCAGCGGGCCGAGAGTGTGCCAATAGTACCAAGCGCGAATTATTAGAAAGATCTCGTCGGCACCGGTGAAATCGGGGCACATGTCTTCGACGACGCAGCCGAGATCGGAAAAAGTCTTTCGTTGGACTTCCAGCACGGCTCGAACCCGACGATCGAACGGTAGCCCTCCCAGATCTAGACACCAGGCAACTCGCGCGTTCTTAAAATCCCGCTCCAGCGGTTTAGCGAAAACTGAAGGATCGGAAGGATAACAAGCCGGATCGCGGGGGTCGGTTCCCGCCATGGCGCTGAGCAAGAAGGCCACGTCGGCGACGGACCGCGCCATGGGCCCTTTGACGCCGAACCCCAAAAAAGGCAGCGCCACCGGCGCCGACGGAACCAATCCCACCGTCGGCCGGAGCGCGACGATGTTGTTAAAGTTTGCGGGATTGCGCAGTGAACCGCCGAGATCACTGCCGCTTGCCAGCGGCAACAGACCGGCGGCGAGCGCGGCGCCGGCGCCGCCGCTCGAGCCGCCGGCGCTTTTGGTGAGATCGTAGGGATTCAGCGTGGTTCCGTAAACGTCGTTGTATGTATGCGAGCCCATGCCGAATTCAGAGACGTTAGTTTTCCCAATGGGAATCACACCGGCGTGTTTCAACCGCTCGACCAACACGGAATCTTCGACGGGTATAAAGTCTTTAAAAATCCTCGAACCACGGGTCAGCGGGAATCCGACGGCGGGGTCCAAATCCTTGAATGCGAACGGCAGACCATACAGTGGTCCGACGTCATCGCCGCGAGCCAAGCGGCGATTGGCTTCGTCAGCCAGCGCGAGACATTTTTCGTCCTCCAGCTTTGCGACGATCGCATTGATTCTCGGGTTGACGCGTTCGATCTGTTCCAGGAACGCGCTCATCACCTCACGCGCGGAAAGGTCACGAACGCGGATGGACTTCGCCAGCTCGCGCGCGCCCATGAAGCAGATCTCGTTAACTTGGCAGGAGGTCACGGACTAACTCAATGGGATGTTGGAGCGCTGGAGTATTGGAATAAGGGGCTTGGATTCATTGCTCCAACGCTCCACCACTCCAGTACTCCAAGAATTCGTATTCGCTTAAATTCCCGGCTCCTTGGGGCCAACCGGCGGCTCGGCAACGTTTTTTGCGATTGCTTCGACATCCCACAGCCTGGAGAACTTTAAAGCGCGCGGGCAGTGGCTGTAAGACTCCTCGACGTTCAGCAGCAAGCCCTGGAGCACTTCCGCCTTCTCGTCGGGGTCGAAGACTTCCAGTTTGGTACCGTTCAATTCGGCGCGATCCACAACCGTTACGCGGCCATTGATTCTTACCGTGTTATTGTGTCCCGGAATGAAAAATACCAACCCGACGCGCGGATTCGATTCGATATTCACGTACCCATGAAAAAGCTTGTTCCCGGCGACATCGGGAATGAACAACTGTTTGTCGTTGAGGATTTTCACGAATCCCGGCGTGCCGCCCTTCGGTGATGCGTCGCACTGCCCTTCTGCGTTGCTCGTTGCCATCACGCAAAACGGTGAATGCCGGATAAATTCCTGTATCCATGGGGCCATGGTCGGCCGGACTTTCCCTTTGGTCCGTTCGACCGGAGGGCCGAACTTGCTTTGATATTTGTTTTCCATGCGACACTCCAACGCTTGAGGTTATTGTTTGGTGTCGAGAAACGACAGGCGCTCCGCCATCGGCGTCACCGGGAAGACATAACCGCAGGCGCGGCAGGTGCGGAGCTTCTCGTCGGCGTTAAATTCCGAATAAACGGCTGAAACCTGCGATGGAATATTGCCCTGATTGACCACTCGCGACAGGACCAGCGCATCGCAGTTTTCGCAGAACCAGGCGAACTCTTCCTTTTCTTCCTGCCGGCGCTTGCGTTCGATCACAAGCCCCCAGGTATTTTCGAATCGCCGCGGAGAGTGCGGCAAGCCGCCGGGACAAACGAAGATCTCTCCCTCTTTGATCGTGACATTTTGCCGCCGCTCGTCTTCCGGCTTGAGCACCAGCTCCATGTCCCCTTCCACCTGATAGAAAAATTCATCCCCCGGCTCGATATGAAAATCGAGCCGCGTGTTCGGCCCGCGCAGCATCATGACGAGAAAATCCTTGTGATGAACCAGCAGCTGATTGGTACGGAACGGGGGATTGAAGAGTTCTTTGTTCTCCTCAGCCCATCTTCTTAGATGATATGTAGAGAGTGCTTCCATACGGCGTGCCCTCTTTTCTGGAGTGATGGAGTGCTGGAGTGATGGTCTCGGAGGTCCCCTCCTCCTAACCCCGCTCCGTTCAGTACTCGTCGTTGCTTTCCTTAACGATTAAGCTATCAATCCATTCACCGTCGAGTTTTTTTCTTTCTAAACTCTCCACCAGCTTTAGTAGACCGTTCTCCAATTTAAACGCAAGGTCGTTTAGAGCAGCGAACTCTTCCTCCGTGATCTGACCAGTCTCATGGTAGGCATGGAATCCAGATACGTTTTCGCCAAGTGAGCCCAACGCAATATTTAGAAAGTTTAGATACTCGCGGATGGATCGCCGACAATAACCCTCTGCGATATTTCGGTGGACCGAGTCACTCGCCGCGATTGCCTGCGATGCGACTCGCCTCAATTCATAAGGAAACTTTCGGAAAACACGACTGCTGAGTTTATAAAATGCGATGGCATCTTGCCAAACCCGGAGTTGCTGATAACCGCGATTCTTGTTTCTCAAAACCCAATACTCCAGTACTCCATTACTCCACTTGCTTTTCCTCGCCCCTCTACTTTGCGCCCCTTGCGTTCTTGGCGGTTAAAATCCTAGTTCTTCAGCTTCGCCGCCTCCCGCGCAACACCGTCAGTCAGCGCCCACCAGATCGAGAGCCCTTTGCGGAGCGCCTTGAGCACTCGGACCTGCAAGTCGTTGGTGGTCGCGAATTGCTCGACCAGCTCGTAGCCGATATTGCTGTGTTCCGTGTCGGCCTCGCCGTGCTCGGCAAAAAACTCGATGTCGTGCGGCCTCAAGCCGTAATGATCGCGAAACGCGCGAAAGAACTTGCCGCCGGTCAATTGATTCGAAAATTCGTTGCAGCAGTTGGTCGACGCCACTTGCTCGAGAATGTGATTGCTGCGAAGCGCGATGTCGAGCCAGCCGATCCGTGCGAGTACCGTGGTCGGGAGAAAGTCTTCCTCGATTTCGCAGCGCTCCAATTCTTTTGCCGGAATCCCGATGCTCTCGCCGAAGCGCAGAAACAATGCCCGATGGCCCAACACGGGTCGCGGGGAACCTTCGAAGTAGGTGTAACCGACCTCTGAATGAATAATATCGACGAACTTCTTATGGATCTCCGGATCGTGAATTCCCGAGAGCTGGCACCGGACGAGCTTCGCAGTGTTGATCGCTACGTTGTAAGCAAAAATACCCCAGGCTTCCTTCGTCCAGATCTTTACTGCCTCGAGCGGAAGTTTGCCGTCATATAAATCGAGATAAAACGGGTGGTACAAGCGCGCGTGTTTGTTCTTTACCTCGTTCACCAGCACGTCGCAGAACTCTTTCGTCGGTAAAGTTTTTCCGTTCAACACAGCTTCAGCGGACATATTCACCTCTAAATACTCTTTCTCATTCGCTCAGAATACAGCCCGGTTGGAAGGATCTGCTTGTTGGGTCACCGCTTATGCTTCTTACGCTCATCGAATCTAAATTTATTGGCGTTGCAGGCAATCTCGACGCGGTTCCCGTCCGGATCGAGAAAACTGATCGAGCGGTTGCCGGCGACCACCAGAGTCTCGGGCCCGCTCACGATCGGAATATTCTTGCGCTTCAACACCGGATAGATCTTTTCGATGATATCGTTCGAATCGACATAAACGCAAAAATGATGAAGCTTCGGGGCTCCTTCCCCCGAAACATGTTTCACCCCGTCGGGAAGCGCCTGGAGGGCGACGTCGTGATGTTCCTTGCCGTAGCTCATGAAAGTCATTTGGCTCTCTCGGTTACGCGCCGAAATCTTAAGTCCCAGGATATCGCGATAAAACCGCTCGGACTTCTTGAGGTCCGCGACGTTCAGAACAATATGGCCAAGCGCGCCGTTGTGAATCTTCATGGGAG
>Ga0075314_1000055_pt1 | contig 16211 bp, 14 predicted proteins | sample MayberryNE_Catta_6_FD_120055 | JGI IMG/M metagenome (GOLD analysis project Ga0075314, IMG submission 120055) | Natural and restored wetland microbial communities from the San Francisco Bay, California, USA, that impact long-term carbon... | ecosystem: Environmental > Terrestrial > Soil >... | reverse complement strand
CAAGTCACTAAAGAGAATGATTGGAGAGGATGAACATTATGAGAAGTACACAAAAGAGCAGATGGAAAGATACTCCAGAACTGCATATTCTATGAAGGTATTTCCTGTTAACTTCTCTACCAAACACAGAGACATGTTAGGGCATGCGAAGCTCCTACTGGAAAAAGGTTATGTTGCAATTAATCCAAAATTTCACAAATTGGTAACGTCCTTATCTACAGCTGTTGATAATGAGGGCGCCTTAGACAAGAAGGTGACATTATATTCTGATATATTTGATGCATTCCGGCTATCCTTGCAGAATTACTACTTCACAGAAGGAAAATAGTAGACGCTGCTGTTAACTCCAGGATATTCACATCAATCCGTGGGAAATTCTTCTAACATTTCTTTCGTCAAAGAGCCAACTCGAGGATTGTATTAATATGCAAGAATTGCACATTTATGAGAACTGAGTTGATGTTGATTCTCCATAACTTGAATTATATTACTGCAAGAAAAGTTTCTAAGACCTTTGCAAACTTGTCAGGATACTGAAACATTAAACCATGCCCTCCTCCTTCTATTTGTGCAAGCCATGCTCCTGGAATTTTTTCTGCTAACCTAACCGAATTTGCCGGTGGCGAAGTGATATCTTGAGTTCCTGTTATGACAAGTGTAGGTTTAGAAATGTCTGAAAGTTTTTCGCAAGAATCCCACATACCAGCTGCAGCAGACTGTAATTGAAGACTCCTAGCAGAAACGTTGCCCATGGGGAAAATAAATTCTTTTTCTATATGTTCAGTATTGTTCTGTATCCAGTCTTGTGGAAATAGTGTATGCAGAAAGACTTCCTTACTGGCATTTCCAGATATCATGCTTTTGAAATCTTGTGGGCTTACTTGGGGAGGTACTGTTTCGTTGCCACCACAACTTGATGCGACGAGAATGACTCTGTTAACCTTTTCTGGGTGTAAGAGAGCCAGCTCCTGAGCTATGAATCCTCCCAACGACAAACCAAGTAGATCTACTGGCTGTTTTATATTTAGTGCATCTATTAGAGCCGCAGTATCATTTGCAAATTGTTCTATTGTAAAGGCTGCAGCAGTGTCATTACCCGCTGTCGTCTGTCCAATTCCACGATTATCAAAAAGGATTATAGTATGATTTTCCGGTAATCCATTTAACATTGGCTCCCACATATCCATTGTCATTGAAAAACCTGGAATAAACAAGATAGGATCGCCCTTTCCAAAAATCTGATACGCAATATCGATATCGCCAACCCTAATTTTCTTTGTTTCAGTGTTGGTATTGTTCATGGAAGTTTCTAATGATGAAGAATATATTCTAACTGTATTAGAACTGGGATTGATAATGTTACCATCATTATCACTACTATTATTAACATAAGCATAAGCAGACATAATTGTATTATTATAAGTACTACTCAGAAAAGGCGGTGATGATGAAGAGATTATTATCGATGTCACTAAAGTCAAGACAGCGAATATAATAGTCAGATTTTTTATTGTACGTTTTGACATAGACATTAAAGAGTAACATACCATCAATAGAAATTAAAAAGGTTTCCAGTAATTTGGCTAGACCAGGTTAGACGATTATCTCTACAATGTTCATCTATTTTAGCTCGGTGCGAGATTTTCTTTTGATGTGGCCAGTTGGAGTAGTCTTTTGGAGACAAGAGACAACCATATTGCATAGGGACCAAGAGAGAACAGTGAGAAGAGTAGGCCTATCGTTCCTGCAGAAGCCGGTACAAACATCAACAAACTAGCCACTATCCCTGAATAAGCGGTAATCCTGCTGAAGAGTTTGCTTCTGAAAAGCATTACAGCCGAAACCATCAGAGTGGCAATAGCGGCTAGGATATAACTTATGTCGAAGGCAGTACCTTGCCAGATCGCAAGCATCACATAGCCGGCTGCCAAGATTGTAGACCTTTGTAAATCTGTGGAAGCAGCAAAATATTGATCGCTCAGGGAAAGCATCTCAAACGCCACAGTCGATGCAAACTAAGTCGCTGTGCTTATGACCTGAAGGATCAGAGCAATTGCCATTAAAGATTCATTGACTCTCCTGAGGACAGCCCAGAGAGCGAGAAAGACTATAACTACAAGGACGTAGTCGACAATCAATAGAAGGTCCATGTCGATCAGTCCCACGAACGGGCTCTCCTGAAAGAGTATAAACCATCCGATCACGGTGTTCGGCGGCGGCCATTCCACAAAAAAAACGATCTGGATTGGAATTAAAAGTACTATGTTCAGTGCGGCGGTTCCGCCAACTCTGAATAGAGTCTTCCAGACGTATGTGTTATCTTTGACTCCTTCACCAATCATAGTACTGCTGCTCTGAATCAGTAGAAATACTGTAAGTCTTTTTGTTCAAGGGAGATCGATTAGATCTTTCCAGGAGTTTGGCCAATTTTCGACATGCTGCAGTAATAACATAAGATATGACAGTAACAAGTATCAAACGGAACTCCTTGTAATACGACTAGGCTAATTGTTGGTGATTCATTTTAGTTCTTCTTATCAAAAACATGTCTGATACAATCAGAACTACTACTGAAATGAGTGCCATCATCATAATAAGATAAAGAGGTTGTGTTAATGCCGAAACATCGATACTACCCGACACGCCAATGAGTGCCAGAAAATTATGGATAGTTATTGTAGAATATATTTCTCTTCCTATGAAGTAGAACACACTCGTTAGTATAGCTGGGATCATCAAAAATAATACCATATTAGGCTGATTAAACGGCGGACTGTGGGCAAAATGATATACTCCAAATGATACAATTGAAACTACGCCTCCAATCATAAGAGACGGGGCAGAAACGGTTAGTATTTTTCTTCTTGCTGACGACCAATCTAAACGGACTTTCGCTCCTTTCTTCCAGCTTGGATCATCGTCCTTTCTACGTATTTTTAAGCGTACAAGAGATTCAACAACTGTTCCTACTACGGTCCAACATACAACTACTTCTGCAATAGACGTAGGCAGTGTTTGAGCAAATATATTAGCAATCACAGTTGCATTTGTAGATCCAGCGGCAGGGTTGCTAGTCAAGAACATGACAAGACCAAATGCAATAGCAATCACTACCATGACGAGTATACGCCTACGAGGTTGAAACCCCAATTGTTTAGTGGTTACAAAGTTTGCACGAAGAGATGGCTTAATCATCACAAGTGCAAAAAGCGTGCCTATTAGAATATTTGCAATAATAGCATATTCAATTCGACCGACTGGATCGACTCTTTGAAGGAGATTGACTCTGCCTTCTAGAATGTATGTTGCAAGTGTCCAGATTATGTAAACTGATATGGAAATAAGGATTAGCTTAGCTATGTTATTCAACATACAAATTAGGTTTTCTTCTTACTTTATCTTTTGTGTTATAAATGTAGTGCATGGACATTCAGCAAATTATGGACTTAAAAAACTGATCTCTCATTTATTAACATTCAAACAATAATAAATCTATGGTAGACCTTGGGAGCCTCTATACCCTTGACCAGAAAATATCTGGAACATTTTCAATCTCATTTCTTATCATTATAGCCTTTATTTTCGTAAGCTCGTTATTGTTTATCTTGCTGGTGCTTACAGTTGTTAATGTTAATGTTAATGTCTATGCACAACTTCAGACTATAAAATCTAGAGATTTAGTCGTAAGCTTCGAAAATAACACAATACATTCAAGGGCGCAGCTAACTTTGCCAGCAGTCAGCAATGGACCATTTCCGGGTGTTCTCCTAATTCCTGGTTCAGGAGCTGCCGATATGGACGAATATCTACTACCTGAGCTAGCAGGAGTAGAAAACGGATCAAGACCATTCTGGCAGATTGCAAACTATCTCTCTGAAAGAGGTTTTGCAGTATTAAGATATGATAAAAGAGGGGTGGGTGAGAACTCTACGATCATTGATGCCAATCTGCTCGAGAATGCAACAGTTAACACGCTGCAGAACGATGCTGAAGAAGCGCTGAAGGTGCTGATGGAGCAGCCAGAAGTAGACAGAAATAATATCACATTGATAGGGCGTAGTGAAGGTGCTGTTATTGTGCCAAGAATAGCATCAACGCAGCCTCAAAGCATAAAGAATATTGTTCTTATGGGTGCGAGTTCGCAGACATTATATGATCTTGTGATTGAAAAGATAAACAGAAATATTCTATTAGCTCGTAATGATTGGGATACTAATAAAGATGGTAGCCTATCAGTTGAAGAAACGATTATGCACCCAGAGGCTGGGTGGACCGTACCAGATGCCTCTTTATCAAACAACAAGGATGATTTGTTAGCGTATCAACAATGGTATCCAGGTATAGATACGGACAGCGATAACATGATGGACATTGATGCCGAACTAATACCTTTTGTATCTACACTCCTTTCACAAATAGAATCTGATCATTGGTATCAATCTCACAAACAGATACAACCAACCATTGAGACTATTGAAAACCTTGTAACACAGAATATTCTAACCCTCCAAGGGGAGAAAGATATTCAAACAACTATAGACCAGGCTTTATTGCTTGAACAGAAGCTTACAGAACTAAAACATCATGATCATGCTCTAATAACATATCCCGGACTTGGTCATACATTCTATCCTGCAGCGGGGCCAAACGAGCTGCTAGGACCCATTCAAGAATATGTATTAGTGGATCTTCACACATGGCTTAAAGATCCCGATAGAGATGACTGACGGATCTTGTCATCATATATAGCTGAACTGTGCCTCATCAACAAGAATTCGTGAGCATTTGGGATTGCTTACGTGCCATGTTAGCAAAGCATTTCGTTTATGCCATTGCCAACTGCAAGGATATTGTGTATTTCGAGTCTATAGTATTCTACTGCTTGTGCTTCAATTATAGGTGACTTCAACAGGACTGGTTCAGTGCAGTTATCAGAGAAGTTGCATTAAATGTTCGCAGATAAATACTAATACAATCGTGAGCACTAGTACAGTACCTCCTGTCTCTTTTTTCCAATGGGCAATTGTAATAATTGTCTTGACTACGAACGTTCACATTTAGTTTTGACAAACTTAGACCTTTAGATGAGATTACAGTCACAAATGTAGCTAAACAGCAAGATGTAATTCCTGAAACACAATATGCCGTAGGTCCAAGTCTGGTTCCATTACCGCCTAGAAATGAAGGAGAATCAATTTCAACACAACTTAGCACAAAATAAAGCTTGGTAAATTCATATACAGATTATTTGTAAAAGAAAGTAGTGTTAGCAGAAGAATGGTGAGAAACAGGAGAATCTTGATAATTGGAGGTGTCGCTGCTGGGACAAGCGCGGCATCAAAGGCCAGACGCATAGATCCTGACGCAGAAATAAAAATCATTCAAGAAGAACCTGTGGTCTCCTATGGAGCATGCGGCATGCCATATGTCATAGAAGGATTGATAGATGATTTCAGTAGGTTAATCGCACGACCAGCGGAAAGATTCAAAAACAAATACAATATTGATATTATTGCAAATACTAGTGCTGTCAAGATTGATGGATTAAACAAAAAGGTATATTCTGAAACTCTAAATCTTTGGGATAACGGCAACAAATATTCCAATGCAGCTTCAAATCGACTCATTTTCGATTACGATTCTCTTGTCATAGCAACCGGGGCTAGATCTGCAGTTCCGAAGATAAAAGGAATTTTTGTCAATGATGATAGTAGTAACCCGGTTAAGGGAAAGTCTACAATGGTAGAAGGACTATTACTATTGAGGAACTATGGTGATGGAATCCACGTACAGGATTCAATAAGGAGTTCTAGATCTTGTGTGATAGTTGGAGCAGGTCTGATAGGTATAGAAATGGCAGAAGCATTTCGAAGAAGAGGGATAGATGTGACTATTGTCGAGATGTCTGACCACATTCTACCAAGTTTACTTGATGAAGCTATGGCGGATATCGTCAAGAGAGAATTAGAAGTTAATGGTGTTAAAGTAATTCTGGGAGACGGCTTGGAAGAAGTTGTGACTTCATCCCCATCATCATCACATTCATATTCAACACCCTCATCTTCTCCTAAAGTAAGATATCTGGAACTTATAAGAACTACCAAGAACAAAGAGATCGCAGCGGATGTTGTATTGTTAGGTACAGGCGTAAGACCAAATTCACAAATTGCTAAAGATGCAGGTATAGAATTAGGTGTTTATGATGCAATAAAAGTGGATGAACATATGAGAACAAATGTTCCAGATATTTTTGCAGCTGGAGATTGCGCAACTGCTAGAAACTATATTACAAATAAGGATGTCTACTTACCATTAGGTACAACAGCAAACAAGCAAGGAAGGGTTGCAGGCGAAAATGCAGCGGGAGGTAATGCCGAATTTAAGGGAGTAGCTGGAAGTGTGATAACCAAAACATTTGATCTATTTGTTGGAAAGACAGGGCTTGATAAAAAAGAAGCGTTGGAAAATGGCTTTGATCCTGTGGAAAAAGAAATAAAAAGTGTGACTAGAGCTGGCTATTATCCCAACAAAAAATCAATATTGATAAAATTAGTAGCTGATAAAAAAAGTCGCAGAATACTTGGAGCTCAGATTGTTGGGGGAGAGGCGGTTAAAGGCAGGATTGATCTGATAGCCTTCGCGCTACTGACTAGTGCGACCATCGATGATTTGGCAAATTATGATGCTTGCTATGTCCCTCTGGTCTCACCTGTATGGGAACCAATTAATATTGCTGCTTCACAGACAGCAAAGATGTTTGCATGACAGTGAGAAAAGACTCAAACAAATCATATTATTGCCGCCTCTGTCATTTGTCTGACAAGCAAGATACTGGAGCAGCTAATACTTCTAGAATAATCGAGAGGTAATAAAATAGTTACCACTATCTATGGCAAGACTACGAACAAGTTGCAAATGCGTCTTGCAATATGCTTATTTACCCACTCACTATGTCTTGTATATGAAGCATATGATTTCTGCAGCAGCAGTAAATATTAGTATATTCGGCAAACTGTATTCATCATTGTTTCATACTCAGTCTGTAATATAGATGGACTTAATAGAATGATAGAATAGAGTTTGATTTGTTACGATTGTACAAGCAAAATACTCATCAATATTTGTATCTCTACGAGGATGCAAGAGAATGTTATAATAGAAAATATTCAGCAGCCGATTGCTATTTCCGAAGTAACTACTCTATGGTGGTGCCTCTTATCTTCTATTGTATTTTTGTACAACAAATCATCTCTGATTATATGTACGTCGGCTTGGTCTAGGCGTATCATTTAGATGAAAAAATATAATATGAAAAAGGATATCTTCCCAATATTCAAGAATCGAGTATCAACTGTAGGCCTCATTCTTGGTCCTTTGGTTTTTATTCTAATCGTATTCCTAATTCCAATTGACGACCTGTCCTATGATGCAAAGATAGTACTAGGAATTACGCTGTGGATGACTTCTTGGTGGATAACAGAAGCAATTCCTATCTATGTAACAGCTCTATTACCTTTAGTCTTGTTCCCTTCTCTAGAAATAACTGATTTAGGTGACACAGCTTCCGCTTACGCAGATAGAATAGTATTTCTCTTTCTTGGTGGATTCATACTAGCTAAAGCCATCGAGAAGACTGGGCTGCATAAAAGATTTGCCTTAAACTTCTTAAGGGCTTTTGGTACTAACCCTAAGAACATCGTAGCTGCATTTATAATTGTAACAGGTTTTCTAAGTGCGTGGATTAGTAACACTGCTACAGCAATGCTTATGGTTCCAATTGCATCGGCTGTAATATTACAGGTTGACAATCCAGCACACAGAAAACAATTTGGATTGTGTCTAATGCTCTCCATAGCATATTCAGCCAGCCTTGGTGGCCTGGCAACTTTGATAGGTACTCCACCTAATGCCATATTTGCATCCTTATCTTCTTCCCTTCACGATGTGAACGTGAACTTTGCTGACTGGATGTTGATAGGTATGCCGATAAGTGCAGTATCCCTATTTGTAACATGGTTATATATGGTTAATGTTGGAGTAAAAATAAGCAGCAAGACTATCTCATTGGTAAAGGAAAAGGAGATTATCTCTAGGCAATTACATAAGCTCGGAAAAATGAGTGCAGATGAGAAAATTGCTGCAGCTGTATTTTCTGCTACAGCACTTTTGTGGATAACTAGAGGATTGCTGTGGAAGGATTACTTGCCAATGATTGACGACACTACAATAGTACTTATTGCAGCCATTTCTTTATTTTTACTACCTTCGATTTCTCATAGTAGACATTCGCTCTCTTCAGAATCAGCAAAATTACCACCATCATCGTTATCCTTAAAGGAACTTCCCCCTTCCTCTCAGGAAGTATCAAATCACAGTCGAAAGACGGAAAGACTTCTTGACTGGAATACCGCTGTAAAAATTCCATGGGGTGTTCTCCTTCTAATTGGGGGAGGTTTAGCTCTAGCCGATGCTTTTCAGATTACAGGACTTGACAAATGGATTGCAAGTAGTCTGTCATTTGTCAAAGAATTGAACTATATACTTATAATCGTGATTCTAGTTGCAATTACAATATTTGCAAGCGAAATCATGAGCAACACTGCTGCTGCTGCTGTCTTTATACCAATTGCGGCCTCACTTGCAACATCAATATCGATAGACCCCATACTGCTGATGGCCCCAATAGCAATAGCTACGAGCTATGGGTTTATAATGCCGGTGGGAACTCCCCCAAATGCTATAGTATTTGCTACTGGACACGTAACAGCTGCAAAGATGGCTCGTGTAGGTATTCCTTTGGATATTATCGGAATATTAATCGTAACAATAATGTCAACTCTGTTAGTTCCTCTTGTATTCACATTGATATGAGGGTAGTCGCTGTTGTAGCTTCTGGTCTTTCGTAATTCATAGAAATCTACAAGAAGTGACGGTTCTCTTTGTTATCAGATTACTTTCTCAATTCTAATACCTGCAAAGTTTCAAACGCTTGTATTGGCTTGAGCTTTACCAGACATTTTTCCTTGTCAAACCTCTCGAGATCACTCACTTTCCTCTTACGGGCATTGCCTAGATATTTCTGAATTATATGAACGCCATCCAGGGGTAGATCAAGTATTGTCTTCTCTACTTCTTCTAGTGTTACTTTCTAGTATTTGATAGTATGAGGTCTTCTAGAACTTTCTGATAGACTTTCTATTCCATTGTGTTTGTACCCCTTATTCCACTTATTGTACATCTTTCTGGATGTATCGTATCTCTTACAAATATTACATACAGTATCACCAGTCATTCCTTTTATGTATAAGATTAAACTTACTCCTGATTTCTATTTGGATAATGATTATAATGTAATTCATGCGAAGATATCCATTAATTCTATAATCATTGAGTCCTTTTAGCTTCTCAATATATACTTTGGTAAAGGGATGAGTACCGGTTTATTATACGAAGATACCTTCATAGACATAATACTATGGATCTTGTTCTTGAGTTTGGTTTTCATTCTTACTAAGGCGGCCCTGTGTGTCGCGGAGAAACCATTGTTAAAACAAGATAACTATGTTCATAGAATATAATTTATAGTCAATAGATTCGAAATTAGACAATGATTTCCACATTTACCATGTAGTTATTCTATATGGTCTCCGTGGATTGGCTATTTCCATCATTTCATCAGGTTTTACGTTCATCAAGCAGCGTAGCGGCCAAGGGTACACATCTGCTATTACTATTCTCCTTCAGGTGTTCCCCGCAGAAGGTGTCCCGCCTATCTTAGACATTGAAGACCAGGCTGCTATTGAAGGTAGGATCTTCTCATACTAGTCCACAATTCTACGCCAAGAATGATACTCCTCATCTTCCATGCTTTTTTCAAGGACATCAATGAAGTTATCTTTCTCAATCATTTTCAAGCAATAATTGCAGACCCACTTCATAAATGCATAATATGATAGTACCATAGAAATGTGTTTTCCTTCATCTGCTTTAAACAATAAACATATTTCGTAGTGTCGGTCTTTTAGTAATGGGTGAACTAGATATGCTAACACCAGTACCATGCGTTTAGTATAAGTAATTAGTTATATAAAAAGATCTATTATATGAAATTTATCGTTATTCTATTAAAATGTATCAAGGATCTAGTAGAAACATATTTAATATATCAAATAAATATAATTGAGAGAGTTTTATTACAGTTAAAGAATATTCACAGCTCGATGATATAGATGACCACGTTAAATTCTAGCAATTATAAACAGACAAATGATTCTGTAATCTCTCAAATATTATTTGCTTCATCCAACGTTAGATCAGTGAGTCTGATAAACCCTAGAGGTACGTTGAAGGGATTTAAGATGAGAGAGGATATATCATTACTTCTTAGTCCTAAACAGATGGGAGAAATGGCGATGCAAATTAATGATCTAATAAAATCCCTGTTCAATCTTTCACATAAACTTGGATTTCTTCATTACATGTATCTTGATTTTGATGATGTACATGCTTTAGTTTTTCAGTTAGCGGACAGAAATCTACTATTGATTACTGTAGAGAAAATGGAAAATGATGTGCCACGATTGGCCAAGTTTGTGGCGAAGTTATTAGATAGGAATGAAATGACATATGTCCGATAAGTTCAATTCAGACAATTCTGAGGCGCATTACTTAGTTGAGCGAAAATACGAATGTGGCCACCTATATTACACTGTCTAGTTATCAATTTAATGACATTATAATTAATTAAAATAACAGCAATAATAAAGAACGGCCAGGCCAGGGAAAATTATATCATATCTTGCGAGGTTTACGAAGCATTGGAAAAATGGAAGGTGACGTGTCAAATTGGATTGTGCCAAGCAGCTCGAATTCATGTCGTTCGTAAAGTGGAATATTTCGTGGGTTTGATGACTCAAGATAAGCATATACATTATCCTGATCACATTTAGCTTGTGCATGCTGTAATAATGCGGAGCCGAATCCTTTTCCATGATAAAATGGATCAACTCCAAGAAGCGGCAGGTACCAATGAGGCTCTTTAGGATGATAGCTATCCATTTTCTGAAATATTTCTGGGCCATACTTTTTGGCATCCTCAGATCCAGTGTTTTGCAGTAATGCAATCAATTGCTCCACATCAGGATGAACATTTGGCGGAAGCCATAAAGCTGCACCAGAATAGTTTCCAACATAGTGTGCGCTCTCACACGCAAATGCTTTTCCTCCAAAAACCTTGGCAAAACTAGAGAAATGTGAGAGATATTTCTGAGGCTCTGGCCATACCCAACGTGTAGCAGGATCAGCTGCAAAGGCTAGCTTTAATGCATCAATAACAGCAGCTTCATCCGATCCTTTAGCAATTTTAACAATTGGTATTGTCATTAGAATATCCCTCATTTTCTATTAAGTCTATAATGTTTAAAGTTTATTTCATCATTCATCATACATCAGCAGCTCGAAGATATGGACCCACCCAACGATGACGATGACATAGTAAAGGAACTAGTCAGGAGTATAGACGTGATAACATGGGCAGGTATGACGATTAGAAGTAATTCTGACAATGATCTTATATCCTAAGGTTGTGTATAATACAAGTAGACTAGATCTGGAGGTGAAGTAGGAGTGGAAAAAGACGAAAGGCCTAAAATTGAATAGTTTCTATTTAGTTGCTAAATGAGTTGATATAATTATATTAGCCGATAATAGAATAAAAAATAGATGTAAATGTAATTCAAATAAAGGATAGAGTATCTAAATTAAAGTGAGTAGTCAGGAATCGAACACTGAGGAGGTTTACAGATCTGAAGGCCTTATCCCAATACCAATTCTACTCGAGCCATGTTTCACAATTTAGATATATAAATCTCAGTATTGGAAAAGAGACATGTTCTATACCTAATATACAAAAATATTATGTGTAACAATAGTAAAATAATAGACAGTCAAATTGGAAAGCTTACCTAAACATTACTTCCCCAAATTAATGAGGCTAGGTGATAGACTTAAGACAAGCTAGGCACTTTTGATACCAAAGAATCTCATAAAGAAATATCATTATCAGGATGAAGAGAGATTGCTGCTGGGAGAGGATGAAGAGAACAAGGCATTAACAATAAAAAAGATAGGTTCTAAACCGTTAACGTTGTGGACTTAGTTTATGAATATTCGGGTTATCTGGAGTGGGATAGAAGAACTAACATGATGTTTGAATGTTGTTGTCCTTACTGTTTCGAATCACAGAAGTACTACAGGAAATCAGAACCGCCCATTCTGATTGTTAATGATATTCGCCACTGTAGAAAACGTTACTAGTTAGAGTATATCAATCTGTTCCTCGTGATATCGCAAGCGATATGATGAAAATATCAGTTACTGAATCGCAATAAAATGATTACAGGCACCCTCATTTTGAATCATAAAAAATAATTAATTTGTGCATGCGAATTCCAATTTTATAGGCTACAACTTCGTTATAGATCTTAATTTTGCATATGAACATTGAGTATATACATGTGAACAGTCCTGAACAGATGAGGGATATCTATGATAATTCCTGTAATAGCATAGTGTAGAATACCAATTAATATTTTAGAAAGCTCTTTATGCATAGCCTGAACTCCATTTTGAACATTCGTGCTCTTAATGGAGTTGATGGAATCCGATCCAAATATAAGATTTAACATGAAACATGGGATGTGGACTGCAGGGACTAGTACACCGTTTGAACTTATACAGGGGGCAAAAGATTATTCTATGCGAGGCATCATAGCTAATATAAAGTGCCCAACACTAGTTCTTGAAGCAGAAAATGACGATTCATTCCCAGGCCAACCAAAAAAAGTGTTTGACTCATTAACGTGCCCCAAGAAACACATTTTATTTACTACGGAAGAAGGAGCCGAAGAGCACTGTCACTCAGGTGCCCCAGCTTTATCAAACCAACGAATTTTTGGTTAGATGAGACGTTAGGCCGCGGTTAAGACTAGGGCTCAGCGTAGGCCTGTTGATTCAAACATAACTGATACTCTTTCGCTTGCTGTATTTGAAATAGGCTTATTCGGATGGATCACTGTAGTTGCACTAGCCATCTTTGGCGCGACATGGCATGCAAATCCCACTGAGCCTGTATTCTGGTTCATGATGCAGATAGGCATGACTGTAGGCTTCTTTACAAGCTATCCTGCCAATATCTGGCTGGTCAAAAAGGGATCAAACATGGAATGTGACAATTAACGATCAGTGTAGAGAGTATAAAAATGGGCTCATATTGAAGCTGAGCAAAAGAACTCTACCATGATATATATGTACATGTAAAAAGAAGAAGAAAAAAGAAGGCCCTAAATGATCTTAAATGAACTTTCAGTATGTCTATTCCTATTCTTGTAACGATACCTCAACTGGTGTTGGATGTGATACTATGTCAAAGACCGGTGATCGCTTCTGTGCCAAATCTATTAGTTCTCTTATTTTCTCACTTGGTGCATCGGACTTGACTTTGAAGTTAACTTTGATTTTTTCATATCCATTTCTAACCTTCTCTGACATACCAAGAAATCCTTGTAGATCAAGATCTCCTGTTAAAGTGGATTCTACTTCATCTATCTTTACACCCTGAGCGGCTGCGTGGTAAATGAGCGATGTGGTCAGGCAACCATTCAGGGCCGCAAGTGCATATTCTACGGGGTTAGCACCTTGGTCGGTTCCTAATAGTACAGGTGGTTCGTCTTTGTCGAATACAAAAGGCTGTCTTCTAGTATATGTTTGACAAGCACCATCAAAGTCGTTTATAGTTGTCTGATTATGCCCACCGTTGATCCACTTCCCTTTGGCACGGAAATTGAACTTTGAGATAGCTGGGTTTTCCGTTATTGCATTTATTGTTCCGAACAGTTGTGTAACGCTTACACCATTCACTATCTTTTCACTTTGGTTTTCTATTTTGTTTGTTTGACTTGTTTGAGTCATAGTTAATGATATCATGATAGCGTATATATAAATGTAACTCGATCTGCTATCTTGATATCAATATGTATAAATACCTCTAATTGATAATATATTTATGACTCATAATCTCATTATAAGAGGATTTGATGATCAAGTTCATGAGAAGTTAGGAGAATTAGCTAATCAGAGAGGGATTTCTATAAATTCAATAGTAAAAGATGCTGTGGATGTATGGTTAAAGAAGCAGCAGTCAGAAGTACCTAGGAAGCACCATCTAGTAATCTATTCAGATGATGAATCCATGATGCGATTACTAAAATCTATGGATAGACTTGCACAAGAGGGTAATTTGTTTAAATGCTTCTGTGGTCCTCCTGATAGTCCTACAACTGAGCTTCTATCTAAACTTAAATGGTATGATGGTACTGTTGAGCCTTATGCGTATTCTACAGAAGGAAAGCAATTAAAGCAGCAACTACAAAGTCAAGTCCAATCTCAGACTCAGAAAAACATTCTCAGGTATTGTGGTAAGGTAATGGAAAACATAGCCAAGAATGCCGATAACAGGCAGGTATGCTGCATGGATTTTCTAATAAATGATGTAGGGAGAGCCTCTCTAAAGCAGGCACTAACCATTGAAAGAATTTATGATAATGATAGAATTGCAGGATTGATGTATTGCACCTATAAGACAGATAACTTATTAAATTCAGAAATCAAAGATCTCATAGAATTATTCGAACTACACGACCAAGTTTTCATAGTAAAGGAAGATGAAGTATACAAACTTCATATAACCAAAGAAAATGTTCACAAGTTATTTTTAAACTAAATGAAAGTGATGTTTCCAATATCTGAATAATCCCAATCGAATTATTAAATACAAAATACAAAAAATGATTAATTTTTTCTATTTTATGAAATTGATCTCTATATGGCAAAAGATAGATAAATCTATTCATATGATATCACGATATCATGATCAGTTAGACTTATATTATAGATATCATGATATCGTATCCATGAACCAAGAAATAGAAATGCCTAATATGTCATTGATCCTCAAAAGAAATGGATTTGAAAAAGTAGCAGAAAGCAAGAAGCACATAGCAAAGTTTGTACAGAGTATGACTGGCAGCGAACATGTCATCTTCCTTTGGGAAAATGAAGAAACCAAGAATCAAATGATCTCAGAATTCTTTAACCAGCAAGTCAAGGATAGCAACAGCAGCAACAGCAGCAGCTCTAATGGACTCTTCTCAATAGAACCTGTACGAATCCCAGATGTTGAAAACACACTATATGAAAGCTTTCACAATTTGCATAAGAGTGCTTTTCTGAATAAGGCAGTTGAACAAGTCACAAAAAGAGTATCGACAAATATTGGAGGCGGCAGTACGAAATATGCCTTCGAAGACGATACATGGCTGATGAAGAGAGGACTTAAAAAACAAGTCTTAGATACAGAGTCGGCACTTGGTAGAGAAGTTGATAGGAAGCTTTCACTATTGTGTATGGATCATAGACCTGATCTAGATGGAGAGACAATAGAAAAATTAGTTAAGGTACATGGATATGTTATAATCGATCAGCCTTTAGGTCTGTATAAATGGCAAGCTCATCCTAAAACTGCTATTATCAAGACTGCCTTAGTTGGTGAAAAAGCTATTGAGTAATGACATCATAGACAGTTCTAATTTACTGCCTGCTCATGTGAAGGAAGATCATCAGGAGGAATACAGAAAGCATATACGATCTATTATACTGATTCTGGAGAATAAAATGGAATATAACAGAATAAAAGACTTGGCTGATACGATAAGGTATCGAAGCAAGTTAATGGCCTATTATGGTTTCGATGTTCAGAGTGGTAAATGGGATAACACAAAGTTCCCTGTTACTAGAACTGATTCACAAATGGAGGGAATACGATCAGATATACAAAGATACAACGACGCAGTACAAGAATACAACCAATATACAGAATATTTGGCAACTACGTATGGCATTGATATTCAAAGTGAAATAAGGAAGGGTCGTAACATAATTTTTCGTCCTCCTGAATCTATAAGGCTAGAAAAGTAAAAGAATCAAGAAATAGAAATACAATAGCATGTCTCTTCAAGCTGTTGAAGCAGTTTCCATTACAATTCTTATGGATAACTGCACTGATTTCTTATTAACTAACTCTGCTCATGCAAGAAGGCCACCATTGATAGTAAATGGAAAATATAACTTGCCAGCTCCAGTTGCAGAACATGGAT
>Ga0075314_1000053_pt1 | contig 16386 bp, 15 predicted proteins | sample MayberryNE_Catta_6_FD_120055 | JGI IMG/M metagenome (GOLD analysis project Ga0075314, IMG submission 120055) | Natural and restored wetland microbial communities from the San Francisco Bay, California, USA, that impact long-term carbon... | ecosystem: Environmental > Terrestrial > Soil >... | reverse complement strand
GATTCTGTTCATGGCATCCGGACGACCACGGCCGATCAAGCACTCTTTCCGGACTTTGGGGACGACGACAGCCACTACCCGGGGCCTGAAGGGTTGGAGCAACACCCGCTGGGCAGGAAATTGTGGGCCAGACGGGCCGAAGCGGTCGATTCCCTGCAAGCCGTGGACCCGGTCTATGTCCATCACGACTTCTGGTCCGGTAACACACTCTGGATCGATGATGCTTTGGTGGCCGTCCTCGATTGGGAGGGAGGCTCCATCGCCGACCCGGCCATAGATGTCGCCTATTGCGCCCTGGACATCCGGCTGCTCGGGCTCGAGGAGGCAGCAGGTCATTTCGTCGAGGTCTACCGGGAACTCTCCCGGCGGGACCTGCCGAACCTCCGATACTGGGAGTTGATGGCACTGTGTCGCCCGATGCCCGACATTGCGATGTGGGTGCCGGGATGGCGGGCGATGGGGGTCGAGATCAGCGCCGACGAGGCCCGACAGCGACATACGGCGCTGATCGCCGGCGCTCTCGAATCGTGATATCGATGCGGCGTGACAGGATCGGAGGGAGCGGTGTGTCACATATCACCTCCGAGCGGTGTCTTCGTGCGTGACGACATGGAGAAACTTCGATTGCCACAGCGATGTTCTCTAGGGGGGAACGGGAGCTGATATGGAATCGCGGAAGGGGAGAGGCCCTCACCGGCCTCTCCCCTTCACCGTCGAGCAGGTGTTCAGGCTCCGAAGGCCTGCTCGAAGGCGGCCCTGAACTCGGGGGTCGAGGGGCCGCTGAATCCGCAGTAGTTGACGTTTCCGTCATAGGCGGTGATCAGATACTGGCCGCCGACCTGGAACGGGATCGAGGCGATCAGGGCCTCCATTCCCTGTGGGGCATTGAGGACCACCTGGCCGGCGTCGCCGCCCTTGAACCAGTGGTCGACGTCGAGATGGACGGTGTCACCTTCCACTGTGGTCACCGTCCCCTCGAATGCGAGCGGCGCCCTGGCTAGCTCCTCGACACTGAAGACGATGCAACTCGCCATTGTGTCTCCACCGCCCGCGGTCAGCTCCAGGGGAGGTCCGGATGCCACCGGGTCGGTGCCCCCGCCGGTGAGAGCGATAGCGCCCCCGACGGCCAGGACGAGCGCGGCGGTGGCCGCGATGCCGACGAGCCAGCGGTTGGACTTCTGTTCGGGCCCGGTCTCTGGTTGTTCGATGACTGGTGTGCTCATGATGCCCTCCAAGAGTTCTCTGGACGGTGGTTCTGTGTCGACGCCTGGGTGCATCGGATCGAGACGGGCTAGCCGTTCGCGTAGCTGGTCTGTCATCGTCGATTCTCCTCGGCGGTCTCGCCCCCTATGTGTCCGGGACCGGAGAGATCCTGTCGGGTCATCGCATCGGCCAGTTTTTTGCGGGCACGGCTGAGACGAAGACTCACCGCGTTGGCCGTGCTGCCCAATGTGAGGGCGATCTCCCGCGGCTCCAATTGCTCCCATGCCCAGAGGCGGAGGATCTCTTGATCGGCGGCGGGCAAGCCTGCCAGAGCGGCGGCGAGCTCAGGATCCTCGAGTTGGCCGGCCGGATCGTCGTCCCGGGCTGAGGGTCGCTCCGATTCGAGGCGCTCCACCAATTTCAGATGCCGCGAGGCGGCCCGGCGGTGATTGGATAGTGTTCGTCGAGCAATTCCGTAGGACCAGGGCAGGACCGCTCCTGCGGGCGCGTCCTCGAGGCGACGCCACACGGTGAGCAAGACGTCGGAAAGCACATCGCCCGCCTCGTCGGCCGAGATGCGACGACGTATGTAGCGCTGCAAAGGGTCGTACACATCGGCGACGAGCGATTCGAAGCGGTCTCGCCGCTCGCCTTCGGAGCTCACCACCACCCAATGTCCGGCACGGGACGGATTCTGTCATCGTTCATGGGTCCGCGGGCCCATGCAGGTTCCGTCGTCATCTGACGAAATGATCGGTCAGCAGCAAGCCAAGTGCACAATCCGATCGGCTCCCCCCGATCGCAGCCTCCCTGAGAACCAGGTGCGGTGCCACCACCCCGCACCTGGTTCGCCTGCTTTCCAGCCGTACCCTGGCCGTTGATGGCCGATCGCGTCCTCGACACCCGCACCTTGAACCGCGCCCTGCTGGCCCGCCAACTCCTCCTCCAACGGTCCAAGATTCCCATCACCCGCGCCGTCGAGCGGATCGGGGGCATTCAGGCCCAATACGCGCCGTCGGCGTACATCGGGCTCTGGTCCCGTCTCCATGGGTTTCGACGACCACGACTGACTCACGCGCTGGAAGCCGCGGAGCTGATCCAGGCCACGCTGATGAGGGTCACGATCCATGTCGTCTCCGCCACCGACTACCCGATTCTCACCGCGGCGGTGCGCCGGTCGCGTCGGGAGTTGTGGAGTCGCGTGGCGAAGAGCCGTGACCTCGATCCGCACGGGTGGCAGCGAGTCGCCACGATCATCACCGAGGCGCTGGCCGACGGTCCGCGCCCGAGGGTAGAGCTGATCCAGGCGCTCATCGACGAGGGCTTCGCCAAGGACATCTGGGAAGGCGTCGGGCTCTGGGTCGACATGATCCGGGTCCCGCCCTCCGGCACGTGGGAGCGCCGCCGGGCCGACCTGTACGGGTTGGCCAGTGACTGCGTGACGATGGCCCCGATCGACGAAGATACCGCCCTCGAGCATCTAGTCGGGCGCTATCTGCGGGCCTTCGGCCCGGCAACCATCGGCGATGTCTCGAGCTGGAGCGGGGTCTCGATCACGACCCTGCGACCCGTGATCGGGGGGATGCGTCTTCGCAGCTTTCGCTCCGAGGAAGGCAATGTGCTGCTCGATCTCCACCGCCAGCCGATCCCCGATCCCGGGATCCCTGTCCCGGCCCGGTTCCTCCCCACCTGGGACGCCACCTTGCTCGCCCATGCCCGGCGCACCCAGATCCTTCCCGAGGAGCACCGTAACGAGGTGTTCAACACGAAGAATCCGCAATCGGTCGCCACCTTCCTGGTCGACGGCGTCGTGGCCGGGACGTGGCGTCAGGAAGGGCCGAAGGTGAAACTCGAGCCATTTGCACCGCTGCCCCGGCCCGCCCGTCGCGAGTTGGACGTCGAAGCGGCTCTCCTAGCGGCGTTTCTCGCCGACTAGACCAGACCGGTGGTGGCCAGCTGCGGGGTCAGTGCGTCGACGCCGGCCTCGGTGAAGGCGGCGGCCACCTTTTCCCTCGAGTCGCTGGTGCAGAAGGCAATGACCGACGGCCCGGCCCCCGACCGCGCTGCATGAAGGGCTCCGGCGCGCTTTCCGATCTCGATCAGACCCGCCACCTCGGGCGAGATCTCGTCCCTGGGTTGCTCGTGGATCTCGTCCCCATGAGCCGCCCCAAGCAGGTCCGGGTCCCCGGTGATGAGCCCCGCGGTGAGGGCAGAGACCCGTGACAGGCTGCGCAATACCCGGTCGTGGGGGTGTGCATGGTCGATGACACGACGCGCCTGTTCTGTGGGGAGATGTCGTTCGGGCAGTGCGAGAACCACCTGAAGCCCGGGATGGATCGGGAGTCGGAGCGGCATGCCCTCTGCTGGAACCAGCGCCAGACCGCCGTACACGGCCGCCGCGACATTGTCTGAGTGTCCCTCCAGCTCGACAGCCAGTCGATAGATGCGATCGTGACTCGGTTTCTCGCCGGTCAGGCGAAGGGCTGCGGCGATGCCCGCGACGGTCGCTGCCGCCGACGATCCCAAGCCCTTTCCGATCGGAATCTCGGCATCGACCTGGAGTGCAAGTGGAAAACCGTCGCCGGCGACACCACGTGCGGCACTGATCACCCGGTCACCCTCTTCCGGCCCGGGCTGGTATCTGCCGATGTGATCGACACTCCAGGCATCGGCCCTGCTGGCCTTCACCGCACAGCGGATCTCGAGCGCGAGAGCCAAGCAATCGAACCCCGGGCCGAGATTGGCCGAGGTTGCGGGCGCCGAGGCGGAGGCGGAGCGAAGGTCCTGGCTCACCCACGCAGACTATTCAGGGTTACCGTGACCGGAGTGGGCGACATCTTCGACTTCGAGAACCTGCTCCCCGAGCTGATCGTGGGTCTCGGCCTCGCCCTTCTCGTCGGCAATGGGCTCGCCTGGTGGCGGAATCGCCAGGGCAAGGCCCCGGCGGGAGTCGAGAACCCCGAATATCGATCGGGTCGTGTTGCCTTCCTCATCGTGGTTGGAGTCCTCATGACGACCTGGGGAACCGTCTCGCTGCTCACCTAGCATCCCGATTCATGGCAACCGGGGGTGGAACGAAGGCGATCATCGCCGCGATGCTGGCCAACGCCGGGATAGCGGTGGCCAAGTTCGTGGCCTACGTGGTCACCGGATCCGCTTCGATGCTGGCCGAGTCGATCCACTCGGTCGCCGACACATCCAACCAAGGGCTCTTGCTTCTCGGTGGCAAGAGGGCGCGCAAGGTCGCCGACAACCAGTACCAATTCGGTTACGGGAGGGAGCGCTACTTCTGGTCGTTCGTGGTGGCGATGGTCCTGTTCACCCTTGGTGGCCTCTATTCGATCTACGAAGGCGTGACCAAGCTGCTGCATCCCCACGAGCTGACCTCGATCGGCTGGGCGATCGGTGTGTTGCTGGTCGCCATCGTTCTCGAGTCCTTCAGTTTCCGGACCGCCATCGTCGAGGCGCGCAAGGTGAAAGGCGAGCGCGGTTGGTGGGAGTACATACGCACCTCGCGCTCGCCGGAGCTGCCCGTGGTCCTCCTCGAGGACGCAGGCGCCCTGTTCGGGCTCTTCTTGGCCCTGACCGGTGTCGGGCTTGCGACCGTGACCGGCGACGTGGTTTGGGACGCCGTCGGGACCTTGTGCATTGGCACCCTCCTCATCGTCATCGCGGGGTTCCTCACCGTCGAGATGAAGTCGCTGCTCATCGGGGAAGCTGCAATGGACAGTGATATCGAAGAGATACGAGGTGCGGTCGAGGCGACACCGGACGTGGTGAGGGTCATCGACCTCAAGACCCAGCACATCGGACCCGAGGAGCTGTTGGTCGCAGGCAAGCTGGAGTTCACTCCCTCGCTCACCGCGTCCGAGATCGCCGAGGCAATTGATGCCGCGGAGACCTCGATTCGTCTCGCCGTTCCTCTCGCGGGCCGGATCTATCTGGAGCCAGACATATGGAGCGCCGACCACGTGCCCAACCCCGACGGCCCCCCGACGGGAGCGGACAGCGGAGGGCACTGAGCCTGCGGTCTACTCGTTGTTCGACCGTCTCCGCCATCTTTTCCCGCGGCGACCACGGAGGCGATCCAGTTCGCCGCCACGTTCTGACAACCACCTATTGGCGAGTGACACTGTTCATACCGGGATGCGGTTGTTCAGTAGGGCTGAAGTTTTGTTCTGTCTGCGGACATCGTGTGCAGTATTCGTATATGGTCAGGTGCCAGTTGTCGCACCAGACCACCCGATCGCACTGGGACCGGCTCGGGCGACACGTCTACTGACGAGGAGGAGCACGTGAGGAGACGAGCACGAATTCTGGCGGTTGTGTCTGTCCTGAGCGTCGTGGCCGCGGCCTGCGCCGGCGACAGCACCACTACCACTACCGAGGGGACGCCGGGCACGACGGCAGCGACCGACACCACCGTGGCCCCATCCACCACAGCCGCCCCGAGCACCACGGCGGAGGGATCTGGTGATCCGATCGTCGTTGGCGGGACGCTCTCGCTCACCGGCGCCTTCGCCGCGACCGGCGCGATCCACAAGCTCGCCGGTGACATGTTCGTCGAACGGGTCAACGAGGCCGGCGGCCTGCTGGGCCGGGAGGTTCAGTGGAACCTGCTCGACGATGAATCGGATACGGCCAACATCGCTCCGCTCTACGAGCAGTTGATCAGTCAGGACCAGGTCGACCTGATCATGGGCCCCTACGCCACTCCGAACATCCTCGCTGCCATGCCCGTGGCCGAGCGGTACGGATACACACTCCCCCAGCACACTGCGGTGCTGGCGCCGTTGATGACCTACGCCTGCCAGTTCCCGGGCTGGTCGATCGGCCCCGAGCCGAACTCGTTCATCCCGAATCAGATGGCCGATGCCCTCGACAGCCTCGACGGCGCGGTGAGCACCGTGGCGCTCCTCACCAACGAGTCGGGCTCGACGGCGTTCATCAGCTACGGCATCGCCGATGACCCCGACGACCCATCGACGCTCAACATCCTGCCCGAACGTGGATACGAAGTCGTGGCCGACATCCCATATCCGCCGGGATACGAGGACTGGGGGTCGACCGCGGCCCAGGTTCGTGACGCCAACGCCGATCTGGTGCTGATGAACGGGCTCGGGGTGGAGGCCAACTCGCTGATCGATGCTATGCAGCAGCTCGACTACGCGCCGCCGTTGATGTTCGCTCTCTTCCCGGCTCCCGGACCGCTCCTCGGATTGGGCGACGCAGCCCAAGGAACGCTCTCGGTTTCGATCTTCGAGCCGAACGCTCCGATCCTCGAGCAGATGGACCCCGAGGTAGGCGAGATCGTCGACGAGTTCGCCGAGCGCGCTTCCGCCGCACAGATCCCCTACACGGTCTTCGAGACCCAGGCCGCGGCCTCCTGGAACGCCTGGGAGATCTTGGTCCAGGGTGTCGAAGGCGCCCAGTCGACCGACGGACAAGGGATCTGCGACTCGCTGCACTCGACTGGTGCCGACCTGACCTTCAGCGGAGCGGTCACCTTTGATCCGGCGGTGAACAACTTCTGGGACACCACCGAGGGCCTCAAGCAGATTCAGGGCGCTGAATGGGTGATGGTCTGGCCGGAGGACATCGCCGCCGGGGCGCTGGCTGGGCCCACCGGCTGAGCACAGCGAATGCACAGGTGGCCCGGGTCTCCTCCGACCGGAGACCCGGGGCTACCGTGCGCGGTCGACATTCCCAAGTGAGTCCCTGTTGATCGAACTGCAGGCGGCTGTCTCCGGAGCCCTCAACGGCAGCCTGTTCGCCCTGATGGCCTTGGGGCTCTCCCTCGCCTGGGGATTTCTCAAAGTCATCAACCTGGCCCATTTCGCCCTGATCCTGCTCTCGGGCTACCTCACCTTCGAGCTGGCGACCGCCACCGGCCTGGGCCCAATCGCCACGATCGTGGTCACCGCCCCTCTCATGTTCGTGGTCGGAGCGGTCATCCAACTGGGCTACGAGCGGTTCGACGTATCGGAACTGAACTCACTTCTCATCAGCTACGGGCTTCTGATCATCACGGTGCAGGTCGTGACCAACATCTGGACGGCCGACTTCCTGCGACTGCCGCCCGAAATCAACCCTTTCTCGGCAGAGGCGGTGGGAGTCGGCTCCCTCAGGTTTCCCGTGCCCACGCTCCTGGCGGCGGGGTTCGCTGTCGTCCTGGTGGTGGCGGCGTCGCTGGTGCTCGGACGAACGTACGCCGGCAAGGCCCTTCAAGCCTTCGGCCAGGACAGGGAGATCGCCTCGGCTTTCGGCATCGACCATCGCCTGCTCGGGGTCCTTCTCGCCGGTGCGGCGGGGGCCAGCGCCGCGATCGCAGGGATGTTGTTCCCAATCGGAGGGACTCTCACCCCGGACCTGCCCTTCGAGTGGATCGGGCAGGTCTTCGCCATCGTGATCCTCGGTGGCATCGGCAACGTCACAGGGACCCTGTACGCCGGGCTCCTCGTCGGCGCAATATCGGGGCTGGTGGCGGTGGTATGGACCCCGTCTACCTCGCCATTCGTCGTCTTCTCCCTGGTCGTCATCGCCCTGGTGTTCCGACCCAAGGGCTTGTTCCCGCAGAAGGGGGGCTGAGTGCGCCACAAGGGATGGCTAGCGCTGGTCGGGATCGCGGTGGCTCTGGTGACCCTGCCCGCGATACGTCACGCCACGGACTTCCCCATGTTCTACCTGATCTTCCTGTCGGGGATTCTGTTCTGGACGGCTCAGTCGACGAGCTGGAACATCCTCTCGGGCTACAGCGGGTACTTCAGCTTCGGGCAAGGCGCCTTCTTCGGCGTGGGCGTGTACACGATGGCTGTCCTCTTCGGGCGCCAGGGGATGAGCTGGTGGGTGGCCGCCCTGGCGGCGGGAATCGCCTCCATGCTGTTGGGACTCGCCATCGGGACGATCGCCTTCCGGCTCAGGTCGCTGCGAGGCGAGATCTTCGCTCTGCTCACGCTGGCCGTCCCCTTCATCCTTGCCTCGGTTGCACGGCTCTCGAAAGCCATCGACGGGGGGCAAGGCATCGTCATCCCGGTACCTGAGGCGCCGTCCTTCCTGAGCCAGTTCCAGGAGTTCGTCTTCTTCGTGGGCGGAGTCGTCGCCTTGTTGGCTCTGACCGTCGCCTATGTGATGCAGCACACCCGCTACGGCTGGGCGCTGTTCACAATCCGCGACGACGAGGACGTTGCAGAGGGACTCGGTGTGCCCACCTTCTTCCACAAGATGATCGCCATCGGGGTCACCGGGCTCATCGCCGGGATTTCAGGCGCGGTCGCCGCCCTGCAACTCGGCTTCGTGAGCGTCGAGGGGACCTTCAACCTGGACGTCCCCCTCTTCGTGATCGTGATGAGTGTGCTCGGCGGTCGAGGCCACTGGGCCGGACCGATGGTGGGCGCCATCTATGTGTACACCCTCCAGAACCGGCTCGCGTCAGGAGGGTTCGAGGGTTGGAGCCTGATCGTCCTCGGTGTCATCCTCGTTCTCGTCATGTTGCTCGCCCCTCAAGGCCTCATGGCCGGATTTCGCCGCCGACCGTGGCTTTCGGCGGGCGTGTTCGTGGTGGTCTTCCTCGGGCTCTGGCTGCTCGGGGTCACGACCGACCCCGTGACGTCGCTTGCCGCGGCGCTCGGGGTGACTGCCGTCATCGCTTTCATCCCCGGCGGCAGGAGGCGCCCGGAACTGGGCGAACCCGAGACCGGCCCGCCCCAAGAGCATCACGCTCCCGTCGGCGACGAGCCTGTGGCCGAGTCGGTTGGAAGTGGCCGACCGCTACTCGTCGCTCAGGACGTGGTGAAGACGTTCGGCGGGGTCCGGGCCCTGCGTGGTGTCTCGATGACCGTCCACGAGGGAGAGCTCGTTGGGTTGGTCGGGCCCAACGGCTCGGGCAAGACAACCCTGGTCAACCTGATCTCGGGTGTGTTCCCGCCGACCGCAGGGACCATCTCACTCGACGGGGCCGACATCGTCGGATCGAGACCGCATCGCATCGCCCATCTCGGCATTGCCCGGACCTATCAGATCCCGAGACCCTTCACGTCCCTCACCGTCCGGGACAACGTGGCGATGGCGATCATGTTCGGCCGTGACCCACTCGGTCTCGATGCCTCGAGACGCGCGGCGGTCGAGTACCTGGACCTGGTTGGCCTCGGTGGCCGCGCCGATGCCCTCCCGGGAGAGATAAACCTCCACCAACGCCAGCTCCTCGAGATGGCGAGAGCGATTGCCACCCGACCCTCGCTACTGCTCCTCGACGAAGCTCTGGCGGGCCTCAATCCTGTGGAGATCGACAACGCAGTCGACGTGGTTCGCCGCATCCGCGGGTCCGGGGTGAGCATCGTGCTCGTGGAGCACCTGCTCAGAGTCGTGAACCAGCTGGCCACGAGGATCGTGGTCCTCGATCAGGGCATGGAGCTGGCCGAGGGAGAACCGGCGGTGGTCATGAGGGACCCGGCCGTGGTCAAGGCGTATTTGGGAAGGCAGGCCGATGCTGCAGGTGAATGACCTCGACGTCTACTACGGCGACGCCCAGGCCCTCCGGGAGGTAACGATCACCGTGGGCAGCGGTGAGGTGGTCTCCATCGTTGGGTCGAACGGGGCCGGGAAGTCGACCCTGGTCAACTCGATCATGGGGATTCTCCGGCCCCGCCGCGGGCGGATCGTGCTCGACGACCAAGACATAACCCGGATTCCGGGCCATCGGGTGTGTCGGGCCGGGATTGCCATCGTTCCGGAGGGCAGACGGTTGTTCTCTGCGATGAGCGTGGAGGGCAATCTCGACCTGGGTGCCTTCAACCGTGCCGCCAGAGAGCATTACGGCGATTCACTGCAATGGGTCCACACCCTTTTCCCGCGTCTCGCCGAGCGAAAAGACCAGCTCGCCGGGAGTCTCAGCGGTGGCGAGCAGCAGATGCTCGCCGTCGGCCGGGCGCTGATGGCACGACCACGTCTGCTCCTCATGGACGAGCCATCTCTCGGGCTGGCGCCCGTGGTCGTCGACGAGGTATTCGAAGTCATCGAAGCAGTGCGTGGTGAAGGTGTGGGCGTGTTGTTGGTGGAGCAGAACGTGCAACGAGCACTCGACGTGTCCTCACGCGCCTACTTGCTCGCCGAGGGCCGCATGGTGATGGAAGGTGATGCAGTGGGGATGGCGAACAACCCGGAATTGAGAAAGTCGGTGCTCGGGATCTGATCGCGCAGCCTTCTGGCACGCTACTGAATCCGGTATCCTCGAGGCGGCCGCGGGTGTAGTTCAATGGTAGAACACGAGCTTCCCAAGCTCGGAGCGAGGGTTCGATTCCCTTCACCCGCTCCAATTCGATTTCCGTCACCCCTCCACGCGGAATGCCCCAGCCGGTCGATCAAGGAACTTGCCTCTCGATGCCCTCGTTGAGCTGTCATGAAAGTCGCACCCGTGCTGATCTTGGCCCTGCTCGCCGGGGCATGCGCCGGCAATGAGGGCGAAGGGGTGGATCCGTCGTCGAGCTCGACCACACCGTCCACCACTACTTCTGCACCGGCGACTACAACCACGACAATCGCGCCAACCACGACTGTCCCCACCACCACCGCGGCTCCTGTCGAGCTCGATCTGATAAACCCGGTGGCTGGGACTTTGGCCGGGGTCAGCGTGGGAGAAGGACCCGTGGACCCCATGATCGAGACGTTGACATCTGCCTATGGCCCACCGAACGACGACACCGGCTGGGGACCATTCGAGTGCCTGGCCGGGACATTTCGGTTCTTGTTCTGGGACACCCTCAGTCTCTACCTTGCCGAGACGCAAGATGCGCAGACGGTCTTCGGGTATCAACTCGACGCCGATGCCGGAGTAGAAGGTGAAGTCATAGAGCTCCCCGATGGGATCGATCTGGGCATGCCCTACGCCCGATCGGCGGAGCTCTATCCCGACGGCGCGTACACACACGACTCATTGCAGTTGGACGGCGTCGTCCTCCAGGACGAGCCGCTGCTTCGCGTGGTCGGGCAGCACAGCGTCGACGGTTCTGCGCCCCTGACCGAGATCTGGGTGGGTTTGATCCCGGTGTGTGACTGAAGAACCGGCGCTCTACCATCCTCACCGGTGATCTTCTCTGACCGCTCCATTCGGGAGGCCATCGAATCGGGTCTGATCCAGATCGACCCCTACGAGCCAACCTACGTCCAGCCCTCGTCGGTCGACCTGCGGGTCGGCGACGGCTTCAGGGTGTTCGTGAACCACCGTTACAGCCTCATCGATCCCCGTGACCCCCAGTCCGACCTGACCAGGCTGGTCGAGGTGGGTGACGAAGAGCCGTTCATGCTCCACCCCGGGGAGTTCGTCCTGGGATCGACCCTGGAGAGAGTCAAACTGGGAAACGACGTGGTGGCCCGTCTCGAAGGGAAGTCGTCCCTGGGCCGACTCGGCCTCCTCATTCATTCCACCGCCGGCTTCATCGACCCCGGTTTCGAGGGCCACATCACCCTCGAGCTATCCAACGTCGCGACCCTCCCCATTGCCATCTATCCGGGGATGAAGATCGGCCAGGTCAGCTTCTATCAGATGACCACCGAAGCCGACCTCCCATACGGGTCGCCAGAGTTGGGCTCCAAGTATCAGGGTCAGAGCGGACCAACTGCCAGCAGGTCCCACAAGGACTTCGAGACCTGATCCTTCGCGAACTAGCGCGACTGCGTATAGTTCGAAATGGATTCGGTTCTGCCCGTCCAAGGGGGTTCGGGGTGTACAGAATTGGATTCAGGTCCCTCAAAGCCCTAATTGAGTCCCCCCTCTAGAAGCTTCCCCGGCTTCACAGGGCAATGCGGGAACCCCTCCAAGCGGCAACCTCAGGGTTGCCGCTCGTCCTATTGGCTTTCGAGGAAGGCTGCCACGTCCGCTTCGGCAAAGAATTCCTCGGCGCGCTCCGGGCTGCAGGCCGTCGAGATCGAAGCCACCAGGCTGCCCACCTGCACCACTTCGGTCATGGTGAGATCGGACATCGAGCTGTTCTCGTCGATGATCGCCCGCAGCGCCGAGACGTCAGTCTCACAGTCACCTGAGGTCTCGGCATCGCCGAATCCAGCGGCAAAGCTCTGAACCCACTCCAGGTATCCCACTGTGCCGGGCGCCTCCTGCTCGGCCAGGTCGATGATCGCGGCAAACGCCTCGTCGTCACTGCCGGCGGGATCGGGACAGTCGAGGTCTTCGATCGCCGTCGAGTAATCCTCGGACAGAGCCTCGAGCTCGGTGCCCATGGCTTCTAGCTCCGAGCCTGTAGTCGATTCGAAGTCGACGCCTTCCACGGCGGGCTCGATGGCCTGGAGGTAGCCGACCAGCGCGTCGATGCACTCCTGTGGCATATCCGCGAAGTCGACCGTCCCCGCGCTGTCCTCCGCGGCCTCTTCTGTCGTCGTGGTCTCGGCCCCATCGCCATCACCGCCACAGGCCATCACGGCCACGGCGAGGACGACCATCGATGCTCTGAAGACCCTCATGGACGCCCCCTCAATAGTCCGAATCCCGGACGAGGCAAGCGTATCGGCGCCGGCTCACAAAGCGACTTGCTTGCCTATCTCGATGACCTGGCCGGGGGGAAGGCTGAAGAACTGCACCGGACTCGAAGCGTTGCGATGCATCAAGGCGTAGAGGGCCGCCCGCGCACGGCCGATGCCCTTGCCACTGTTGATGATGGTCTCCCGACCGATGAAGAAGGTGGAGTCATCCGGATCGAACCCGAACTCCGGGTCGACGATGTTGGCCAGGGCCTTCGGCACGTCGGGCTCGTCCATGAAGCCGAAATGAAGCACTACCTGGACGAATCCCTCTCCGAGATCGTGGACCGTCGACCTCCGAACCTGGGGGACACGGGGGACAGAAGATGTCTGGACTGCCACCAGGACCACCGTCTCATGGAGAACCTCGTTGTGGCGCAGGTTTGCCAGGAGTGCAGGGGGGGTGATTCCCGGGTCGGGGAAGAGATAGACGGCAGTTCCGGGGACCCGGACCTGGGGATGGAGGGTGATGGAGCCGATGAATCGCTCGATCGGGAGCTCGCCCCTCTTCAGGGCGGCGGTCAGCCTGCGGCGGCCCGACTTCCAGGTGGTCATGATCGTGAACATCACCGCCCCCACCACGAGCGGGAACCACCCTCCTGCGGGGACCTTCACGATGTTCGCCGAGAAGAAGGCCACGTCGACAACGAGGAAGAGCGCGGTCAGTGAGCCGGCTACCCAAGCGGACCATTGCCAGCGCTCACGCATCACGAAATAGAGGAGAATCGTGGTGATGACCATCGTCGTGGTCACCGCCACGCCATAGGCAGCGGCGAGGTTGCTCGAGCTGCGAAAGGCGAGCACGAGCCCGACACAGGCCACCATGAGACCCCAGTTGATCGTGCCGATATAGATCTGGCCGATCTCTCGCGGGGAGGTGTGGTCGATGTCGAAGCGGGGGAGATAGCCGAGCTGGACGGCTTGCATGGTGAGCGAGTACACCCCGGAGATCAGAGCCTGGGAGGCGATTACGGTCGCCATCGTCGCCAGGATCACCAGTGGCAGCACCGCCCACTCCGGTGGCATTCGGAAGAACGGGTTGTCGATGGTCTCAGGCTCGGCGATGAGCATCGCCCCCTGCCCGAAGTAATTGAGCAGCAGGGCGGGGAAGACAACGATGTACCAGCCGAGACGGATCGGCCGCTTGCCGAAGTGCCCCATGTCGGCATAGAGAGCCTCGCTACCGGTGACCACCAGGAAGATCGCTCCCAAGGCAAGGAAGGCGAGACGAGGGCTGTCTCCGATGAGCTGCACTCCATGGGCGGGGTTGATCGCGATCAGCACATCCGGGTCCTGGATCACGTGATAGCCGCCGAGGACAGCGAGCACCCCGAACCACACGATCATCACCGGGCCGAAGATGGCGCCGACCACAGCGGTCCCGGCGCGCTGGATGCTGAATAGGGCGATCAGGATCACGACCGCAATTGGGACGACGTAAGACTCCAGAGTCGGGGCAGCAATCTCGAGGCCCTCGACCGCCGAGAGCACGGAGATGGCCGGTGTGATGATCCCGTCCCCGTAGAGAAGAGCGGTGCCGAAAAGCCCGAGAAGGATCAAAGCCCACCTCAATCCGACCGTCGGAGTCTTGCGCCTGGGCACGAGGAGGGCGGCGAGGGCCAGGATTCCGCCTTCACCGTGATTATCGGCTCGCATCACGAAAATCAGGTACTTGACAGACACAACCAGGACCAGGGCCCAGAACATGAGGGAGAGAACACCGAGAACACTGGTTCGGTCGACGGGCAGGCCTTGCGCGGCGTGGAACGACTCCCTGAAGGCGTAGAGAGGGCTGGTGCCGATGTCGCCGTAGACGATGCCGAGGGCACCCACCGACATCATCAGGAGATAGCGCTTCCCGCGCTTCCTAGGGGGTGCCATCGAGTGTTCTATCCCGGGGGTTGCGTTCGCTGAAAGGACATCGCCGATTCGACCCGGGCCGTGGCATCGCCACCCATGAGAGGCACAACCGGGCGAGAGTAGCGACCTGTAGGGTGATTGCCGTGCTGGTCACGATGATCGTCGAGATCCCCAAAGGGAGCAGGAACAAGTACGAGACCGATCACGAGAGCGGGGAGATCTTCCTCGACCGGATGCTCTTCACCGCCACCCGATATCCGGCCGACTACGGGTTCATACCCGAGACGCACGCTGACGACGGCGATCCACTCGACATTCTCGCCCTGGTCTCGGAGCCCACATTCCCGGGGTGCCGGATAAGGGTGCGGCCGATCGGGCTCTTCCTGATGGAGGACCAGGGCCATGCCGACCACAAGGTCCTGGCCGTGCCCGACGGTGACCCGTTGTGGCGGGAGGCTGCCGACCTAGATGACGTCCCGGAGCACCTCTTGCGTGAGCTCGAGCATTTCTTCGCCGTGTACAAGGAGTTGGAGGACAAGAAGACGGCAACCCTGGGGTGGCGCCCGGCGGCCGAGGCCTTCGAGACCATCGAACGGGCGTTGGAGGCCGGCCGGGCTAGGTGACGTCCCGGCCGAGGTTGGCGAATCGGGTGAACTCGGGCTGGAACGTGACCTCCACGGGGCCGGTGGACCCGGCACGATGCTTGGCCACGATGACCTCGGCGATGCCTTTCCGCTCCTGGTCTTCGGGGTGGTAGTACTCGTGGCGGTAGATGAACATCACGACGTCGGCGTCCTGTTCGATGCTGCCGCTTTCGCGTAGATCGGAGAGACGCGGCCGCTTGTCCTCCCTGGCCTCCAAAGACCGGTTGAGCTGGGACACGGCGATCACTGGGACCTCCAGCTCTCGGGCCAGGTTCTTGAGATTCCGGGTGATCTCGGAAATCTCCTGCTGACGGTTCTCGCGGCTGGACGCCTCCATCAGCTGCAGGTAGTCGATGACGACCAGGGAGAGCCCCTTCTTCCGCTTCAATCTCCGGCACTTGGCCCGGATGTCGGTCACGGTGACAACCGGTGAGTCGTCGATATAGATCGGTGCCTGATACATCTTGCCGGCGGCGTCGACGACCCTCTGCCAGAGCGGTCCCAGCTGACCCGATCGGAGCTTCATGGAGTCGACCCTGCCCACGGACGAGAGGATTCGCTGAACTATCTCCTCCTTCGACATCTCGAGTGAGAAGATCGCGACCGGTTCGTTCTGGGTGGCGGCGTTGACCGCGATCCCCAGTGCGAGGCTGGATTTTCCCATCGCCGGCCGTGCCGCGATCACCACCAGGTTGGAAGCCTGGAGGCCGGCGAGCTTCTTGTCGAGATCGACGTACCCCGTCGCCAGACCGGTCAGCTCCGAGCCACGTTGCTCGAGTAGCTCGATGTGCTCGAGCACGTCGCTGAACAGTGGCCCGACCTCGAGCAGCGTTTGGGCGCTGCGTCTTTCGGCGACCGAGAGGACCGCTTGCTCCGCCCGGTCGAGAACACGTGCGATCTCCTCGTCGATGTCGAACGCGACGTCGGTCACGGAGGCGCCGGCGCGGATCAACTCGCGGCGCTTGGCATGCTCCTCGACAATCCCGGAGTAGTAGAGGATGTTGGAGGTCGAAGGGACGATGTCGACCAGACGGGTCAGATAGGCCACTCCCCCGACCTTTTCCAGCTCCCCCCGGCGTCGCAGTGCCTCGGACACGGTCACGGCGTCGATGGGTTGGTTGGCGTCGAACAGCTCCCGCATCGCCTCGAAGAT
>Ga0075314_1000048_pt1 | contig 16830 bp, 15 predicted proteins | sample MayberryNE_Catta_6_FD_120055 | JGI IMG/M metagenome (GOLD analysis project Ga0075314, IMG submission 120055) | Natural and restored wetland microbial communities from the San Francisco Bay, California, USA, that impact long-term carbon... | ecosystem: Environmental > Terrestrial > Soil >... | reverse complement strand
GATCCGGTCAAGGATAATGGGACCAGGCGAACCTCATGGAAGACTTTACTTTGGCCGAGCCAACTGTTATCATACCACAGGTCGAATAAAACATGGTTTCTGCTTATTTGAACGATTTCGGCCGATTACGGCGCTTGCTCGGTTTTATTCCACCGCCGCCTTCCAACGACAACGGATCATACAGAGGTTGAAATTGGTCGAGTCAGGCAAAATTTCCGCCGGGAGCAAGAAAAGGGATTTTTTTATCCCTCGGCTCCTCGTCAATGCGATGAAGACGCGAAAAACCGAGATTCTCAGATCGGTTTTCCAGTCCATCCGCGAATCGGAAGAATTCAACGAGTCCTATCGGGAATTCCTGACGGAATCCCAGGAAGGCAAGAGGCGGATCAACATCGTCTACGAATTGCTGCTCAAAGGGTTGCATGGCAACTTTCAACCCATATTGGATGATCAGTTCCGGATCGGATACATCCGCGCGACCCAGGATGTACCATTGGAGGACACTCTCCAGATCCATAGAATGTTCGAGCGAGTCATAATAGACGAGTTTTTACATCTATATTCGGATTCCGATATGAACTATAAGGATTTACAGGAGGAAACGCGAATACTCGCTCATGTGAGCGATGTGGCAAGGGAAACAATATCGAAATCCTACATCAAGACGAAAGAAGAGATCATCGAGAAGCGGACCCAGCAGATCGAAGGATTATACAAACTCCGGATCGCGCTCGATGACAAAATGTCCATCGCGGGGATTGGCAAGTTTTTCATCAGCAGCATACCCGACATACTCGGTGCGAAGCATACGGTCTTGACAATACACTATCCAAGGGAAGGGAAGAAAAAGTTCAACCGGATCGGAAGCTCGGATGCTTCCCTCAGGATGTTCGAGGACGACAGCATGGATGAGATCCTGCAGGGAATGTACGGTGTTCACGTCCCCCACCTGATCGATCGCACCAACAAGAAGAGGTATCCGGTAAGCCCCGAGGAAATCAGCATGGTTCCGGCGGGCTATTGGATGGCCATCCCGATCTTCACGGGGCGTAATTTCTACGGGTTCCTGTCGATCAATACCCACCAACTCAACGATCGATTCATCAGCGCGGACGCCTACGTCGTTCTTTCGGTCGTCTCGAAGATTGCCGAAGCGATTGAGAGGGAACAGACCTTTCGAATGCTGTATAAGAGCCAGAGCGAGCTTCGGCGACTGGCGAATAAAATCATTCATGCCCAGGAAGAGGAACGGAAGAAGATCTCCGCGGAGATCCATGATACGCTCATCCAGAGGCTGACCGGCATCTGGTACAAATTGATCTATCTGGAAGAAACAACTTCGTGCCTCCAGGACGAACATTCCGGAGAACTGAAATTCCTGAAGACCTACGTAAATGAATCCATCCGGGAGGCGAGACGAATCATCTACGGTTTGAGGCCGCTGATGCTGGACCAGCTTGGTCTTCACGGGACGATCCAGGAATATGCGAAGACATTCCAGGACGCAACCTCGATCGACGTGATCCTCAACATCGAGGGAGATTGCTCGGTCCTGCCCCCGGAGAAGCAAACCAGCATGTTCAGAATTCTTCAGGAGGCGCTGGAGAATGTGAAGAAGCATTCCAACTCTCCCCGCGTGAAAATCAAGATCCGGTCCGATAAAAACGGGTTCTCGTTCACGGTGGAAGACTTCGGCACGAGGGAACCCGTGGAGAGTTCCAAAAGGACGGATTTCCCCCAGAGTCACTTCGGCCTTCTGATCATGGGCGAGCGAGCGAAGGCCATGGGGGGAAGAATCAACTTCCATCCCCGCAGGGGGGGCGGCTTCGTCGTTCGCGGCCGCGTCCCCTGCAATTAGACATCACGCGTTTCCGGAGGAGTCCCGTTGATCCGAGTTTATCTTGTGGACGACCACGATGTGATCCGCGCCGGTCTCAGGCAGATATTGGAACTTGACCCGGAGATAACGGTTGTCGGAGAAACGTCGCGCGCCCTCGATGCGATTCGCCTCGTGGACGCGGAGCGGCCCGACGTGATCTTCATGGATATCCGGATGCCGGGGATGAACGGGATCGAAGCCACGCGGATTCTCAGGGACAAGCACCCGAATATGAAGGTCGTGCTCCTGACGAACTTCGACGAAAAGGAGTATCTGATCGAAGGACTGAAAGCGGGCGCCGCGGGCTATCTCCTGAAGGAGATCGGAAAAGAGGAGCTACACAAGATCGTGCACGCGGTGCACAACGGGAAATCCGTTCTGGATCCTTCGGCGACTTCCATCCTCATCAAAGAGACCTTCCACAACCCGGCCCCGTCAGGCGAAGCACCCGCCCCGGCTCCGCCCGAAAAACTCACGACGAGGGAATTCGAAGTTCTCGAACTGATCAGTCGCGGGCAGAGCAACAAGGAGATCGGCGCCAAGCTGTTCGTGACCGACCAGACCGTAAAGTTCCATGTAAAAACGATTTTTCGCAAACTGGGAGCGAAATCGAGATCGGAGGCGGTCTACAAGGCGGTGCAAAACAGCCTGATCTCGCAAAAATCGGGGTGATTCCCCCCGCATTTTCAACGCCCAATCCCGACCTGAAACCGTTTCATCCGCCTCCGGAATGCCGGAGGGAACGGGACAGGACTGTTCACCGAAGCGGACAGGCGTTCATGCCTCAGTTGATGGCAAGAATCACCTTGCCGGGAACCCGGCCCTGTTCGACGAGCTCGTGGGCATCGGCGATGCGTTCGAGCGGCAAGCGGGCTGCGATGTTATGGGTCAGACAAGATTCTTCCAGCATGTCCGTCACGTGGCCGATTGCTCGCTCCCGAAGATCCGAACTCAGGTTGTAAACCAGGAAGAATCGAAGCCGCGCGTGTTTTAGAATCATCGGGAAGAAGGGAACGCCGATCCCCTCCGCGTTGCTGCCGTAGACAATGATTTCGCCGCCGGTCTTGAGGAACCGGAGATCGATTTCGATATTCGCGGCAACATCGACATCGACGATGCGATCGATCCCGCACCCGCTTGTGGCTTCCTTAACCCGCATATCGATGTCTTCGGTCTTGTAATTCAGTACGATATCCGCACCTGCCGACTTTGCAAGAGCGGCCTTGTCAGGACTGCTCACCGTCGAAAGAAACGGATTTATGCCCGACCAGGTAACCTGCACCCTCACCTCGCCGGGGGAGGGTGCAGGGGTGGGAAGTTCCACGATTCCCAGGACATCGTGAGCTCGTCCCGCCCGATCATAGATTGCCGCTCGCATCTCGATTCTTTCCCCGGAGCGATGCCCCTGGAATTCCCGGAAGCTCCGGCTGTCCGCCTTCCGGATGTTGCCGTCGTCGGGCTGTTCCCGCTCCATGAGACAACACCGGTCGGCGGGGACCCTCGGCGCGCCTACGGCCTGATCATCACCATCTTGATGCTCGTCATCTCCTCGCAGGCGAAGCGGACACCCTCGCGCCCCAGGCCGGAGAGCTTGTTCCCGCCGTACGGCATGTGGTCCACGCGGAAGATGGAGGTGTCGTTGATCATCACCCCTCCGACGTTGATCCGGTCGACGGCGTACATCGCCTTCTTCAGGTCGTTGGTGTAGACCCCCGCCTGCAGCCCGTACGGGGAATCCTCGACCATCGCGACCGCGTCCTCGAACTTCCCGTATTCGTAGATCGAGACCAGCGGCGCGAACGCCTCCCGGCACATCACCTTCATCTCGGCGCGGACGTTGACCAGCACCGTCGGCGGCATCACCCGTCCCTCGCGCTTCCCGCCGGCCAGCACCGTCGCCCCCTCCCGGACCGCCTCCTTCACCCACGCCTCCGCCCGGATCGCCTCCTTCTCCTCGATCATCGGGCCCACGTCGCAATCCTTCTCGAGCGGGTTCCCCACCTTCAGCTTCTGCGTCTCCTCGAGAAACCGCTTGATGAACTCCTTCGCGATCGTCTTGTGGACGTAAAGCCGCTGGAGGGAGATGCACACCTGGCCGGAATTGGCGAAGGCGCTCATCACGCACCGGGGGACCGCCGCCGAAAGGTCGGCGTCCGGCTCGATGATCGTGCCGGAGTTGTTCCCCAGCTCCATCGTCACTTTTTTCAGACCCGCCTTGCGGACGATCTGCTCCCCGACGGGGGGCGATCCGGTGAAGGAGATCTTCGAGACCCGCGGGTCGACGGTCAGCCACTCGCCCACCGTTCCTCCCGACCCGACGACGACGTTGAAGACCCCGGGGGGAACGCCCGCCGCCTCTAAGATCTCGGCCAGCGCGATCGCGGTCAGCGGCGTGGTGGACGCGGGTTTCAGGACCAGCGTGTTCCCCGCCGCCAGCGCGGGACCCACCTTGTGCGCCACCAGGTTCAGGGGGAAGTTGAAGGGGGTGATCGCGGAGATCACGCCGAGGGGTGTGCGCAGCCAGTACCCGACCCGCCCCTCGCCCGCAAAGCTCGCGTCCATCGGCACTGTCTCCCCGTGGATCCGCTTGGCCTCCTCCGCCGAGAACCGGTACGTCTCGACCGACCGCGCCACTTCGCCCACCGAGTATTTCCACGCCTTTCCCGCCTCCCGGCAGATGATCGTGGCGATCTCCTCCTGGCGCTCCTCGAGGAGCCGGGAGACGTTCGACAGGAGCCGGTACCTCTTGTGGGCCGGCGTGCGCGACCAGGCCGGGAACGCCTCGTGGGCCGCGCGGATGGCGCGCTCCGTGGCTTCGCGGGACGCGACCGGCACGTTCGCGAACGTCTCGCCGGTGTACTTGTCGATCACCGGCATCGTTTTCATGCCGTCTTCCCACTTCCCGCCGATATACAGTTTGTGCGTTTTCGCCATTGCCGTGTTCCTCCCGAGGTTCTTCTTAAAACGCCATCGACGCGCGGATCGCGCGCATCGTTCTCTCCGGGTCCGGCAGGTACGACTTTTCGAGGGCATAGGGGAACGGGGTGTCGAACCCCGTCACGCGCGCGACGGGCGCCTTCAGATGCAGGAAGCACCGCTCCTGCACGAGCGCGGCGATCTCGGCACCGAAGCCGCACGTGCGGGGCGCCTCGTGGAGGACGACGGCTCGTCCCGTCCGCTTCACCGACGCCTCGATCATCCCGACGTCCAGCGGCCACAGGGTGCGCGGATCGATGATCTCGACGTCGATCCCCTCCGTGGCGGCGGTTTCGGCCGCCGCCGCGGCCACCGGAACCATCGCCCCCCACGTCACCAGCGTCACGTCGCCGCCCGGCCGGACGATCCGCCCCGCCCCGATCGGCACGAGGTGCTCCCCCTGCGGCACCTCCCCCTTCACCGTCCGGTAGAGCGCCTTCGGCTCGAGGAAGATCACCGGGTCTTCCCCCCGGATCGCGGAGGCGAGCAGGCCCTTTGCGTCCGACGGCGTCGACGGCATCACGACGACCAGGCCCGCCGTATGGATGAAGTACGCCTCCGGGCTCTGCGAATGGTAGTGGCCTCCCTTGATCCCCCCGCCCGAAGGGGCCCGGACGACCACCGCCGCCGTGAACTGCCCCGCGGAGCGGTACCGCATCTTGGCCATCTCCGAAACGATCTGGTCGAAGGCCGGGTAGATGAAATCCGAGAACTCGATCTCGGCGACCGGGCGGAGGCCGTTCATCGCCATCCCGATCGCCATCCCGAGAATCCCGACTTCGTTCAGCGGCGTGTCGATCACCCGCCCCGGCCCGAACCGGCGGAGCAACCCTTCCGTCGCCCGGAAGACCCCGCCGTCGCGTCCGACGTCCTCCCCGAGGACGCAGACCGACGGGTCCCGCGCCATCTCCGTCGCGAGCGCGTCGTTGACCGCCTTGATCAGCGTCACCCCGGCCATCGGCTCACCCCTTCCCGGAGAGCAGGGAGTCGCGCTGCTCGGCGAGGTGCCACGGCATTTCCGCGTACACATCCTCGAACAGGCTGGACAGCGGAACGGGAGGCGCGCCCTCCGCGGCCTCGATCGCCTTGCGCACGGTCTCCTTCGCCCCCGCCTCCTCCGCCGCCGGGTCCGCGAGCAGGCCCCGCCCTTCCAGGAACGCGGCGAACCGCCGGATCGGGTCCTTCCCGCGCCAGGCCGCCACCTCCTCTTCGGAGCGGTAGACCGTCGGGTCGTCGGAGGTCGAGTGCGGCCCGAGGCGGTACGTGAGCGCCTCGATCAACGTGCCCCCCTCCCCGGCCCGCGCGCGGTCCATCGCGTCCCCGACGGCCTTGCGGACCGCCAGGACGTCGTTTCCGTCGACCCGTACGCCGGGAAGGCCGTACGCCGGGGCCTTCTCCGCCAGCGTCCCGGTGGCCGTCTGATCCTCGACAGGGTGGGAGATCGCATAGCGGTTGTTCTCGCAGAAAAAGACCACCGGCAGCCGGAAGACCCCGGTGAAGTTCATCGCCGCGTGGAAATCCCCCGTTGAAGTTCCCCCGTCCCCGAAGGTGGTGAGCACGGCGATCCGCTCCCCGCGGAGCTTCGCCGCGTAGGCCGCCCCGACGGCATGGGGGAGCTGCGTGGCCACCGGGGAGGAGACCGACACCAGGCGGATGGAACGGTCGCACCAATGGTTCGGCATCTGCCGCCCCCGCGTCGCGTCCGCGCTGTTCCCGAGGATCTGGCCGACCAGCGCGGCGAGCGGGTACCCCCGCATCAACCCCACCCCGTGGTCCCGGTACGCCGGAAAGATCCAGTCCCCCTCCCGCACGGCGTGTCCCGCCCCGATCGAACACGCCTCCTGGCCGGTCGACGGGACGAAGAAGCCGATCCGGCCGGAACGTTGAAGGGCGACCGCCTTCTCGTCGATCGCCCGCAACAGCAGCATGTGCCGGTAGAGGGACAACAGCTCCTGATCGGGCAGACCCGGATCGTGCAACGGGTCGATCGATCCGTCCGGACGAAGGACCGACAGGATTTCCGCGTCCGTCATGGCGTTCCCCCCCTTCCCTCCGTCGGCGGGCGGCACCCGGCCTCCCGCCGCCTCACCGCTTCCGGATCACGCCCTTCGCGCGCAGGGCGGAGATCCGCTCCTCCGTGTACCCGAGCCCCGAGAGGATCTCGTCGTCGTGTTCGCCGAGCCGCGGGGCGCGGCGAGGCGCCTCCGGGACCCCGGCGATCTTGATCGGCATCCCGAGCTGGCGGTCCGTTCCCCCGAGAGGGGACGCCACGTCGAGGACCATGCGGCGCGACGCCGCGTTCGGATGGACCAACGCCTCCGGGAGGTCCAGAACGGGGGAGACGCAGGCGTCGATTCCGGCGAGCCGCTTCATCCACTCGTCGCGGGGGAGGGTGAGGAACACGGCCCGCAGCGCCTCCTTGACGCGTTCCCCCTCCGCACCGGTCGCGTACTGGCTCGCGGCCAGGTCCTCGCGCCCCAGGGCGGAGGTGAGCGCCTTCCAGAACCAGGCCTCGAGCGCACCGACGCTGAGGAAGCCGCCGTCCGCGCACGGGTACACCTCGTAACACGGGAACATCCCCGTCAACGGCAGTGCGCCGCGCTCCTGCGGCATGCCGCCGCCGAGGTACGCCGCCGCGGGCAAGGCCAGGGAAGCCATCGCCCCGTCCGTCATGGAGACGTCCACCCGCCCGCCCTTGCCGGTTCGCTCCCGCCCAAGGAGCGCCATGAGGATCCCGGAGAGGGCCATCATGGAACCGCCGAACACGTCCCCCACCTGCACCGGAAGAAGGGTCGGGTCGTCCCCTTTCCTCCCGCACAATCCCAACACCCCCGCGTAGGACAGGTAGTTGACGTCGTGGCCCGGGACGTCCCGCATCGGGCCGGTCTGACCGTACCCGGAGATGGAGCAGTAGACGATCTTCGGGTTGACGGCGGAGACCGCGTCGTAGTCGATGCCGAGCCGCCGGACGACGCCGGGGCGGAATCCCTCGACGACGACGTCGGCGGTTTCCGCCAGGCCGAGGAAGATCGTCTTCCCCTCTCCCGACTTAAGGTTGACCGTCACGCTCCGCTTCCCCCGGTTCAGGTACCGGTCGACCGGTCCCGTCCCCGGCTCTTCGGCCGCAAACGGATTGCGCACTCTCGGCTCGGGCTCGTCGATCTTCACGACGTCCGCCCCGTAGTCCGCCATCATCATCGTGCAGAGCGGCCCCGGCAGCTGGAGCGACAGGTCCAGAACACGGATCCCAGAGAGCAGCGTCATCCCCGATCCCCCCTTGAAATCTCCTGTGATATCTTAATATCTCCTATGGAAAAAGGGTTTCCGATCTCTCCGGACCGGGCGATATTCCTCGCGGACGCCCACCTGAACCAGGAAGACATCCACACCCGGAACTTTCTTGCCCTCGCCGGCAGGGCGGCGTCGGAAAAGGTCCCCCTCTTCCTCCTCGGGGACGTGTTCGACCTCTGGTTCGGCAACCCAGGGCTCACCTTCGCCTTCCAGAAGCCGATCGTCGAACGCCTGCGGCAGCTTCGGGGCGATGGGCTTCGGATCTATTATGTCGAGGGGAACCGCGACTTCTACCTGAAGCGGGAACACGAGGGAACGACGTTCGATGTCGTCTCGGAGACAGATCTGAGCGCGGCGGTCGGGGAGAAGCGGCTGGTCCTCTCCCACGGGGACACCGTGAACCGCGCGGATTTCGCCTACCGGTTCTGGAAGGGGATCTCCAAGAGCCGCCTCGCCAACGAAGCGGTCGCCCACCTGCCCCCCCCGATCATCCTGCCCATGGCGGACTGGATCGAGCGGAACTTCAAGCGTTCCAACCGGAGGCACAGGGGAACCTTTCCGGAGCGGGAGTGCCGGGAGTTCGGGATGCGGATGTTCGGGCAGGGGGTGGATTTCGTCCTGCTGGGCCATTTCCACCAGGAGAAGCTGATGCGGTTTTCCGTCGGGAAGGCGACGAAGATCGTCGCGGTCCTTCCGTCGTGGAAGGATCAGTGGCGCTACTTTTTCCTCACGGCGAGCGGGGAATACGGCTTCCGCGCGTTTAAGCCCGGCGAGCCCCTGCTCCCTTGAGGGCGCGGTTCAGCAGCACGGCGAAGAGGACGCCCGCGGCCGCTTCGACGAATCCGAAGAGGACGCCGATCCGGTCCAGCCCCAGTCCGACCGGCAGCACCGAACCGGCCAACATGCCGGGGAGGCCGATGTTGGCGAGATAAAACTGCGCGCCGGCCAGGGCCGGGGTGACACCGGGCAGCGTTTCCGCATCCGGCCTTCCGGCGATCCATCGGAATCCCGCGCCGAAGGCTGCGAAGAGCCCCGTCCCCACCAGCAGCATGTGGGAGTGGAGGAACTGGAAGTTGTCGTTGCCGAACCAGAGCATCCCGGCGCCCAGGAGAAGCCCGAGGGCGAGGTAGAACAGGGCCACGCGGAAATAGCGCACCGCGATGCGCCGGAACACCTCGCCCGCGGCGATTCCGCTCATCGGTCCGGGGTATGTGCGCGCACGCTATTTCGCCGTCCCGTTTTCGATGGAGAACGAGGACGCCGACAGCGCCGGGTCCGCGTGGAACGCCACCTTCCCGCCGCACAGCTTCTCGAGCCGGTTGATGTCCTCCCGCTTCTGGTTGAGCAGCGTCTCGAGGAGGCCGGGGGCCACGCGCACGGATACCTCCTTGCCCGCTTCCCTCCCCTCCCTGGAAAGCTCGTCGTGCAGCCGGCGCAGCAGCCGCACCGTGGCGGCGTCCTGCGTCGGGATGACGCCCGTCCCCCCGCAAAGGTCGCACCCCTTGAGGAGGATGTCATAGAAGGAGGTCCCCATCCGCTGCCGGCTGATCGCAACCAGCCCGAACTTCCCGAGGGAGGTGACGTCGCTTTTCGCCTTGTCCCGCTTCAATCCCTCCTTGAGGATCCGCTCGACCTCCTTGTTGTGGGACTTGCTCTCCATGTCGATGAAGTCGATGACGATCAGGCCGCCGATGTCGCGAAGACGAAGCTGCCGGGTCACCTCCGCGGCCGCCTCCCCGTTCGTCCGGAAGGCGGTGTCCTCGATGTCCCGGTCCTTGGAGGAACGGCCGGAGTTGACGTCGATTGCCCACAGCGCCTCAGAGCGGTCGATGACGATGTGCCCGCCCGAGGGGAGCGGCACCTTTCGCTGCGTCCCCCGTTCCACCTGCTCCTCGAGGTTGAACTTGCCGAACAGGGGGCGCTTGTTCCGGTACAGCTTGAGCTTCCCCTTCTCCTTCGGATAGTAGACGTCGAAGAAGGCGGACGCCTTTCGGTAGGCGGACTCGGAGTTCATCAGGACTTCCGTGACGTCGGCGCTGTAGTTGTCCCGCAGCGTGCGGATGACGATGTCCTGCTCCTCGTACAGCAGCGCGGGGGCCTTGTTCGCCCGCGCCCCCTCGACGGTGCGGTCCCACAGCTTCAGCAGGTTGGTGAGGTCGGCCTTCAGGTCCTTCAACGGCCGGGCGGCGCCGACCGTGCGGACGATGAACCCGAGGTGATCGGGGTACTCGAGCTTCTCCATCTGCTTCCGGATCCGCTCGCGCTCCTTCTCCCCCGTGATCTTCTTCGAGATGCCGTACCGCTTCATCCCGAGCATCATCACCATGTAGCGGCCGGCGATGCTGATGTACGAGGTGACCGCGGCCCCCTTGATCGTGGACTCCTCCTTCGTCACCTGGACGAGGATCTCCATGCCGGGGCGCAGCGGAGGCCGCTTGTCCCCCTCGTTCCAGTCCCCCAGGTGCTCCATCAGGGCGCCGGCGCAATATTCGTTCAACGGCATGAAGCCGTGGCGGCCGCCGCCGAACTCGACGAACGCCGCCTCGATGGCGTGGGCGATGTTGACGACCTTCGCCTTGTAGATGTTCCCCTTGAACGCCTTCCTGCGCTGGTTCTCGACCTCGTAGTAGTCGAGGTTCCCTTCCGCGACGATCGCCACCCGGTTCTCCTCGGAGTGAAGGCCGTCGATCAGCATTACCTTCTTCGCGCCGGTCCCCTCCTCGGGGAAGGACTCTTCCTCTTCCTCCTCCGCCCCGGTCATGTACTCCGGTTCGGCGCCCTGCTCCTCGGCCTCCGTACCGCCCCCGGCCAGGGCTCCCACGTCGTCCGCCTCGGGTTCCCCGTCACCGCCCGCCGCCGGGAACGCGCCGCCGGCTTCCCCCTGCGCCGGTCCCTTCCCTTTCCCCCGGCGGCGACGCCGCCTGCGGCGACGCCGCTTCCCGGGTTCCCCGGGCTCCCCGCCCGGTTCCGCGGCGGCCCCGGGAAGGCCCTCCGCGTCCAGCGCCGGCATCTCTCCTCCCGCCGGCTCCACCTCGACGGTCTCCGGCGCCTGGAACGGTCTCCCGGCGGGCGGCGCCTGTCCGCCCCACCCCACGTCCCCGAAGGTTTGGGGTTCCTCCGGCGGGGCCTGCGTCCCGCCGGCCCCTTCCGTCGACTCCGGCGCATGGGCGTCTCCCGGCTTCTTCTTTCCCCGCCGCCGGGACCTTCGCCGGCCCTTCAGGGGGGCCTCTCCGGCGGGGGCATTCCCGGCCTCCACGTCCCCCGGGGAGCTTTCCACAGGCCCCGTCGCGGATTCGGCCGGCGGCGTGTCGACGAATCCCTCCTCCCCGAATTCCGGGGCGGGCGGCGGCGCGAACGACTCCACCGCGTCGGACGGCGCTTCCATCGCCTCGATTCCCGGCGCAGACTCCCCCCCCTCCGTGACCGGCGGGGTCGCCGCGGCGGTCCCCGCCGCGCCCTCCGCGCCCTTCTTCTTCCGGGGTCCGCGCCGCCAATAGCTCCGTTTCGGTTTTCCTTCCGTCATTCCGTTCCTCTCTCTTTCCGGGACGCACCGTTTCCGGACGCCCCTCGGGCCGCGCCGCCGTTCCACCGGGACATGGGGGGGAAACCGTGGAGCACGTCCGGCAGGTCGCACACGTCTTTCACGACGGCGTGCGCCGGAGACTCCTTCTCGTTCCCGCCCACCCACACGGTGAACATCCCCAGTTCGCGCGCGGGCAGCAGGTTGTTGCGGCTGTCCTCGCAGAACAGGGAATCCTCACCGCGGGCTCCCGTCGCCCGCAGCAGCTTCGCGTACGGGTAGGGCGACGGCTTGGCGATGTATTCCATGAATTCGATGCCGTAGATCCCTTCCATCCTTTCGGCCACGCCCAGCGCGTCGAGCACCCGGCGGGCGTACTCTTCCGATCCGTTGGTGAACACGACGCACCTGCCGGGGAGGCCCGAGAGCATCTCCATCAACTCCGGGCGCGGAGGGACGATCTCCGGGATCGGCACATCGTGAACGAACTCGAGATAGTCGGCGGGGGAAATGCCGTGGTGATGCATGAGCCCCCGGAGCGTCGTCCCGAACTCGGCGAGAAACGCCTTCCTCATCCGGTGGGCCGTATCGGGGTCGACTCCGAGCTTCCTGCGGACGTACTCCTCGATCCGCTCGTCGACGATCCGCCACAAGGTCACTTCCGGCGGGTAGAGCGTGTTGTCGAGATCGAAGATGAAGAGCGGCCGCTTCGGCATACGGTCAGTCCCCTCCCACGGAGATCGCGCTCACCATCAGGGAGGGGGCGCCGACGTTGCCGAACCAGCGGAAATCGGAGCCCGCCGCCTCGACCCTTTCCAGCAGGCCGAGGATGTTGCCCGCGACGGCGAACCCGTGGAGCGGTTCCGCCAATGTTCCGCCCGCGATGCGGATCCCGGAGGCCCCCACCGAGAAATCCCCCGAAACCGGGTCCGCCGTATGGATCCCGAGAAACTCCGTGAGGAGGATGCCGTTCCCGGCGGACTTGATCAACGCGGACGGCGAATTCCCGCCGGGAACGATGCGCAGGTTGGAGATCCCCACGGTGGGGGGCTGCTTCGCCCCCGGACGGCGGCAGGCGCCGGTCGTCCCCGTTCCGAGCTTTCTGCCCCAGTACGCGTCCGCGAGGAAGCCGCGCAACTCGCCCCCGGCGATGAGCTCCCGCCGCCGCGTCGGTACCCCTTCCGCGTCGAACGGTTCGGCGCCGGAACCGCCGGGATCCATCGGGTCGTCTTCGATCGTGATCCCCTCCGACGCCACCTTCCTCCCGACCTTTCCCGCGAACATCGACTTCCCCTTCGCGACCTGTGAGGAGAGGAACGACGGGATCAGCACCTCGAGCAGCTCGGCCGCCGCGGCGTTTTCGAGGACCGTCCTGTACTCCCCGGTCTTCGGACGGACCGCCCCGAGCATCCGCAGCGCCCGGGTCGCGCCCTCCGCGGCGATCGCCGCCGCGTTCAAGCCGCGAAGCGAGCGCGCGACGCCGAACCCGTACCCGGTCTGCGCCTCGCCGTTCGCCTCGGCCACCGTCTCGACGTGCGCCGAGCAAAGCGACGTCCGCTTCGTCGCCGCCAGTCCCCGGGAATGGAACAGGGAGACGGTAACGACCGACTCGCGCAGCGCCGCCGCGCGCACGCGTTTCACCCGGGGATCCCGGGCGAGGACCTGCGCCTCGAGGGAGCGGGCGAACTCCCCCTTCTCCTCTTCCGGAACCGTTTCGACGGAGGCATCGTACAGCGGAAGGTCGGCCGCCGGTCCCGCCGCGTCCGGCAGGCCGTACGCGGCGTCCGGATCGGAGGCCTCCGCGCAGAAGAGCGCCTCTTCCACCATCCGGGCCAGGTCGGCGCCGTCGCCGCGGAACCCGTACGAGAACCCCATCCGCCCGGCGCGAAAGACGCGCAAACCGAACGCCACGGTGTCCGCGATCGCGATCCCGTCGAGCCGCCCCTCGCGCGCCTCGTACCGGCGATCCCGCGTGCGCGTCACGCACAGCTCGGCGTCGCCCCCTCCCCGCCCCGCGACGAAGCTTCGGACGGCGTCGAACCCGGGATCAGGCACGCCGCCTCCCCGAGAAGTCGGCGACCAGCGCCACTTCGTCGCAGTCGGGGAACTTGGAGCACTTCAGGCAATCGGTCCAGATCTTCTGCGGGAGTTCGGCCTTGTCCACGACGTGGAACCCGAGCTTCTCGAAGAACTCCGGCTTGTACGTCAGCGCGAAGACGCGCCCGATCCCGAGCACGATCGCCTCGGAGATGCACGATTCCACCAGCTGCGTCCCGATGCCGCGGCGCATCTTCCCCTCGCGCACCGCGAGGGAACGCACCTCCGCCAGGTCCTCCCACATGATGTGGATCGCCGCCGAGCCGACCAGCTCCCCGTCGTCATCCTCGAAGATGAAGTAATCCCGGAGATTTTCGTAGATGTCCGCCAGGGACCGCGGCAGCATGTCGCCCTTCCGCGCGTATTCGGCGATCAGGCCGTGGATCCCCTTGACGTCCGACATCCTCGCTTTCCGGATCATTCCCCCGCCGCCTTCTCGATCAGCGTCTTCGCGTGCGCCTTCGCTTTCTCCGTGATCTCCGCGCCGGAGATCATCCGGGCGAGTTCCCCTATCCTATCCTGTTTCGTCAGCGGTTTCACGCCGGTGGCGACCGTGCCGGCCGCCGCCGTCTTCACGACCTGGAGATGGTGGTCGGCGAAGGCCGCGACCTGGGGAAGGTGGGTGACGCAGACGACCTGCGCGGAAGACGCGAGGCTTTTCAACCGCGCCCCGACGCGCTCGGCCACCTGGCCCCCGATCCCCGTGTCGATCTCGTCGAACACGAGCGTCTTCCCGGCGCCCCCCCGGGAGGCGGCGTTTCGCAGGGAAAGCATCACGCGGGAGAGCTCCCCGCCCGAGGCGGTCTGCGCGAGCGGTCGAAGCTCCTGGCCGGGGTTCGCGGAGAAGAGGAGATCCGCCTCGTCGATCCCCGACGCCGAGAGGGCCGCGGGGACCGCCTCGCGGGAGGCAACCTCCGACCGGAAGCGCGCCCCGGAGAGGGCCACCCGCGCAAGCTCCTTTTCCACCGCCGGCCCCATCGCCGTCGCCGCCTTCCGGCGCGTCGCGGAGAGCCTTTTCGCCGCGGCGATCCCGCCCTCCTCCTCGATGACGAGCTCTTTCCGCAGCCGCGCTTCCTCTTCGAGCGCCCCCGCCAGCGACGCGCGCTCCGACCGTAAGAGATCGAGGTGGGAGACGAGCCCGGGAACCTCCTTGCCGTACTTCCGCTTGAGGCGGCGGATCGCGCTCAGCCGCTCCTCGACGCGCTCGCGGCGCTCGGGATCCTCCGTCACCCCGGCCGCGAGGGATCCGAGCTCCCGGGAGAGATCCTGCAACTCCTCGCGGGCGGAACGGAGCCGATCGGCGGTTTCCGAGAGCCGCGGATCGACCGCGGCCGCCTCCCGCAGGCGCGCGAGGGCGAACGCCATCGCCGCGAGGGCGGCGTTTTCCGACGACGCGATCGCGTCGTCCGCCGCCTGGAGCGCCTCGCGCACCTTCGCGGCGTTGCGCAGCAGCGAAAGATCCGCGGCGAGCTCCTCCTCCTCGCCGGGTGTGAGCGCCGCCTTCGACAGCTCCCCGATCTCGAAGTCCAGGGTCTCCGTCCGGCTCCGGGCGCCGGCCCCGCGGTCCGCCGCCTCCGCCGCCTGCCGGCGCAGCGCGGCCACGCGGCGGTACCGTTTCCTCATCTCCGAGGAGAGCGCCGCCGCGCCGGCGAAATCGTCGACCGCCGACAGCGCCGCGGAGCGGGAGAGAAGCTCCGGCACGCTGTGCTGACCTACCATCGTCAGGAGAAGCGGGGAAAGCGTCGCCAGGAGCGGTTGGGCCACGGGCCGCCCGTTGAGGTAGGCCCGGCTCCGGCCGGCGGCCGGAAGGACGCGCCGCAGCACGACCTCCTCCTCCCACGGGAGTCCCGCCTCCGCCCACGCGTCACGCAGGTCGTCGCGGCGGGACAGGTCGAACAGGGCGGTCACCTCCGCCTCCGGCTCCCCGGTGCGCACAGCTACCGGATCGGCCTTCTCCCCGAGGGCGAGCCGGATCGCCTCGACCAGGAGGGACTTCCCCGCGCCCGTCTCCCCCGTGACCACGTTCAGGCCCGCGGAGAACGGGACGCGGACATCCTCGAAGATGGCCAGGTTGCGGACGGTGAGCTCGATCAGCATCGCGGGGGGACGATCACCGCTCTCCCCACTTCAGCTTGGTGCGCAGGACGGTGAAGTAATCCCGGAAGGGCGAGCGGAAAAACCGCAACGGCGCCTCGGCCCGCTTCACCTCGATCACGTCCCCCTGCCGAAGCCCGAATCCCACCTGCCCGTCGATGGTCAGGAAGACGTCGGTCTCCTTCGAGCACAGCTCCGAGCAGACGACCAGCCCGTCGGGGACGACCAGGGGGCGGAAGGTCAGGGTGTGTGGGCAGATCGGGGTGATGAGGATCGTGTTCATGGTGGGGTAGATGATCGGCCCCTGCGCCGCGAGGGAGTACCCGGTGGAGCCGGTGGGGGTGCAAATGATGAGCCCGTCCGCCTTGAAGGTGGAGAGGTACATCCCGCCCACCGTCACCTTGATGTCGATGATCTTGGCGAGCGCCCCCTTGTTGATCACCACGTCGTTCAGCACCGTGTAGTTGGCGACCCGCTCGCCCAGCCGGTGGACGTGCGCGACCAGCATCATCCGTTCTTCGTAGTCGAAGTCGAACCGGAAGATCCTCTCGAGCGCAGGGTAGAGCTCGTCGAGGGTGATCGCCGTCATGAAGCCCAGCGACCCCAGGTTGACCCCGAGGATCGGCTTCCCGGTGGTCCCCACGACGCGCGCGGCGGAAAGCAGCGTGCCGTCCCCGCCGATCACGATCAGGAAATCGCAATGGTCCGGCAGTTTCGCGCGCACGACGGAGTCGGGACGGCCGACCAGGCCCGCCGTCTCGCGGTCGAGGACGACGCCCTTCCCGTGATCTTCCAGCCACCGGCAAAGATCCGATACGATGGATTCGGCCCGCGGGTCGGTGTGCTTGGCGATGATTCCTGCGCACTTCATCAGGTGGTAGGATAATATATCGGAAGAAAAAGGGAAAGGTGATGATCGCGCCCCTCGCCGACCGGATGCGTCCGGCCACCCTCTCCGACTTCGTCGGGCAGG
>Ga0075314_1000047_pt1 | contig 16889 bp, 14 predicted proteins | sample MayberryNE_Catta_6_FD_120055 | JGI IMG/M metagenome (GOLD analysis project Ga0075314, IMG submission 120055) | Natural and restored wetland microbial communities from the San Francisco Bay, California, USA, that impact long-term carbon... | ecosystem: Environmental > Terrestrial > Soil >... | reverse complement strand
CGAGCGCTGGAGATCGCGGGCATAGGAGCGGAACGATCACTTTCAGGCCCAGCCGCAGGTTATTGTCACCACGGAGAGGATGGGGCGGTGGCCCATCAAGGCACAGACCCATTGACCGCGGCTGGATGGGTCGGCCCTCGGCCGTAACGCAGCTGCTGGTCTCTAAATAACGGACTCCTTAGTAACTAAATTCTAGGAGGTACAGAGATGAACAAGACGAAATTGATTCTGCTATCGGCCGCAATCTCGTTAGGGAGCGTGGCTTGCGCGTCATCGGATAGAGATATTGCGCGCACCAGGAACCCGGATCTTGAAGCTCGCCGCTCAGGAACGGCATTCATCTCGGCGGAGAACGTGGTGGAGGTCAAGCGCGTACTGAAGTCGCAGGGCTATGAGCCGGGTCCAATGACCGGCCGGATGGCTGGCCAGATGGACCCACAGACCGAGCAAGCGTTACGGAAATTCCAGGACTTCAATAACATCCAGGAGACTGGAATTCTCGATCGCGCGACGGTCGCGCACCTCGAAAAGAGAGGCGCGAACTTTACCGGGAACTTAGGCGCGATCCGCCGAGATGACGGCAAGTCTCCCAGCGGGTACATTCCGTAACGGGGTCAAATTCATTCAAATTCAATTGAAGCCATACGGGGCTCGAGAGGAACTTCGTACCTTTAAGCCAGAGATCCTCTCGGGCCTTTCGGCTTTCGGTTAGTAACGGAGGGTAGCATGCTGAAAAGCGTTGAAGAGTTAAGGGGCTATACTGTCCAAGCCACCGATGGCGATGTCGGTTCGGTGGCGGAATTTTTCTTTGACGATGATAACTGGACGGTAAGGTATCTTGTGGTCGACACCGGCAGCTGGCTCATGGGACGAAAAGTTTTAATCTCGCCGCTGGCACTGGGCACCGTCGATTGGAATTTACAGGTGCTGCGGGTAAATATGAACCGGGAGCGAGTTGAAAATAGTCCGGGGATCGAGACGGATAAGCCGGTATCGCGCCAGCATGAGACCGATTACTATGACTACTACGGTTACCCGTACTATTGGACCGGACCCTATCTATGGGGACCATTCTATTATCCCGCCGCGTATCCTGGGTACGGTGCGGCCGGTCCAAGTGCCGTAGAAAAGGAAATTGCTGCTGCGAGGCACCAGCAAACCGATGTCCATCTGCGCAGCACCAAAGAAATAACAGATTACTATATCGAAGCTTCGGATGGTGATATTGGCCATGTGGAAGATTTTTTGATTGATGATGAAAGCTGGACCATCCGTTATATGGTGGTTGATACCCGCAACTGGTGGCCGGGAAAGAAAGTGCTGGTCTCACCCGAGTGGATTCGCGGCATTAACTGGAGGGATTCGAAAGTACACGTTGATCTGACGCGCGAGGCGATCCGGAATGGTCCGGAATACGACGCGCATGCTCTGCCAAGCCGCGATTACGAAAAGCGTCTTTATGACCATTATGGGCGGCACGATTACTGGAGTGAGTAATGGTCTTTGACCGCGACTAAGCCCAACGTCCAAAAAAAGTCGTCCTGTATGTCATAGCTTACGAATAGCAGATTGCGCGGCGGCATCTGTGACATTGGAAACACCGCCGGCGATCTCGGGCTCGGGTGCCTTTACTTCCGAAAATCTGAGAGTTAGGAGGTATGGTATTGATAGCGTCAGCTTAGCGATAGTGACCGTACATCATGAATAGTGTAGCTGCAGGCTCCCGCTTAGCGGGTGAACAATCTCGACCCAGCAATATATAGGTTTAAAATGCGGGATCTTCCGAGCGGAGTTTATCCTGATCGTGCCGACGGATCGCACAATGATGACATTCCGACGCAGCTTCCAAGCCCAGAGACATCTTCCGCCAGCGACTCTCTCCACTGTCCCAGACTTTTAATCATCGAAGAGAAGAACGATCTCCAAACACTGCTCAAAGCCAAATTACCCGGCATTTACGTAGACGGCAGCTCGGTTTCCAACGCGTCTGCCGAGGCGTCAAAAGAGACGCCTTACAGTATGCTTATCTGGGCGGCTGAGACTTCCGGTTCGAATCGAACGAAGCTGCTGAAGCTATTCTCGAGAACTTCTCGGCAGACTCATGTCATCATTATTTCCCGCGAAGAACCCGACCCGGTATCCTGCGGGCTGAGGTTAGCGAACTACCAATATATTCCCCGGCCGGTCGATGCCGATAGCTTGGCCGCGCTCGTCAAGGTGGCACTGAAAAAACACCCTCTCAGCCAAAACATGCTTGCCTATCCCGAGGTCCGGGTTTTGACAGAGTTCGAGGGCATCATCGGCATCAGCCTGCCGATGCGCGAAATCTTCCAACGAATCCAGGAAGCAGCGTCGGCCGATATTCCGGTCCTGATCACCGGTGAAACCGGCACGGGCAAGGAGCTTGTAGCGGCGGCGATTCACAACCGAAGCAAAAGAAAAGACAAGGTCTATGTTCCGGTGAACACCGGAGCCATAGCCCCCGAGCTGATCGCGAGCGAACTGTTTGGCCACGAAAAAGGCGCCTATACCGGCGCCATCGAGAGGCGCCAGGGATTTTTCGAGCAAGCCAACGGCGGAACGATTTTTCTCGATGAGATCAGCACGATGGACGAGAAAGCTCAAATCGGCCTGCTGCGCATTCTCGAAACGAAAACCTTCCGCCGCATAAGAGGCGACAAAGACATTCAGGTAGACGTTCGCGTCATTGCCGCAAGCAATGAGAATCTCCAACAGGCGATCGCGCAACGACGCTTCCGAGAAGATCTCTTCTACCGCTTGGATGTGTTTCGGATTAATTTACCGCCGCTGCGCGCGCGGCCGGGCGGCGTAACGCTTCTGACCAATCATTTCGTCATCGTATTTAACACCCTGTACCAGAAAAACGTCAAGGTCGTGTCGCCGGAGACTTACCGTTGCCTGAGACGTTATTCGTGGCCGGGGAATATCCGTGAGCTGAAGAATGTAATTCAGCGAGCGGTTCTGATGGCGAGGGACGAAGAATTGACTTTGGATCTGATTCCGGAACGAATCAGACAAAGCCTAGCCTCGAGCACAGCAGAGAACCCTACACCATCGCCGATCCGACCAGGAATGACCCTGGAAGCAGTAGAGAAGGAGTACATCGCCATGACGCTTGCGGCCACACAAGGCAACAAGAAAGAGGCCGCGGTGCAACTCGGTATCAGCCGGCGCGCGCTCTATAACAAACTCTCAAAACACGGTCTGCTTTAACGAATCGAAGAAGAATCCGCGAGCGAGCTTATCAACGTGAAATTCGTGCAGTGTTCAACCGTGTGTTCACTTCGTATCCCTGGAGCCTCGCGCAGTGCACACGCCGACTCATAAGTGCACACAATCCCCGTCATTTTATCAGCCTGTGTGAATGACTCTTCACGCTCCGACGGTATTGGGTCGTTGTGCGCTTGATGTCTCGTCGCAATGGTGAAATCCCTTTGTCTTCAGGCGCAGTGAGGGTCATCATCCCGGCCCTTAGAGGCCGCTCAGGATAAACTCCAGCCGCGATCCAGACTGGTCCCAAGATAACAGAACGACATTCCCGCCTCCGGAATGACGGAACAGCGAATTCCTGGGTTGACGAATCGCTCAGCGCTGGCATGTGATTTGCGCATTTCGTATTGCGATGCAGCGACTCGGCGGAGCCACGCCGGCTACGGAACTCGATCGATGAATTCAGCAGTTATTGCGAAAGGCGACAGAGTCTTGCTCGTGTCGGCCGACTCGTGTGACGAGGTGCGAGAATGTCTCCAGTCTAGGGGATGCGCGATCACTAAGGTCACTACCGGAGAGGATGCGATTTTTCAGGCACAGCACGCGACGTTTAATATGGCCGTGCTCGTCTCCACCGGAAAGACAATGGATGTTGCTGAGACAGTATTGAATCTCAGAGATGCTCGCCCCGCCATGCCGATGGTTATCGTAACCGGTGATACAGACCGTGAGGAGGCGGACGTCATTGCCCAAGCATGTCCCAATGCGCGATCGCTGAGCTTAGATCGACTAGAGGCATATCTCTCGATGTACGAGTCCGGGAAACGAATAGCTGGGAGACGTAGTAGGCCTTAGACACGAAAGGCATTTTCTTGCTGGTGTAGTCCCGCGGCTAGGAGGATATTGTTGCGAAACTGTAACCAACGAACAATATTTCATTAAAGGAGTCAATCATGAAAACACAAAGAAACTCTTGGCCCGTGTCGCTGGCCGCGAGTCTCGCATTGATGTTACCGGCATGGTTCACTGCCAGCCCATTTGCGCAATCATTGTCCGAAGGCGGGCATGGAATCGTCAGGGGCGAAACCGATCAGGGGATTGCATATATGACGGGCGGGGTCGGCATCGGCGAGCGAGAAAAGATGGAAAACTGGGCTGAAAATTACAATCTAAAGCTCTCTTTCGCGGAGGAGGCGGGCGTTTATCTCGCAGATGTCGGTGTTGTCGTGGAAGATCAACGGGGCAAGCAGCTGATCAACATGACCAGTAACGGGCCGTGGCTTTATCTCCAACTGCCCCCCGGCGATTACACGGTGAGGGCTACTGTCAACAGTGAGACCAAGCAGAGTAAAATCGTGCACCTAGAAAATGGCACCCGCGTAACTCGGATTATGCGTTGGGACTTGCCCCAGGAATTTCCGATCTACGCCAACATGAAAACCCAGCAGGAGTGATAGGGTAAACGGGTTCTGATCGTTCGTCAGAACGCAGAGGAGGTTCCGGATTTTCCCTAAGTGTCCGATCGCTTGATTCAATCGCCCTCCCGTTTGGCAGTGCAATTTTCAATGGGAGGGGCGACCGCCGGTCGCCCCTCCCATTGACTGCAGTTCACGTACACCGTTCCAAACATTTGCCGTCCAGGATCGCAGCATCGAAACTTATACGACGGCGAAATTCGCGTAAACAACTTGCACACGCCGTCACGCATTTTTCTTATATCCTGCGAGGAATAAGAGCTAGAAGCGGAGTGGTTGGTCGCGCCCGTGTGCATAAAATCTGCAAGCACGGCGTCAATCGTCTCGATGATGTAAATATATTGCACACGCTCCTTGCTGTACTCCTCGCGCATTCGTCGAATCGATCGTAGCCACCCGTTTTCTCACGCTTATCTTTGATGGCATTGACGTTGCGTTGTTGGCGAATGAGGCGACTATCGTGCCAATTCGATCAAGCGGCCGAACTTACAGGAGGAGTACGTGAAACGTTTTAATATTTACACAATCGTTTTCGCCGCTGCGATTCTGTCGGCGTACGCAAGCGCCGAAGCCAAATTTACCATGGCTTACGTTTCTGATTCGCCCAGCTCTTCCGTGCCTTTTTGGGTGGCCAAGGAGGCCGGCCTGTTTAAAAAGCACGGACTGGATATAGATCTGCTCTTCATCAACGGTAGCACGCGCGCGGTTCAGAGCCTGATCGCCGGCGATCTCAATTTTTCCGGCGCCGTCGGGACTTCGGCGATGAATGGCGCGATGGCTGGTGGCGATGTCGTGATCATCAACGGCCTGGTCAACACGTTGCCCTACTATTTGATCGGCAAACCCGAGATCAAATCAGTGGAAGATCTCAAAGGCCGCTCAGCGGCCGCCCACATCCCTGGAACTTCTGCGGATTTTGCTCTGAGGCTGGCGTTAAAAAAAGTCGGCATTCCGTACGAGAACATCAAAGCCGTCATGGTGGGAGGCGCGCCAGCCCGAATTGCCGCCGTCATGAGCGGACAAGTGGATTTCACAGTGGTCACCGAGCCGGGAAAAATCAAAGGCGAAAAAGCCGGTCTCAAGGTCATTATGGATATGGCCAAGCTCGATGTCCCATTTCAATTTACCTGCACCGTGACCACCCAACGAATGATCGCCGAACACCCGAACGCGGTCATGGGTTTGGCCAAGTCGATGGCCGAGGCGGTCCACCATTACAAAAACAACAAAGAGCAGGTCATAAAAATCATGCAGAAGTACACCCGGGGACAAAGCCGGGGCGTGCTGGAGGGAACCTATGCGGCTTATGAAGAGATCTTTGTCGAGGACACCCGGCCCACGATCGAAGGTTTAAAGAACACGCTGCAAATCCAAGCGTCGTGGGACCCCAAGGCTGCCAAGGCCACAGTGGACGACTTTGTTAACCTGCGGTTTGTGAACCAGATGAAGCAGAACGGCTTCCTCGCTCAACTCTATGGCCAGCAGAAAATGAGTGGACGATAGTTTGTCCGCTCGTCGACTCCGAGCCGATTCGATTTGTATCGAAGAGGAGGATTAACAATGAAATACCGAAACCGAGTTGTTGCCGCGGCAGTCGCGGCCTTGATGATCGGAGTTTATAGCGGTGGCGCTCTAGCGAACGATTTCTACAAAGACAAGACTATTCGGGTGGCGGTCGGCTACGCCGCGGGAGGCGGCTACGATACTTACGCCCGCGCCGTCGCTCGCCACCTCGGAAAACATATTCCCGGCAATCCTGAATTCGTCGTTGAAAATATGACCGGCGCGGGAAGCCTCATCGCCGCCAATTACACTTACAACAAAGCCGACCGTGACGGTACGTTTCTCGGTGTTTGGAATAGCTCCTTTGTCCTTTTTCAAGCGCTCGGTGACCGGGCTGTACGACTCGACGCTTCGAAGCTCAACTGGATTGGCTCGCCGGTCAAGGGATCGCCGCATTGCAGCATCATGGCTTTTACCGGGATGAAGAATCTGGAGGACGTTCTGAACGCGAAAAAACCCATCAAGATGGGAGCAACGAGAGCGGGATCGACCTATGCCGATTTGCCGAAGATTTTGAATCAGACGATCGGCACCAAATTCGACGTCATCACCGGCTATGAGGGAACCTCCAAAATTCTTCTCGCCATGCAGTCGAGGGAAATCGAGGGCGGTTGCTGGGGTTGGGAGTCGGCACGAGTAACAGGCACAGCGTTGTTGAACGCAAAGGGGGATGACCGGCTTATCCCCTACATCATTCACAGTAGGTGGGAAGATCCTTTGGTTAACGATCTGCCCCTTATTCCTGAAGTCATCAAAAAGAGGGCGGATAAAGACGGTCAGGCTGTCTATGCCGCGTGGGGCGGGCAATACGAATTTCAGCGCCCGTTCGTGGCGCCTCCCGGAGTGCCCAAAGATCGCGTGGAGACTCTGCGCAAGGCCTTTGCCGCTACTTTTAAAGATAAGGAGTTTCTCGCCGAGGCGAAAAAGTCGAAGCTTCAACTCCATTACGTGCCCGCGGACGAGATTGAGCAACACGTGAAGAGCATCCTGGATATTACACCGAAGGCGAAAGAGGACCTCCAATTTCTCATCCGCAGGCAAAAACAAAACTAGCTGATGCCCCCCTCCTTCGTCCTGCCCCGCACGGCGCGGGGAGGTCGAAGGAGGGGGGACTAAAAACAGTCATCGAAAACTTTTTTTGGATCTGGGAAACCTTTCAGCCGTAATCGTGCAAAGGAGACATTTATGAAAATGCAAAAGCGACTCGGCGGGTTGGCTCTTTCAATCCTAATTATAGTTTGTCTGAGCCTGCTTCCTCGTCCCGCCGCGGCCGCAAGCGAAACCATCGACGAGCTTTATAAGAAGGCTTTGAAGGAAGACGGAGTGGTCAACTGTTACTGTTCACTGGCGCAGATTAACGCGCAAAAGATCTTCCCGATGTTCGAAAAGCGCTTCCCGGGCATCAAGATCAACCACGTCGATGCCACGTCGGATAAGCTCGCCGTGCGCGCAATCACCGAGGCGCGCGGCGGCAGGGTGATCGCCGATGTTTTTGAATTTGGGCTGGAAAACATCACCCAATTGCACGATCAGAAGCTGCTATTGGATAAACCCCTTCCGGAAGCCGCGGCTTATCCGGATAACTTGAAAGGCTCCTGGTGGACGGCGAACAATCTGATCTTTTTTGTCGGCGCCTGGAATACCCAAAACGTCAAGGAAGGAGAAACGCCGGATTCGTTCGACGATTTTGCCGACCCGCGCTGGAAAGGCCGGCTGATCGCGGAGCCCCGCGACGCGGAGTTGGTGATCGGCTTGATGCACAAGCATAAGAGCCTGGAGAAAGCCACAGCGATTCTAAAAAAGATCGCGGCCAACAAGCCGGAGTTTCACAAAGGACATTCCGACCTGGCGGAGTTTCTGGTCGCGGGGCAGGCGGCCGCGTGCTTCACCTGTTACTCACATCATTATCCGCCGCGGATCAAAAAGGGCGCACCGCTTGGTTATTTTCTCAGCGAAGGGATCGGCGGAATCATCGCAGTTGCCGTTTCAAAAGACGCGCCCCATCCGAACACAGCGTTGCTTTATGCCCGCTGGGCGGAGTCGGAGGAAGGCCAACAGGCATTTGCCAAAGGCGGCCGAACCCCGGCGCACCCGAAAATAGAGCCGATGCTGCCGGTCCGGCCGAAGAAGATTTATGCCGTCGGCGTGGACGACATCAAGCAGTTCAAGAAATACGAAAAGATCTGGAAAGAGATCTTTAACTTGAGGTGAGTAGCAGAAAGAGCAAACTAAAAAAACAGACGAGAGGATTTTGCCAAGGACACACACACCGGTGTTCTTGGCCGAAGCGAAAAAATCGCCGCTCGATATCGAGTCGTTTCCGGTAAAGAAGTCGACAGACGGGTCAAACAGATCTTTTCCATACGCCTCAAAGGAAAGAGAGCCTCGCTTTTATAGTATGCAGACAAAATGAGGAGGTCGACATGAGAAAGCCAGTTTACGGCAGCGTATTCTCGCTGGGTTTCTTTTTTCTGGCGATAACCTGGAGTTCAGCGGTAGCCGATGACTTTTTCAAGGGGAAGACGATTCGTGTCGTCGTCGGTAACGCAGCGGGTGGCGGTTACGACACCTACTCTCGAACGGTTGCGCGCCATATGGGAAAACATATTCCCGGCAATCCCGAGTTCGTCGTCGAGAACATGACCGGAGCGGGAGGTCTCATTGCGGCGAATTACACTTACAATAAAGCCGAGCGCGACGGCACCTTCATAGGAAATTGGAATAGCGCTTACGTTCTCTATCAAGCCCTCGGCGACCGCGCAGTCCGGCTTGATGCAAAACAACTCAGCTGGATCGGCGCTCCGGTCAAGGGATCGCCCCATTGTAGCGTGATGGGATTTACCGGGATCGAGAATTTCGAAGAGATCTTAAAATCCGGTCGTCCGCTGAAGATGGGCGCCACCCGAGCCGGATCTACCTACGCCGATTTGCCGAAGATTTTTAATCAAACGATCGGCACTAAGTTCGAGGTCATCACAGGTTACGAGGGGACCTCTAAGATCTTGCTCGCCATGCAGTCAAAGGAGCTAGACGGCGGCTGCTGGGGCTGGGAGTCTGCCAGAGCGACAGCCAGGGCTATGCTCCAAGCGAAGGGCGATGATCGTCTCATCCCGATTATCATTCACAGAAAGTGGGAAGACCCGCTAGTGAAAGATCTGCCGCTGATTCCTGAAGTCATCAAAGCAAAGGCGGATAAAGACGGCCAGGCGGTCTACGGCGCTTGGGGCGCGCAGTATGAATTTCAGCGGCCGTTCGTGGCGCCTCCGGCAGTGCCTAAAGATCGTCTGGAGATCTTGCGCAAAGGCTACGCGGCTACTTTTAAAGATCCCGAATTTTTAGCCGAGGCGAAAAAGTCGAAGCTCCATCTCGACTATGTATCGGCGGCGGAAATCAACGGCCATGTAAAAGAAATCTTGGACATCACTCCGAAGGCGAAGGAAGATCTCCAGTTTCTGGTGAGGAAGCGAAAAACTAACTGACGCAGGAAAACTAAACAGGGCCCCACCGAAGGATAAACTCCATCCGGAGCCCTGTGGCGCTTTCGCCGCATGACGGACTTTTTATGTACGGGACCGTTAAATCAGGAGGTTAATATGAAACGGCCAATTGTTTTCGCCGCGGTTAGTGTGAGCTTAGGTCTTTTGCTCATGACCTCGAACCAAGCCCTGGCAAATGACTTCTATCAGGGAAAGACGATTCGTTTCATTGTCGGTTTTTCGGCGGGGGGCGGGTACGACACGTACACTCGAACGATTGCGAGACACATCCCTAAGCACATCCCGGGAAACCCGTCGACCACGGTCGAAAACATGACGGGCGCCGGCAGTACCCTTGCCGCGAATCACATGTACAACAAAACCGAACCCGATGGGCTCACGGTGGGAATTTTTAACTCGCACAACGTGTTCAACGATGCCATGGGTGACCCAAGCGTCAGGATCGACGGCCGAAAGATCGCTTGGATCGGCACCCCGAGTAAAGACTCAGTAGTCTGCGCGGTCATGGGTTTTACCGGCCTGAAGACGTTCGATGATATTCGCAAGTCAAAAACAGCTATCAAAATGGGAGCGACGCGGGCGGGAAACACGGTTCATCTGCCGATGATGCTCAACAAATGGGCGGAAACCAGCTTTGCAATCATCCCGGGCTACGAAGGCACATCGAGAATTCGACTTGCCATGCGATCAAAAGAGGTCGACGGCGCTTGCTGGACGTGGGAATCGATGAGGACTACAGCCAGAGCCATGCTGGATGCAAATGGAGACGACGAGCTCATACCAATTATCATCCAAAGAAATTGGGATGAGCCCGAGGTCAAAGATATCGCGACTTTTCCCGGGGTCATCAAAAATAAGGACAACCGGATTGCTTACAATGCGTGGAACGCAGCGAACGAGTTTGCCCGTCCGTTTTCGCTTCCTCCGGGAACATCCAAGGAACGGTTGGCAATCTTGCGCCGAGCTTTTGCCGCCACCATGAAGGATACCGCGTTCATTGCCGACGCCGAAAAAGCCAAGCTCGATCTCAACTACGTCTCTGGAGAAGAAATCGAAAACTATGTGGATGAGATCTATTCCATGCCCGCTCGCGTCAAGGAGAATCTGCAGTTCCTGATGAGAAAGACCGGCAAGAACTAAGCGCCGGGGCAAGAGAGAGCTCCGTTTAGAGATCTGATATCCGGCATCCGGCTTTTGTGACATCTAATCAATAGCGGAGATCGTATGCTCGAGTATCTGGAAGCCTTTCAGACCGGCTTGATGAACATTCTGCCATTCAGCGCGCAGGGCCAGCAGTCCTTTCTTTTCATGCTCGCCGGCATCTTTATCGGTTTTTGGGTCGGCATCCTCCCCGGACTTGGTGGGGCGACCACCCTGGCCCTGATGCTGCCTTTTATTTACACCATGGATCCGACCACGGCGTTTGCCTTTCTGCTCGGGGCCAATGCGGTCACCAGCACGACCGGCGATATCACTTCGATTCTCTTTGGGGTTCCCGGCGAAGGAATCACTGCAGCCACCGTTGTCGATGGTCATCCCATGGCCAAGAACGGCGAAGCCGGGCGGGCCTTGGGCGCTGGTTTGATGAGTTCTCTGGTGGGATCGATCTTTGGCGCGATCGCCTTGGCTCTCGCTCTAGCGGTGGTCCGGCCGCTGGTTCTTTCCATCGGCTCGGCGGAGTTCTTCATGCTAGCTCTCCTGGGCATCACCTTTCTTTCCTCTCTTAGCGGCGGCAATCTTATTAAAGGGTTGATCGGCGGCGGCTTGGGGTTGAGTCTCGCGATGGTCGGGCTTGATCCGATAGAAAGCATCCCGCGCTTCACCTTGGAACCGGTCCTCGGAGAAGCCAACGCGCTGTTTCTATGGGACGGAGTCGCTCTGGTTGCCGTTACGGTCGGGTTGTTCGCCATCCCGGAAATAATCGATCTCGGGGTTCAACGAACGAGCATCGCCCGCGCGGCGATAAACAAAGTAGGGGGGGTGATGGAGGGCGTTAAAGATACTTTTCGCCATTGGAAGCTGGTGCTGCGGTGTAGCGCGCTGGGTGCCTATGTCGGCGTGCTTCCAGGAGTAGGCGGGGGAACGGCTCAATGGGTAGCTTACGCCCATGCGGTGCAGAGCTCGCCTGATAAAGAGCGTTTCGGCAAGGGCGCGGTCGAGGGTGTGCTTGGCCCTGGGGCGGCGAACAACTCGACCCGCGGCGGCGATCTCGTCACTACGGTTGCTTTTGGCATCCCGAGTAGCGTCTCTACAGCGATTCTCCTGGGCGCGTTCATTATTCAAGGCATCGTGCCCGGTCCGGATCTATTGAATCCGGCCAAACATCTTACACTTACAGCTTCTTTTGTCTGGATCCTGATCGTTGCCAACATCATCACCGTGGCTATCTGTTTTCTTTTTCTTAACCAGTTGGCGAAGATCACATTTGTCAAGGGAACGTTGCTCATTCCATTTCTGCTGCTGTTGGTTTTTCTCGGTGGGTTCGCGGTCAAAAACAGCCTCGGCGACATGATCGTGGTCCTGCTCTTCGGAGCGCTGGGTCTGTTTATGGTGAAGTTTGATTGGCCGCGGCCGCCGCTGCTCCTGGGATTGGTTCTGGGCGGCATCGCCGAGACGAATCTTTTTATTGCGACGAGGATCTACGGCGCAAGCTGGATTACGCATCCGGGCGTCCTTATCATCGCCCTGCTTATCCTGCTCGGCTTGCTCTATCCTCTGTATGAAAATTGGAAAAAACGCCGGCGCAGCATCGAAGTCCGGTCAGCAACCGAACCCGCGTCGCCTCAACTCGTAGAGCCAGTCCCGATGAAAAGCCGCATCGGCCATGGGCTCTTTGCGCTTTTCTTCGTCGCCCTCTTTGCTTTTATCGTGTACCAGGCAAAATTCGGCTTCGGTTCCTGGGAGCCGCGCGCCGCGCTGTTTCCTCTGGCCATTGGTATCCCATGCCTGATTCTCGCCATTCTGATGGTCGGCTTCGAGCTATTTCATTCGAAGCGACCGGTTGCGGCTGAAAACGTTTCACCGGCGGAAGCCGCGCACGAGATCGCGCCGTATGAGGCACGCAATCGGACCATTGTTATCGCCAGCTGGATCGTCGGCTTCTTCCTTATCATCTGGTTTTTGGGATTTCCCATCGCGTCGGCGCTCGCGACACTTCTTTATCTTAAATTTAGCGGCGGCGAGCGCTGGGCAACCAGCGTCGCTCTGGCCTTGATCGCCTGGGCTTTTTTCTATGGCATGTTCGATTACGCGCTCAAGCTGCCTTTTCCGGAGGGGCTGTTGATCGATTGGTTGAATATCTAACTGACTGCATCAGAGTTTTAGACAAACCATAGCAGGAAAGAGAACAGCAATTTAAAAATAGGAGGAATCATGAAGAAAAACGTTATTGGGCTTCTAGTCGCAATCGGCTTGATTTTGCTAGCTGGGCCGTCTGACACGCGCGCGCAAGATTTCTATAAAGGGAAAACCATTCGCTTTATCGTCGGCTTTGCCGCCGGCGGCGGCTTCGATACTTATTCGCGCATGATCGCGCGGCATATCGGCAAGCATATCCCCGGCAATCCCAATACGATCGTGGAGAACATGACTGGCGCCGGCAGTCTCATCGCCGCGAATTATATTTACAACAAGGCGGATCCCGACGGTCTGACGATCGGAAATTTTATCGGTCCTTTGGTACTGCAAGACGCGGTCGGCAATAAGGCCGCCAAGTTCGACGGCAGAAAATTCGGCTGGCTGGGTGTCCCCACGCCGGATTCCGGCGTCTGCGTGTTGACCAAAGCGAGCGACATCAGCAGCGTAGACGAATGGTTCAAAGCCAAGCAGCCGGTCAAGCTTGGCGGTACGGCTCCCGGCTCCACCACCGATGACGTGCCGAAGCTCATTAAAGCCGCCATCGGCCTGCCAATTCAGATGATCGAAGGTTACAAAGGCACATCGAGAATTCGCGTGGCTGCCGAAGCAGGAGAAATCGATGGAGGGTGCTGGGCCTGGGAATCGATCAAACCCACTTGGAGTAAAGCGCTCGAGTCGGGACAGGTCCAACCGGTATTGCAAACCATGCTCGAATCTCATCCTGAGCTTAAGCACGTTCCTCTGGCGAGCAAGTATGCCAAAACCGACGAAGCGCGTGAGCTCCTCAAGATTATCGACGGGGCCTACGGTGTCGTCGCTCGGCCTTACTCGGTCCCTCCCGGGATGCCCAAAGAGCGTTTGGCGATGCTGCAAAAAGCGTTTATGGAGACCACCAAGGATCCCGAACTCTTAGCCGAAGCTAAAAAGGCCAAGTTAGAATTCAAACCCGTCGATGGCGCGACGATCGCCAAGACCTTTGCCGGTTTTTACAGTCTCAAGGACGCCACTAAAGCGAAACTGAAAGAAATCGTTCTACCTGGAAAACAATCGACAGCGAAAAAATAGCTGTCAACCAGCTAATAAGCTGATCGTCGTTAGGACTATGTAGGGGCAGGTTTCAAACCTGCCCCTACATAACATTGGCCCAATAGAATGGAAATTATCACCCCTGAGACGCCGAGTACGCCGAGATCCAAATGGTAAATAAACTCTCGGCGTAATCTCGCGCGCCTCTACGGTGAACATCCCCTATTCTTCCGTGCTGCTTTCTGTGCCAAACCTAGGTTAAAGCCCGCTTATGCTGCTCGAGATGCTTCAGGCCTTCGTCGACGGGCTTTTCATGGTGCTTTCCTGGAACAGCATCAGTTTGATGCTCGTCGGAATCGCAGTCGGTTTTGCCGTGGGTATCCTGCCCGGGCTCGGCGGACCGGTAACCCTGGCCCTCATGCTCCCTTTCGTTTTCACGATGGAGGGTATTGAGGCGTTCGCTTTTCTGCTCGGGATGTCGGCGGTCACGGCGACCACCGGCGACATCACGTCGATCCTTTTCGGGGTTCCGGGCGAAGCCATCACCGCCTCTACAATTGTCGATGGTCACCCTATGGCAAAAAAGGGCGAGGCCGGGCGCGCCCTGGGCGCTGCTTTGATGAGCTCGCTCATCGGCGCTCTCTTCGGCGCTTTCTGCCTGGCGCTCGCAATACCGATCGTTCGTCCGCTCGTGCTGTCGGTCACTTCGCCAGAATTTTTTATGCTCACTTTGCTCGGCGTCACCTTTCTTGCCACCTTGAGCGGTGACGCTGTAGTCAAGGGCCTCGCCGCCGCTGCCATCGGGCTACAGCTTGCGACGGTTGGACTCGACCCAATCTCGGGGATCGAACGATTTACTTTTGGAACTCTCTACCTGTGGGACGGCGTCCGTCTGGTTCCGGCGACTCTCGGGCTCTTCGCCATTCCGGAGCTCATCGATCTGGGGGTCAAGGGAACCAGTATTGCCGAAACGAAGATCGGCAAACTAGGCGGCGTGCTTCAGGGAGTCAAAGATACGTTTCGCCACTGGAAGCTGGTCCTGCGCTGCAGTGCGATCGGCGCATACATCGGTGTGATTCCCGGCATGGGCGGTGCCGTTTCTCAGTGGGTCGCCTATGCGCACGCGGTGCAAACCTCTCCGAAAAAAGAACGTTTTGGCAAAGGCGCCGTTGAAGGAGTCTTGGGTCCGGGCGCAGCGAACAATTCTACTCTCGGCGGCGCCTTGGTGCCGACCCTCGCCTTCGGCGTTCCCGGCAGTGTATCGACGGCAATCCTGCTCGGCGCCTTTATCATCCAGGGGCTGGTCCCAGGCCCTCCAATGCTGCAGCCTGAAAGCCAAGGCGGTAGTCTTCCCCTCACCTTTTCCTTTGTGTGGATCCTTGTCCTGTCAAACCTCTTCACCGTGTGTATCTGTTTCGTGTTCCTTAACCAGCTCGCCAAGATTACCCAGGTCAGAGGGAGCCTGGTCATTCCCTTTATCCTTCTGTTGATTTATCTCGGCGGCTTCGCTGAAAACAATGCCTTCCAGGATCTTTTGGTAGTTCTGTTTTTTGGCGCGCTCGGTTGGGTCATGGTGGAGATCGACTGGCCGAGACCGCCCCTGCTTTTGGGTCTAGTGTTGGGGCCGCTCGCAGAAAACAATCTGTTTCTCGCCACCGACAACTACGGCTCGGCTTGGCTCTGGTTCCCCAGCGTTCTTTTCCTGTTTGCGGTCATTCTTGCAGGCACGTTATATCCGCTGGTCAAAGCATGGCACGGAAGCAGCAACAAGGCCTGGCCAATACCGGAAGGACCCGTACGCGAAGTAAAGGAACAACCTCCAATCTCATTGTGGGTACCGGTTTTCACCTTGATCGTCGTCGGGTTCTTCGCCTGGACTTTGTGGGAAGCGCGCGAATGGTGGTTTCGCGCGCGTCTATTCCCATGGGCGATCGGCTTTGCGGGGCTGGCGCTCGCGCTGCTGCAGTTCATCTACGACGGCGCGGCTCTAGCGAAATCTATGCGCGCAGGCAGAGAAGTAAAGAGCGATGAAGAGTCCGCTGTGGCGCAACAACGAACTCTCAAGATGGTGGCTTGGATTCTTGGCTTTTTCGCCGCCATATGGTTGCTCGGTTTTTCCGTTGCCGTTCCGCTCACGATACTTGTTTACCTCAAGGGGGCCCAAGAGCGCTGGCCGATCAGCATCGCTCTCGCCGGTCTCGGCTGGCTTGCTTTTTATGGGCTTTTCGATCATCTGTTGCACGTGCCATTTCCTGAAGGACAACTCTTTCTCTGGGTAGAGCAGCTTGGTTGATCGCTTATTTCTGGTTCCGGATCACCCGCCACCGATCTCAGCTTGCCCGGCCGAGACAATTTTAGTTCGAGGTCGTCGTTTGCCTTTTGTGTCATGCTGAAACGCAGGTGAAGTATCTGCTTTAGGCTTCTCGTTTACCGCACGCTGCGACAGCTTTTCGATACAAACTGGCCCAAGCATTTTGCACGGAGGTTCCTCTAGTGCCTTAACGGTTTTGCGTCCGGCCGTGACAGCTGTGAAACGCACCTTCCGACGTTTCAGGAAACATTCATTATTCCTGCCGCTGGTGCCCGAGTCCCTCAGTAGTCCTTGGCGAGCCGTCGTTCTTCCCACCATCGCAGCTCATACCGATGCGCCGACTGTGGGAGGCAACGAGCACTGTTCCAATTCATCACTCCGTGGGAACTCCTCTGCACGCCAAGACCATGGTCGTGGAGCGTATTCTGG
>Ga0075314_1000042_pt1 | contig 17382 bp, 13 predicted proteins | sample MayberryNE_Catta_6_FD_120055 | JGI IMG/M metagenome (GOLD analysis project Ga0075314, IMG submission 120055) | Natural and restored wetland microbial communities from the San Francisco Bay, California, USA, that impact long-term carbon... | ecosystem: Environmental > Terrestrial > Soil >... | reverse complement strand
CCCATGCCAAGTGGGTCCATCTCGTATGTACCGACAACCTGAGTTTCTGGCCCTATAAACTGTTCAACATAATCGGGGTGAGCTACAACGACATCTTCCCTGCTGTAACCGTCCCTGATGAGCGATGACTCAACCTTTCTCAATCCATAAGGAGCATATTTTGCCACTCCATTAATATTCTCAATTGGGTTGCAGATGAAATCAAACAGTATCCTCGGCGTTATCTGTTGACCGAGTATCTTATACAAGAGCGATGATGGATCTCTAGTAACGTCGATAGCAGGAGCACAACCAAAAAACGATGCTAACGATATCCCTCTATATGGCGACATCAGTGTTCTGTCCGCGGTTAGTACAACTTTTGGATGTTTCATGAAATGTTATTACGCCGGTCCCTAAGCATATGCATTTCACAGGGATAGATATTAAGTTTTTTAATTTCGCTTGGAATTGTGAAAAAAAATCTATTAGTACACATGAAGACTCATTCAAAAGAGAAATCGTAGCTGTATAAATGTCAAGCATTTTCGTATCAAGCTGTTCGAAATCAGAATTGTCGTCGTGATTCCTTTACTCGTATTATGCCTGCGAATTTATGATTCGTTTTTGATTGCTTCAATATAAGACAAATAATTAATGCAAACAATATTGTCTGAAGTGGGAATACTTGACTAACATGTCCACTTTTCTATTTGCCTCTTCGGCAATGCCACAAAATAGCCGCTAGTGCAAGCGTCTTACGATTGAAATTTTGTCTTTGATTCCAATCAGTTTGAATTTATACTTATCTTCATAAAGCCTTGTGTAGAATTCGGCATAACTGGCAGCAGCTTGATAGGTAGCAAATGTGACCCTCAATTCCGGAATTAATGTCCTCTTTCCATCTTGATCTAGTGCTTCTAATACATAACTCCTAGGCAATTTTCTTGCCTGTTTCATAATAAAGTATACTGTAATCAAAAGAAAAGCAACAGCTGATATGAATACCAATACAGCACCAAATTCTTTGCCGAAAGTCATGACATGACTTAAGAAATTTTCACTAAGCCACTTGTATGGAAGATCTAAGCTCTTGAGTAATATACCCACAATTGCTTCATACATGCTACCTTATGACCCTCCTTAATATCTCGTAACCCACCCCTACTATAATAGCGTAGCTGTCATAACCACACACGTTCATAGTCCTGCGTGCATGTTTTCATAAGTGCCGCCTAAATCGAGCCTGCGTAGAAGGGTATGTCAGTGATCTTGCCTGATTAGGTTTCTGCAAACTAAGATCCCCGAATTTGCCTATTCTGATTTCCATCTGCAATCGGCCAAGCAACAACTGTAGTAAATGCGCTGTCTTATTTCTTCGCGCCGAGCGTTCGATTCTTGAGCCTTAGCTGACTTCCTCGACACTTTCTGCAGCGTTGCGCTGTTATCGGATTTCTTCCGCCACACTTGAAACAAACTTTAAAGAATAGTCTTCGTTGTTGTGCAATCTGCTTCTTAGCGGCATCTGTAATCGGCAATCTTATAGTCAGACTACACTCCGCATCTATAATTTTTAGTTTTCTAATTTCTTAAGGAGTCAAGATTGATTGAATTTCAGAATCCTATTTTAGTCATTTAAGAGAACCAACTAGTCTCTCCTAGGCTGCATAAAAGTGTGATCCACTCGCTCGAGACCTAGAGTAGGAGTATACCATTCATTGCACGATATTCCAGCATATAATAAAACCCGCTCAAGATGAGGGGACCTACTATAGACCATGCATAAAACTCGTCTATTTACGCACATTTGAATACATCGTTTTCTCAGGTTCCGTGTTCGCTTTGGCCGTCCTATGAAAATAAGCACATAGATGTGGACAAAGCTGACTGACCTCCAATCGTACCGCTTCAATGATTTCATTAGTTAGATAGCATGGAGATAATCTATCGTTACGTACATCTTAAGTACTTCCAAAGTTTATTCGTTATATGTGAATTATGCCGCTAGAATTGGATCTCATGGTGTAGCCGATAAGGATGCTAAGCTCCTAGAAGAGAAGAGGCTCTGGAATGAAAAGAATAGGCAGCGTGGGGTTTCCTTCCCTTCAGCGTTCAAGCAGGAGTATCTTCTAATTATTAGGCTTGATTTGAAGCCAAACGTGAAAGGCGAACCCAGGTTGGTTAGACAAGGACTTAAAAGACTATGTGGCCTTTTTGAGAGGATCGACGCGGGAGAGGTGAAAATCGATATGGAAGATGAAAGCGGCGACGTAAGAAGTTCAAAGTTGACCGACTTTACTTTCTCCGCGACAGTAGGATTCGGTATTGGTTTTTTTGAAAAGCTCAAAATCGACCGAAAGCATTGTCCAAGAAGGTTATATGAAATGCCCCTCCATTCGGACTTAGGAGATCCTGAACAATATCTTTTCACTCAGACTGATATGATCCTTCAGCTGTGTTCGAATAAGGACTTTGTGAACCGCTGGGTTTTCAAGACCGATTCTTATCCGATAACTCCGTCCGAAGAGAGGAGACATGAGGCGGGAGGACAAAAGTCAAATGCCGAGGAGAAGATTTATGATATTAGTGCTGCTGTCAGCGAATGGGCAATAGTTACAGACATTCACTCAGGATTTCAGCGTCTAGATGGTAGAAATTTGATGGGATTCGTGGATGGCATTTCTCAACCAGAAAGGCTAGGAAATGATGTCATCTGGACCACAGGAAATGATGAAATCGGTGTACTAGTAGACGGCACCTATATGGTCTTTCAGAAAATTGAACATGATCTCGAACGATGGGAGAAGTTAGGTGTTAGGGAACAGGAGAAATGGGTAGGTCGAAGTAAAGGGACCGGTCTTCTGTTGGGAACTCTTTCGAGCGAAGAAGATGAAAAGCTTGCAAATGACTGCAGATCGAATAATCCCATGGTCAGTAAGGCTGCTCGATCTAGATTGAAGAAACTCTTGAAGGAGCAGGAGGATCCATCCAAGCCCTTTTACAATAGCTCCGATCCTAAATATAAGAACATCCAATTAGAATGTCCTGTTTGGTCTCATGTTAGAAAATCTAATCCTCGCGGGGCAGATGGCGAAACGAGGAAAATCTTTAGAAGAGGATATCTATTCATGGAAAACACGATTCACCCTGGGACAAGACCTAGTTCCGGGTTACTTTTCATATGCTTTCAGAGAGATATCCGAAATGCATTTGAGTATATTAAGAAGAATTATCTTAACAACAAGAACTTTCCGGTACCTGGTGTAAGGAAAAATTTTTCCAGAGAAGAATTAGCCTACAGACACATGCATGGCAGATTTAAGGAGGATGAATTAAGAAAAATGGTTCCAGTTCTCAGGTCTGGACTTGGCCTAGACACGGCAGCTTATTCGAGGATATTGCGAGAGGCTAAAGATCTGGATCTACAGAATACCGGTAAGGAAGGTTTGGGAGGACCATCTCAGTTGGGAATTTATCCAAAAGGAGACTTTATTGCTACTGTTTCACAGGGAGGTGGATATTACTTCGTCCCTCCAATTCCGAATAGAAAGATCTCCGAAATTGGTCAGCAATTTTTTGAATGAGTGGTACTTAATCTGGAGGCTATGTTTTCGGGAAAAACTCATGTGGACTGGATTGAAAACTGGATCACATTGCGGGGTATATTACAGCTCCTTTCGGCGGATGCACGCTCCTCAAAAGTGCCCACAAGGACCAGACTGGCCAGGTCTGATTGCGTTCACAGTACTTTCCTAACATTTCATAACCTTGATTGAAGCCTCTGGGCATAGAGGATACCCATTGCCAATTGCCACCACCTAATACTACATTCAGCATATGACAACCCACAAGGTCTAGAGTCTGGCGGAAAGATGCGTAAACCAGGTGCTGCCAATCTTCTCTATCACTAGGGCTTTGCCTCAAGTATCATGTTAAAGTCGTCTTTCAGAGCGCATCTGAATTTCGTAAAGCCGCAAGTTCGTAGTAAACTTTCTATGGTTTTTGCACCAGCCATCCCCCCCAATGGAAGGATTTCTAGTTCTTCTTCCTGATCTGGATCGAAAAACTCGGCCGATTTTTTCATTTGTGCAAAGGCGGTTGGTAGACAGACAAATATAGATCCTGCATAGCCATTAGTTCCAACAGGGCTCTCAATATTCTCTTCTATTTTGTCGCTTGATGCCATCTCTACTAACATCAATGTTCCATCTGGCTTAAGTACATCTTTCACATGTCTTGCAACAGCAAAGGGATTACCCATATCATGGAAGCAATCAAAGAATGTAACGAGGTCATATCTGCCATAGCTCGGGAAACTTTCTGCCTGAGCCGTGATAAACCTCAATCTATCTTCTTGAGCCAATCCCTGTTCTGTTGCTCTCTTCCGAGCCATTTCGATAGAGGGGGCATGATTATCGACTCCAACAAAGTCCGAATTTGGAAATGCTTTAGCCATAATAGCAGTGGTAATCCCGTATCCGCATCCAACGTCGGCCACTTTTGCTCCTTCACGCCTACGTAGCTTATCCTCTACATCCATCAGAGCGGGTATCCACTTGTCTGTTAGATTGGCTCTATATTGGCTACTATTCAGACGTGCTTGGCCTTCAAATACTCCCCTGTCTTGATCGCCCCATTCAAAGCCTCCTCCAGTACGAAATGCTTCGACAATTTTAGGCTGCTGTCTCAAAATAGAAATCAACATTTGAAACCCACCTGCTAAATAGCTATGACTCGTTTCGTCCACCAAAACTGCTGCGTGCTCTTCTGGCAATTTATATCTGCCATTGGATGGTTCATAAATGACATAGTTCTTGGAAGCTTGTTCAGCCAACCAATCTCTAACGTATCTTTCATTGGTACAAGTGATATTTGCAAGCTCTTGCGAAGTTACTCCATTGTCTTTGGCAGTTGCCATTGCTTTGTAAAGTCCGAGTACATCTCCAATGTATGCAAGAGCGCAGTGCGCAGTTGCATCTAAATCATGCATAACAGCTGAAGAGAATTGATTAATCTTCTGCTCATTAACGGGCTCCTTTTTCCGGCAACCCTTTGTATCGATTGACACCTACGAGTCTACACTCGGAAATCCTGTCGAATTCTGTTATATAAGCGGATCTGAGGAGCTATCGGAATTTTCCCTGAAATTAAAAACCTTAATACCCATCCCTGTGAAATGGGTATGCTTAGGAGTAGGCGTATCAGCGCCAAAACAGTTTGGATTCAAACATCCTTAATGAGACCAATTTGCAGGAGATTGGTTGGTTTGTAGAGTAATTCTGAATTCAGCTTTTGATTTGCGAATTAATATAGATTGTCAACTAATAGTCAATATGCTGTTCGAAACAGTCCTTGAATGACGTAATCTATGAAATAACCTACAAAACTAGAAATGGGTTCTGCGTGTTCCAAAATCGAGTAATCCTATTTTGAATGGCACTTGTCGTCAGCCTAGAAAAACATTGAAGCAGAACATTATAACATGTTTATAAATGACTAATGTGTTGACTCTACAATGTATCACGTTATTAACCCAAACACACTGTTCCGTACCAAAACGTATGCTAATTATCTTGTAGAATTTTGGAAGTGGTTATACTCTGTTAATTGTGATAGATATAATGTTGGAGATGTTGTTTTTTTGCGGGGTGTAACAATAGGAACGGATGCCGCAACAGGCTACATAGGTGGTCCCGTCATAAATGCAGCCGACAATGCTTTGACTATTTCAAAGGAGCAGGGCGTATTCTTTTGTAATATCACCACGAATACCGAAGCTATTTATGAACGTGAGCAGTATTCAGAAGCTCAGCTTCGAGGAAAATGTATTGCTGACCTGAATCAATCGACCATACCTACTGAGAAGCAGATCCTCATAGACGGAACTCCAATCGTATTACATGATTTTGAAAATAATAAAATTGAAATGAATGCATTTCGGACTATTACCTCTGAGTTTCTTCTGACTGTTCCTGATACACAATACGGAGAATCTGTAGCGCCATATATGGACGTAGTACTTAATCCTGGTCAATATCGTTGTGTAGCTTCCGCATACTGCTTCCTAGTCGTTTTTGATGACGCTGATTTGCACACAATATACTCAATAGGAAAAGGCAGACCATGGGAGCGAGGAGATTACCTTTCTGAACTTTTGTACGAGATAGATGTTAAGGACACGACGATCACCAGGATACCTCCAAAAGCTCAACAAGATCAAGCACAGATAGGACCAAGATTTTTAATTACAAAAGCAATATATTCGGAGCTTGAAAAATTGAAAAATAATAAACAAATAGATAATGACAAGCTAAAGTTTCTAAAGGAAAAAATTGAGGAAAGAAACAAAATCTAACAGGAATATCCCGGCTCACCACCTTAGAGTGCTTTCACCTCTAATGGCAGTAGTTTAGATTATAGATTGAGGCTCTATGCGTACGTGCATAAGCTTGTTAGTTGACTGAGGATAATTCAATGAAACGGTTAAGTGCTTCAGATTCAACATAAGAGGGTATCATGTTTCTCCTATTAAGAGAAATTTCCATGTGTTGAGAAGTTGACGAAAGGCTTACCCGTCGCCTTTTCACGAAGTTGTTAGTCAGCATCATTTGAAACTTCTGCTGTAGAGACCGGTGCTAAAATTTAGCTTTTTAGAAGGAGACCAATAAAGGAGTATATCTGGGATCCTTTGGATGCTTTTAAATTGGATAATAAAATCTTGATGGATAAAATAAAAGTGGTGGATGTCCCGGACGCTCATAATATCTGAGAGGAAGGATCAGCAGGCCAGTCAGAGCTTGATGCGACTCCGCCAGAGGATTTTAAGGCAATTATCCCATTCTGTCGTAGGATGAGTACAATTTTAGGGTGCCTATTCCAAATCAAAGTAATTCAAAGTAATTCAGGGTGTCGACACAATTAAGTCATAATGAAGACTAGCATCTGATAATATGGATAAATCAATTTTGTGCTTGCAGATCATTTTGACGTAAATGTGTCTCATATAAGGAACTTATTTCCAAATAATGCTCGGCCCATGTGCATGGCTAAATGAGAAATAGGGATTTAGAACTATCGATCATTTAACAAACTATTTTCAATCTATTCACTTTATGAATACAGTATATTTTCCATCTCTTTTTATCAGTTCAGATGTAGGACCAGCGAGGTGATCCGTGACACTGAATTCTATAACATGTTCTCCTACAGGCAGAGGAGGCAAGAATAGAGTATATGCATCAGTTATTCCTCTAGATGTGCCAGGGGGTCCAAAATCAAAGAGACCTTTAACGGAGTTTGGTGGTACTGTTACATTATAAAAGTTTGTTGTAGCCCTATTTTTTTCTTCAGTTATATCCACGGGTTTGCCATCTATCTTAACGACCGATTTATTAAAATCCTGGGGATCAACAGCGCATCTTTTAAGAGCTTCATCAGCCTCGGGGTCAGCTGCCAACTTGTTACTATATTTATTAAATTCTGGGTTGTTTAACCAACATGAGGATATGGAGAGGGGAAAAAATATTGCTTTCCCCCTTGGAATTTCGCAGGAATACTCTACTGAGGCTGTTGGTACTGGACCTGTTGGCTCAACGTCAGGTAGATACCACACAGGCCCCTGTTGATGTACCATGCATGTTTTAGGGTCGTAGTTTGGAAACGGATGTTCATCATTTGGAATGCCTATCCACCACAGCCACCAATTCTTAAGCCACTCCGAATACGGTGTCCCATGAGGTGAAGAACCCACTTGGTAGGGCAGAGTAGCATTATTAGAAGCATTAACGTAAGATGGCGTCAAAATGATTAATGAAAGTATTGCAATCAGGCAGATCGGCATCATGGAATTTTTCAATTCTTGTATTCTATCGTTACTTATAAGGCATTATTAAGGATTTCAAGGCAGAAGGAAATAATGGGTTTGTACTAATAATCAAAACGGATACTGTTAGAATTATGGGATGACTGTTTGTCAAGTACTTAATTGGGTTGCGTTGCCCATTAATGTCGGTATTATGTCTAGAACTGTAGCCGATTTTTCAATTTACGAGATTGAAGGTTATAAACAGAATCTAGCTACCCGAAAATGATATATCACACTTACGGAACATATTGCCCGTTAGCTAATGAGGTTTTCCCTTTTAGATCTGCTATTGAAGGTCAAATGATATGAAATTTTCATTTCATGCTGGTAGCATTGATAGTCGTTTGTTAATTCTTTTAGTAGTTGCTGTAACTGTTATACTTCAGGTATTGGACAAAACTTTTGGTAACACTTTAACAATATCACTTGATCCGCAGGCTAGTCTAATGGTCTTTGGCTTGATGGTTCTAGTTTCCATTACGATGCAATTTGTGTTATTTGAAAACACAAGGAAATCGATAAAGGTAGAAAGGTCCAATTCTAGGCTCGGACAGATTATTCTTGTGATCACAACTTTACTTCAGTATTCTGCAGCTGGCTTTCTTGTAATAATTCTATTCGAGGCTCTTTTCACCTCACAATATAACGTCAATCTTTTGGAAATAACAGTAGGAATAAGCCTGATCACTTCCAGTTTGTTATTAGCAATTTTATCATCAAGATTTGTGCGTACTTATGTGAACTCTCCCAGTAAAGTTGTACTGGCTTACTCGATAGCTATTGCTATTCTTTCGCTGAGTGGTATTATCGCCTTCGCATATGTTGACAACTTTCTACAAGGAAAACCTGATTACATAACACCTTATTTTAATCCATGGATTTCATACTCTCCAACAGCATCGCCTGCTGTTGTTTTTGCATACCAATTCACAGCGATTATGTCATTTTTAAGTTTGTGGGTTGCCACCATATTTTTGACAAGTCGTTATGCTTCAAAATCTAAAAAGATAAAATATTGGACTATAGTAAGTATTCCTCTTGTATACTTTGCAAGCTTATACCTAATACCATTTCTACAACAACAAAATTTGCTTGAGCAATTAGGAATCGAGGATATTCCTACATATGCTTATTCGTACAACTATTTATTAAATACAGTTAAAGCCGCAGGTGGGATAATGTTTGGTATTGCATTTTTCCTACTTTCTAGAACCATTATGCACGGTCAACTACAGCGATCTATAGTTATGGCTGGAGTTGGATTAATTCTTTTGTTTGGTGCAAGTACTTCGTCACTCGTAATAATGGCTACCTATCCGCCATGGGGTGTTATCTCAATGACTTTTTTGATAATAGGCTCGTATTCTTTATTGGTTGGTTTGGACTCTGCAGTGTTCTATCTGGCAACAGATTCTTCATTGCGAAGAATAATTGCTACATCGTCACAAAAGGAGCATGATATTTTAAAGGCGTTAGGCCATGCCGAGTCGCAACGCATGGTAATAGACAAGGTAAATAGTATCAGTAAACTAGTGCACGACAAAATTCAAACAGATAAATTATTTGCCATATCTTCTGAACCCACCGACGTTCAAGGTTATATTAATGAAGTATTGGGAGAAGTGTGGCATATAGATCAAGATTTACTTCAAAAAGCAAAAGATAAACTCCCCAGAGAAGATCATGGATAAAGGGATATGATCATTCATTGGTCACGTAACTTATTTTCATCTTCGATGTGCGGTTGTCTGATTTTTGTCGACCAGACCTGTAAATCCGTATTCCACCAATGCATAGAAAGCGGAGAAAACAATTAGCACGTTCTACTCTCAAAGTTGGCGTAATATAGCCTGATATTTTTTCCCAGCCTTATTGCAATAATCTTTACCCCCCCCCAACCTACTAAATATAAGTACTTGATACTGATTTTAGTATAGACAATGCGATATGTACCGATCCCAATATATCCTATAGATTCAAAACCATTCGGCCATACATACGGAGAATGGAGTGCCAGATGGTGGCAATGGTTACTATCAATTCCTAAATCAAAAAGCCCTTTGGACGATTCAACTGGCGTTAATGCACACAATAATCAAAAATACCAGAATGTATTCTTTCTATGCCAAACTAATGAGAACGCCGTACCGCATACCCCGACCCGGGCGGTTACAATACCGAAAGGTACATCTATATTTATGCCAATCATAAATTGGATTTCCATATTACATATTGATGGAGAAACCGACCAAGAATTAACTGAAACTGCCAATAAAAAGATGGATGTAGTAGCAAATTTAGAAATAACGATTGATGGACTTCGTATAAAAAACGGGCTCGAAGAATATAGGATTCTTTCTCCATGTTTTGAGATTTGGTTGCCTCGAGATAATATCGTTGCATCTAGTCCTGGAATGAGACGAGCAATATCTGATGGGTACTGGCTATTTCTCAAATCACTGGAGACTGACACAATAATATCTTCATTTGGTTCATGCTCTTCAGGTGTAACTAATATAGGAGTGAATTACAATTTATTTGTAGGATAAAAGATGGGATCTAACTGTCAATTGAATATTTCGTGCTAAACACATCCACAGGATAGTTAAGGTGTTGGTTAGACGAGGCTTCATCTCTTTTCAGAGTGAATCCAAATTCCGACATCTAGATGTAGGCCTATTGCTAGTTGTATGTCCAAGTTCTAACGCCGTCCATGTCTTACAATCGTCCCTCTAGTAGGTATATTACATTCTGCCGTGTATCCGTAACCTCCAGTAGATATAGTCTGCTATTTTCTTTTTTTTAGATAATCCGAGATTCCGCAAAGATTTTACCATCCCTAATCTAATATAATGATATTTTCCAGGTGGAAGTACCAAGAGTGGAGTCGTCGACTATAGAAGCTCATTATTCCCTTCATTAAAAAAGCATAAAATATTAGCGACTATTCTGCATATCCCTCGAAAGGCATTATCTAAATTAGAACAATCCCTCTTGATCCTCGTGATTGAAATCACGAGCCTTAAATTTAGAATCATCTCTGCTTATTGTAGACCCAAACCCAACTGTCGCGATTTATTCTGTTGTGTTTATTAATTTTCATTTTTATTATAGTATGGTCATGTGATGCTTCGGCTTAATCGACGTCTCACGATCCGCAGATAGTAGAAGAGCCCATAGGTAATGCTAAGGAAATTATAATTTAGGATGCCTGCATATGATTACGAGAAAGTAAGATTGCCTACTTTATTACGGACATGGTTCAAAATAATTAATTGGATAAAAACACAAAAGATTCCCAGTCCGAAAGCGATCGTGGTCTCCTGGTTTACGTCACGGGTACCTATAAAACCGGATACTGATAATTCCAACATCAACCAGTACACCGATGATTGTCTCAGATATAATACAAAGACTACCTGATCAGAGGACAATAACCCCTTGTGGATGTGTATAAGTCTGCCCTCTGCATAGGGTCTTAGCGAAAAAATCATTAGGGATTCTAAGATTCTAACCTATTAAACCATCCGTTTTTGAGTCGAAGAACTCCTAAATTATACGAATCTGGTGGATCTGATCCCCTAGTGGGCATTCTAAAGTGTTATGTTACTCCTTTTTTGTAGGCGGGGTCTCCTCTTTTATGACGGCGACTACCACTAGCACTTGTCACGACAATGTATTCGTCAACATGAATGGTACTCGCCCGATTATAAAAGCTGTTGATTAAAGTTTAGTTAATTTATTTGGTTTCCGTGTTCGTCACAGAAAAAACTATAGTATTCAAAAATGTGATTTACCATTATTGAGACAGATCGACTATTCGAACTACCTCTGCTCCGGCAGTAGAACGAGGCTGAAGTAATTGAACTTTAGGCTATGAATACACATCACTTTAGTTTTGAGTACGCTAAACGATAACTTGCGTGTAAAAAACCTAATTGTAGCCCCACATCGGCACATTGGCATAGAAGATCTCACGTATTTTTTTGATATTGTAAGTAACTCTGAAATTATCTATTTTAATTCTGCTCTGATATGTTTTATCTATTTTAATTCTGCTCTGATATGTTTTTCTAGTAGATCTGCAGTAACGGATTCTTTATGAGAAAATTTTATACTCTGCCTATCGCATCCATATTTATTTCATGTAAGCATTTCGTCTTCTTCATTAGATGATTCGATTGCAGATTACGTTGTTCCTCCAATAAATGCTCGAGACATATTTCTACCTTGAATCACCCGGATACCTTGGCCTCGTGAAGCTGGATCCAGGTGACCACGAAAATATTCCTTCAGTTAATGGTGCCAGGAATCAAAGTCTGATACATGAGGCGACATTATTTTTGCTCATCCAATGTCGCCTTCCGAGGGTCCTAAGCATTTTTAGCATCTATGGATTCCGACTTCACTTGTACCGAAATCCGTTAGATAAACTGAACTAATGTGTCAAAGGAGGTAGCGCCTCGTTGAGTTTCGATGATTCAGTGGATTGTAGAGAAACGTACATATGTCCAAAATACAAATGAGACTTTCCCAGATTCTAGTTCTCGTACCGAAACTCTTATTAGGTGCGACAATATGAGGAATTTATGCACAAATCTGTTGCTCTGATTAAAGCATTAGTTAAAGACGTAGTATCGATTGAATTTGTTGGCAAAATGCCCGTTTCGAAAACGCCTGGCGAGGTGACAGATGTTGGGCATAACTAAATGCCCACTGTAGTACGTAAAGTTATTTTTATTTTTCGATAAATATCTAATAGGCAACGTGGGATTAAATATTTGGGGTTGACGTCACAATTCGCCCAACCCATATATTTCCATAAATCGTTTCTTTGCCCTCATTCCCATCAGCAATTCGTTCTGTGTAAATAACTTCGCTACCTCAAACGTCTCGAGTCCAGGTACAATTGCTCTTACAACCGGTATTCCCACACTGGGATCTGTTAGGTCAACTATGATCGCTCTTTTTAATTTAGCTAACTTTAGTCTATTTAAGATTAATTTAATATCAGTCAGAATGTCTTTGTTTACGTAGGTCTTTAATTGAGAAAATTTCACGCTGTTCTTGCTGGTTCTTTTTGGAAAAGAGGATGCACAGATAAATTGCCATTTTCTTCTATATATTTCGTCATTTTGCTTATAATATATTTTTCTCAGATCATCTCGTGCGCCTTGTATGTTGACTGCCCTAGTTTGAGAGACCTCTGTTATTGCTCGTACTAATGCAATTTTGGCATCAGCATTTGTTCCAAAACCTTTAGAGAAATATCCATAGCTATCAGTTAACCACTCAATGCTGCTTGCAACAAATGAAGGGATACCGATGTCTTTTTGTGTTATGTCCTTTATCAGTAATGGGATACCAGAATTAGCGAATCTTTTTACTAACAATCTGATTGGCTCACATTTTTCCCCGATTTCAGAAATATCTACATCTGGAAAAATACTCGAATCATCCACGAATAAATCTTCTAGCTTCGCAGCAACAGATTCAAAAGCCATGTTTATTTTTGATGAATTCTTAATTTTTTCTAAGATTGTATACGGTATGCAGGAAGCACATAAATCAGCTAAACTAACCGCGTCACGTTCAATAACTTCACACAATGCATGACATATCGCTTCTTCCAATACATTGCCGGATGCGATTCCATTAGTATGAGAAAATAGAAATGGGGACTCAACCGGAGATTGCGCAGAATATTTTGATAAGGCGAGTTGCGCTGGAACTAGAACTTCTTCTTTAGTTAGCAAATCGAAGCCTAACAAGAAATCGAGAATAGATTCATTGTTGCTAAAACCTTGTTTGATAGGTTCTACTACCTCTTCAGGGTGTAACACTTTATCGTAACATTTTGACAACTCTGAATAGGTTCCCCGAATAAAGCGCCTAGAATGAGTACTCGAAATAGAAGAATACCGTTCTATTGCTTCCATCAGGGCGCCTGCTTTTGCATGAGCTCTCGTTGGTCCTTTTCCACTGTAAACCCATATTGAGTCATTCGTGCCCGGCAGAACTGCCGAAAAGTTAGGTACATGCAACCTATCCAAATGGGTAATATCAGAAAGCCGTGTTACACCAATTTTTTTAGAGATCGGTATAATGTCAGCAAGCGTATCCTCAGCTGACTTTATTCTTGTCAACAAACCATTCTCATAGCTATATTTCTTTGTACTTTTGAGGTGTAAAGATAAAAGTGGCTGGGAGGGCTTTGACAACAGCCTTTAATGAAAAGTATATTACTCATATCAGTTTTGCTGAGTTAATGGCTTTGGTGAACTTTGAAGATGACTGCATACGCAAAGGTCTTCGACATGAATGAAGATCGATTCAAGCCAAGATCAGATAGAAAGTGAATTTGTCACTTTGTCGGATATGATTCGAGGAGAATTGTATATCTCTGGTTTTCATAACCCAAAGTTATCTACTCAGCCATTGTTACTAGGGCTTAGTTAAACCTAAAAAGTTATTCTGGCTATTGCACGCTGGTTTTTTGAAAGATTGTGAATACCACGAGATATTAGGAAATGGAGTAAAGATGGAGTAAAGATACATGCAATCTACATCGGTTTCGCTATTTCCAATTGAGTCGAAGCCATACGGTTTGACTTTCGGTCAGTGGATATTGGTGAACAGATCTTTGAATATATAATAAGATGTCAGTTTAGATGAATATTCAAACTGAAAAAAGTTTTTTCCTCCGATGCTTATTTCCATTCGGCCGAACAATACTACAAGGACTTTGAACTGATTGCAGAACACAACACATGCATGACTAGGTTATTAGAATAATTGAGAGGAGGGACCTCCGTATGTGCTCAGTACCCTCATTTTTGAAGTCCATGAGTTAATGCTTCTACAGTATCTTTCTGAGATAATAAATTGGTAAGGGATTTTGTTCCGTGCCACAACTAGATTTTTGTAAAATCGCGTCGGCGTTTTGTAAATTTGATTCTGGCGGTGGAATCAGTCAATGATTATCAGTAGCCTCATCATTTGCCTCAACACAAAAGGACGCGATTCCTTCAGAAAACTTGAGGGAATGTTTAAAAGAATCGAAGCGGTGGACTCCACTTGATGCCAGATTTTGGGTATAAGATCAAGAGATTTGGTTGGCTAAAGGATTATCCATCGATTAGGGATTTCGGACCTCAAGAGGCTGAAAAAAAGCTGATATCAGAACTTCGATCAAATAACCAAAGAAAGGACGTTAAAGTCAAATCCGTATTACAAGGAACAGGCAAGACATCGAAGATAAAAAGGTTTCCAGGTAAGATTGACAATCGGAAACACTGCTCTCCTGTTAAGGATCAGGGCCAGTTGGGTAGTTGCACTGCAAACATGGCTGCAAACATGTATGAATACATGAGCAAACGAGGCAAAAGCAGTTACGTAGAACTGTCAAGGCTCTTTATTTATAAGACGACACGATGGCTCCTTCATTTGACAGGAGATACTGGTGCATACATTAGGAGCGCATTAGGTGCTTTAGTAGTGTACGGCGCTCCTCCAGAAGAATACTACCCGTACGACGTATCAAAATTTGACGATACACCCGATGTACTTAACGCTGGTTTCGCTCAATCCTTTCAAGTCACCAAATACTTTAGATTGGACAAAGGAATTCCATCGAACGAACAGCTGACTGCGAGAATGAAAGAATACTTAGCTAAGGGCTTTTGCCTTGGAATGGGATTTACGGTTTTTGACTCATTCGAGGAAGCTGCAACAAACGGTGGTTATATCCCGTATCCCAAGCCCACAGATTCAGTGCAAGGAGGTCATGCTGTTACTATTGTTGGTTATGATGAGAAAAAGGGCGAAGGAGGAGCATTTCTAATAAAGAATTCTTGGGGAACAGATTGGGGGGAACGAGGCTACGGTTGGATCCCGATGAAATACTTTGTAAAGCAGGAAAACGCAGATGCCCCTCTTGCCGACGACATTTGGACGATCATAAAACAAGAATGGTTGGATTTAGGGGAATTCGGGTTTGGCGGTACTGGCAAGGAGTAGTAGCATGGAGTGCCGGGATTTGGCTCGTTAATATTGCGTTGAAACTAGCTTTCGAGTTCATACTCTTCCCACGTTGCTCTTTTGGTTCCTGGTTGATGATACCACGTTTGAGTTCCAGTCTGGCTCGCTAAAATACGAAATACATTAGGTGAGCAAAATAAGCTATTTTGAAGATTTAGGTTAGGTTCCAATTTATCTCACGGTTCCGTGACATTCACTACCCCCGACATGAATGGAAATATGGTACAATAATATGTATACACGCCTGATGCCGTGAATTGGTGCGTGAATGTCGCTCCTGTGTTAAGCAATCCCGAATCAAACTGACCAGACGGGCCTGTAGTGAAATCACCTGAAGTAACCGTATGTGAACTGGTATCTTGATTTACCCAACTGAGAGATGAATTAGGCGAAACGGTAATAGTATTGGGGACGTAAAACTGCCCATTAAATGGAGAGGATGATCCAGGTACAATAGCAACAGACAAAGTATCATTCTGAGCTAAAGCAACCGGAAACAGGGAAGCCATTAAAAACATAGGCAGGAGAAATATAAGAGATCGAAGTAATGACCTTCCCTTCTTAATGTATGAATTCAATGTAGGAGAATCTCCTTGATTAGAACTTAATAATCTTGTGCTTGATCTAAACAGAAGAAATTTGGCTGGCTAGAAGAAGTGGTTACACTACTAGAGGTAGGTTGCATCTTGATCTCAGCTAGATTGAAATAGTATTCCATGTGGTAATGGATCAAGTTCAAACAAGAAGAGGAGTTGAAATGGCAGAACGAAACAGAGCAGGAGAAGAAGACAAGATTAATGAAATACAAAAGACCTTTGAGAACAGATCGTCTGACTTGCAGCGTTCCTTTATAATACTTGTTGGTGTTGGACTTTTCTTCTTCTTTTTGCTGCTTTTACCGTATTATTCGTTAAAGCTAGAGTCTGAGCGTTTGTCAAGATCAGATTGGCTTTTAGACGATACCTCCGTCGTGATAGGTCTTTTAAATGACATAATAAACCAATCTACAAGTATAGAGAAGCAGTCTAATCAATTCAATATTGAACATGCAAAGATCAAGGAAGACGTAGAGACCTATGCTGCCTCTCTCAATAAAATACATTACCTCTTGAATAGGACAGGCATTGAAATCAGAGACGCTGGCATTCAGAGATTGATTGAGCAGATTCCACTAAACCCGGCATGTGATCCACTAGCGCCAATAAGCAGGGAATGGGTAGATTGTAATCTTCAGGTCAAAAATAATCAGTCAGCGTTCACTATTAAGAACCTTTACTCCTCAACCTTTAGCGCCATTACTCCAATACAGTCACAGTTGGTCTCCGATGCTGAACAGGTAGAAGGTCTCATTGGAAACATACGGAAAGAGCTATCGGCTAAATCAATATCGGCAAATCAGGAATCTAATTCGACACTAACTTTGCCATTCGTTCAACCTCCAATTGATCAGATCGCTACGGATTTGGGACCAACACCCTATCTTTCGAACGTTACCAATG
>Ga0075314_1000041_pt1 | contig 17995 bp, 19 predicted proteins | sample MayberryNE_Catta_6_FD_120055 | JGI IMG/M metagenome (GOLD analysis project Ga0075314, IMG submission 120055) | Natural and restored wetland microbial communities from the San Francisco Bay, California, USA, that impact long-term carbon... | ecosystem: Environmental > Terrestrial > Soil >... | reverse complement strand
GATCCCATAGAGCTTTGGGAACATGACCCATACGAAGGTAAAGTTGAAGGAGATTACATTTACGGCAGAGGATCCTCCGATGACAAGGGGGAGCTAATTACTCGCATCAAGGCAGTCGAATACTACCTTAAATTCTTCGGTGATGTTCCGTGTAACATCAAATTTCTTGTAGAAGGAGAGGAGGAAATAGGCAGTATTCATGTAGGAGAGTATTTAGCAAAGTATCACGACGAATTCGCATGCGACGGTGTCATCTGGGAGTTCGGCTACATCAACGAACAGAACATCCCGATAATAACCCTTGGAATGAAAGGCTTGCTATTCGTGGAACTAACTGCCACTGGCCCCAACCGGGACGCCCATTCCAGCCTTGCAGTTCTGATTGAAAATCCTGCTTGGAAGTTGGTTCATGCTTTGAACAAACTTACCGATACCTCCGGTAGGATACTAATCAATGATTGGTACAAGGAAGTTAGAGATCTTACTGAGCGCGAAAAAGCATATTTGAAGACAGAAAGCTTTGATGAGATTCGATTTAAAACGGAATATGGTATTCATTCATTTCTGAACAATGCTCAAGGCATAGAGATCCAGAAAGCATTGGTCACAATGCCCACCTGTAATATTGCCGGGATGATCTCCGGGTATACTGGAGAAGGCGCAAAGACCATCATTCCCTCGACAGCGAGTGTAAAAATCGATTTCCGACTTGTACCAGAAATGGACCCCCTTGTCCAATTAGAACGGCTCAAGAAATATCTTTTTGACAATGGTTTCGATGAAAGGTCACTAAAGGTTCGGCTCTTGCATGGAGAGGCTGCCTCACGAACAAACGTCGATGATCCATTTGTTGATGTAGTAAGTGAGTCAGCGAGGGAGGTATATGGAGATGCAATAATAAGCGTTTCATCTCCTGCTACCGGACCGATGGATTCCTTCGCAAAGAACCTTAAAGTGCCATGCATCTCCATTGGAAGCACATTTATCTATTCAAAGATGCACTCGCCCAATGAATTCGCTAGAATAGATTTGCTACTTAAAACCGCCAAATGCATGTGTGGTATAATGGATAGGTTTGCAAGCCAGAATTCAATGACGGAGATTCCACTAGGATAGCCTATGTCCAAACACCCTACTAAGAAGTATAGCCGGTTTGCCCAACGTGCCCCACCAAAGCTAATATAACTCCAGCTCGAGGGAATCGTAAACTACTTATTCAATATCCTTCACAGCAACTCTAATGTCTACAACAAAAATAGCGGTGGTATTAACTGTCTTCTCGGTACTAGTTGTTGGCTTGTCTATTGGGCCTGCTTTTGTATCTGCCCAAGGAGCGAGCATTACGATACAACCTAATTCTGCAACACTAGGAGATAAGGCGTATGTCCCTAATCCCGCTGAAGTGAAGGTAGGAGAGTCAGTAACTTGGACAAATGACGATAGCCAAATACATACTGCTACTTCGGGGACTGTGGGGGGTGAAGACTCTGGCAGTGTATTCGATTCAGGTATATTGTCTCCAAAGGCAACATTCGACTTCACATTCGACACGGCCGGCGAATACGACTTCTATTGCACGCTGCATCCACAGATGTTCGGTAAGGTTGTTGTTTCCTGACAACCCTTCATTTTTATTTTAGGTTATGTTGATATTTTGATATCATAAATTTCTCGACCAACTTTGAACCATCTTCGCGTTAACATATATTGCAACTCGAAATGTCTGAGGATGGCTGATTTTCTTTCGATTTGGTGTCATTATGATAGAAATCGGGAAAAGTCACCCCGAAATAATTAAGCTAACATGTTATTCCACACCACGAAAGTTAACAATCTCTGGTAAGTAGATCATATACGACTTTAATAGAACAGTATTCTATACGTTTTCATATGATCAATGTTTTTAATTTAGTAAATGGCGCTCTCCAAGACAATTGATCAAAAGGGATCGGTTACTAATGATCTAGCACTGGAGGAGATACATGTCAACTCAAAGCACTCCTCGCTGAGCGTGAGACACACACACGATCGAAGGTCGTGCCTCACTTGATTCTGAAGGTACGATCGAACCTTTCTTCAGCTCACGATTAAGTCGTTTAGGAACCCGTTAATTCGTTATTACCCCAAATTCCGGGAATTAAATCTAAACATCTATCAATTTAAATACGCACGGGGGCCTTGTTAACACAGGGATGATTGAATATGACTTCCTATACGAATTTTCTAAAACGATGCTCAATCTAGATCCATCTGTAAGGTGGATGGGCGTAGCCAGTAAATTCGGCATACTTGTGAACGCGGAGCATCGCGAAGGTCTAGAACAGCTCATGACAGATGAGGAGAACGAAGAATACGCCGCATTAACAGTAACAAGACATAAGACTAGGCTCAAATTTCAACCAAAAATAGGCGATCTTATCTATGCTGTGGGGAAGTACGAAAAGATCATACGTGTAACGATTAAGATTAATGAAGATTATTTCCTTCTTCTAACATTGGATATAGACGCGAAGGATTATGATTCTATTTTGGTTGAAAAGGTGATTCCACTAGTTAGAGAAAGAAGGAACGAGTTTGTAGATAAAGATGCTAGTTTAGGAAAAGTGAAGGTATAACCTTACATGAAATTGGCAATGGCCGATGTCTCATCGTTCCGGATAAACGGAAAACCTACTTGTCACATTTAATTTATGAGAAGCGGTTAGGCCCTAACCGACTTTAGTAGAAATTCAATCTCAATTGCACTCCCAAGAGGCAAGCTGCCGACGCCTATCGCCAGGCGGCTGTGTTTTCCAGCATCACCAAAAATATTTGTTAGCATATCTGACGCAGCATTGACTACCTTGGGTTGATCGGTGAAGGTAGGATCTGAATTAACGTAACCAGCGAGACGAATGAATCGGCTAATCCTATCCAAAGAACCTAAAGCAGATTTTATGTGTGAAAGAGCATTAAGGGTACAAATTCGTGCCGCACCTTGAGCGTTCTCGATGCTAACAATGCTGTTTACTTTACCTTTGAAAATATCAGAAACTGTGCCTGATTGTAATGGAACTTGCCCAGATACATAGACCATATCGCCTTCAATTACAACTGGTACATATGATCCTGCTGGTTTTTCCGGCAAAGGCAGTTCCAAGCCCAATTCTGCAATTCTTTCTTCAATCATGAATCCATAATTGTCGAGGAGTTTATATTAATCAATTGGGAGGAGGATTTTTTTATAGTCTCGTACAATCGGTCCCGATTGGGTTTCTGCTGTACATTTAAAAATGGTTAGTATTTAACGCTCTCTAGGGGCTATCGTCTAGCTTGGTCTAGGATACCATCTTGGAATCAAGGTATAGGCCTGGGGCGCTGGCGGTCGTGGGTTCGAATCCCACTGGCCCCAAACCAAAGTTGTCGCTTTATTAGGACCCATCGCTTTATATACCAACGTGGATCATGATAATAGCGTAGTTGCTATTGAGGAGGACAACGAGGAGCTGAGTCCATATTCTATGTTTAAATATTCAATCAGATCTGATGTCACCCGAAAGTATTACGAGAGAAGGCTAAGAAAATTCCTTGATTTTATTCAATTTGAACCTCAAACCTTTGACATAGAAAAACGATGTAACAATTTTGCCAAGTACGGTAAACATAACACAAATTGGGCATTGAATCATTTCATAAGGTTCCTTCAATATCAAAAGGAGAGAGTAGAAAAAGGTGAGATAGCTGCAGGTACTTTACGGAATTCCGTGAAATCCTTGAAGGCATTCTGTGACAGTGCTGACTTGAATATCCCTTGGAAGAAAGTAACAAAGGGTTTGCCAAAGGCAAGACAATCATCCAACGATCGAGCCCCAACCATTGAAGAAATTCAAAAGATCGTCAATTATCCAGATAGACGAATTAAACCCATTGTCTATACCATGGTTTCATCCGGCATTCGTCTTGGTGCGTGGGACTATCTGAAGTGGAAACACGTGACCCCAATAAGTAACGATGAGGGAAGGACCATGGCCGCTAAATTAGTGGTTTATAGCGGAGATGTAGAGGAATACTATACTTTCATAACTCCTGAGGCATATGAAGCGCTAAAAGAATGGATTGATTTTCGAGCATCCTATGGCGAGAGGATTACTGGAGATTCATGGCTTATGCGTGACCTGTGGCAGACAACGAACATGAACTACGGTGCAAGATGGGGATTAGCTACCAGTCCCAAGAAGTTAAAGAGTAGCGGAATCAAGAGACTGCTCGAACGAGCAGTGTGGGAACAAGGAATCCGTAAGCCTCTTATGGAAGGCACAAATCGACATGAGTGGAAAATAGCACACGGATATCGCAAGCTGTACAAATCGAGAGCAGAGCAAATCATGAAACCTATTAATGTCGAAATAACTATGGGTCATGATATAGGTATTTCGTCATCATATTACAAACCTACAGAACGTGAGGTCTTAGATGATTACAATAAGGCTATTCCATTGTTATCTATCAATGGTAACGCCCCCATTCTGCAGAGACAGGTGGAGGAATTAGCTGAAAGAACCAATAACAATGATTATCTTTTAAAGGCTAAATTACAGGAAAAAGATGATGCACTTGTTACACTGTCAGATCAGGTCATGAAACTTATGGAAGAAGTACAAGAGCTAAAGAAGCAAAATCAGTCAATAAAGAAGTAGAGTTATGTTCCATAGATAAGATGATACTCCAAGAAATCACACGTATGGGAAAGATGAAGTGTTATAGGAAAAACGACCATGGAGAAACTGATCGGCATTGCTTTCAAGTCATTATATAGGGTAAATGAGATTGTGTACTAAATCATAAAATCAGGATATGACGTGATCTGTTCATACAATCTAACTGACCGATCCTTATTATTTTTCAGTACATTCATGAATAATTTATCCTTTGAAAGTATCTCTCGAATATCATCATCATAATAATCAACGGTAGATATTGACTTAATAAATTCTTCAGAGCGTGGACTGCAAAAGGCATCGAAATAACCTATCATGTAATCATATTGTGTTATTGTTCTTTTTTGTAGATAGTCTGTAATTAGCGGTATTCTATTCTTCTTAACTTTCTTGTTTGTGGTATAAGAAATATAACCCTCCTTATTCTTTTTATTAAAAATAACTTTTACATCTTTGTTATTGTTTTCAATATCAAAGTATCTTATCTCAATACAATCCTCGTCAGAATCTTCTGCACAATCTACTATATTTATAAAATTGTAATGATATTTGCTCCTTATGTAGTCTTCTAACTTATCATAATTCCAGGAGTAGATTGCTTTCTCCATTTCTTCTTGTTTGTCAAGTAGCAAGAGCGTGCTATCCATTTTCCGAAAAGTAGAGATCAAATAATTTCCAAGACCTAGTATTATATTTAGATCCATCTTTGGTGAACAGAGAGTCTCCAGCTTTATGAAGGGATAGACCAAATATCGGAAAATATTCGAGCTACTATAGTTCTTTATTAGATCCTGTAATGACGTGGTATATGAAAGTGCAGTATTTTCTATTAAATAGTAAATACCTTCATCAGTTAATGAATAACCGCTTGATGAATGCTTTCCACTTGCAGCCAGGTTACTTAGCCCAAGCCTGTGAAGCTGCTTTACAACTTCCTTGGCCCATCTATAATTACTTTCATTAGTTTTACTAGGGGGGCTAATCTCGTAGGCAGATGATACTGGATGATTGACAAGATATTGCAGGCAATCGGATTGCTTTCCTTTGAAAGATATTTTTCTTACATGTCGACTTAGTCGACTGAAATAGTCAAAATAGATCCTTCTCTCGTCTCCTTCGGGATAGGGATCAATCATAGCTGCAATTTTCCCTTCTTATGTATATACATTTTATGATGTTAAATATTTATGGACAATCACAAAGATAAGGATCAAGTTGAGTATAGAAAGGTACAAGCTCTTGTAGGAGAACACTCTATTTTTTGCGTGTTGCCTAGGGCCTATGCGGTCAATCTAGGAATTCAAAAAGGAGATTTTGTAAAAGTATACCAAACAGAGAACCAAATAATTATTGAGAAGGCATAGTAGGTAGGAAATTAGTCTTGAATATCGAGCCTGATTTCTCTATAGATGAGATAAAACCTAACCGGAAGCAAGGGAAAAAGCAAGAGACTCAAGAAGATACAGATATTGTTGGATTAAGGGTTTCACTGCAGCAGCATTCTTTTGATCAGCTACTGCAAGAACTGGGAAAGATGAAGCTAAAGTTAGGGGTAATCATCCCTATGATTTTCGAAAAGGGAAAACAAAAAGGCCTCAAGGAAATTGAGATAAGAGATATAATAAATAAAACAATTGATATACCCAAAAGAACACTTAATCCCTATCTACCTGAAGGTGCTAAAAGACGCAAATATCCAAAGAATCGTAGATTGGCCAATTTCGCCAATTCAGATCTATTACCGGATGTCCCTAGTAGGTCAACCCAAAAATCAGAATGTGTTTATAGAGACTGGACTTTAGAGGAACTCATTTCTAGATACGAAGAAAGAGAGCTAGAAATTGAGAACTTAGATCTACAATTAACAGAGGCCAACATGAGAATAGAAAAACTAGAGGAATATCTAGAAGAGCAGGGATTAATGATTGATGATTAAGAAGCAGATAAAATCCTATTCGAACAAATTATGTATTATAGGATTAGGATTTTACAACGCAAGACATCATCACTCCATGATTTGTTCGATGACAATGACAAGTAACAGTATCAAGAGTATTTCCTCTTGATACAACAACTAAACTAAGTCATGACAGATCTTGATATTGCCCTTTGGCACCGGATGAACGAGATTGTTCAAACTGAAAGCAGACCATTTAACCATATCGACTTTGTTCCTCACTTCAGGGTATCTGGGCAGGATTGGTCTATTGGATATGGTACATTTAGAAACAAAGTTTCGTCCTTACTTAAACAGGGAATGATCTACGTTGCATATCGTTCTCCCCAGGCATTTTATTCATTAAAAGGCCTACGATTTCAGCAACCAATAATTACAACAGTAGACCATACAGGGGTCAAAGATCCCTTATTATCATTATTGCAGCAGCAGATAGAAGGAGAGCTGCATACACAATATAGCAATCGCAGAATTTCGAATCATCCTATATACAAAATCATACAAAATCTACCATTTGACAGGAATGCTTTGCACGACATACGACTAAGGATTACGGTTGATGGACTATGGAACACACTCTGCATGTATAACAAGAACTATGAGAGATTCAATCCTATTAGCAAAGACATACTCTTCAAGATATTTAGAATTGACGAGCTCACTATTAGAGTAACTATACATCGTACCGATACAATAAGTATCATAATTGGTTGCACCCATTCGCCTGTCGCTGTAGATACTGACGGTATTTTACGATTGACCAATGCCCTTGGAACCGTGAGGGAAGCCCTCCTTAATGCCATTATTGAATCTGGTCAAGTACCAGAAAATTCAAAATTGGTTATACCTTGTGTGATGGACTGGATCGTTACTATGTGGCATTTTGGAAAGGATGCTCTCATTACATATAAGGGTGAGAAATTCTCTGCTTCTTGGGAAGTTGGCCAGAATGCGCTGTTGGCAGTCTATAGCAAAGAGTGGAAAAGAAAAGGCAAACGTCCTGAAAATAGAGTACGAATTGAACTCCAAGAATCACCGAAAAAATCACTCTTCGAAGCCTTAGAAGACAAGAGAAACATGATTGAAAAAGTGAAGAAGGTGAAATAATGTTGGACTTACAATTAAATTCATTTCGTAAAATAGAACCTGAATTAATAAGAAGACTGAAGCTAGCAGGAATTCATTCCATTGATAATCTAGCTATCAGAAGTCCAGTAGATATCGCCAAATTATTAGATATAGATATCGACGAGTCTGTGTCTATATGTAACAGGGCTGCCATCGAACTCGAAGAAAGAGGAATAATATCTAGAAGTTCGTTGATGGAATATACTGATTTATCTGGCCCTAATAAGTTATACATTAAGACAGGGTCACAAGAACTTGATGAGTTGTTTGGTGGAAAAGGAATAGAAACAAAAGCAATCACCCAATTCTACGGTCGGTCTGCCACAGGAAAAACACAGCTTTGTCATACCTTATGCGTGACTGTTCAACAACTTCAAGCTAATTATAAGTCAATATACATTGACACTGAAGGCACATTTAGGACGGAAAGAATAGCTGAAATTGCAAAAGCAAGAGGTTTGGATCCCGGTATGGCCCTTCAAAACGTGAGATGCATTCAACCGGTAAACAGTGCTAGGTTTGAATCCATTTTGCAGCAGGATCTTTCAATGCAACTTAACCAAGAAAATGACATCAAGTTAATAGTAATTGACTCTATAATAAACTTGTACAGAGCAGAATATTCTGGACGTGGAATGCTTTCACAGAGACAGTCCAGATTGAGCAAAATAATGCATCTTTTACAAAATATCTCGCGCGTATATGACGTAGCAGTTGTCATTACTAACCAGATTCACACTTCTGTAGATGGAAATAGTTACTGCCTGGCTAATGCGGATAGACCAATGGGTGGTAACGTTATGACACATACAAGCACGTTCATAGTTCGGCTTAATGGAAATTCTTCATATCTGATGGCAGAAATGAAGGGGAGTCCTTGCTATCCTGAAGGGGTCAAATGTTTTGGAATTAATGAGAAAGGAATTCATGATATTTCTCATATTCATACGGATTAGTCCCGCAGCTAAGTCAATCCCCTAATAATAAACAATTAATGATGAATAATATCCATACGAGACAACTCTAAGAGAGTATCAACTTGATAGAGTATGTTCGTCTGTAAGGAAAGAGATCAAAGAACTTAAGACAGTTGAGACAGCCGAGACATTGCTCATAGCAACGGTATATTCAATCTTAAATGGTCGACTACTAAGTAGAAGGTAGTTTGTAATGTAAGGCATCTATTTCTAGCACTGAACGATGTCTGCTATTCTTATATCTTCAGGATCCTGAATATCAGGACGAGGTTTGTCATCCATTTGAACATCTCTTGGACCATGATTCCAAGGTAGGAAGGTACTCAGTGCTGTTCGCCATGTTGACCTTCTTTCTGGGGGGAGAATTTCTTTATACAAACCGGGGCTTCTAATAGGTGGAGAATCAAACAGGGATAAAAAAAATCCTGAGGTTAGGAAATACTTTACACTTGACGATATCCCAATAGTCATACATACAGCCCTATCTACTGCTACTTTGGAAAGAGTTAGAATCCTTGAACTCCTAATAGAAAACAAAGGAGTTCTAACTACTACTCATATTGTTGATTTCCTGAACACAACACCTCCAACTGCACTTAGAACCATGACAGAACTTAGGGCGACTGGTCTTGTACATATGGATATTGGTCATGGACAGTCTCTATCCAAGATAAAACTCAAACAGGAATTCGATTGGTTTCTAACAGAACTAGTTATGATACTATCGTACAAAACTGTTAGCGCTCTCTGTGGGGGGCATTTTTCTTTACACAAAACTTTACGCTGCTTTAACAAACCCTTTGTGCAACTTAACACAGAAACCACCGCCTCTAAAAGTTATCCTATCATTTCCAAGATAAATGTAAACAGATATGAATTCTGGGTTCACAAATCCCACCAATTAATCCCATTGGCTTTCTATTGCAAAGGGTCCCCCAAAGAATTCATGACTACAATCTTCACTAGTAAGACATCGGAAGCACACAACTTTTTCTATAAAAAAGTACTCTTTGCATGCTACTATTGCTATGACATTCATAAAGCCACATACAACAACCTGGATGAATATGAAAGTCACATAGTAAATGGGCATAGGCCTGGAACGGTGGGATATTCAGGATTTCCAGATATTGAGAAATTTGAAGTGAAACGAATCATAAGGAGACAACGACACAGCGAAACGATATCTAATTCCAATAACTGATGCGCTCAAATAATCGCTTAATAGCTAAGCATAGTTAAACATAGTTTATAATATTGAATTTTAGCACCATTGATTCACCACCGGCAATAGAAAGGTGTAGCTGGGATTTGGAATAGTTCTTAACGAAATTCAAATCGCATTATAGCTATCGCATTAAATTGAAAAGGGCGGCTTAATTCTGTAACTAGTCAGTAGTCGTTTCAGGCCGGTTTCATGCATACTTAAGTGGAATGACAGACACTTTGCAATCATTCCTGAGAAGGCATTGCAAAGACATTGCTCATATAGCAAGGTTTGTTCAATCGTTAGTTAATGCATTCATGACGTACTGTAATATTACTTTGAGGTCATCATAGGATTTAGGTAAAGGATAAGGATTTCTTGAAGTATATTCCGAATTCATTTTGACTCCGGACCTGGCTTATGTTATCTCTAGTATGCATAAGCCCCACGTATATGCAAGTAACAGATCTACCGCAACAGACACAAAGGAGCCAAGAATATCAGATGCATGAGTATTATGGAAGAGGCAGACCGAATTCATTTCAGTAACAGTCTGATGCAGAAAATTTCAATAAATAGCATACCAATAACACATGATAACACAAAATAGCAAAAGCTAAATCATTCAAGATACAAATAAGATGGAAGTAATGGATAGAAAACAAAAAGAAGCTCTTGTCTTGGCATTAGCTGAAAAAGGGAAAACTTACAAAGAGATTACAAAAGAGGCTGGGGTGTCTCCAAATACGATTAAGGCAATCTTGAATAAAGCCGGTCTCGACGAATCTGCTTCCATATCTTCCAGAGTTTTCAAGCTTTATGTCCAGCAAAAGACACCTGTGGAAGTAGCTATTGAATTAAACCTGGAAGCAGAAGGGACGAGTCAAATAGCCAGGGATATGACCATGGGATACTAATATTTTTATCGGAAATTATCGAGGCAGCTATACTATGAACCAAGGGCCTCCCATGAAATAGTATGCAATTAAATAGTTCTGATTAATTTTGTGGTGAACTGACACTGCACAGAATTGGCTTCGTCTTTTCGTGTTAATGCATCTTTCTAGTTTAATGGGCTGCGCCCATAGATCAATTGAATTGATCCTTATCATCGATCGGTAGATTCCGTATACTTGCACGTATGGGGTGTTCTCCCGTACAACAACTTGAAGGTGTTCTTCACAAAAATGGGGCCAATACACAAGCAAGATGTGCACAAGCAAGATGTAGCATTCCGATATCGTTCTCTATCCTCTTTTCCCATCTTATTAGCAATCGTCTAAACCTGTTCATCCAAGAATGTGTTCTTTCAGCAACCCAATGTCTGTTAACAATCTGTAAAACCCCGAAATGAGCCAATGGAAGTCTAAATTCTAACCATAGAGGCATTTTGGTTAGTACCATAATGTATGACAAAAACCTTCAGCCAAATCCTTCTTGTCACAGTATCGGATTTAGAATTTCGTGACTGTCACTCAATCAAGGCTAGAAAAGACAGAGATCGGGAGGAGATCGACTTGACTGCTTGTACACACGTAGTATCTAATGAAAGTCGGTCCAGGAGTTACAAGATTCCAAAATTGAAGTGCTATCGTAGCAATCACATTTGCAAGGTTGAAGATATTTCCACTCCATCGAGGATACACCAGGTTCTTGGTTGGTAAGAATTACTGAAAAAGTAAGTTAGCCGAGGTTTTTTATTTATAAGCAGTTGAAAATAAACATGATTGCAACCATTTTCTTGGTCTTCCTCATTTACTTACTGAGACAATACTAACATGACAAAACCATCTAATACATACTCATGATAAAGCCAGTGATTGCGAGTAATTAAATGAAATGTTTATTATTAGGTCGATGTCAGCGTTTCATATTTTATACTGCAAAATTGTCCATGTGCTTTCTATTCCGTTATGGATATCGACATCCTGGAGAGGAGCCTGATCCATATATGAATGGAACAGACTGATTCTATCTAAATGATCTATAGGCGAAACAATTTCTATTTGTTATTAAGTCACAGGAAATAGCTGTTTCGATCTAACGGTATGCTTTACAGATTTTGCAGGGACTCCTTCTACTATTTCTCTATCAGGAACATCAGTGATAACCGAAGACCCGTTTCTTATTATTACTTTAGTCCCTATCCTAAGTTTGTGTTTAATAGTGCAATTAAGGCCGCACCAACAATTATCTCCAATTTTTGTGCTGCCATCTACTATCGCACCAGCTGCTAATATACAATTTTGCCCAATTTCTACATTATGTGCTATGCGCTAATGCATCTATTTTTGTACCATCGCCAACTATAGTATCCGATAACGAACCTTTGGCGATAGAACAATTGGATGAAATTTCTATATCATTCCCAATTTTAACTCCGCTTATATGAGGAAATCTTTCGAGTTCGAAACTATGTTCATCCCTTTCGTACGAAAAACCGTCTGCCCCGATTTTCACGCCAGGTTGAATTCTACAGTTATTTCCAATCGCAGCATTCTGCTCAATCATTACACTATCCCCTATTGTTACATTGTTCCCTATTCTACAATATTTTCCTATTTTTGAAAAATGGCCTGGAATGTCAATATAGTTAGTATTATTTCAACAAGAGATTCAGGATCCGTAGTTTAGTATTATTTCTAATAATTATACAGTCTGTATTTATAAACTCCCGACTAGAAGGTATAAGGTATAAACACATTGAATAACTCAAAACCATTTTCTAAGACAAGAAATTACAGGAATGCAAAAAAGGTCCAGGAATTTATGTTTGGAGATATCCAAAAGTCGCTAGAACTTAATAATAAGCGAGGAATAGGCGCGCCTGGATTTTTAATTGCATTAGGCCTTTGTTGTTACACAGAATATTGGGGTAGATTAGCATTAGGGATAAGTACGGGCTGTAGCAAGCCAGCATTTAATACGTTTTTGGATAAACTAGATCCTACGCACTATCGAACACTTAGAGAGAGTGGATTGAATATTTACCATGACGTAAGATGTGGTCTAGCACACTCCTTTGTTATTGAAAAAGGTGGTAATATAGATGCTGATACTGAAGGCGACCATGGAATAGAATTCGACAAGAAAACTAAATATTCATTCTATGTTAGAACTTATTTTAGAGAATTCCAAACTGCCGTCGAAGAATATATGATGGATTTAGTTAAAGGAAATGCAGAGAGGTCACTATTTAATGATGCTCTAAAGGGTAAGCCAGAACTCGTCTAATTGACCCATTTCGCGACTTCTCCTCTATTACTACACGATCCTAGTGGTTCACGTATATTTTATCATATACTTGGATCCTCTTCTTAATAATCTCGACACATCTATCAATTTCACATTCTATTTCCTTCTCCCAGAAGCGAATTATAGTCAGCAATAGCTCAAGGTCAACAATTACGATATTGTTCTGGATATTTTCGATTATATTCTTTATTTTTCTCTGGATCTTTATATGGCATTATTTAGTCAGTTCTACCATACTGATATTCGTCAAGGATCTCATAGGCTTTTCTCGCTTTACGGTCCAAGGCTATTATACATCCATCATATAGAATTTTATTGCCCTTACTGCACGACGATCTGAAACCATAAACATGGTCATGGTAGAAACCCCATACATAAAACAACCAAAAACAAAATAGCAGGATGTTCAATTGGCAGCGAGTTTCATAAGACATTGTATGATGACTGTCAGTCGTTACTGCAAGATTTTGTAGATAAGCTAACAAATTCTTCACCGGTAGCTATCAGTGCTGCAAAGGAAAAAAACAGGCGATAGTATCTAAATCCGAAATGCTTCTAGATAATGGGGTCAGATTAAGGTTTAGCTTGAACTCTACCTGTCAACAAGAAAAGATAGGCACAGCCAGAAAGTAGGATCTAATAATCATAGATGCTCTTTCATCTAACTTGCTAATTCCATCCCGAGTGCCTAGCCATCCATCCCCATTCTGGTCTACTACAGCCTCAGATACTTACGGCATACTATTTAGTCTACCAATTTTCTGAGACGACGCTTGATATCCTTTAACTCCTCGCCAACTTATTGCCATTCCCTTGCCCTTTGGGGTCTGATAAATATCATTAATTTTAGCTTAAGCAGATTATTTCGAGTTCGTCATATCTGTAATCTCATCAAATCAAGGGATCTGCTATTGTAATTATGCCTAAGAATTACAGTATGCAGAAATGAATTTAGTTTTTTTAATATGTAATTGTCATCCCAAAATTGCTTCCACTTGGTCTGAATCCTGACCAATCCGACTCATAGTAAAGACTTACGTTATATTCTTCTCTGATATACGTTAAAGGACTTTATATTTATCATACTATAGTATTGTCTGGGGATGTAGAATTTGACTATAAGCTTTAGGTTCATATTTTTTGGAAGCGCAGTATTCATATCTATGATTTTAGCCGTCACGACTGATTCTTCAGGATACGCGTCCAGTAATGCATACGACTCTGGATATAACCACGGATGTGACGATGCAGGAATATCAGATCCTGACGATAGATACATTAATCAACCCGAAAAAGGCCCACCATTTCATACTGAGACATTTATGCGCGCATACAATGACGGCTTTGGTGCCTGTTCTGGAACAAATGACAATTCGTCTTCATCATCGGCATCGTCAAGCACCAGTGAAAGTGAAAGCGAGCCAAGCTCAAGTCAGGGTCAGAGCGGATTTTTTACAGAAGGTAGCTTTGTCGTACAACCTAAATCCGATAGGCGCGCATTAAACGAAGATTTCAATCCTGATAGGAGCTGCATGTTTGATGCATATCAATTGAGATGTATACCAGGCGCTGACCAGGTATGCCCTGAAGGTTTTAGCAATAACGATGATTCAACTTGCTTCTTTTTCCATAACGGAGGATGTCCTGAAGGCTATCATTCAACAGACAATGATGAAACAGGTCAATGCTATTCCAACGAAGAAGGATGTAATGCCTACGTCACGATAAACGGAACGCGCCATGACTATGTACTGCTTACAGATAGGCCAGGTAAAGGGGATGCCTGTGCAGATCCACGTTATATCAATTAATTAAAAATTAGATTTTCTAACTTTTGTGTGGCTAGCTCTTTGTGCATCAATTTCCGAGAAGGGGTACATCGGGCCCTCTAGTTACGAGTGGTGTAATTATATTCAGCATATCATTAGCTTACTTTGTTTTCATCAGAAATTCAAATTAGCTTAAGAACCTTTGGAAAAGAAGATGATACCAGATTATGCGGTGAGAGAGCCATTGAAGTGCAAATTTAAACGCTATTTGTGGCAAGCTGAATAGATAAATTATTAAAAGCAATGATCAATTAGTGTAATCTGATGACTTCGACACAAGATGATGTAGCAAACGTCCCAGTATTTGATTTTATGACTAGGAATGTAGTAACTATACCTGAAAGTCGAACCATGAAACAAGCGTAGAAATTAATGTATGAAGACAATATAGGAAGCATAGTTATTTTAAAGGAAGGGACTGGCTCCAATCTTGATGACGATGTGTCTGGAAGTACGTCCGAGAAGAAAGAAATACCAATAGGGATCGTTACCGAGAGAGATATTGCCAGGACGGTGGGATTCGCTGCCAAGCATTCCATTTTCGGCGATATTCCTCTCTCGGAACTGATGAGTAAGCCGTTGATAACAATTCAACCAAGTGCCTCATTAAAAGATGCAGTAGTTTTGATGCAACAAAAAGACATCAGAAGACTGCCCATTATTGATAAAGATGGACAATTGGTAGGTATCATTACTCAGAAGGACATACTTAGGGCAGTTTTCAAAATCTTCAAGAAGACTATTAAGGACCAGGGTTTAATTTCTGAGGGTTTTGATTTGTTGGGATTTCTTGGAGCAGAATAGGATATCGCTTAATCAGGATGATCAGAGCCGACAACTGTTGATTACTACTTAGTTCACATTTCAAACTAAGAGCACTATAATCATTGTCTAAACGTGAATGTAAGCTATGTTTTGATAGAGAAAAACGTAGACCATTAATAGAAGCTGTGACATCAAGTTATCCATGTATTCAGCCTCTAGAGATCAAAGGATTGGAGATTTAGCAGACATGGACATCATGACAATTGATGAAAGTGCACTAATTTCAGACTCAGTCCGCATTATGAAAAATAATGGCCTATCATCTATATTTGTTACGAGATCGGGTAATAACAATGCACGTACTCCAAATTTTCCGATTGGTATTGTAACAGAACGCGACATATTGTATAGAGTAATTGCAGAAAATAAGAGTCCATACAAGACCATGGTTAAGGAAGTAATGAGTTCTCCAGTGATCTCAATCGACGAAGAGGCCACGGTAAGGGATACTATAACACTGATGAGAGAGAAGAACATACGTAGGTCTCTAGCGAAGTAAAAACTCACGGTGTTGAAAAGTGTGAGCGTGGCGATTCATCCCCAATTGGCATAGTTACTTTAATGTCAATCGTAGGTAATGTTCCAGCTGAAAGCTTGGTATTAGCTGAAATCGAATCTCCAAGTCCTGGGAAGACTGTAGAAACCGTCGTTAACATTACATGTCCATATATTGTGAATCAAAATTTCAAGACAAAACTGAGCTATCTAAACACATAGATAGAATACACGTCGGAAGCGGGCTACTTGAGGGAGATTCTAGACGGTGGTAGAAAGAGGATTATTGGACCGTAAAACATTGATCTTCCTAGCTGTTGGGAATATCGTCAAAGAGGGAGAAAAATAACTTGAATTCCAACTTTAGGAAGTGCCGTCAAGTTGTACTAGATTACTTTCGTTTAATCAAGGAGAAAGATATGCACGGGCTTCTGAACACATTTACGGATGATTGTATCATTTATGAACCATTTAGCAATAGGTGTATATTGTATAACAATGACGGAGCGAAGAAATCATACCTGAATGGCAGTTCCGAAATCGGGTCCTTTTTCTACATAGTTATGATGGCTAGTGACGGACTTCAATATGAAATTAAATTCACAGATGAGCCGATGGACACTGAGTATAAACACTCAATTGATAATCTTGGCTCAATACTGTCATCAACAATTATTTCTGCGCTAGCTACATTTTATAAAAATGAAGGAGGAGATGAGTTAAAGGAACGTCTTACCTTTCATGTCGTCTCCAAGAAAAATTATGATAATGTTGTTACAATGGATAGTGACTATAACAACATTGACAATAAGAAGATCAAAACTCTTTGGATCGGATTCTGCTCGCCCGAATCCACTAACTAAAGTAGATTACTATTGATTCTGTCGAGCAAAGCTTTGAACCTTTCTTCTGAGTCATTGAAAGAATTATTGATATCGTAGGCCGGTTCAAAATAGATGCAGAGGAAGGTCTCTGTGCTAACATTTAAAGGCGTAATGACTAATCTAACAGTTTCGTCAGTACATCCAGATATCTCAAAATATGGTAATGCTTCCCTGACTCTGCCCGTGACATGGGAGTCAAATCTATTCTCAAGATCTTCTAAGTTCACTATACATTTTCCTATTACCCACAAGAGATAGTCGGAGTAAAAAAGATACATGTTCTTATGAATTATTTATTGATGGATCAATACTACAGGACAACTTGCTCTCTCAGATACACCGCTGGATACACTGCCTAAAGCATTAACCTTTGAAATGCGCTTTTCTAATCTCTCGCTGCTCATTATAATCAAATCTACTTGATTGTCCTTTGCAAATTTTAGAATCTGATCTGATATAGAGTTGATGGTATTTCCAACTAAGACTCTTGGAGTGGCTTTTATGTTTTCCTTTGTTAATCCGTTGATGAGTTTCTCTTGCACCATTTTCATCCAAGCCTCTTCCAGTATTCTTGAAATACTTCTCCTTGTACGGTCAATCCATTCTCTTTCGTTGCCTAATATGTAAGAAGGTGGAATCGGAACGTGTTCTATAACATGTAGAATCAATAATTCTGCATCAAATGCTTTTGCGAATTCCTTAGCCTTATCTACTGCTCTATCTGACATTTCAGTCCCATCG
>Ga0075314_1000040_pt1 | contig 17998 bp, 24 predicted proteins | sample MayberryNE_Catta_6_FD_120055 | JGI IMG/M metagenome (GOLD analysis project Ga0075314, IMG submission 120055) | Natural and restored wetland microbial communities from the San Francisco Bay, California, USA, that impact long-term carbon... | ecosystem: Environmental > Terrestrial > Soil >... | reverse complement strand
TCTAGTTCTTGGTCTAGTTTATCCTCTGGTCTATCCTCTTCCGCTTTCAGTATGTTATTTAAGGTAAGCATAATATTCTTGTCCTTACTTGCTATCCTTGCCTGTCTTATATAAAATTAATAAAGCGGGTCATAATTTATCGTGTAGCCTACAACAGTTACCAATATGGACAATATTTTATAAAAATGTTAAATCAAAAGAAAATATTGATTAAGAATGAAGACTAGATAATAGTTTGTTCGTCAGGTCTGTCTCTCCTTCTAGTAAAGTTATGTTTTCCCATGCATGGGGCGGCTGTTCATTGTTAGTGGATGTCATAACCAAGTCCATAAAAGATTCACCTTCTATGACTTTAGAACACCACAGGCATTTCCATTTACCCATAGCTCAAATAAGAACGGTATAACTTAATAATACAGACGGAAAAACTTTCCCTATTAAGTATACTACCGAACTAAATAGCCAAAATATAAGATGCTGACGCTCATTTTTTATATTCCTCATAATATTTAACAACGAAGTATCTGTACATATTTCTTTCAATTACAGCGATACAATAAACTCAGTGTTGGATGGACACTCGATACGTAGGATCAGTAGAGGTATACTAGGATACGTCAGTTTCACCTAAACTTTTTTATAACATATTTGTGAAAAGAGCGGCCGCAGTACACAGAAGTACTGCCGATTCAGACAGAGGTTAAAGTTAAGGTGGGCGACCCAGATTTTGACTTGCAAGTCTTCCATGGGTCGTCCTACCTTTTACTTATCTTCTCCTCTAACATGACCAAAAAGAAATTAAACTTGAATTCTTTAAAATGCATTACCGCAAAACTATGTGTGGTAGGTGATTCGACCAAGTTCTAGTGGGTATATATTCCGTCTTGGTCGTCCTACCTTTTTCCCTAATATGTTTAGGCATAACAAATATTCCCATTCACTCAACTTTTTTATATTATATTTGTGAATAAGTGGCCGCAGACAGTTAGTAGCCTTTAAATCACTCAAATAAAGAACCTAATTGTAAGCATAAGTATAAGGGTAGGCGGCCTTTGAGACCATGTATGGGTCGTCTACCTTTTCCCAATAATATACCAAAAAACTTTTAGTCTAAATACTTATAATATTATATACCTAACTGACGACCCATAAGGTAGTGACGGCCAGTTTCAACAGGTTCTGGTCACACTACCTTTGTTTGTTACATTTGTTGAAATAAAGTTAACTTAACGACATAGTCTGGTCTCTCATACGTTTTAAATTGTGTAAATGTATATAGTAAGCATGGAAAAGTTAATGAAAGAATATGTTATCTTTCGAACCGCAATTAATCAGCGAGGCTGAATTGCAGAATCGTCTCAAAAACCCGAATACAGAGGGAATTTTTATACCTGAATGCTTGAACTTTCCTTATGGTAATTTAGGGTCTATTTGTAATACTTAAGCCTGTACAGGTTTATACTGTGTTAATAATATGACTGAATTACCGGATAGCTGCATCTATTGTAAGGTTAAGAAGGCGTTTTTAACGTTACTAACTCGAGTAACAGAGTCCCTGAGCGCGAAGGTGTTAAAATCTCCCCAGTGATGCAGGTAAGTAGGTAGTTTCTTCTTCATTATTAAAATGATCTTCTTCATTATTAAAATGGAAAGGCCACATTCTTGGATGAACAGGTTTAGACCGTCGTTAATTATATGGGACAAAAAGGTAGAGAACCATATTGCAATGTTACACACTGCTTGTGCTTGGATCACTTACAGAAGAGCAGGAATTTTCGGATAGGCTCTTATTGAACGATACAATGGAGAATCCAAATTAGCCAACTCAGAATTTTTGTTTCCTCAGAGATCCTTCTTCTCATGGTCTCGTTTTTAGAAGGCGTTACGGGGCCAAATTACCGACGAAATGCAAATTTATACTTGGGGTTTCTAACGTTTCTTTACTTACTTTTGATATCTCAAAAGTGAAATGCATAGGAATGCTTTCCGAGTCATCAAGGTTAGGAAAAATGTATCTACAATCTACAATCTACAATATTTCATCATCTATTGGAGTGGGTTATTGGAATGACCGATAACCTTGTCATCTTTCATCAAAAGGCAGCAAACACATCCATTCTGAAAACATGTTCCAGACACTCTGTGTCCACAGATCGAACATAAACAATCTTCGTCCTGTTTTTCAGTACCCGTAATGGTGTTGGCCATGCGATTTCTTGGTCTAGCATTTGCATACAACCAATATGTAAACACAGAAACCCCAGCTACTATCAGTATCAAACTAAATAGTACAGACCTCAATGTCAAAAATACCACCCCAATGATCATTAAGGCTATTCCAAGAAAAAGAATCCATCTTTCAGGACCCGAATTGTTTCCGTTGCTCTTATCATCCTTATTATTTCCGGGGTTCGGTTCAATGGCGATCCTATTATCTTTAGAATTGGTATTATTCTCTTTGTTGTTGTCTTTGTTATTGCTTGTCAACTTTCTCTAGCAGTGGATTCTATTCAAAATTATGAGGCTAGTCAGCTGTCTTAGAAATGGGCTCTTCTAGCTCCTTTTTTCTTTCTTCTTCATCTTCTTCATCTTCTTCATCTTCATGTTCCTTGTGCGTAAGTTTGCGTCGTTTTTTTCTCACCTCGTTTAGAATCTCGCGTATTTTTTCCTCCGACAATTTAGAAATCTTAGAATCGCATTCAATGCCTTGGGCATCTAGAACTTGTTCCGTTACGAAGATAATTTCATCCTTTTTCTTCTTTTCCTCCTCGCTAAGAAGATTTAGGCTCATAAAACGGAAGAAAGCAAAATCACTCATTATTTTTATCTGACTTTTAATAACTTTCCACATATATCACTTTCCAAAGAATACTCAGTCATTTAGCTATAAATGTATGCACTCTTATATCCATCAATAAGCATTTTCTTATTCTTCCGTCTACGTATTGATGATGGTGACGTTGTTGTTAGCAATGAGGGATAATCCTATCCCATATAACGTCAGGTATGGTGTACGAGAAATCAACTCCTGTAACCTCTGATATCCGGAGCAACAGCACTATCTACAATGGACAACGCATTCGCTGGCAAAAATAAATACGAGAAGACTCAAGCAGTATCTCAAGCAAATGCATGTGGTAATGGTGTATTGCCATTGAACGTATTCTGTCAAACCTACTTTTAACTGACATACATTGTCAATTACAGATGATCAGCCATGGCACATCTCACGAGCTTACCTCGACTAACATAATTTCAATAGATCAGATTCAACCAGGTGACTTTGCCCAGAAATCAATATGAAAATGAGCCGGAAATTCGTGTATTGCAGAGTACATGTTTGCTTTAATAAAGTATGTTGTATATTATATTTGAAGAACAAAAGGTGCAGTGAATATGAATGAAATTTCCGATAATAATAAGCATATTCTGTTGTATACTCTAAAGTGGATGAGCTTATACATAGCTATTGGATTCCTTGCAGCCTTATTACTGCCGTTCCCTGCATCTCTGATTGGAGCCATAGGAGGATTTATGCTAGTTAACTTCTTGAGGACACGCTTAATGTTGAAAAAGAGGGGGATAAGTATGAGAGGACTATTTGGTTCGCTGGGTTCGTCAGACCAAAGCCCTGCGTCCATGTATGGTTATAATCCAATAAAGTACTATTGCATGAGTTGTGGGAATGAGCATAAAGAGATCGCATGTCCTAAATGCGGTTCAAAAATGAAGAGAGTGGGATAATTAATAAACCAGCAATATTTACCAGGCATCTTCAATCGAAGAATTGAAGAATATCTGGTAGATAAATCGTCTAATATCCTTTATTGCACTAAAATTAGTCCTATGGAAATGTAAAACAGTTTAAATACTTTATAGCATCTGTACACGTTGAATATATTGGATAAAAGCGTGAAAATCGCTGCCGTAAGTCTACTGGCAGCAGCAGCATTATTTGTGACTGCCTCTACGGCAATCAATGGCGGAATTCCTTTTCCATCTGTATTGGCAGCATGTAGTGGATCAGGCGATTCACACACTGATATCACACAGGAGCCAAATGTTGATAGTGCTGTAGCTACCCTTCCTTCAGGGCAGATTGCCGGTCAAGCATCAACATAAGAGCAAAACCCCTCATTTTTTGTAACTAGATCATTTGCAGGTGCCGATATTCACAGGGTAGATAAATAAATTGTTATCTTACTGTTAAACTTTTTATCAGACTAGCTACTTCCACTCCTGGGGTATCCTTCTTTCGTTTCAAAGAAGGAATGTTTTGTCCTTCTTTTTCTTTGTACTGTTTTTGAATACTCCTCAATTTTGCGATCATTTGCAAAGAGTCTGAAGAATTTGCAAACACCCTTTGAGGTCTTCAAACTGCATACTATGTACAGCTACGTCAACGGCCTCAAATACTATTATTATCATTATTGCTTCACTATGAACTCTTCGGCAAGCCAGATTTCTGATATTAAATCAATCAATCCTTAATTGTATGCCAGTTATAGCACTAACTAATCTGGCTCCTGAAATTATTAGCGCTTTCTAATCTGGATGAGACCTAGTCTTTATAGGTACCAAATAAAGAACATGTATGTGTGGTTAAAGGGAATTTGAGATCAACAGGATTCTCTCTCAGGCTCCTACAGAGTTGATTGAGGTATGCATCGACAAGATTAAGAACTTGAATCCCGAATTAGGAGCCTTTATCACGGTTGTGGAAGAAGAAAAGTTAATCAAGAATGCTCTTGCTGCTGAAAATGAAATCAAAAATGGGAATTATCGTGGCCCTTTGCATGGTATTCCATTTTCAGTTAAGGACATTTTTTATGTGAAAGGTCTTCGCTGCACTTGCGGTTCTAGAATATTAGCTGATTGTATCCCCGAATCAAACGCCACAGTTGTCAAAAGAATGAAGGATGCTGGAGCCATTCTGGTAGGCACGAATACTCTGAACGAATTTGCTTCCGGTATAACTGGCATAAATCCATTTTATGGATCTTCCAAAAATCCATGGGATGCATCAAGACTGTCGGGCGGGTCTAGTGGAGGTTCTGCCGTTGCAGTTGCAACAGGAATGGTTATGATTTCCTTGGGAACAGATACAGGAGGATCTGTTAGGGTCCCAGCATCACTATGCGGCGTTGTAGGACTGAAACCTACTTACGGCAGAATTAGTAGACACAAATTTTCCCGTTATCTCCTACTTTAGACCATGTGGGTTGCATTACGCGAAGCACATGGGATTCGGCTGCTGTATTGGAGTACATCGCAGGGAGGGACCCATTTGATGACTCTACTGCATTTAATAAAGTCGAACCATATACGAAAAACCTAGAAGAGCCAAATCTTGAAAAAAGACGGATTGGAGTATTGAAACCGTATTTCTGCGACTCTTTGCATCCTGAGGTCTCAGCACTTTTTGACCAATTTACTGAATTATTGCATTCAGCGAACGCTGAAATTATATACGATTTGAATATACGTCAAACAAACAAATTCTACGATTCGTGGCGGGATATTAGGCTTGCCGAGGCAGCTAATGTGCATCGGAAGCGGCTTAACAATAGTACCACATCATATGAATATAGTAACGAAGTACGACAGATGCTAGTTGCTGGGACAAAGATAGCCGCAGTAGATTATATCCTTTCCATGGAAACGGTAAGAGAGATAAGAAACGCCTTTCTAGGGTTGATCTCTGCTCGAAACCTTGATGCTTTTGTTGTTCCAACAACTATAATTCCTGCTCCTAGGTTTGGGCAGGAAAAAGTTAACGTAGGCAGGAACACCATTCTAGATACTCGTCAGGCTTTATTGCGAAATACAATAGTATTCAATAGCGTCGGACTCCCGTCGGTCAGTATTCCAATAGGATTAACCAAAAAGGACAATTTGCCATTAGGAGCTCAGATAATTGGAGCACCTTTTAAGGAAGAGACTATTCACTCGATCGCATACTGCTATGAACGAATTAACAACAGTTTAAGTAAATTTGTTGTACAATCGTGAATTAATATCCCTAAAACAAACTTCGGTAGTTTTGTTATTATCAATTGATCCCCCGATAGGGATCAGGTACAGGTAAGACCATGTTTGCAAAGGCAGTAGCAACAAAATCAGGAGCGAATTCTATTAGTGTTAAAGGTCTGAGCGAAAAGAACTGGCCGTCTATCTTGTGCAGGTTATGATATTCAGTGTGTAATAAATTTTAGGTTAAAATTTTTTTGGCAAGATAGGTTCTTATGAATATGAAAAGGTAGTGCGACTTTAATGATGGATGCCAGATAGGTCGCCTACCTTACCCACTGATGCTTGCCTTCCTCAAGAAGGTCCTAAACGACAGTGCGTCGGTGTACTGCCAATAAGGGTGGTCTACCAAAATTGTCTTCTTTTTTATGATCGTCAAGGAACCCCATTACAATAAAATCAAATGTCAGAATGAAGTCCAGGATTAAGGGAGGTTACTGCTGCAAATAAACTAATAGAAAAAATAATCATGCGGTTGTTCATCATTGTGTTTCCGCCCCTATGTGGACATTTTTGATATTTGTGTCTCCAATCTTCGACATCATATTATTTCTTCTACTTCGTGGCACTGAAGCATATGACTTCATTGCTTAGCTTTACTGAACCTGTACTGTCTCCATATTTCTTTACTGCTTCAGTAACAGCGTTCCATATCTCTTCTTTTCTTTTTGGAGATTGATCTGCTAACAGCGCATGTGCAGGAGCCAATATTGCTTGATGAAAGCGGGTATATTCTTCTGGAGAACTATACGTGAAAATTACGTTTGTTCTTTCAACGGCAATCTCTTTGAATCCGGTGTTGGATAATGCAGTTTCAGTAATACTTTGATCTGCTAGACTAAACGGTCCAGGAATACCGCTAGGTGGTGGTGGTTTTTGGGTTTCTTTAAGAACAGTACTCATGACTACTGAAAGGAAAGGAACCTTATCCGGCGAAGCCCAGACAGCGGCTGCCAAGCTCCCGCCGTCTACCAATGATCTGTAAATATTAGATAAACCTGCCTCAAGATCTGGCAGATACATCAATCCCCATCTACAGAGTGCTGCATCAAACTTTAAAGTCGGAAGGTCTATTGTTTCTGCATCACCTTCTTTGAACTCAATGATCTCTTGTAGGTCAAGAGAAGCAGCTCTTTGCTTTGCAATGGATAACATTTGAGGTGCTATGTCTGTAGCCAATACATGACCGGCGATATTATTGCTAATTTTCTTTGCTGCGGTAATAGCCGGTTCTCCAATGCCCGTTGCAATATCAAGAACTTTGGAACTGGAGCTTATCTTTGCAAGTTCGACTAAGCGGTCACTTAACCTCTGAGCATCCTTTTCGAAGGTCTGCCACCATTCTTGCCATCCAACGGCTACGCTATTCCAGCTCTGACGTTGAGTCTCTTTGTAATGTATTTGGGTTTCGATCACTTCTGATAATATTTTTTCTTTTATTTTTGAGCGATTACTCATTGATATATGTTTACTGAGGAAACTATTTAAGTTAGCAAGAGAGGTTAGGTAAAGTAGGTGTAAAAATGGAAACTAAAGCGATATCCAAGAAATCAATTACAGCGGGTTAGAGAGAGTTAGAAAGACCCTTCCTGTCTTTAACGAGTCTTGTGTTTTCGATGGTTATGAACCTGAGCAGGTTATGAATGAAACTAAGAAACTGAGGGAATTAATTACCAAAAGAGGAACACTTGAAATTTTAATACCACTATGTTGTACCACAGATCCAGTTAGATATATTAAGTTCAGAAAATCTATGAAGGGATTCAGTAGCAAAACACTGGCCGCAAGGCTCAAACAGCTACAAAAAAATGGTATTCTTGAAAGGAAAGCATACAATGAGATACCCCCAAGGGTTGAGTATCGCCTTACTCGCAAGGGGCAGGAGCTTGTAGAATCAGTGATAGGTCTTTTACAATGGATGCGGAAGTGGTCTCGTTTCGATTAGAGTTGCTTAAAGTCTCATTACCACTCTTGTGTATAATCAAACGTAGCAAATACTTGTGCGACGATGACAGAATTGCAGATCACAAGTGTAATGAGATCTCTTGCATCAACAGTATTTGGCTGGTAGCTTAGGTAGTCACACACTCCACCTCTGACTTCTTCATAACTTTCCAGCACAAGAGGTTTTGCTAACAGGTAGCTTATCTTCTCCAGTAGCCCCACCATATGAGGAAGTTTGAAATGACTATCCAAATCTACTTTGCTCATCCAAATTTCATCAAATAAAATCTTGTCAGGATTATCGATATTATAGTGAGGTACATAGGCGATATTCCCCTCTTCGTTTCTCGTGGGTTCTACTAACTTGAGAAGGATATCCATTAGTTCTTTTCCTCTTCCCTTCTTAGCTTCCAGTAGTAGAGTCCTTATTGTTCCAACCGGTCTATTTTGAAATTTCTTGACGTCTGTTGTTTCAACCATGAAACTAATAGTTAATAGCTAATCATCCTGATTAATAAGTCAAATTTGTATTGACTAATACTAACAGACGGCTATATCAAATTATTCTTATCAAGACCATCACATGTCAATAATTATTTTTTGCGGAGGAGGATAAATCTCATCTGGCATGATATCTAGATAAATTAGACCAAAATGTAGTATTAATAGATTAAGGCACTTACTTAAAATCCCGATAGGCTACAAATTCTAGAAGTATTAGGTGAGCAATGAATACTTGTAGTCAGAGGACCTGACCCACTACTTTCTCCATATTAGCATATTTCAAAAACAGGATAAAACATAAAAATCTAAGAGTTTTTTCGGTCTTTCTTCTCTTGCTCTCTCGTTCTCTAATCTTTGCGAACTCATACTCCAGTAGTTATCTTAGATTATTTATTCAACGAATAAAACTTAACGACATAAGAATAGCTCGTGAATTGCCATCATTAAAAATGATATAGCACTTATAACAGCGAAAGTGTGTATATACATAATAACATGAGTAATAGCAGAAATTTTCTCTCGCAGCAGTTAATGTGGCTTGGCATCTATCTTGCGATAACACTTGCCATTTCTTTTATTGTACCATTCCCTTATTCTCTACCCATAATCATTGGTGTGGTGATCGTACTCAGCATCTTTGTCAGGCGAAGGATGTTTAAGGAAAGGGGTTCCTCAGGAGGCAGTATATTTGGTGGACTGGGTTCAGGTTCGCAAGTGCGTTATTACTGCATGAATTGTGGAACTAAGCATAATGAAATTGCATGTCCAAAATGCGGCTCCAAGATGAAGAGAATTGGTTCCTGACGCCATCCTCACGTGATCACCACCCCCTTGATTTCTCGTACTGACAGCTTCCTAAGAGCGAGATACAATGCAAAGCAAAGAAAAACAAAACAATACAGTTCGACCGATAAATGAAAAAATTTTAGAAGCTATTCAGGTGGCTACTACTAGCAACGCGAATTAATTTTCCCTTGCCTTGTTCAAAGCCTATTCAACTAGCCAGATTGATGTCCAAACCTATAGTTTTTCGTATACAAAGCTGTACAATTGTTCAGCCAACGTCAAAATGGAAGATGTAGTCTCTGATGAACTCCGAGAAGTATTTCGTCGCTAAATTCCATTCCACAAAGATGACAATGAAACGATCCTCTCCAAATAAGAGGCTGCTAGCACTATGCATGCCATGGTAACGGTCTTATCCATGTTTTATTACCAGAGAGAAGAATCATTTAGCTTTTGTGATGCTTCTACTGCTTCCCTTCTCTTTCTATGTATTTCTTTCCAGTGCGCTGAATTCTTTCTAAACCTATCAATCTGCGAACAATCCAGACATTTTGAATAGTCTGGATTTATCGTCTTAGAGCAGGTTACGCAAATGCCCCTCTGGGGTAGATGTCCAGCCAGGTCTCCCAATATGCTTTGAGCCGGTCACATTCTTCCTCTTGCCATTTATTGGCTGCGAAGGATTCATCTACAATAATCTTTTTCAGTGCTTCAAAGAAATCGCTGCTTATTGCCATGAGTATTTTGCAATATGCACACCAAGGGGAAACAGCTCTAAATTTATAACTGAAATTAGCTACCTTATTTGCTCCCTACTACCTGAACAACACTGTCCGTTGTAGATAATGCTGTTGCAATGGATCTCAGCTGGTCATCATGGGTGTCAAAGATACTAAGCTATCTAGTCATCTTCTATTCTGTTCTGCTTCATTGTCGACGACTGAGTAACTTTTGTCGATTTGTAACGATTCATTTGAGATTTCTTATTTGAGAGAATTCAGTTATCCTGCTATGCTGTATCAGTTATCTTGTCTTAATTGCTTCCATTTCTCCATTATTTGCAGTTACTATTACAGTGTCAAAATTCAGACTATCAGGATCAGGAGGTGTGACCATTACAGACGAAAATGGCCCCATATCCCCAATTGGCTGCACCGGCCCATTCTGCCCAAATTGCGCCTCTACATCATTAAGGGTGGCAAAGTTGTTATTTGATATTCTCACACTGATCGTTTGCATCGTTCCCATGACCTCATCCCTTTCTATGATTTCAACGTTCAGACCTGATCGAGGTATAAATACCGACAGTACCACAACTGCGACAATTATGAACCCAGTAAATATTGCATATTTGGCGATTCGGATATAGTTTCCTTTAATACCTGGAAATCTCATACCGGAACCAGAGTCCCATCTTCCCATAAGTGGTTAAATGTGCAATAGTGCTATAAGATTTTGGATTTTGGAATCATTCTTTGCTGGTGTGACTCCATCAAAGAACGTAGAGGCCAGTCACGTATATGATATTTGAACCTGCTATCGATAATTTCAGTGTATCATCGATGGATAGTCCTCGTGAGAATCTAAACCATGAAAAACATGTAACCTGGATGCAAACAGCCTAAGCCTCTCGATATTGGATGAATTGACAATGCTAGGGCTTGACTATAAACAATTAAAGATTAATTGCCTATCTAAACATCTGTTCGATCTAAATTTATCATTCGTAGACAACAGCAAAAGAAGAGAAGTAAAAAAATGTTAAGGGGGGCATTATGATTACTTGTAGCCGAAAGGGATCTATGGAGGCGAATTTTGGTTTATATGTAAGTTATATTATGATTCATTTATTTCCCCCGATGAACTAGTCAAATTCAGCTTTACGGGAAATAATGTTAATCGCCAAATAGCCTATGTAGACAAACGGAGCTATAAGTCAGCAATGAAATATCTTCTACCCGCATGGCCTCTTGTCATATATTATATATACAGAATCTAGAAGCCCTGATGAAGCCGATAGGACTGGACATGAGAGATTACGACGAAGTAGATAGAGGATAATGGCTAGTGATAATAAGTCATACGTATAGAATTTCTGAATGAGAGTTAACACAGTTAATCATTAGTTCATAATAATAATAATAATCTAATAAATCTAATAATAATAATAATCTAATGGATTATTATTCGAGAGAAAATTATAATTTGTTAGATATGATAAAACGTTATTTGCGAATAGATCATCAAGATGACGATGAAGATCTGCTGGATTATCTCCAAAAGCAAGCAGGCCTGCATCGAGACTGACTCAAACCCTGAATCCGTAGTATTTTTTGAATATGGAGCAAATCGAGAAGGGTCAGATTATTTGATTCCAGGTGACGGATCATCATCATCATCAGAAGATGATAGTTGACAACAACGACAACTAGGCTAGTCTGTCAATTTACTAATCATTTTGCAGCAGTAAGAAGTATAACCTGGACATAGAAGCTTCTAATAAACATAAGAGCAAAGCAAGTATGAAGTGATTGACTATCTCCACGAAAAAGATGAAGATTATGATGACAAAGCTAGTATTCCCAACCAAGAAGAAAGGCAATACAGAGAAAGACTTAGACTTACGATAGGAGAACTCAAAGTTAGTAAAGAACAAAACATGTATTGGTCTACTGACGATAACCTTAGAAAACTGCTGAGGTATGGGCCTTCAATAGAAGATATGAAGTTGATTCTTAGGCCAATGAGCTATTTGTCCGAGTACAAAAGAAAGAGACTCTCGATATTTGGTAATGAGAGCCTAGAACGTGAAAGATACTCCATTAACCTTCAAAAAGGGCTTATCAAATACTTTTTGGATAAATACACAAAAGAAAGGGATTACTAGTCTACGAGCATGGTGTGTCCCGAATAGTTAAGGTACACTGGAAGAGGTAGCAGGGACAGGCTTTGCTAATGCTGCTAATCTCTCCTAAGCAATCAATGCTGTCTACAGCAGCAAAGGATATCCTTGACTTGAGAGCGGCTTTTTTTAGTAGAAATGGTTGTTATTAAAAACCTTAGCAAACAGTTGCAATCATATGAACACGATAATAATGACAACTGGAACAGAAAAGGTAGAAGAATTAGACTAAGAAATAACCGCTTCTTCTTCTAGTTCTGGCATAAGCTTCCAGCCATGTAACTCAGCGTCCTTGTTCTCTGAATCATTTATGAAATCCTGGAAGTTGTTTATATCCAAAATCTTGCTACAATAGATGCAAATAAACTTCACAGGTAAAACAAATATAGTACTGAGACTACTTATATAAGGTTCTTTCCAAAACATACTCCCAGCATACTCTCCTACTTGCCATACTTAGAACTTCCGACATAAGGGCGTCTTCAATAATCCAATTATTATGAATTTATGCCCAAAATTAGGTGGCTCCAAATTTAGATAAAGGTCCTTTATTATCAGGAATATTCTTCTGAAATCTAATACGGATAACCTAAACTTTTTCGGGACTCTTTTTGGGTTACTTATTCTATCAACAATATTCATAACAGGAACAAATAAAGATATCTAAGATTTAATAAATGGCCTTAAAACTAGCAACCTAGAAAAACTACATCGAAAACTGATACGGTGTATGAATAAAAACTCTATCCTATATGTTTCCACTATTACGGGACTGTCGGCGATCCTACTTTTACATGTATATGAATCTCCAGCTAACGCCGCCGATAGAACTGGAGATATGGCGAACATGGTAGAAACACAGATGTCGATGTTTGTACCATGTTATGTACTACAATGCAAATGTGAGTGGACTCAGTCACAACTATTTCATGTCCAAATTAGAAGATTTTGAAAAGAATAAAAACATTACGTAGTTCCTTTAGTTCTTTCGGGAATATCATTAGGTAGAATAGATCGGGTCGTCGAGTAGGTCTATTCTAGTATTTCAGAAATGATATACGATATTCAACCGGAGACAAAAATCTCGGCGACCATCATAATTAATTTAAGGAACGGGGTTCTTATAATATTCCTGGTCCAACGCGGTTTTGTTCGGCCGTCTTGGACAAAATGACGTAGTAGCCGTATCAGACAGTGCGTTCTCTCAGCATAAGGCCCGTCGTCTAGAGTCAGGCGGCGGGTCTTTTACTCTATTAGTTCCTTAGGAGTTAGTCAATCTTATTATCATTCACCATAACTAAGTCATTAGTACTCAATTTAGTTATCGCGTCTTATTTTGGATAACGATATGTCAATCCTCTTAACCACAGGAGCAAAAGTAGACGGAATCTTTCTTTGACCAGACTCAACCAACTATGCCGCATCAATAGGGGAGGATGGAGGATTTGAGTAAGGATAGGAAAATTCACTACTTCTGGTAAAATAGATGGGCGGCTGCTAATTCCTTCCTTTCTGATTGCTTACTGGAAGGGTGCCTAGAGGTTCTGTTAACTCAACGGCTCATCAAATATCTGTTAACTCGGCTCATTTACTGAACAATTTCTAGAATGAAACGTTAATAGCTAAGTCAACGTACAATCAATCTAATCCCAATTATTTGATTTACTATAATTTCATTGTGGTGATGTAATGTCGACCAAACTAGATGATTTGAAAAAAGTCGCCGAATCACATATGCAAAAAGAGGTCGACATAATGGAGATGGTTATGGAGTTGGATAACAATGATATAGAACTATTTTACAGATGGTATATTAATCACCCATACTCTCAAGGCATAAGAGAGTTACAACAGATTGTCCGAAATAAAACAGATTGAAAACATTAAACTACAATTCACTCTCAATATTCATACAGAGACGAGAAACAAAGCCATCGACGCGTTATCTGCCTATGGCAACAATGGAATAGATGCAATCAACGATTTAATGAGAATTACAGTGAATGATGAAGTCAAAATACACGGTCTTGAAACAATTAAAAAAATAAAAGAGTCAATGAAGAAATAAGATTTTATTTTTTTAGGATTGGTTATCTAATCATCTGTAATATCCGTTCGAGAGTCTCTTTTCCCTTGGCTGTAAGTTTATAATATTTTACAGCAACTGGTCTCTTGTCTTCATTTAAACCATATTTACTAGGCACCAATTCGGCTTCTTCCAGCGAATTTAGATGAAATGTTATTATCTCTCTATCGATAGACAGTATTTCACCGATTTGTGTAGCATGCATTTTTTTCTTATCGGTTAGTAGATGCAAAATCTGTAGTCTAGTTGGTTGAGATGCAATGTGGATACGCTCAATGTCTGGATTATTATGTAATTCTTCGATGAATATCAATTCGAGAAGAAAGTTTGTGATTTAATTGGAAGCCCGCCAATGAATTTCGAAGTTAGTGGGGCGAATAGAAACGGCGGCAAGATCTAGATAGAGAAGATAGATAGATAGATAGCTAACATATAATGCCAATTTTTTTTTTCGCTGAGTACTCCCTCAGTCTGTTTGTGAGTCGTGAAGCGCAGCTATTTATTTATGACAAACCCTAGACTCTTTAAGCCTAAGAAGTAGTAGTACCTTTATAAGTAGAAAAAATAGAAGGTTGTGAAATTTTTAGCTTCTATTTGCTGTCTCTGTCAGTATCGCTGGAATTGTGCTATGGGAATACTTGTTCTGCTGCTTGAGATACTGCGTTCTCGTCACCTTGAATCTGCGATGCAGTGTTCTGACATCCGACGTTAAATGGTAGTTTACCGTTTCCACAAGCGTTAGCTTGTGAGATTGCTTGATTCTTTTCATATCCCTTCTTCTTGCCTGCAAATGCATCTTCTGCTGCCACTGCTGATGTTGCCATTAGCATTGCGGCTACAGCAGCTACAACAGCTATAGTCAAAGTCTTGTTGTTGTTCATGATTCTGCCAATATGAACACTGGGTAGGTTTATCTAGGTTAGGAAAATTTAGACTCTCTTAAATCTGATATTTTTTCCATAATAACGAATTGATTAGCCGTCAACGTCGGTCGGTGTACTATTCGCATAACGATCCTCTGGATTTGGATTATTTAAAAAATATAATCCCATAAATGGTATAGAAGCCTTACTTGGCTCTTAAGTATCCTGTAATGCTCGTATACATAAACTATGGATTTAAATGAAAAAAATAATGGCGACACCCCAAATAAATGCAACCAGTTTGGTAGTAGTACAATGGGATCTAGAACCGAATATGTTGCTATACAAAATTCAAGCACATTTATTCATACAAAATAATCCAATTCGTTATATGCTACTGAAAATTGTAGAAGAGAGCTAGCCTTACTGTTAGCAGAAGCTTAAAGTGAGAGACATTGCAAAATTACTTCATATGCATGTAAGTACGATTTTGCAGGAGTTAAAGTTTTGAAGTAAATCTTACAACGATTTGTGTTTGATTTAGCTAACGGGGATCTAACATACTAAACAGTACATATAGGGGTTAGATGAGATTAGACGGAAAAACTGGAAACTATACAACTATGGAGACTGGAGTCAAGAAGTTCATGTTTACAGTTAACCACCTGGCACCATTACTCTATCAATGTCACGATTAGTTTGATCCCAGCCCTTCTGACATCTTCATCTAGTTCGTGACCCAGCTTTGCCAAGACTGTTTAGTCTTCTTTTTCGTAAAGAACTTTACATGTCAAATCTCTAGCGAACGTGTTAAATATTTACATATTTGTTGGTGGGCGGGCGGTGGCGGCAGCAGCAGTAGTGGTGGTGAAGATCACAGTCGACGCTAAAACTATAACAACATCATGAAAGCATCATCAAAAAAAAGATTAGGGTTCAGTGAATTCTGAATCTTCTATGTTTATGGTACACTCGCCAATATCTCCGCTATCTCCACCATCTCCTCCAGATCCTCCTGCGCCTCCCGTACCAAATAGGACTCCTCCCCCATTTCCACCTGGTCCTCCATCTCCTCCGTTTGTACTACATGGATTGGCTTGGACTGACCCAATCGTGTTCGGAACGAGCACTGTAGCATACATTAGTGCTGAGAGCGTTGCTGCTGCCACAAAGAATGTAGCTGATAGAACATTTTTTCTTGTCATTTGACGATCACTATGTTAAATAACATTTGTTAACTGCTTTCCGAATCTCAAATAGAGCTGATAATTACAACAAATGTGTACGTAAGGATGTAACTAAAGTTATACTAGCACTTTAATCTGATTTATGTACTACGACTTAGTATAGCTATCCATGTATATATATTTATTATGTATTTTATCTCTACTTCTATTCTTTGAGGACAAGGCCACTATTACTCTGCCTGCGGTCTTCCTGCAGCTATTATCATATCTGATACCATCCTATCTTTTTGATAGTTTCTAGGAGAATCTACTAGCCAAGCGTCTTAGATCGTCCGATATTTCCTCGAATGGCTGCTACAGAGTCTTTTGTAATGTCAGACTATGAGACTAACGATTCTGCTGCCTCTCACCGACGATACATATAGCTTCATTACTAAGACTGACAGAACCTGAGCTTTTATCAGCATATTCACTTGCTAGTCGCAAAATTTCTATTCTTCTTTCTTGTGGTTGATTAGACAAGATTGTCTGAACTGGAGCTGCTGTGTTAGGGATTCCTTTATCAAGTCCGGATTTGAAGACGTTACCATTGAAAGACTGGATATGGTTTTTGACTTTGATTCACCTGAAGTATATGCAAATTTTGTGTATGAAACAGCAGCCCCCCGATTCCTATCTACGGGGAAAGAGTTTGTTAATGCCTGCTGGCTGGGAAAGCCAATGACTTTTCTCTTTTATACACTTCCTGCCCTAACCCTAAGGTTCATTGAATTTTTTCGCACCAACGGCTTCAACGTCCTCATCAATGTCTAGTTTAAGTACACTATAGAGTCCTTCCTCAGCTTCAGCCTCATATTCACACAGGGTTATGTTTTTGTATACGAGCTCATAACTAACACATACATTTCGATCGGGGAGCCAGGTTCAAGTGTCTGCCAAGAGTAAAAGAGTTAAAAATAAGAGTAAGGGTGATGACCATACGGAGAAGATAAAATGTCAACTCCAGATTCTCAACAATATAAGAAGGCCGAACGTCAAAGATGGGGACAGTGTAGCTATCGAATCGCAAAAGTGGTGGAAGGGGGGTAGGAGAATTATCTATAACCGCAACACATCAAGTAGGTAATAGCGGGCATGTATTGGCGATAAATATATCATCACAGATGTTGGTCATTGCAAAACAGAGAGCTATCTCTTTGGGTTTACAAGATATAATGAAATTTAAGGAAGGTGATACAGAAACAATCGATTTACCAACTTCGACAATTGATGCAGCTCTTTGTAGATTCGGACTAATGTTTCTACCCAACCTCAAAACAGGTTTATCCAATATTTATAAATGGTTAGTACATGGTGGGCGCTTTGCAGCCGCCATGATACCGACGAAGACGTGAATTTATATTCATTTTATTATTTGTGACAGCAGTAACAGTCATCTCTGGCAGGGCTCTTCCCAGTAACAGGATAAAAAGGAGAGGAGAGGCTCATGCTCATTACAGCATGTTTCCAGTTACTTACCGATATCCACACACATGGGTATAACCAGCGTCATATCCTAGATGGAACTGACGTGTATGACCTGATCCTGGATGATATGGCTTACCTCCTCTACAGTCAGATGTTCCTGATGAACAGCCATCTTTCCAGTTCTGGTCCTTACTCTTGTGGTTATCACACCAGGCTACTCCGTATGCAG
>Ga0075314_1000038_pt1 | contig 18782 bp, 18 predicted proteins | sample MayberryNE_Catta_6_FD_120055 | JGI IMG/M metagenome (GOLD analysis project Ga0075314, IMG submission 120055) | Natural and restored wetland microbial communities from the San Francisco Bay, California, USA, that impact long-term carbon... | ecosystem: Environmental > Terrestrial > Soil >... | reverse complement strand
TCGGCGATGGCGTCGTACGAACCCTCGCGGTGCCATTGAGGCACGAGCTTGCCGGTCTTGGGATCTACGGTTCGAGCGTTGCCGCGGCAGATGTGGATACCGAAAGTCACGCCGGGAAAACCCTCGATGACCGCGTTATCTGCGTCGATGGAACGCTGAAAGTTTCTTTCGGGGTCTTCGCCCCGCGAACGCATTCTTTCCAGCGAAATTTTGTCGACGTAAGCGGTATAGCCCGGCGCGTCGATTTGAACGTACTTGCAGCCGGCGGCCACTATTTCCGTGATGATCTGGCGCTCGATCTGGACTAAGTGCTCGACGAAATCGTCGAGGCCCTTGTAAACATTTAGCGATGCTTCCCACTTGAATCGCTGGGCGATACGGTCGGGACCAAGAAAAGTAACCTTGGCCGGCACTGCGGCGACGCTTTGCGCATAGCGAAATTCCTCGAGCGGGAGATTGCGAATCAACTTCAGGCGCTCGGCGGCTCCACGCCGGGTGACGATCGCCGGTCCGGCTTCGTCGAAGTTCTGCTCGGCGCGCTCGAAGGGATTTTCGTTCAGATCGCGCTTCTCGTAGTAAAGGGAGATATTCTTGGGCACCTCGAAGCCGGTCACGCACTCGGAGAAACTTTCCTGGAAGTTATGCCGGCGAAATTCCCCGTCGGTAACGACGGGAAAGCCGTGCTTTTCCTGTTTTTCAATGACCTCGCGAATAGCTTCGTCCTGCGCCTTTGCCATCTCGTCACGCGACACCTGGCCTCGATCGAACCGGCGAAAGACTTCCCTTAGGTTCGCCGGACGCACCAGGCTCCCGATGTGATCGATGCGGATCGTATTTAGGTCGTTGTTACTCGGCATGAAACTCTCCTTACTGTACTCTTAGGTATTAATGAAAAACTTCTCGGCTCGGCTCGGAATGACAATCGATCAGTGATGCCCATATGCGTTCTTGCAACGCCGGCAATGGATCGTCCAGGGACAACCCGAGGTAGCCCCTGGATCGCTACATGAATTCGACAAAGATCGAATTGGCGAGCATCAAGCCTTTTGGCGTCAATCGAAGATGGCCTCGTTTTTCTTCCATCACATCGGCGTCGATCCAGTCGCGAATTCGCGAGTACATTTCAGCCGGCGCTTTGCCGAATCTCGCGCGGAATTTTTTGACCGACACTCCTTCGATCATCCGCAAGCCCAGAAACATGAATTCGCCAGCCGCCTTCGAACCGCCGATTTCTTCTTTTTCAACAACGGCATGGCGCGATTTCGTCACCTGCATCATGTAGCGCCCCGGGTTTTTTTCGTTGCTCCAGCGCCGTCCACTAGGAGGGCCGGAATCATCCTGCCGGTAGCTGTGCGCGCCGGCGCCAAGACCGAGATAGTCGCCGCCGCGCCAGTAATTGACGTTGTGGCGCGAATGCCAGCCGCGCCGAGCGTAGTTTGAGATTTCATATCGAAGTAATCCCGCAGCGGAGAACTTTTTTTCGATCAACTCTGCCATGGCGATCTCTTCTTCCTCGCTGAGAGATTGCATCCGGCCGGCGCGATACTCGTGATGAAACGGCGTGCCTTCTTCGAACGTGAGATTGTAGGCCGACAGATGCGGCGGTTGGAATGACAGCGCCGCATCGAGCTCGGCCTCCAGTTCTTCCAACGTCTGTCCGGGAATGGCGTATATCAGGTCGAGACTGAAGTTTTCAAAATGCGCGCGCCGGACGATATCCAAGGCCTTGCGTGCCTCGCCGGCGCTATGAACGCGACCGAGAAATTTAAGCAGCTTCGATTGAAACGACTGCACGCCAACGCTGACGCGGTTCACGCCGGCGTCGCGGTAGCCGAAAAACTTATCGCTGTCGACCGTCCCCGGATTGGCTTCGAGCGTGATTTCGCAGTCGAGATTGACGGGAAACGTCGCAGCGACCCAAGCGAGCAGCTTGCCGATGCTCTCCGGTTTGAAAGTCGATGGCGTGCCGCCGCCGAAGAAGATGCTTTGGACCGTCCGTCCGCGCCAGTCATCCAGGTCACCGTAATGGTCCAATTCGCGCACGAGCGCGTCGGTGTAATTGACTTCGGGAATCTCCGCCACCACGTGGGAATTGAAATCGCAGTACGGGCACTTGCTGATGCAGTACGGAATGTGGATGTAGAGCGAGAACGGCGCACTCATTTCTTCATAATATGCGGGCCACTCGCCTACGGCAACCGGCGAAAGCCATCTGGAAAGATCTTTACTTTTGTGATCGAGTTCGACCGATCTTTGAATTTCAGCCGGGTGTTGCTATGATTCCACCGAGGGTTTGGGGATCGCATGTCAGTCGACGAGCATAAGAAACAGGGCAAAAAGAGCATCCGCTGTTTTGTCATTACCGTGAGCGACACGCGCGACGAAACCACGGATACGAGCGGCCAGACCATCAGGGAACTCCTCGCCCGTGAGGGCCATCAGGCGATCGGTTATCAAATCGTCAAAGACGAACCGGTGCAAATTGAGACGTTGCTCAACCAGGTGCTCGCGCGCGATGTCGATGCGGTCATCGTCAACGGCGGTACCGGCATTGCGCCGCGCGATGGAACCTACGAAGTCGTGAGCCGGTTTTTGGAAAAAAAGCTCGACGGCTTCGGCGAGATCTTTCGCTATCTGAGCTATCTCGACATCGGCTCCGCGGCGATCATGAGCCGCGCCGCCGCCGGCAGCGCGCGCGGCAAAATATTGATTTCGCTGCCGGGCTCCAAGGGCGCGGTAACACTGGCCATGGAGAAGCTTATCTGTCCGGAGATTCGCCACATGGTCTCGCAGCTACAAGGGCCATGAAAGTCCGGATAAAATTTTTCGCCATCCTGCGCGAGCGCACGGGCGCGAGCGAGGCGATGACGGAGATCGCGACCGGCAGCACCGTGGCCGATCTCTGGCGCCAGCTGCAAAGCGAATATCCCAAGCTCGATGTGCCGGGAATTCGCCTTCTCTACGCGGTCAATCAGAATTATGTCAGTGCCGATCACAAGCTTAGCGATAATGACGAAGTGGTTTTCCTTCCGCCGGTGAGCGGAGGCTGAGAAGAAATGTTTCGCGTCACGAAGGAGCCCATCGATTTGAACGAGCTGGTGCGCTACGTCACCGACCCTGAAGCCGGCGCCATTGCCACGTTCATCGGCACGACGCGCAACAACAACGAGGGCCGAAAGGTCATCGCCCTCGATTATGAAGCCTATCCCGAGATGGCGGAAAAAGAGCTGGCGCGCATCGGCTACGACGCCCTAAAACAATGGCCGATCTGCCGCATGGCGGTCGTGCACCGGCTGGGCCCGGTACAGATCGGCGATGCGAGCGTGATCATCGCCGTGTCGTCGGCGCACCGGGATGCGGCGTTCGCCGCCAGCCGCTTTGCCATCGAAGAAATAAAAAAGACCGTGCCGATCTGGAAAAAAGAAGTGTTCGAGGGCGGCGAGGTGTGGATCGGGACGCAGACCGGGCAGCCGTTTACGGCCAAGTAAAAATTAAAAAGGCAAAATTAAAAATAGGATTCGAACTGCTGAGCTTTGCCCGCTAAATCCTCTTAGCCTTTGTCGAGGATTTTTCCTCTCACTCTGGCGCGCAGCCAGATAATCACTGCGAAGATCGCAAGAATCAGTATACCTGAGACGATGCCTTCCGCTTTATCGATGCCTTTGGCGATTCCTTGGTAGGTTTCCCCGAGGCCCCAGCCGAGGTAGGCAAGAAACAGACAGCGCGGGATCGTCCCGTAAAAAGTCCAGAGACTGAATTGGCCGATCGGTAAACGCAGCAATCCGGCGGCGGCCGAGATCACCGACAGAGGAAAAATCGGCAGCGCGCGGAGAAAAAAGATTGAGGTATTGACCTGGCCCGCCTGAAACCGCCGCTCCAGGGCTTCCACGTCACTCCAGCTGAAACCGAGAAATGTTTTCCAGCGATCGACCAAAGGTTTGCCGCCGAGATAACCGATGGCATAGCCGACGTAAGCGCCCAGGGTAGACGCGACGGAGCCAGGTAAGACGATTTGCACGGTGATCGGCACCAAAGCCTGAACGAATGACAGTTCCGCGCTGATGAGCACGAAACCGGCGCCCATAATAATCAATGGCGATGGGATCGGCACGATCACTGACTCGATGATGACGCCGACAAAAACACTCCACGCTCCATGGGCGCGAATGGAGTCCATGATCCAGTTGAGAATCTCAGTCACAGGAATCTCCAAAAAATCTTCGCCAGGGTACCAGCTTCAATCCGGCAAATCCATCAAAGCGGCCGGATTAGATAATTCCCAAGAGCGTCAACAGGTACAAGACAGCGAGCACGACGTAGGCAAAACATGAGATAAGTAAAAAGATCAGACTCACCCGGCCGGGGCGCGCGATGGCTGGAAGCTGGCGCGGCAAGTACACATGATTGAGAAAGATTAACGCCACCGAATAGATCACCGTGCCGACAAAACCGATGACGGCGGAAATCAGGATAAGCGTGCCGGGCTCGTTGAGCTGAACCGTGACCGAGGTAATGATCGTGAGGAGCAACAAGAAAAACAGATACCATTTGCGATAAGCAAACCGGCGGGCTTTAGGAAAGAAACCGTAGACGCAGTCCGTATGAATTCGGCTCACGGCATCGACGGTGGCGAGCCAAGTATCGGAGAGAAACGCCGCTGCAATGATCAAAAACGCGACCTTTCCCCACCAGCCCCAGCTGAGCTCGAAAAAGCGACTTTGGACGACGGCGATTTCATAATGCTGCGGCAGCAGACCCTTGGGATACAGCAACGCGTACGCGAGCAGGCAAGTGAGGACAGTCGTCAGGATATTACCACCGACGCCGATGCCGATATCCCAGGACATAAAACGCTTCCAACCCGGCACATGCGCGAGGCCGTCGTCATGGCTCGGCAGCGCACCGGCATCAGGGATCGACTCGGGCTTGCCCGTGATCGGACCTGTCATTCGCCCCATGTAGAAGGCCATTCCCGAACCCTTGTCGCGCAGCCAATAAGAGTAAAAAAGCGTCCAGAACCCTCCCAGTCCGGCAAAAGTGATCGCCGTCAGTAGTTTCGTCGCGTCCGCGGGATCCCACGGCCGTGCCATCGGCCACTGGGGAATGATCAGACCGCGCAAGAAATCGGGCAAGGCCTTGAGCACTTCCGCATGAGCCGATGCCCACAGCAGGCCGATCACCGTGAAGAGAGCGACGCCCCACATGAAAACTTCGATCAAGCGGTAGATCACTTTGCTCATCAGAATGGCGGCGAGAAACAGCGCCATCGACAAGTACGCCCAAAAGAGCGTCTGCTGCTGGCGCGACCAACCCTCTGGCAGGTCGGTGAGCGCGGCAAGCGAAGTGCCGCCGGCCGCGGCAAACGCGCCGAACCAGAGAAATGACAACGTCATCAAGATCCAGAGAACAACCGCGCAGTAACGGTTCAAGCGAATGAAGCCTTGAAAGATGCTCTCGCCGGTCAAAAGTGTGTAGCGGCCGATCTCATAGATGATCGGAAACTGCAGCAGGCAGGCGGGCAGCAGGAGAAAGAGAAACGCCAGGCCATACTTGGCGATCGTGTACGGCCAAAAAATCAGCTCGCCGCTGCCCTGTGCCAGCGCCATGAAAATGACGCCGGGCCCGAGCGCGCGCCACATGCCTGGCAGAGGTGGGAGCGGAGCTCGCTTGTATGGCGGTAGAAACCCCCAGGGTAACCGATCGGGCATTGGCCGGTTATTCAGTCGATGCGCAGAACCGCGTCTTTGGGAAGAGAGGCGACGAAAACCTGCAAGGCGCGGTCGAGGTAGCCCGGATCCTTCGATTCCAAAGTGACCTTGACCTTATAGTCGGGCAGATCGAGCACGGGATACGAGCCGAGCATGAGCTGGGGAAATTTCACCAACAAATCGTTCAGCATGCCGGCGATCACGCCTTCACCATATTTCACGTATACGTTTTTCAGGTGATAAGGCGTGTCGCGAAACATCTCTTTGATGGCGTGAAAGCGCTCCTGCAAAATCTTCGGTATGCCCGGGAAAATATAGACGTTGTGGATATTCACGATCGGCGCAAAAAGCGCTTCGGTAGCGAGCAAGGTGGCACCCTCGGGAACATTGGCCATGCGCAGGCGCGCGTCATTGATTTGATCGCCCAGACGCACGCGCATGCGCTGTTCAATCTCCGGATGGCGCACAACCTTAAGGCCGAAGCCGTGGGCGACACCGTCGATCGTCACATCGTCGTGGGTCGGCCCGACCCCGCCGGAAGTGAAAACAAAATCGAAGCGGTGCGAAAAAGTCGCGATTTCATGGCCGATCAGCTCGATCTCGTCTTGAATCGTCGAAATCTTTTTCACCTCGACACCCAGAGCGCGCAGCTCAGTGCAGAAAAAATGTGAGTTAATATCCTGGGTCTTGCCCGACAAAACCTCGTTGCCGATAATCACGATGCCGGCGGTTTTCGACATGAGGTTATCTCCTAGCGCAATCCACGCTCGTTGGCCAGTAGGATGTGGGCTAGCTAGAGATCAAACTCGCTGCAACTCATGAAAAAATTACACTTGGCGTTGGAGCAGACGTACTTGCATTTCTGATTGATCAGCTTGGCGTTGCAAATCGGGCAGTAATCCCACCATTGATCCCCGGATTCGGTTTCGCGAGCTGACGGCGGTTCTGGTTGGCTCATTGGACAATTCTCCAGGCTGACGGTCTGTGCGGGCGACGCTGAAACCAAGGAATCGGCTGTCGTCGCCGCCGATATCAAATCGGCGTAATACTTTTTGTAATCGAATTCTCGTTCTCTGACAAGGATTTTTCCTCCAAAAATCGGAGAACATTGGACTTCATGAGCGCCGCAAAATATAAAAGATCATTTGCACTAGCGCTCACGGCTCACCGGCCGGACGCACTGCTGATTGTCGAACATAAGCCGAGAAGGAGACTGATTTGATTGCAAGAGGATCAACTGGGTGAGACTTCCTCCGGCTCTGCGTTATCGCGACTACCGTTTGTTTACCTTCGGTTACTTTCCCGCCGAAACCGGCGAGTATATTCATTTCGTCGTGCAGAACTGGCTGGCATGGGAGCTCACCCATTCGGCATTCTACCTCGGTTTGCTGGGGTTTTTCGAGTTCGCGCCGCGCTTCATTTTCGGTCCTATCGGTGGCGTGGTTGCCGATCGCATGGACCGGCTCAAGCTCTTGATCTTGAGCCGGGTCGCAAACCTGATCCAAAGCCTGGTTTTCGCCTTTCTGGTTTTCTCGGGCTTGCTGGAATTCTGGCATATCGTCGTGCTGGTGATTTCGATGGCGATCGTCAGTTCTTTCAGCACAGCCGCCCAGCAGGTCGTCGTCGTCACCTTGGTGCCGCAAGAGGGCGTGATGAGCGCGTTGGCGCTGCATTCGGCGACGCATAACTTGACCAAAGTCATCGGTCCGTCGCTCGGCGGCGTGCTCTTGACGCTGATCGGGCCGGGATACTGCCTGCTGATCCAGGCGCTCACCATCTGTTTTATGCTGGTTACGCTATTCAAGATGCGACCGCCGCCGTCGTCGGGGCTGGCGGCGACGGGCGACTGGTTTAAAGACATCGCCGAGGGGGTGTTGTATTTGCGCCAGAACCGCCGCGTTCGTGCGACGATCCTGACCACTTATTCGAACGGTTTCTTCGGCATTTCGTACGCTCAGTTCTTGCCTTATTTCGCTCAGGAAGTTTTGAAGGTCGGTCCCTCCGGCTATGGCTTGTTGGTTTCCGCCCCCGGAGTGGGTGCCGTGCTGATCAGTTTTTTCCTCTCGAGCCACACGCGTCTTAGCGGCATGCGCAAAATGTTGGTTGCCGCCAGCTTGATTTACGCGGCGGCCATCTTTCTTTTCGCAATATCGTCTTTTTTAATGCTGTCGATCGTGCTGCTCGCCGTGATCGGCTCCATGCAGATGAGCTATCGGGTACTCGCTCGGGCAATCATCCAGGAGGAATGCCCGCCGCATCTGTTGGGCCGCGCCATGAGCCTGTTTTTCCTCGATCGCGGCTTCGGCTCGCTTGGCGCGCTTTGCATCGGCAGCATCGCGGCATTGGTGCCGGTTCCATTGGCGGTCGCCGCTAGTGCGGTCGCTTGTGGATTGGTGTCATGGCTGGTGCCGAAGGCAGCAAGCGGCCGAAGAACTTCTCTTTGATTGATTCCGAGTTCCTTATATAATTCAATTTTTATCCGGGACGGCAAATCTATGCAGGAGCTTGGTGTAATTCTCATGGCGGCGGGTCAAGGCACCCGGATGCGCTCCAGCTTGCCCAAAGTGCTTCATCCCGTGTGCGGAAAACCATTGTTTCTGCACGCCTTAACCAAAGCCCGAGAGCTACGGCCGAAGCGCGTCGCGCTGGTTATCGGCTATGGCGCCGAGCGGGTTAGACAAGCTTATTCGGCAAATGATGTCAGTTGGGTGATCCAGGAGCAACAGCTCGGCACGGGCCATGCCGTTTTGTCTGCACAAAAAGCCTTTGACCATTTCGAGGGCGATCTGCTTATCCTGAGCGGCGACGTGCCGCTGATTCGCACAAGCACGCTGCATGCGATGGTAGAGCATCATCGGCGCCAAAGGGCCGCGCTGACGCTGCTTACGGCTTCTCTCGACCAACCGAAAGGCTACGGCCGGATTCTGCGCGATGACCGCGGCGCGCTCACCGGCATCGTCGAGGAGAAAGACGCAACTGATGAACAGAGAAAAATTCGCGAAGTCAATGCCGGCGTCTATGTGGGGTCGGCGCGCTTTGTATTCGCGGCGTTGAGCAAGGTCACAAACCACAATCAACAGGGCGAATATTATTTGCCCGATGTAGTCGCCATCGGTCTCGATCAGGGAAAAATCGTAGAAACTGTGAGGGTTGGGGATGCCTGCGAGATGATGGGCGTTAATACCCGAGAGGAGCTCGCCTTTATGGAGAAAACGTTGCGCGAGAGCATAAACCAAAAATGGATGCTCGCGGGAGTGACGCTGAAGGACCCGGAAACGACGTACATCGACGAAACCGTGAGCATCGGCAAAGATACCGTGATTGGACCCAACACTCAGCTGATGGGTAAAACCGTGATCGGCGAACGCTGTCGGATCGATGGCAGCGTGTTTCTCACCGACGCCCTGATCGGCGACGAAGTCCATCTGCGGTTTTCCGTGGTTATGAGCAGTTGCCGGGTCGCGCGCGGCGCGATCATCGGCCCGTTCGCTCACCTGCGGCCGGGAACGGATCTCAGCGCCGACGTTCACATCGGCAATTTTGTCGAAACCAAGGAAGCAAAAATCGGCGAGGGCACCAAGGCGAACCATCTCACTTATCTGGGCGACGTGACGATTGGATGCGACACCAATATCGGCGCCGGCACAATTACCTGCAACTATGATGGCTTTCACAAATACCGAACGGCGATCGGCGACCGCGTTCAGGTCGGCAGCGACACGACTTTGGTGGCGCCGATCAAACTCGGCGATGACGTATACGTCGCCACCGCCAGCACGATCCGCCACGACGTGCCGGCGGGCGCATTGGTTTTCAATCAACGAGAAGAACAGGTGCGCGAAGGCTGGACCGAGCAGAAGCGGCGCAAGATGAAAGGACGCAGTAAATAATGTGCGGCATCGTTGGATACATCGGCCACCGCGAAGCAGCACCTTTAATCCTGGAGAGTTTGCGTAAGCTGGAATACCGCGGTTACGACTCCGCCGGCATCGCGGTGCTTCACGACGGACAGGTCTCGATCCGCCGCTGTGAAGGCAAGCTCGGCAATCTCGAAACCATGCTTACCCGACAACCGATGATGGGCGCAATCGGCATCGGCCACACGCGCTGGGCGACCCACGGGCGGCCTTCCGAGACCAACGCCCATCCGCACCGGGCCGGTGACGTGGTCGTCGTGCACAACGGTATTATCGAAAACTACCTCGAATTGAAAGAGCACTTGAGCAAGCGCGGCACTCATTTCAGCTCGGAGACCGATAGTGAGATCGTCGCTCACCTGGTCGCGGAAAAAGTCGAGCGCGGGTTGGACTTTCTCGACGCCGTGCGCCGCACCTTGCGCGAAATTCGCGGCTCGTACGCCTTGCTGTTTCTCAACCGGCGGGATCCCAATCGGTTGATCGTTGCCAAGAATTCCACGCCGATCGTGATCGGTTGGGGCGAGGGCGAGACGTTCATTGCTTCGGACATTCCCGCATTGCTGGACTACACGCGCAAGGTCACCTTTCTCGAAGACGGCGAGATTGCTGAAGTGACCCTCGGCTCCTACAAATTGCTCAACGGCCACGGGAAAGCGATTCACCGCCCGGTTAAGGAAATCACCTGGGACGCCGTGGCGGCGCGCAAGGGCGGCTACGCGCATTTCATGCTCAAGGAGATCCACGACCAGCCACGCGCGCTGGCAGATACGTTCCGCGGCCGGATTTCACTCAAGGACGGCCGAGTGGCGCTCGAAGACATCCAATTTACAATCAATGAGGTGAAGGCGATCAAGCGCATCCATCTGGTTGCTTGCGGCACCGCCTGGCATGCCTGCCTGGTTGGCAAATTCATGCTCGAAGAGATTGCCGCGATTCCCGCGGAAGTGGATTATGGTTCGGAGTTTCGCTATCGCTCCCCTTTGATGGATCCCAAGTCGGTCTTATTGATGGTCAGTCAGTCCGGTGAAACCGCCGATACCTTGGCGGCCGTCGAAATCGCCCGCGCCAAGCGTGCCAAAATTCTTTCAATCTGTAACGTTATCGACTCATCAATTCCGCGCAAGTCTCACGGTGTTTTGTACACCCACGCCGGTCCTGAGATCAGCGTGGCAAGCACCAAGGCCTTTACCACTCAGTTGACCGCTCTCTACTTGCTGGCTGTGGCGCTCGGCCGGCTCAATGCCAAGCTCACTGCGTCAGATGCGCGAAAATTATTGCGCGAGTTGATGCATCTGCCGAGTTGGATCGAAAAAGCGTTGGAAACCGAGAACGAAATCAAAGAATTGGCGCGCGAGCTCATGCATAGCCAGGATTTTCTCTATCTCGGCCGCGGCATCAATTATCCCATAGCTCTCGAAGGCGCGCTCAAGCTCAAGGAGATCTCTTACATCCATGCCGAAGGCTACCCGGCGGGGGAGATGAAGCATGGGCCGATCGCGTTGATCGATGAAAAAATGCCGGTCGTGGTCTTGGCGCCGCGGGATCGTTATTTCGAGAAGACCGTCAGCAATCTCAAGGAAGTCGAATCGCGTGGCGGCAAAGTTGTGGTGCTGACGGACGACGCCAAGACCGCCAAAGAGATCTCTGGCCATCGAGTCTTGACCCTGCCCAAGGCTTCGCATTATCTCACGCCGATCGTGATGACCATCCCTCTGCAGTTGCTTGCGTATCACATCGCGGTGCACCGCGGCACCGACGTCGATCAGCCGCGCAATTTGGCGAAAAGCGTCACCGTCGAGTAACCGCCCGGTTGGGAGCTCGACGGCAGCGTCACCCATCGCCTCCTAGGCCCAATCGAGTTCCGCACTGGAGCGACCTCGCCATTGTCTGCCCCCAAAGCGGAACGAGGAAAAACCGCGCGTCGCCATTTTAGATCGGCTGATCGCGCAATAAGCGCGCGGCATCTTCGGGCGCGACCGAATTCATGTGCACGCCTGAGCCCCACTCGAAGCCGGCCGCGCGAGTCAGCTGCGGCAGGATCTCCATATGCCAGTGATAGTGCGGGTTCACAGCGTTATCCGGCGGCGCCGAATGAATGAAGTAATTGAACGGCGGTTGATCGAGGCAACGGTCGAGTTTCAGGAGCAAGCCCCGAAGGATTTGGCCGAACGCGGTCATATCTTCGTCAGAGCTTTCTGTGAAAGCCGCCGCATGGTTTTTTGGCAAAATCCAAGTCTCGTAGCCGAAACGGGGCGCAAACGGGCAAAGCGCAACGAAGCGCTTGGAATCTGCCACTAGCCGTTCGCCGCTCTCGATCGCTTGCCGGCTGACCTCGCAATAGATGCAGCGTCCAGTCGCGGCAAAATGTTTGCGCGCACCATCGACCTCATCGATCATTTCCTTGGGCACGATAGGTAACGCCGTCAGCTGCGAGTGGATATGCTCCAAGGTCGCGCTGGCGCGCTCTCCCTGATTCTTGTAGATCATCAAATAGCGCCAGCGCGAATCGTTACCGAGAGCACGCAGCCGCGCGCGATAGGCGCGTGAAATATCAGCGAACTGTTGCGCGCTGAGCGCGCTCATCCGGGTCACATGATCAGGGCTCTCGATGATCACCTCGTGCACGCCAAGGCCATTCATCGATTGATCGACGCCATCGCCCTTAGCGCTCCATGCGCCGCTGTTTTCGAGCGCCGGATATTTGTTGGGAACGATGCGCAGCCGCCAGCCGGGCGCATTCGCGTTAGTCTTGGGGTCGCGCTGCGCCCAGACTTCCGGCGGCGTCATAGCTTCGTTACCGGCGCAGAAAGGGCAAGGCCCGCTGCTCGCGCGCGTCGCGCCGATATGCCAGGGGCGAGAAGCTCTTCCTGAGGCGATGATCACCCAGCGGCCGGTAATCGGATCTCTTCGGAACTCGGGCATAGCGTCGGCGGCGATGCGCTGGCTCACAAGCCGCCATCGGTCTTCGGCACGAAACCTTTGGCAATAAAATAAAACTCGGATGAGCCCTGGCGCGTCGCTTCCGGCTTGGTGCGCTGCACGGCGGAGAAGTGCTGTTTGATCTCGCCGGTAAATTCGTGCAGTTCGTTGCTGATGAAACTTTTGATCAGCAATGAGCCGCCCGGACGAAGAAATTGCACGGCCAGCTTGAGGGCAATCTGGTTGAGCGCCAGGGAGCGCGCCATGTCGGCATCGCGAATGCCGGTCAATTTGGGCGCCATGTCGGAGATTACGCAGTCGGCTGGCCGGCCCAGAAACCTCCGGATTTGGGCCTGGATTTCATCCGTGGTGACGTCGCCGTGAATTACCGTGATGTGGCGTTGCTGAAAAGGCTGAATGCCTTGCAGATCGACACCGACAACTCTCCCCTTTTGACCGACCACGTTGGCGGCAACTTGCAGCCAGCCACCGGGCGCGGCACCAAGATCGACGACCGCATCGCCGGGCCGCAACAACCGGTAACGCTGCTGCAGTTCGAGCAGTTTGTAGGCGGCGCGCGAACGATACCCTTCCTGTTTGGCTTTCTGGTAATAACGATCGTGTGGTTTGTAGCTCATTTTGCAAAGCCGCGGTGAGATTCGGCCGGCATCGGCAGCGAAAAAAAAGCCCAGCCGGTGAAACAGGCTGGGCTCTTTGGGACAGTGACTTGGGACGCTTCAGCGCGCTCCCTTGACTTGAAATTCGACGCGGCGGTTGACGGCGCGTGCCCACTGCGTGTCTTGCTTGATCAATGGCGTCCTTTCGCCGATGCCGGCGCCCGAAATCCGGCTCGGGTCGATGCCGTGGGACGCAAGCTCCTTGATCACCGTTTGCGCCCGCCGTTCACCCAATTTGCGATTGTAATCTTCGCTGCCGACCGAGTCAGCGTGACCTTCAATGACCACGCCGAGGTCGCTTTTCTCCTTTAACCGCTGAGCCGCCAAATAGACTTGGCCCTTGCCGAGATCCGTCAGCTCGGCGGAATCAAAACGAAACGCAACCTCAGGAAACATGACCTTTTCAGTCTCGATGACTTTAGCCACTTCCTTGACGACGATCTTTTCCACTGGCACCTCGACGATCTTGACCGTTTCGGCGGGCCCGGTCGGCGCGGGCGCAGCCGTCATCGGCTCGGCGGTGGTTTGGTCGAGCGGCGTTTTTTTCGGCACCCCATAATCGTGGTACGGCTGCGGCTCAGCTAAAATTGGCGGATGGGGATGATGGCCGAAGAATGCTTCTTGAGGCTCAGTCGCGCTGACCAGAAAGTGAAACGGCCGAAACACAACCCACTCCGTCAGCCAGCCGATCGGGTGAAGCAAATAGGCGGCAACCCTCAATGGATTCGATTGGCTGTCATCATACTGATCGGGCGCGGCCAATAGCGTACGGTTCCCGAGCACGGTTAAAAACATCAGACCGATGACAAATGAGCGCGCGATTTTCATGAAGGCCCTCCTTGACACATCGTAAAGCGTAAGTTTAGGTGCTGCCGACGCTTTTGTCAAATTTTTGCTGGCGGTTAATCCCGCGCTTGGCTTATCCGCGCCATCAGCATAATTTAGTCCGGCGCGCTTTATTTGCTTCAACTCAAGATCGGTTGGGCGCAGAACCGGAGGTTGGCTTGAAATGACAGTCACATGGGAAAAAAACGATCGGCTGATCGCGATTACCTGGGAGCGGCCGCCGCTTAACGTCTTGGATATTTCGCTGCTGCGCCGCCTGGACGACCTGCTGTCGTCTTGCGCCCGGGAATCGGCGGTCGATGTCGTTGTGCTGCGCGGCGCTGGAGAGCGCGCATTTTCCGCCGGGGTCGATATTCGTGATCATACGCCGGAAAAAGTTCCCGAGATGCTCGACGTCGTTCACGGCGTGGTTCGAAAGCTGTTGGCTTTACCGCAGGTGACGATCGCAGCGGTGCGCGGAGTCTGCTTCGGCGGCGGCCTAGAGATCGCAACCTCTGCCGATCTGATTCTCGCATCAGAGGAAAGCTGGTTCGCCACGCCGGAGATTCTTGTCGGTTGTTATCCGCCGGTTGCGTTGGCGCGATTCGCCGGTGTGATCGGCTATCACCGAGCCGCCGAGATGATTCTCACCGGGCGGCGCTTCTCGGCGGCCGAGGCGCAAACGATGGGCTTGATCAATCGGGTATGCTCGGCGGCGGAGTTCGAAAATAATCTTGCGGCTTTGGCGGAAGAATTGCTCGACAAGAGCGGCGCCGTGCTGCGTTTGACCTTGCGGGGCCTGCGCGAGCTCTCACTGCAAACTTTCGCTCGAGCGCTGCACCGCGCTGAAGAGATTTATTGCCGCGAGCTTCTGCAAACCGAAGATGTCGCTGAGGGAGTCACGGCGTTTCTCGAAAAACGGCGGCCCAACTGGCGCCATCGTTAGCAGCGCTTGCTTGCGCTGCGCTGATCGCTGGATCGGACATTGGATTCAGAGTCCGGTGGTGAGGAGGACGCCTCGAGCGTCTTAGAGACCTACTTTCCGGCTAGCTGCTTCTTGATGTTCTCGACGAACTCTTTCAGCATCGCGTCGGCTTTTTTGCGGATGATCGGCTGACCGAACTCGCCGATTTTCCCCAGGATATTGACATCGGTTTCGACCAGAAGCTCGGTCTGACTTGGGCCCAGCTCTTTGAGCGTCATGCTGGTCTTGCCGCTGACCGCACCGGCGGCCATGCGGTCCTTCGCTTCGGCGCGCAGTGCCGCGCGCCAGTCATTTTTATTCTGCTCTTCGAGAATGATCTTGCCTTGCAAATTCAACTTGATTGGGCCGACGCGCACAACCAGCGCGCCCTCGTACGTCGTGTCGTCGATTTTGCTGACCGATTCGACTCCGGGCAACGACTTGGCGACCTTGGGAACGTCCATCAAAAAATTCCACAGCGGCTCGCGCGCCACCGGGATCTGTGCTGTCTGACTAAATTTCACCGTCTCTTACCTTTCTTCTTGGCAACTTTTTTTCTCGCCGGCTTGGGCGCCGCCTTGGCACGCGCCTGTTGGCGGATATCGGCAAGGGCTTTTTCCAGCGCGCGGCGCACGAAGACCGCGGCCATGTCCTTCTTGTAGGCCGCCGACCCGCGGAAATCGCTCAGCGGATCTACCGCTTCTTTGGCCTTTTCACCGGCTGCGGCAAAAGCTTCCGATTTGACCGGCTGGCCGCGCAGCAACGCTTCTGCGGCGGTGGCGCGAATCGGCGTCACCCCTACGCTGCCGAGCGCGATGCGCACATCGGCAATCGTCTTGTTCGCTTTGTCGAGCGTGAGCACCGCGGCGGCCGACACGGTGGCATAATCATCGGCGGTGCGCGGTAAAAATTTGATATAGGCCGCGCCGGTGTTCGGCGCGAGCTTGGGTATCATCACCTCGGTGATGATCTCGTCCGGATTGAGCACGGTCTCGTAATAGTCCTTGAAAAATTCGTCAAGGGGAATCGTCCGGGCACCGTTTGCCGAGGTCGCTTTGACCGTCGCGCCGAGGGCGATCAGGCTCGGTGGCGGATCCTGGTTCGGATCGGCGTGGGCCAAACCGCCGCCAACCGTCGCCATGTTTCGCACGCGCAAGGTCGCCACATGGTGATAAGTTTCCGTAAGCATGGGCAGGCGGCGGCGCAGCAACGACGAGCCTTCGACCGCGCGGTGCGTGGCCAGGCCGCCGATCGCAATACCGCCGTTTTTGATCTCAATGCCGTTCAGGCCGCGCACCGAGCGCAGACTGACTAGACAACTCGGGCGCACGAGCCGCTGCTTCATCATGATGACCAGCGCCGTGCCGCCGGCGATCAGTTTGGCATCGCTGCCGAATTCTTTCAGCGTCGCATGGACTTCTTTGAGATTCTTCGGGGTGCGGTATTCGAAAGGTATCATGGCGGCATCCTTATTTGGCGAACTGGTGCGCTTTCTGGATCGATTCGATGATTTTATAGTAGCCCGTGCAGCGACAGAGATTGCCCATCATCCAATCTTTGATCTCGTCTTCGTCGGGCTTGGGATTCTCCGCGAGCAACGCGGTGGCGGCCACGACTTGGCCCGGCGTACAGATGCCGCATTGAAAACCGCCGTACTGGATAAAACTCTTCTGCACCGGATTGAGCTCGCCATTCTTCGCCAGCCCTTCAACCGTGGTGATATCATGGCCGTCGGCCATCACCGCGAGGGTCAAACAGGAACTGATCATGTCCCCATCCATCAACACGGTGCACGCCCCGCACACGCCGACGCTGCAGCCCTCCTTGGTTCCGGTCAAGCCGAGATCGTAGCGTAGGCAGTCGATCAAAAGCCGATTGGTCGGAACTTCGGTCTCGACGCGCTTGCCGTTGACGCGAAATTTGATCTTCTTGTTCATCGCTGTTCTTTCCTCCAGTTTCTCTCGCGCGGAATCGAAATGCAGGCTGGAAAAACCTACTAGGGCTCTCTTATAGAAAGAAATTTCCTAAACTGCAAGCCGTTTTCCCGTAGGATTCGAGATAAATGGCCGGGGTAGACTCGCGCCATGACGCCGGGAAAAAATAGAATTTTGCGAGCGCATGAGAGCACTCGAGCCGGCCGTGCAAACTGAATTTAGAATGTAACGACCGAGCGAATGCTCTTGCCTTCGTGCATCAAGTCGAAGGCTTCATTGATCCGTTCCAGCGGCAGCGTGTGGGTGATCATCGGATCGACTTTGATTTCACCGCCGAGATATCTTTCGACATAGCCCGGCAGCTGCGAGCGGCCTTTGACACCGCCGAACGCCGTGCCGCGCCAGACCCGCCCGGTGACGAGCTGGAATGGCCGGGTGCTGATCTCCTGGCCGGCGGCGGCGACGCCGATGATGGTCGACTCGCCCCAGCCTTTGTGGCAGGACTCGAGCGCGGCGCGCATGGTGTTGACGTTGCCGATGCATTCGAACGAATAATCAACCCCGCCGTCGGTCATCTCGATAATCACTTCCTGGACCGGCCGGCCGCTTTCCTGCGGCGCGATGAAATCGGTCGCGCCTAAATTCTTCGCCATTTCGAATTTGTTGTGATTGACATCCACCGCGATGATGCGCGCCGCCTTGGCCATGACGAGACCCTGGATAACGCTGAGCCCGATACCGCCGAGACCGAACACCGCTGCACTCGAGCCGGGTCGCACTTTAGCCGTATTGAGAACCGCGCCAATACCGGTGGTGATGCCGCAGCCGAGCAAGCAGACCCTATCGAGCGGCGCCGTCGGGTTGATCTTGGCGACGGCGATTTCCGGCAGCACGGTATATTCCGAGAACGTCGACGTGCCCATGTAATGCAAGATGGGTTTACCGCCAACGGAAAACCGCGACGTACCATCAGGCATTAAGCCTTGTCCTTGGGTGGTGCGAATGGCGCCGCAGAGATTGGTCCGGCCCGATTTGCAAAATTTGCACTCGCCGCATTCGGGAATGTAGAGCGGGATCACGTGATCGCCGGGCTTCACCGACGTAACGCCCGCACCGACCTCCATCACTGTAGCGCCTCCTTCATGCCCCATGATCGCCGGGAAGAGGCCTTCGGGATCTTTGCCAGAGAGCGTGTAAGCGTCGGTATGACAGACTCCGGTGGCGGCGATTTTTAGCAGCGCTTCGCCTTTTTTCGGCCCGGCGACTTCGACTTCTTCGATGACCAGTGGCTTCCCTGCCTCCCAGGCCACCGCCGCGCGTGATTTCATAATTCCTCCTTCAGACTCGGCTCGTCTGAGCCCGTGACATGATACCGCGAGCGCGGCCATCAAGTCCTCGCTTACCGAACATTGAAAGAAAGCGGCAGGAGTTCCTTCTTCTTAACAGGATCGCTTTCGTTTGCAAATCCCTAGATTCGGGTGAATGCGTTCGAGAATTCCGGGGGTGCAACACAAGTTGAACGCGACACGACCTGCTGTCGCTGCGTCAAGCTCGTCATTACGGAAATGACAGGGTCCGGCGGAGCTTCTACCAAAAGCCTTAGACAAAGAAAGTCATCTCTCGCCAACTAAAACTTGGTCGTCGATAAGTCGCATGCGTCTCGTTGTGGCACCGCCTGTGCTTTGTCGGTCGAGCCCTTTCCACGAAAACGTGGGCGTAAAGGGGAATTCGTTCGAAGCAGTTGTTGACGCGATGAACTGACAACCCAACGTGGTCACCACGGGGGTCAGGGAGCGAATGGTGAAACCGGCAACAGAGTAAATCTGCGCCGGTTTTTT
>Ga0075314_1000036_pt1 | contig 18982 bp, 18 predicted proteins | sample MayberryNE_Catta_6_FD_120055 | JGI IMG/M metagenome (GOLD analysis project Ga0075314, IMG submission 120055) | Natural and restored wetland microbial communities from the San Francisco Bay, California, USA, that impact long-term carbon... | ecosystem: Environmental > Terrestrial > Soil >... | reverse complement strand
CCTGTATTCTGGTGAGTCGAAGGCCAGCCTGAGTGAGACAGCGAGAGCATTTTAAAGGGAACGAGGCGCGACCCTGTAGACGACCGACCCTCAGGTCGATCGTCAGTCTGTGTCTCCACCCTTATCATCGATGGCCGAACACATTTGCGATTCAAATCGGCGGAGCTGCCGGTCATTCGGATCAAGGTCCGCGCCATAGTATTCAACCAGCTGAAGCCCGCCTGGACAATTCGAATTTACATACGCGTAAGTCACGCGCGCGTAACCCGGCACGCCTGATTCGTCCTTACTCAGCACGACAATCGAGTCATCCGCGATGTCCGCAAGGTTAAGAGCCTCGATTGATTTTGTGTTTCCAGAACTTTGTCCAAATGACAGCGCTGGCGCAAACATCAGTACCAGCGCCAAAAATGCGCTTAGCTGCATATTCATAGCTCGCCCTCCTGTAAAGTTTTTTAGAAGTATTCCAGGGTCGCGTCCCTGGAGTGGATGCTACAGGAGCATGGGCGGATGTCAATTTATACATCCAATTAATTACGGAAGTTATTGATTTTACGCCATGAGTCGTACATTTTCTCGTGTTTACCGCGCTCTGGAATGAAATTAGAAAAGGATTCTACAACTTATGGCCTAGCCAAACCCAAAAGGACGATGCATAAGTACGGATCGGCGTTGCGGTTTAAGCGCGCCATCAATTCCCGAGGCGATAGAGTTCAACGCGCGCCGCCTCGTGCTCGAAAAGAGTCGAAGCATTGGTGGCCACCGTCTCTCGAAACAACTTGGCAGCCTCGCCTCTCTGCTGTCGAATCAACAGTTGCTGTCCGACGTAAAAGTAGGCTTGGCAACGCCTTCCAGTTCGATCGGCGCCGGCAACGGTATTGAGGACGGCGTGCTCGGAGAGCTTTCCCAAATACATCGAGACGATGGGGCCAGGCCATTTTTCAAGATCCAAACCGCGAGTTGCTTCGGCCAACGCGATTCGATCCTGTTTTCCGGCGCGTGCTTCGGCCAGATAATGTAAAAGGACGAGATACAAGTTGCTCGGCGCGAATCGCAAAGCGTGAGCAAAATCCGGTGCCGCCTCCGCAAACCGACCCTGATAAAAGCGTACCGTTGCACGACCAGAAAAGGCGTTGGCATGCTTCGGATTCAAGCGAAGGACTTGATCGTAATTCTGCACTGCAGGGCCGTACTCTCCCTTTCGTCGATATGCATTGCCCCGGTTGTAAAGGGCATTGACATGCGTTGGGTTGATCCGGATCGCTTCATTGTAGTCCTGAATCGCCCGGTCGTCATTTCCCTTGGCCGCATAGGCGATGCCTCGATTGGAATAAGCAGAGGCATGCCTGGGATTCAAACGAACGACCTGATCGTAGTTCTGCACAGCCTGATCGAAATCTCCCTTGCGCCGATACGCATTACCTCGAGCATACAAGGCACCCGCGTGATTCGGGTTCAATCGGATCGCTTCGTTGTAATTCTGAATAGCTCGGTCGTAATCGCCCTTGCGCGCATAGGCGACCCCACGATTGGAGAAAGCATCGGCCTGCCGCGGATTCAGTCGGAGCGCCTTGTCATAATCGCGGATCGCTCGGTCGTAATCTCCCTTGTGCGCGAACGCCGCGCCGCGGTTGGCGAAAGCATCCGCCTGCCGAGGGTTTCGCCGGATCGCCTCGTCGTAGTCGTGGATGGCGCGGTCGTAATCTCCCCTTTGATGGTACGCTTTACCGCGCCTAGAAAAGGCAAACGCCGATCCTTTCATTGGGAGCCGTCCAGATAAGATGGCCGCAGTGCACTCATGGATAACCGTATCCGGACGGATCGCCCTGCGACATTTCTCGCCTTGGCCACCCGCGCTCGGTTTGCCTAGGGCCGGACTGGGTTCGCCCGGCCCTAACACGACGAAACTGAGCACCGCGACTAGGACCGATTCCCGCAGACAACGCAAATTCGGCCTATTCCACGACAGCGGTATCACCATCACAACGCTGCCTCCAGCAAAAATTTCGCACTGCATTGACCGTGCTTAAACTAGTTATGACGGCTTTACTCCTCATCCGCTTAGACCTGCGTAAAGACCTCCTTGGCCATCCACTCCATGCGCTCCAGAGTTTCGCCGATGTTCGGCCGGCGGACGTCGAAGATCATCGTGTCGACTCCCACTGCGCGGTAGTCGAGAATGTCGCCGGCGATTTCTTCCGCGGAGCCCATAAAACGACGGCGTTTTCCAAGAGCGATTTGTTTTTCACGGTCGAAGAGCGATCCTTTCAAGGCGACGCGGATCTTCTTCGGATCGCGCCCGGCTTTTTCCGCGTATTCGCGCATCGTTGACATGTCTCTTGCAACGTCCTCGGGTTCGAGCGGAATTGTCGGCACGCCGCCGATCGGATGCCAGCCGTCGCCCAGGCGCGCGGCGCGACGAACCGCTTGCTTGCTGTGGCCCCCGATCCAGATCGGGATGGCCGGCTTTTGCACGGGTTTGGGCAGAAAGACGATATCGGAAAAACTGCAATACTTGCCTCTGAAGCTCGGATTGTCGCTGGTCCAGAGTTCTCTGAACGCCGCGATGTATTCGTCGGTGACCTTGCCGCGCTCCGCGAACGGTTCGGTGCGTATGGCTTCGAATTCTTCCTTCATCCAACCGACGCCCAATCCGACAATCACTCGACCGTTCGAAAGCACGTCCAAGCTCGCGAGCATTTTCGCCGTGACGATTGGGTTACGATACGGCGCGATCATCACGCTGGTGGCGAAGCGAATGCGCTTAGTTGCGCCGGCGAGAAATCCCATCGTCATCAGGGTTTCCAGATGATATCCGGTGCCGGGATATTTACCGTCCACCGTGTAGGGATAAGGAACTGAAATATTCTTCGGCACAATCACGTGATCGGCAACCGTCAGGCAGTAAAAGCCCAGTCCCTCGGCCTGCTGGGCGAAGCGAACGAGGTCTTCGGCTTTGACGGTTGCCGATGATGCGGGTAAGTGCAGTCCAAAATCCATCGTCGTTCACACCTTCGAATTCTCGCATCGCGGAGGCGCGGAGAGCCGTTGTTTGCCAACAAGAATTCGAACTCTGCGAGCTCGGCGTCTCTGCGGTGAACTGTTTTCTAGGCGGTTGCCCTCGCTGCGGCAGGCTGAAGCGCGATCCTGTCGCCGACGCGCATCAGGCCGTTGCTCAGAATCGCCGCCTTTAAGCCGCTGCGATGATCGAGCGCTTTGAAAATACCCGGGAGCCTGGAAACTTTGACGAGATGACCGCAGGGTTCGAAAAGGCGGATGCCGCGCATACGAACGCCGCCGACGGTGAATTCTCGATGCAGCAATTCAATCAGCGGCACGCCTCGAGTGACGATATTGCGTCTGGTTTTCTGGGCGATCGTCTCGAAACCGAGTTCCTGGGCTGCGAGCTGCAAAACTTCATCCTCAATGAGGCTCACCGCCTTGTCGGAGCGGTTGACGGCGCTCCACGAGTCACGAAGGAAACGATCGCCTTCCAGACCGCGGTCCGCAAAAGCCCGTACCTCGGGAAGTGACACCATTTCCGCCGCCGATTCCGGAGCGATAAAAATCCCGACAACGCTTCCCTGCCACGCCGCGTGACCTGGCTTGAAGCCGCGCCACAGCGCGACTGGCATTTCTTCGGGCATGGGTCGAATCGCCTGGCTCATCGTACCTCCCTAAAAACGACACCGGCCACTGAGTTATTCAGCGGCCGGTTAATAGAATTCTATTTCAATATGATTCGCTACTATCCAGCCGAGTCTGCGAAAAATCTCGTGTCCTCGATGGGCTCCACAGTTTTGTTCTCTGCCGAATAAGCGGGCAACGGCTTGCCGTCCGGTCGAACTCGCATCTCTTCGCCGCCCTGAGGTTGGCCTTTGATGCCCGCGCCAACGCGGATGACAACCAAGTTTTCTTTGCCCGTGTTGTGATAGCGGTAATAGGCCCCCTTGGGGATCATGACTCCCTGATATTTTTCGACCTTGATCTCGTTGCCGTTTTCATCGAAGACGCTCATCTGGCCTTCGAGCACAATGAACGAATGATCCTCATCGAGATGGCAATGGATCTCGTTCTCGCCGCCTTCGTAGTTGATTTTGGTATGAATCCACAGATTTTCGGTCTCTGCCAGCAACTGCGTGATCCGGCCCTGTTTCATGTACGGGGTACGGAGCGAAAATTTCTGCGTCTTCGGTTTTTCCGTCGGTTCCAATTTCCTGGCTGTTTGCATTAGATCTACTTCCGAGCTGTTTGCAATACTAGGTTGAAATTACTTTTTTTCCGGTTGTGCGAATTTTGTCGCCCGTCGGTTGGCAAATCGGATTTCCTCGCGCCAAGGCGCCAAGAACGCCAAGTTCAAAATCGTTCTTTCCTTTGCGCCTTTTGCGTCTTGGCGGGAGATATTCCGAGCGGTCGTTGCGGCTCTGCCGTGTTGCCTTTAATTGTTAACACCGTCGACTTTTAAGTGATAGAGGTCGATCACGTTATTCCGCACGACTTTGTCGATAACTGGTTTCGGTAAATGGCCCAGCTCGTCGGCGATGACCTGCCGCGAGTGTGGCCAGGTCGAAGCGGCATGGGGATAGTCGCTCGACCACATAAAATTATCTTCCCCGAACCAATCCATCATCCGTCCACCCGCCGGGTCGCTGAAGAAGGTCGCGAAAACTTGACCCCGCACGTACTCGCTCGGTAGTTTTTTCATGTAAGGCAGCGGCGCTTTCGGGCTGTGACGTACGAAATACTTGTCCCACTCGTGGCAGTAAAACGGAATCCAGCCCACTTCGTTTTCCACGTAGACGAGTTTCAGCTTCGGATTTTTCGCCAACACGCCGCCGAAAACAAAATCGAACAAAATATTGGCGGCATCGGTGAGTTTCTGGTTTACCGTCATCCGATAAGTATCCAAGCCCTTGCGCTCGAAACGGCTGTAATTAAAACCGGTCAAGATGTGCACATTGACCGGCATATCGAGCTCCGAAGCCGCTTCCCAGAAGGGATTGTAATGGTCGCTGGTAAACGGCAGATGATCGGGCGGAACTTGCCAGATCATGCAGCCGATCATGCCGGCCTTCTTACAACGTTCGAGCTCTTTGATGGCGTTGGGGATGTTGTACATCGAAATCATTGGGATGCCGAATAACCGCCCGGGCGCGCCCTTGCAGTAGTCGATCATCCAATCGTTGGCGATCTGAAAACAGGTTTCCTGGAGCGCCGCGTCTTCCAGCGCGTAAAGCCGCAGCCCATGGGTGGCATACAAGACTTCGGCGCTCACGCCATCGACTGCCATTTCATCTAAGCGCGCTTTGGGATCGTGCCCGCCCGGTTTCTCACCCGCGGTGTTGCGCGCTGGAAACTTTGGAAACTTGGCCCGAAGGCCAGGTGTGAGGTTGGCTTCCCAAAGATCCGGCGGCTCCATGATATGGGAATCGGAAGAGATTATCTTATCCTTCCCCAGTACTTGTTCCGCGCTTCGCTTCACCGCAGCCGCTGTGCTCATGGATTATCCTCCTGTATTGTGAGGCCTCTAATTTCTTTAATCATTATGCTTTTTTGGCATTCTTGTCTAGGGCACGACGGTAGAGTCGTAGTTCAGTTGTCTATACGCGTGAGCCTCTCGGCGCCCAAAACAAGGCACCCGCAGGCTTGCCCGTGCATAGACGACGGAGTCCGAATAGGCTTTATTTTCACGCCGCCGCTGCGCCGGCATGACCGAGCGAGTACCGTATCGGGCCCGGCGCAATTGGACATCCCCAAGGGCATAAGTTAAACCGGTAAATGCCGATGACAGCCGCCACGCCAATCCTGACGAGTTGTTTCTTACTGTTTGTTCTTGCGCAGCCGCTTCTTGCCGCACAGGCGCAAAACGCTTTTCGCGATGCCGTCAAATTGCAACGCGCCGGCAAATACAAAGATGCGATCGCGGCGTACGATCGCGCCATCAAAGCGGACCCCAAACTGTCGGAAGCTTACGTCGGACGAGGCAGCGCCCTCGCTGCAATCGGCGCGCACGAGAGCGCGCTCAAAGATTACGATGCCGCCCTGCGCCTCGATCCGAATCGAGCGGATGTTTACCATCTCCGAGGCAACGCCCATAACGAGCTTAAACAATATGCCGAGGCGGTGAAGAACTATGACGAGGCGTTGCGCCATAATCCGAAGTTCGCCGAAGCCTACTTCAATCGCGGTATCGCCTTCTATCGCCTCGGTCAGTTGGAAAAGTCGCTGCAGGATTTCAATCAAGCGCAAAAGCTCAACCCCAAAGATCCTGAAATCTACGCCCAGCGCGGCTTGGCACAGCGCCGGTTGGGCCATCACGAGCTGGCCGTCGCGGACTACAGCGAAGCCATCAAGCTCGACCCCAAAAATGCCGAGACGTATAACAACCGTGCGAACGCTTTCTCCCTGATCGGCAAATATGACGAGGCGGTGAAAGATTACGACGAGGCGGTCAAGTTGGATTCGAAGAACGCGCGCATCTATGCCAATCGCGGCGCGATCAGACTGCGCCAGCGCAAGACCGACGAAGCACGCAAAGATTTTAGGCGGGCGATGGAATTGGATCCAAGCTTGAAAGCGAAGCTCGAGCCGCTGATGTCTCTCGAAGCGGCGCCAAACCAACGGTAGTTTCGATGAATGCGAAAATTGCAATCACGGCAGTGATCGTCGCGATCCTTGGGGCTCTTGGTTCGCCCGGATGGGCCGGCGAAGTCAAAGAACCCTTGAAAGCCGCGCTCGAACTGCACGACGCGGGCAAGATCGAAGAAGCGATTGCCGAATATGACAAGGTCATAAAAGCTTACCCCAAACTGGCCGAAGCCTACTTCAACCGGGGTAACGCCCACTACGATCTGGGTCAAGATAAACAAGCGATCAGAGACTACGGCCAGGCGCTGCGCTTTAATCCGAAGGATGCCGAGGCGCACTACAATCGCGGCAATGCCCATCGCCGGCTGAAACAGCAGCAGGCGGCGCTAAACGACTACAGCGCCGCGATCAAACTCAATCCCGATGATGCCCGCAGCTACACCAATCGCGGCAGTCTGCACTTCGACGCGCAGCGCTATGAAGCTGCGGTCAAGGACTTCAGTGAAGCGATCCGCATCGACAGCACGGATGCGCAGAGCTTTTACAATCGCGGCAACGCCTATCTCGCCTTAAATCACAAAGACGAAGCGATCCGCGACTACGATGCGGCGCTCAGCCGCGACCCCAAGCTTGCCGATGCCTACTATAATCGCGGCATCGTTTACGCTGATGCGCACAAATATGAGCAGGCAATTCGCGATTTCGATGAAGCGTTGAGGCTCAATCCGCGATCGTCGGAAGCGTTTTACAATCGCGGCTTGGTGAAAATGAAACTCGGCAGGTTTGAAGCGTCGATCGAGGACTACAGCGAAGCCATGCGCATCAACCCCAAGGACCCCGAGGCGCCGTTCAACCGCGGCCTCGCACATCTGCGCATCGATAAATACGACTACGCCGCCCGCGATTTTAGCGACGTTATCAGCATGCAACCGAAGAACGCCGATGCGTATGTGTATCGCGGCCTGATCCGAATCTATCAAGGCAAAGAAAAAGAGGCGCATGCGGACTTCCAAATGGCCTTCAAGCTCGATCCCGGATTAAAGAAAAAAGTTCAACCGATCATCGACGAAGCCCGAGCGAAAATGAAAGAACGGCCAAAATAATGGTCCGAAGAGATCTCGCGCATGGCTGAAGCGAACATTATCGGCGGACTCATCGGTGGAGCTTTAATCGGTTCCGCCGCTGCTCTCCTGCTGGCATTTAACGGTCGCATTGCCGGCATCTCGGGTGTTCTTGGCGGCTTGATCACGTCGCGCGCGCGGAGCGAACGACCTTGGCGCCTGGCGTTTCTGGTGGGCCTGATCACCGCGCCTGCTCTCTATCGGCTTTTTTACGAAGCGCTGCCGCTGCAATTGGAAGCGGATGTGCCGACGCTGCTCGCTGCCGGATTGTTGGTCGGTTTCGGCACCCGGCTTGGTGCTGGGTGCACCTCTGGCCATGGGGTTTGCGGATTAGCGCGGTTATCGCCCCGCTCCCTGACCGCGACAGTCACTTTTATGAGCCTGGGAATCGCCACTGTTTATTTCGCCAAAAACCTATTCTGATGCTCCGCATTTTTAGCAGCCTGGTGGTCGGCGTTATCTTCGGTATCGGGCTTACGGTGTCCGAGATGATCAATCCGGCCAGGGTCATCGGCTTTCTCGACATTACCGGGCGATGGGATCCGACGCTCGCTTTCGTGATGGCCGGGGCGCTGGCTGTAACGCTGCCGCTATTCCGTTTCATTTTACGCTGGCCGCGTCCGGTACTGGATCGCCAGTTTTATCTAGCGGCTAAGTCAGAAATCGATCGCCCACTTATCATCGGCGCGGCTATTTTTGGCATCGGTTGGGGACTCGCCGGCTTTTGCCCCGGCCCGGCCTTCGCCGGACTCGCCTCCGCCAACCCGGGCGTGTTCCTGTTCGTTGCCGCAATGATCGCCGGCCAATGGCTCTGTGCCAAGACGTACGGCTAAAACCTTCGCTTTGCCGAGAATGGAACGATCATTTAGGTGCATGCCGTTATTTCGTAAAGTAACAAGCAAACCCATCGACTCTCCGGTCGGTACTTGACTCGATAGCCGCGGTTTCGTTAGCTAGCACTTGAAACCAAATCCTTTTACGGAGGGCAATCATGGGACAGATGATTACTTTCAAACGGCCCGACGGCGCAGATTGCAATGGATATCTAAGCGAACCGCCCGGGAATGACAAAGCGCCCGGTGTCGTTGTGATCCAGGAATGGTGGGGATTGAACGATCAGATTCAAGGCGTGGCGGACCGCTTCGCTGGACTCGGTTACCGCGCATTGGTGCCCGATCTTTATAAAGGCAAGGTAACCCTCGATGCCGCAGAGGCCAGCCATTTAATGACGAATCTCAATTTCTCCGACGCGGCAACGCAGGACATTCGCGGTGCAACGCAATCTCTGAAACAGAAAAGCCCCAAAGCGGGTGTGGTCGGCTTCTGCATGGGCGGCGCGCTCACTGTGCTTTCCGCCATGTACGTCAAAGATGCCGACGCCTGTTCGTCATGGTACGGCTTTCCTCCCGAAGAAGCCGGCGACGTTCGGACCATCCGGACACCTCTGCAGCTTCATTTAGCGGAGGAAGACGCGGCTTTCGCGCCGGAAAAGGCGAGAGCTTTGGAAGTAAAACTGCGCGAAGGAAAGGTGCCTTTCGAATCCTACTGGTACAAGGCCGGGCACGCGTTCTTCAACGAGAACGGGCAGAACTATAATCCTGAGTCTGCCAAGCTCGCATGGGAAAGGACAATCGCATTCTTTGGCAAACATTTGAAGTAACGTCCTGCTTTGGAAGCCAATAAAGATGCCCCACTGCTGGCGCTGTTTCTTCTAGATTACGATGGGCGAGACGCGCGTCGACTTACTGCATCTACTGGAAGACCTGCGGGATGCCTATCCGGGCTCCCTCGAGGAAACCATCCTGACCGAAATCATGGCCAATGCGCTCGATTCCGGCGCATCGTTAATTTCCTTTGCCTCTGACCCGGCGCAGAGCACGATGACGGCGGTAGATAATGGCTCAGGCATGCAGCGGCGCGAACTGGCGCGCTTTCACGACATCGCCGCCAGCAATAAAATTCGCGGCCAGGGCATCGGCTTTGCCGGTGTCGGGATCAAGCTCGGCCTGCTGGTCTGCGACGAAGTCCTGACCGAGACCCGGCGCGGCAAGAATCACGTGGCGAGTGCCTGGCACATGGCGTCACGCCACCGGGCGCCGTGGAAGTGGACAGCGCCTACGGGTCTGGTCGCCGAACGCGGCACCGCCGTGCGGCTCAAGTTGCGCAATCCGCTCTCGCCACTGCTCGATCCCGGCTTTCTCGAGGTTACATTGAGGCGCCATTTTGAGCCGCTGTTCGACCCCGCTTTCGATGAATTTCTCGCCGCGCATTATCCCAAAGGCATTGCGATTCAAATCAACGGCCGGCGCTTGGAGAGACGACGTTCATCGGCATCACTCCAGGCGCCGCTGGAAATCCGGCTACTGCGCAAGCGCAAACCATCGGCGCTGGGCTATCTGTTTCGCGCCGAGAGCGCGCTTCCAGAAGACCGGCGCGGCCTGGCGATCAGCACTTACGGCAAAGTGATCCGGCGCGGTTGGGATTGGCTCGGCATGACGCCGACGGCACCGGAGCGGATCGGCGGTTTGATTGAAGTGCCGGAGCTGGCGGCGTGCCTCACGCTCAACAAAGGCGACTTCATCCGCACCGGCCCGCGCGGCGCAACGTACCTGGGATTTCGCAAGGCAATCCAACAGGCGGTCACGACACAACTTGCCGAATGGGGCGACGCGCAACCGGCCAGCGATCAAGCGCCGCCGCGCGAGGTGCGCCCGCTGCAACGCGACCTGGCGCATTTGCTTGAAGATTTGGCCTGCGATTTTCCATTGCTCTCCAGCCTCGTCGAGCGGCGCGCCGGCGGTCAGAAGCGATTGCCATTCGGCGGCCCCGGCGCATACACCGACGGCCGTTCATTTCTCGCCGCAGCGGTCACCGCAGAAGTCGAGGCCGAAGAGGCCGCTGAAGACGCAGCGCCCGGATCTGCCGAAACGGTTCAGGAGCATCCACAACCGACCGAAGCCGAGCCATCCCACCAATTGACGGCGGCAGGAACGACTCTACCGGCCGCCGGCCGGGCGCGCCGTCCGGCGCACTACGGACTCGATATTCAGTTCGATGATCGCCCCGACGAGCTCATGGTCGGACGCTTGATTGAATCCACCGTGTGGGTGAATCGTGCCCATCCGGCTTATCGTCGCGCGCTCGCGTCGCGCGCTCTCGGCTATCACATCGCGCTCACCGTGGCATTGTCGCTCGCACCGCTGGCCGTGGAGGCGGCGCAACACAGCCAGTTCGTGCTCGCTTTCCTGTCGCGCTGGGGCGAAGCGATCAACAAGCCCGGCACGCGTCGAGCCAAGCACGGCTAGCGTCCTCGCACAACGATTTCAGAGGTCTCGGTTCAATCTCTGACGATGCTTCCGGCAGTGGTGGACACAAACGCCGCTTTCGCGGGATCGCGAAGAATCCCTTTCGGATCGTCGCCCTGGCGCGCCGCCTCGATCGCTTTTCTGAGCATACCCCGGAACATCACTACGCCTTTATCGGAAGTGACCAGATGCTCCAGGCCGTGGAGCGCAATCGGCCCTTGCCCTTCAACGGCCTCTTTATCGTCCGGATGCCGTTGCGTGTATTCGTAGCTGGTGTTTTTTCGTCCGCCGGGCGCGAGTTGTTCGCGGCCCGAAAGCATCTCCTGTTTGCCGTCGGGAAACCAACGAACGCTCGCGCCGAGTTGGTGCGTGTCGTCAATCGGCACGCAGTACGTGACCGCCCGCACCCGTTGGGTTTTCGGCTCGTCGGTATAGACCAGATGGACGTTCAGCGGCATGATCATCTCCCAGATGAGATCCCACCACTTGCCGTTCTCCAGCTTCCGTGCCAGCACAAAACGCATGCCCATGTCGGTTTCTTCGTAGCGCAGCTCATCCGGATTGACGCCGTAGGTCTCGGACGGAAATTGCGGACCGCTGTGCAGCGTATGCAGCCAAAAGGTGTGTAACGCGTCCATCAGATTTTCTTCGGCCTGGAGCCAGTTGCAATTTACCGGCCCGCCGACTCGTGGCCCCATACGCGCCTTGAGGTGCCCGCCCTCTTTCCGCCAGACATCATAGATCGGAAATTCCGGCATCTTGTCGAGCGGCCCCATATAGGCGAACACCAGGCCGCCAAATTCGCGTATCGGGTAGCAGGGATGTTGAATCTGTTTGAGAAAAGGATTGCCGGCGGGCTCGAGCGGCATTTCCAGTATTGTGCCCTCGACGTCGTAAAGCCAGCCGTGATAACAGCAACGAATGCCGCGCTCTTCGATCCGGCCGTACTCCAGTGAAGTACCGCGATGGCTGCAGCGAAAGAACAAGAGTCCCGCTCGGCCTCGCCCGTCGCGAAAGGCGATCAAGTCCTCGCCGAGAATGCGAACCGGTTTCGGCACGTCTTTGAGATCGGCGGATAAACACACCGGCTGCCAATACCTGCGCATCAACTCGCCGCAGGCTGTGCCTGGCCCGACCCGCGTGAGTCCGGCATCGGGTTCAGGAATTCTTAGACCATAAGCGCTCTTCATCATTCCATCCTCCAGGAGCGAGACACCCGCACAGCATTCCGATCCGCGCCCTCAACAACCTACCAATCAGCATATGCCAACTGTGACAAACTGGAGTCAAGGGAGAGATCCAGCGTGCCGAGTCATGTGCCCACCCGCGTCGCTAAAATTGAGTAACTTGACAGATTTGTTGCGTAGCCATAACGTCGAGTCTATATCCTCGGATGCTCCCGGAGGACTTGCCATGGCAAATGCATTTCCGATCATCGATGCCGACGCGCATGTCGTCGAAACCGAGCGCACGTGGGACTATCTCCCTGCAGCGGAGCAGAAATTTCGGCCGAAGCTCTATTCCGCACCAGCCGATCCGACCCGGCAATATTGGGTCATCGATGACAAGATCGCCGGTTTTCGTCAACTCACTTTGAGCGAGCGCGAACTGCGCGAGTTCGCCGAGCGCGCCGGCCGAAATTTCGAGACGCCGAAAACCGCGCGCGAGCTGGACGACGTCGAGTTGCGGCTCAAGCACATGGATGAACTGGGCATCGACGTGCAGGTGCTGCACAACACCTTTTGGATCGAACGGATCACGACCAGGCCCGATGCCGAGGTCGCGCTGTGTCGCAGCTGGAACCGCTGGCTGACCGATATCTCGAAGGAGAGCCACGGACGATTATTTTACTCTTGCGTCGTGCCGGCAATGAACCTCGATGCCGCCGTCGAGGAAATCAAGTTCGCCAAGGAGAATGGCGCGGCGGCGGTGTGCATGCGGCCGTTGGAGGGCGATCGCCATCTTTCCGACCCCTATTTCTATCCGCTCTACCAACTGGCCTGCGATCTCGATCTTCCGATTGCCGTGCACATCGCCAACGGTAATCCCGAGAACTCCGACCTGTACCGCTTGGCGCCGGCGGGACGCTTCGCGCAATTTCGCGTGCCGACCGTCACGGCATGCTACGACGTCATCATGAGTGACCTACATGAGACCTTTCCCAAGCTCCGCTGGGGTTTTATAGAAGCCTCGGCTCAGTGGGTGCCGTGGATCTTTCGGGAAGCGGAGATTCGTTATCGCGCCGGCGGCCGGACCTTCCCGCAGAACGTTTTCGAGGAATACAATATTTTCGTCACCTGCCAGACCAATGATGACGTGCCTTACATCATGCGCTGGTGCGGCGAAAACCGCCTGGTGATCGGCACCGACTACGGCCACATCGATCCCTCCAGCGCGGTGACCGCGTTAAATGAGTTTAAGCGCATGGATGGCATCGACTCGGCTGTCAAGGAAAAAATCCTCTCGCACAATGCCAAAGAGTTTTATGCACTTTAGATTGTGCCGATGATCTAATAAAAAGCACGCCTAGTTTGCGGGGTAATACCCGCAAGAGCTCGCCCGAACACGGTCGCTCAGCGTGGCGCTCTAACGCAGCTGTGCGGCTCGTTGAACCGCGATTTTCGCTCGTGAAGTTGAAAATTCCAATAACAAAAGCTATGGTCGCGTTCATGAAACGGCAGGTAAAATTCGAGGTCAACGGCGAAGAGCATGCGGTCGAAATCGAGCCGAATCGACTCTTGCTGCAAGTTCTGCGCGACAACATCGGATTAACTGGCACCAAGGAAGGCTGCAGCATCGGTGTTTGCGGTGCCTGCAGCGTGATCATCGACGGCAGACTGGTCAGTTCTTGTCTAACACTGGCGGTGGCTTGCGACGGCAAAAAAATCGAAACCATCGAGGGACTGGCGCAGGATGGCAAGCTGCACCCGCTGCAACAGGCGTTCATTGAATACGGCGGTTTTCAGTGCGGCATCTGCACGCCGGGCCAAATCATGGCGGCAAAAGCCCTCCTCGATGAAAACCCCAAGCCGAGCGAAGAGGAAGTCAGGGAATGGATGTCGGGCAATCTCTGCCGCTGCACCGGCTATTATAAAATCTTCGAATCGGTCATGGCTGTGGTCAACGGCAAGACGGACCCCAACTACACGTTTCGCAAGCGCGAGACCACGGCAAAGATACAGAGTCTGGACGTTTATAAACCGGTCGCTAAAACGACTTGATCCGCTATCGGCGGGATCATTTTTCCCGCAAAGCCGCAAAGGCGCCAAGTTTAAGACTTAGAAAAGTTTTTCTTTGCGTCTGGCGCCTTCGCGGGAGAAATCCGAGAGATTAATTTGTAAGAATGACGACATGGCCAAAGCAGAAAATTTTTCCGTCGTCGGACGCCGTGTTCAGCGAGTCGAAGGTTTCGACAAAGTAACCGGCACTTCGCAATATATCGCGGACATTTTCCTTCCGGGAATGTTGGTCGGAAAGGTCCTGCGGAGCCCGTACCCGCACGCGCGCATCCGCGATATCGACACGACCAGGGCGGAGAAACTTCCGGGGGTACGCGCCGTCGTGACCGCGGAAGACACGATCAAAAAACCGTGGGGCGCGTTTTTTGCCGATCAATATATTCTTTCAGTGGGCAAATCCCGCTACGTCGGCGAGGAAGTCGCCGCGGTGGCGGCCATCGATCCGGATATCGCCGAAGAAGCGATCGACTTGATCGAGGTGGATTGGGAGCCGCTGCAGGGCGTGTTCGATGCCGAAGAAGCAATGAAAGACGGCGCGCCCCTCGTCCATGACGATAAACCCAACAATATCGCCGTCCATATGGACCTTGAGCGCGGCAACGTCGCGCAGGCCTTCGCGGAGTCCGATGTGATCGTCGAAGACGCCTTTACCAGCATGCCGCAGTGGCACTGCTCGATTGAAACGATCGGAAGTGTGGCGGAATACGCCACCAGCGGTAAATACACCATCTACATGAACACGCAGACCTTGTTTAATGCGCGTTACCGCATCGCCACCGCCTTGGGCGTTCCCGAGACCGACGTGCGAATCATTCAGAGCGCCGTCGGCGGCGGCTTCGGTGGAAAATCCTGCGACGACAACAACGCTCTGGTGGCCGCGGTTTTGGCCAGGAAAGCGCGCAAGCCGGTCAAGTTGATCAATACACGCGAAGAAGAATTTCTCGCCGGCTGCCGGCCGCGCGTCTTCATGACAATCAACGTCAAATTAGGCTTCAAAAAGGACGGCCGAATTCGCGCCAAGCATATCAAGGTCATTGCCGACAATGGAGCCTACTCGGCCAAAGCGCCGGCCATTACCGGCGTCGCCGCCATGCGTCACGACACCTGTTACAAATATTCCGACGTCAAAACCGAAGCATTGCTGGTGTACACGAACAAAATTCCCACCGGCGCGTTTCGTGGTTTTGGTAATCCCTCGGCGGAATGGGCCGTCGAGCAGGCGATCGATCTGGGTGCGCACGAGCTCGGAATCGACCCGATCGAAATTGCCCGCATCAACGCAGCAGAAACCGGCTACGTGTCGCCGCACGGTAATCGGGTTACGAGCTGCGAGCTCAAGCAGTGCCTCGACATGACGGAAAAGATGATCGACTGGAAAGCCAAGCGCGCCAACAAGCAGCCGAATACCGGCTTGGGGCTGGCCTGCACCGTTCATGTCAGCGGCAAGCGCCACTTCGGCGATTACGACGGCAGCTCGGCAACGATCAAGATCAATGAAGACGGCAAGGCGCTTATTTTGAGCGGTGAGGGTGAATGCGGCCAAGGCGTGCACACGGCGATGTGCCAGATTGCTGCCGAAGAGCTCGGCGTGCCGGTCGAAGATGTGGAGATTTCTCGCGCCGACACCGATCTCACCACTTTCTGTTTGGGTGCTTTTGCGAGCCGATTGACCTACGTCAGCGGCAACGCCGTGAAAAACGCCGCCACCAACGTCAAACAACAACTGTTTGACCAAGCCGCTGAAATGCTTGAAGCCAATCCGCAAGATCTCATATCGCGCGACGGAAAAATTTTCGTCAAAGGCGCCGAAGGCGGGAAATCGTTAACCGTCTCCGATGTCGCGCGAGCGCGCTTGTTCCGCCACAACGGCGCGCCGATCGTCGGCTCCGGCAGCTTCGATGCCGACTCCGTATTACCCGACAGTACGCGCTTCGGCAACGAATCCGGCGCATACAATTACGGTTCCCAGGCCGCGCAAGTGCACGTCGATCCAGAAACCGGAAAGGTGACAATTCTGCAATTCGTCGTTGCCTCGGACTGCGGCACGGTGATCTATCCCCTCGGCGCCGAAGGCCAGGTCGAGGGCGGGCTGGCTCAAGGGATCGGTTACGCGCTGACCGAAGGACTGCAGATCGAGGAAGGAAAGCCGATCAATCCGAATTTTTCCGATTATCGTATTCCGTCTATGCGCGACATGCCCCCGCTCCAGCATGCCTTCGCCGAATCGTATGAGCCCACCGGGCCATTCGGAGCCAAGGGGTTGGGCGAGCTGAACATGGACCCGACGGCGGCAGTGATCAACAACGCGATCTTCGATGCCGTCGGCGTGCGCATCAAAACTCTGCCGATTACGCCTGAAAAAATTCTCCGCGCGCTGAAGGAGAAAGCGGGAAAAAAGTTGTAGGGGCGACCGGCCGGTCGCCCCTACGTCCGAATTCTTCGTGCGTTTCGTGGTGAATGAGTTGTGTCCCGTTTACGGGAGAAGCGATGATTCGATTCGATTACCAGGAACCGACGACTCTCAAAAAAGCCTTTAGCTTGTTGGAAAAATACGGTGACGACGCGCGCGTGATCGCCGGCGGCACGTCTTTATTAATCATGATGCGCCAGCGCTTGCTGATGCCCCGGGTGCTGATCAGCTTGGCACGGATTCCAAAGTTCGACCGTATCACGTTCAATTCAACAGACGGCCTTAGAATCGGCGCGGGGGCGCGTCATCGCGATATCGAGCTTTCGCCCGTGGTGCAGAAGCGCTATCCCCTGCTTCACGAAACTTTCCGCAAAGTCGCTCAGCCGCGTATCCGCAACATGGGCACTGTTGGCGGCAATCTCGCCGCCGGTGACCCGTTAACCGATCCGGGAGCCAGCCTGATCGCCCTCGACGCCGAAGTCACGCTTGCGAGCAGCAAGGGGCAGCGCAGGCTGCGCCTAGACGAGTTTTTCATCGACTACTATCAAACGGCTCTTGAGCCGGGTGAATTGCTGACCGAAATCGTCGTTCCCCCACCCATACGGCCGGGCTGGGCGCATATCAAGTTCACCCCGCGCAGCATTGAAGATTTCGCCACGGTCGGAGTTGCGGTTACGTTGAAAGCCGAGAACGGCACCTGCCAAGACATCCGCATCGGCCTTAACTCGGTCGCATCGACGATCGTGCGCGCCCGAAAGGCCGAAGATAGCCTGCGCGAAAAGCCGATCGACGATGCCGTTCTGAGGACGGTCGGCGAAGTCGCCTCCAACGAGTGCGATCCAACCGACGACAACCGCGGTTCGGCCGAGTATAAGCGGGAACTGATCAAAGTGCTGGTGCGGCGCGCTGCCGCCGAGGCGTTACAGCGCGCCATGTGACGCCGGGCCGCGAGGCTTGGTCCCGCGCATGTGCTCCTCCATCCGACGTTACCGCCACCAGCTGCCACGTCTGTCCTCAACGCGAATGGCATTGGCGTACTGCTCGCCGCCGGAATTTCTCTCGAGCTGGATTGCAACCGAGTCGCCGGTACGCAGCGACGCCACTTCTATATCGCGATCGCGGGGGCTGGCATCAAAAAACCGGGTGCGGCTATCGTACCTGACGACGGTTGTTCTTCCATCGTCGGTGCGCAGGCGGATTTCCCGACGACCTTCATCGATATCCTGCACGGTGCCGTAAATATGGTTTTGCGCCGTGTCTCTACCGAACCGGTCGCGGCGATCATAGCCACCATCGCGTCGTTCAATGTCGCTCCGTTGCTCATACCCGGGCTCGATGGTGTCCCTACCGATAAGGCTGACACTCTCACAGCCCCAGACCGTTCCCAGCGCGCCCAAGAAAATAGTCACGCCGAGCTTCGCCGTCCAATTACCTAGTTTCATAAATCAACCCTCCTCTTTTTGCAGTAGAGAGCAATCAAGATGCCACCCATCTCCCGTTGACAATAGAAATCCTAAATTTGTCTCAGCGCCGAAACATTCCTGCGGGGGGAGCCCGCAAGTGTGACCCAACGCTGCTCATGCTGGCATTCCCTCTCTCTGTGTACTGATACAAGTGCGGCGAATTGAGATCTACTTAGTCCGCTTTTTTCTTCCACAGTGTTGGTCTTTTCAAGACGCCCTTTCATTGGGCGCATGTAATTTCAACCGAATCGTTTTGGCATGTTGATTGCGGTTTCAGTTACTAGGAGGAAACGATGGAAACATTAAGAAATCAGAAAGGTGCGATAGGTTGGATACTGCTGTGGCTGCTGGGTATACCGGTCCCGATTTTGTTACTGCTCTTTTTAGTCCGCGGCTGCACCTAAATTGAGGATTCACATCGCATGGGGGGAGTTTCATATTTCTTTGTTAGCGGGGCTTTGGTTTTTGCGCTCGGCGGGGTTGCTGCAGCAGCATGGTGGGAGGACGGACTGCGTCGTAAAACCAATGATTTACTGATAATGCGTTCCGGCGCCGTTTGCCGAGTCTTGATTCACTCGCCGCTGCGTTTTGGCTGCCGCTCACCCGCCTCACTATTGCGATCGCTCGTAACCATCGAGGGGCGAACTGCCGACTTATTACGGACTGAGAAATCAAGACGCAAATCGGCTCGTCATCGCCGGACGTGAAGGCTGACTGCACCTCTCGATCCGCCGAAGGAAAGCGACAGAGGTAGGCCGAGCACGCTGAACGGTTTACTTCTGCGCGGTTACCTCATCCTTCCGTCTTTTTCTAGTGCTTAGAAATCCAGATCACGCGGTTTGAGCGGTTTCATTCT
>Ga0075314_1000035_pt1 | contig 19248 bp, 15 predicted proteins | sample MayberryNE_Catta_6_FD_120055 | JGI IMG/M metagenome (GOLD analysis project Ga0075314, IMG submission 120055) | Natural and restored wetland microbial communities from the San Francisco Bay, California, USA, that impact long-term carbon... | ecosystem: Environmental > Terrestrial > Soil >... | reverse complement strand
CGGTGCTGCGCGCGTAGCCGCCGGTGTGCTCGCGCATGATCGCGGCCAGGCCGCGGAACTGCTCCGGGGTCAGGTCGCCACGCTCGATCTTCACCTCGACCGCGACGAAGCCCTCCTGGCGCTGCGGCTGCACGTTGCCCTGGAGGAAGCGGTCGAACTCGGTGCGGTCGCCGTTCGGCGAGGCCGGGACGGGCGGCGCCTCGGGGGCGCGCTCTTCCTCCTCGTCGTCGAAGCGCAGTCGCTCGACCAGCTCCGGGCCGAAGTCGCGCTCATCGACCCAGTCGCCCTCCAGCTCCTCCTCGACCTGCTCGCGGAAGGCGTCGATCCCGATCTTGTCGATCAGCACCTTGATCCGGGCGCGGGCGCGGTTGACCCGCAGCCACTCCTGGCGGTCGAAGATCCGCAGCGCCGCCTCAGCGACCTTGAGGTAGTCGCCGTTGTCGGCCTCGACGAACTCGTACAGGGTGGGCGCGACGCGGGCCATGATCGAGGTGCCGCCGCCGACCCTCACCTCGAAGCCCTTGACGCCGTCGCGCTCGCGGCTGAGGAAGGCGATGTCGTGGATGCCGGTGATCGCCCGGTCCTCGTCGGAGCCGGTGAAGGCGGTCTTGATCTTGCGCGGCATCAGCTGCGTGGTCGGGTGGCGGACGAAGTAGCGGACGTAGGCGCCGGCGTAGGGGGTCGGGTCGAAGACCTCGTCGGCGGCAACGCCGGCCCAGGGGTCGCCGGTGACGTTGCGGACCGTGTTGCCGCAGCCCTCGCGCGAGGAGAGGCCGACGGCGGAGATCTCGCGGATCAGCGCCTCCATGTCGCGCAGCGGCACGTGGTGGATCTGGATGTTCTGGCGGGTCGTGATGTGGCCCTTGTCGAGCGGCGCCCACTTCTCGACCACCTCGGCGAAGGTCTCCATCTGCTCGGGGGTGACGCCGCCGAAGGGGAGCTTGACGCGGACCATCTGCACGTCGGCCTGGCGCTGCCCGTAGACGCCCTGTTTGAGGCGGAAGCCGATGAACTGCTCCTCGGCCAGCTTGCCGCCGAGGAACTGCTCGGCTTCGTTGTCGAAGTCGTCGAACTCGCGCTCGATGATCGGGATCACGTGCCCGGGGACGTTCTCGTAGGTCTCCGGGTTCTCGAGCGTGCCCGTCCGGCCCTTGCCGCGCTGCTTCTTCTTCTCGTCTACGACGACCTCCACGAGGAGGAAAATAGCAAAACCGGACCGGGATTAGGGTATTTAACGCTTGCGCTTCTCGAGGATCGCCGCGGCCTCGCCCGACTCGGCGACGTAGCCGCCCTCCGGCTCCAGCGGCAGCCCCGCCTCCTCCCAACCGACGATCCCCTCGCTCAGCTTGGCCGCGTCGAAGCCGGCGGCGGCGAGCGCCTCGGCCGCCATCGCCGAGCGGTTGCCGCCGCGGCAGTAGAGAACGACCGGCCGCTCGGCGTCGAGCTCCCCCGTCCGCCCCGCCAGCTCGTCGAGCGGCAGGTGGGTGGCGCCGGCGATCCGCCCCGCCTCCCACTCGTGGCCGGCGCGCACGTCGACCAGCTGCGCCCCTTCGTCGAGCAGCTTCTGCGCCTCCTCGCGGGAGACCTCGCGTGTCTCGTCGCCCATTAGTCGACCTCCGTGCCCTCGACCAGGAAGGCGACGCGGACGTGGGCGCGGTACTCGTCGAGGTTCTCGCCGCGGATCCCGGTGGAGACGATGTCGACGGCGCGGATGTTGCGCAGGGTGCCCTGCGCCTGCAGCAGCGCCTGTTTCGCCGCGTCGTCGGTCGACGTCTTCGAGCTGCCGACCAGCTCGATGATTTTCACGACAGCCATTTGACTCCTCCTTCCAAGTGCTGCTGGACTGTGCCCTTCGCGCCGACCGCTTCGGCCAGCGCGGCCCGCTGCCACGGGCCGACCGCCTCCCCGTCTGCCGCCGCGACCGGAGCCGTGTCAGCCTGGAACCGCGCGAGGGCCGCGGCGATCGCCGCGGCCTCGTCCGCGCTGGGGCTCCGGTTCATGTCCGGAGCTTATTTGGTCCGACGCCCTAGCCGGCGTCGCTGCTTTTGGCCACCGCCCTGGAGACCGCCGCCCGATTGCGGCGCTTGCCCTTGCCCTTCTTGCCGCGCTTGCGCTGCTTCCCGCAGGGGATCCGGATCTTCGGCTGGAGCAGCAGCTGCCTGCCGTTCTGGGCGCTCATGTTGATCTTGGCCCGCTGCGCCCCTTTGCAGAGGTTGCGGGAGGCCACCAAGAGGCTCTTCTTGCCCGCCTGCAGGTGCAAGACGAACTTGGAGACCGGGGCGTCGGGGACGAGGTCAAAGGTGTTCCTGAGGGCGCCTTTGACCGAGTCGGTTCTGCCTGCGACCTCCACGCGGACCGGCTGGTGGGCGGGGCCTCTGAGGTCGGCGACCAGGTCGGGGAGTTTGTTATCGGAGGAGCGCAGATACACGTTGCCGCTCAGGGGGTAGTCGACCAGCGGGCTGAAGGCGGTCGCCGAGCCGTAGACCGAGCCCGCCGGACAGGCGTTGGCGGCGAACTGCACCCGGGTGCAGACCGTCCTGATGTGGCTTTGGTCCAAGAACAGGGACCTGGGCATCGTCACCGCGGTGCGGGCGATGTTGGCGTCGCCTTCGCGCGGCATGACGATCGCCCGCAGCCTTGGGTTTGAGCCTCTGGTGAAGCGCTTGCCGAAGAGGCGCAGGAAGACCTGTGGTTTGAAGCCGAGCCTTCCGCACTCCCCGACCTGGAAGCGGCTTTGCACCGGGGCCAGGGCCCCCAGGGTGGAGGTGACGAGGCCGTCCACGGAGAGCGGGTCGCAGGAGGTCGGGTTGCGGGTGAAGCCCGGTTTGTCGAAGGCGACGTCGACGGTCCTGATGTCGAGCGGGATGCCCTCCAGGCTCTCGGGCAGGGGATCGGAGACCGCGGTGATCCTCGCGGTCTTGGGATCGACGTGTGCGGCGATCCTGGTGAGGATCGTTCCCAGGTCGAAGGGACCGGCTACCGCCGGGGTGATCACCGCGATGCTCAGCGGGGCTCCCTTGTAGGGGCCTGCCAGGTAGGCGGTGCCCTCGGCGTAGTAGGGGGCTGGGCCGGCGCCTGCTCCCGCCACCACCGATCCGAGCCTCGAGGTGGCCGGGCAGGACGGGGAGCTCTGCTCGTCCTCTCCGTCCTTTGACTCGGCCGCTGCCAGGAAGGGCTCGGGGCACACCGCGGTGCCGGCGAGCTTCGCCAGGAGGCCCGGTGGGGGGCTGACGTTGACCGCCTCGATGTTCTGGGAGCCGTCCTCGCGCCTGAGGTGCATGACGAAGGGAGAGTCCGCGCCGGCGATCGGGCTGATCGTGCCGGCGTCGAAGGAGGGGGCGTGGGGCAGCTGGGACTCGGAGTCCGCGCAGTCCGATTGGATCGCCCAGGTGTCGGTGTCGTTGACCGGCTGGCCTTCGGGGGCCGTCCAGGGGGTGAGCCTCGCCTCGGTCTCATAGTCCCCGCAGACCGCCGGGGTCCTGAGCGCCCCGCCCGAGCCGCCGAAGAACTCCAGGTCGAAGTCTTCGAAGGGCAGCTGCGGGTTGTCCTCGAAGGTGGCGCTGATCTGCCCGTCGGAGCCGAGGGAGACCTCGCCGGGGAGCTTGACGACGATGCCGGTCTTTTTGTCGTCGACTTCGATGTAGAGGGCCAGGAGGGAGTTGAAGGGGTTGTTGTGGGGGTCGGCGAGGTAGACCGAGCCTGGCATCGGGTTCTCCAGCAGCGGCGTGTGGACCTGGACGTCGGCGATCCGCGATGCGTCGGGGCAGTCGCCCCGCTCCGCTCCGTCGAGGTCGATCTCAGACTCAGAGCAGCCATCCAGGCCGTTGGCCCCCGAGGGGTTGACGGTGAGGCCCTCGGGCAGAGTCACCGTGGTGTCCTTGAGGTGGGCGGTGGCGATGCCATCGGGATCGTCGCTCTGGGGGATGTGCAGGTTGACGTCGAGGCCCGAGGGCGAGTCGCCCCTGTTGGTGGTCGGCCTTGCCTCGATCTCCGGTGCGAAGGGCACCGCGTTGCAGCCGTCGGCGCCGATCGGGTTGGGGACCGGTTCGGTGTTGTCGTGGGAGAGGAAGGAGGCGCCGTCGGTGTCCCCCTGCCAACTCGTCACGTCGAGGAAGGTCTCCACCGGCCCCACGCAGGAGGTTGGCAGGTTGATGAAGGGCTTGGGGTCGGCGGCGTCCTCGCTGGCGCAGGGCGGCGCGCCCGCGTTCGCGCAGAAGCGCTCAGCGTCGTGGCTGGGGTCGGCGGGAACACCCCAGAAGGAGAAGTCCACAGCCTCGATCGGCAAGGTCTGGGGTGCGTTCTTCGAGATCACGTCAACCCCATAGTCGCCGCCGGTGCGCACTTCGCCGTAGATCATCGTCACGTTGTTGAGGATGTTCAACCCGAACAGCGCCGGCAGGCCGAAGGGGACCTCAATGTTGTAGACGCCGACCTGAATGGTCCCGACGGTGTTGCCGTTGAAGGAGATCGCGACCGTGCCGACCTGGCTCTCGGCGGGGCAGGCGTTCCCCGCACCCCCAGTCCCGGCTGCCAGTTGGCCGGGCGTGCAGGTGGGAGCGGCCTGCGGGTTGCCGACCAGCCCGGCCGGGAGTTCGACCGCGGAGTCCTTCAACTCCTCGGTCGCGTACTCCAGCCCACTCTCGCCAAGCGAGGTGCGAAACGCGAACTCGGTCGAGGCGGTGTGGGGGTGGGATCCGGCTTGCGTGGCGGGATCGCCGATTTTGTCGAGAACCTCGCCGTCGAACCCGATGAGGGCAAAGTCGAAGGGCACGATCTCGAAGGGATCGTCGGGAGCGGCGGCACAGGCGGGCACCGCGCTGCTGGTGCAGGCCTCTACCGTGGGATGCACTGCCCCCAATGGCGCGCCGCTGTCGGCTTTGACGGTGACGAGCAGACGGCAGGTCAGCCCCACCGAGAGCTCGCAGGCCTCTTCGCCGGGTTCGATCGGGATGAAGGGCAGACCGGCCAAGGCGCCGAGCGGGTCGATCCCGGTGCAGCTGAGCGACTGCCCGCCGCCACCGATCGCGCATTCCCAGAAGGGAACTTCGAGCAACTGGTTGATTTCGTCGTCGAAGGCGACGATCTCGAGGCCGGCGGGCACCGTGAGCTCGACTTCGATCGCGCCGGCCGGTTCGAATGCGGGAGTCGATTCGTCGCCCACGTTCGAGACGGCGACCTCGTAGAAAGCGTAGGTGCCCTGGGGGACCGGCTCTTCGGCCGGCTCGCGGTCGGCGCTGACCTCCAGCTCCGGGGCGGCGAGCGCCGCGGATGGGCCGGCCAAGACCAGAGCAGCGAAAGCGCTTGCCGCCAGGATTGCGATCTTGCTCGTCCTCATCGTGATGCCCTCCGGTTGAAGTCGGCTCGGAGTGTGTTGGCCCGGCGCTTGGCGCGCCTCTGCGCTCGCCTGAGACGCCTCGTCTGGTTGCGGATGCAGCGGCGCTTGGCGGTGCCCTCGATGCGGCGGCAGCGCTTGCGGGCGATCGCCGTCGGCGAGAGGCAGCGTTTGCCCCGGCGCAGCTTGCCGGCCGGACAACGGTTTGCGGGGGCGTCTGCCTTGGGGTTTCCCGGCCCCTGGAACACGGCGCTGCCAGCCCCCGCTATCGCCGGAGTCTCGCTGCCCGACCCGCGACAACCATCGCCCTCGCACTCCGGCGGCTGCGCCGCCGGTTCGGTGAAGCCGCCCCCGATGCGGGCGTCGTAGATATCGACGTTGTCGTCCTTGTCCCAGCCGACCAGGCGCTCGCGGGTGTAGAAGAAGACGTCGCGGCCAGAGGCGGTGGAGAACATCAGCCGCGCCGGGTGCGCGCTGGCGCCGTCGGAGATCAGGCTGACCCGACCGTCGTGCCACTCGTATACATCGGTGCAGGCGGGGACCGGGCCGATCCAGCTTTCCGACGATTCGGCGACCGGCGGGCAACCCGCTTCGCCGTTGGTGTCCTCCGGCACGAGCGCATCGGGAGTGCCGAAGAAGACACGCCGGCCGTCTTCGCTCATCTGGTAGCGCGGCTCGCTGCTCGCGAAGTCGTAGGGAAAGAAGGTCGCGTAGTTGGGAAGCCAGACCTCGCGGAGTTCCACGTCTCCCCCGGAAGGGGCGCCCGGCAGCTGGCAGGAGATGCAGATCCAGCCGTTCTCCTCGTCCCAGCGGTAAGCGTCCGCATCGGCGTCGCGATCGGCGGCCGGATCGTAGGCGAGGCGCGTGTGGATCAGCAGGTGCTCCCCGTCAGGGGTGACGCGGTGGTAGCGCTGATGAGTGTTGATGTCGTCGGTGACCGTGATGTCCTGGTAGGGACCGAGGTAGTCGACGATCGGACTGCCGCCGTTCCAGCGCCAGCGATAGAGCTTGTCTCCATCCACGGCGGACTCGCCGGCGACGAGCTGGCCGGTGGCGACGAAGTAGGCCGTTTCGCCGTCCTCGCTGTGCCCGACCAGGCCGTGTATGTCCGGTATGACCCCGTCGAGGGGCTCCTCATCGACTGTGAGGTCGACCAGGCGCGCACCGGGGGGTTCGTTGCCGTTCCAGCGGTACAGCTTGAACTGCCGGCCGTTTTCTCCGGCGTGTCCTTCGCAGCCGCTAAGACCGGGCGGCGGTCCAGAGGCATCGGTCAGCCTGGCGCAGCTGGCGAAGAAGGCCACCTCGCCCGAGGGGGTCGCCGAGAGGAACTCGTCGCGCCGGTTGGAACCGCACGAGACGGTGCACTCGCTCGCCGAGACGTGGTGTGTGACGGCGCCCCCCTCTCGCATGTAAAGCTCGCAGCCGTCGGAGACGCAATCGAGGAACCCGCCGACCGGGTTCTGGAAGTAGATCCGCTCGCCGTCGCGCGAAACGGCACTGGCGATGTTAATCGTGTTTCCGCCACCGCCGAGAACCGGCACGCTGGAGCTCGTTTCAAACGGTTCTCCGCTGAGGTCTTTGCTGACCAGGCGCAGGGCGCCGCCGCCCCACTCGTATACCTTCTCGAAGTCGCCCGGCGGCGGCGAGTCGGGTTCGGCGGTTTGGTTGTTCATCGCGTGATAGACGACATGGCTGAAGTCCTCGCTGCCGCCCTGCACGCCCTCGCCGAAGGCCGCTCCGCCCGGCTCGGGGTTCAGCAGCTGAAAACCCGGCGGGTCGGCGAGGAGATCCTGGAGGTAGAGGTTGTGGGCAATGGCGGGGCCTCCGCTGGGCGTCAAGGGGGCGCTCGGGTCGAGCGGTGGGATCGGACAGCCGGGCGACTCCGGCCTGCGGATGATCGCCCGCGAGAAGTCCGGCGAGGGGAAGACGGAGAGTGAGCCTTCCTCGCTGCCGACGGTCGGGTCGGCGTGGCAGTAGGCGGGGAACGGGTTCGCCGTCTGCCAGCCGCCGGGGGTTCTCCGGCTGATGTAGTGGGCACAGAGGTTCGTCATCTGACCGGCCGGGTCGCCGAACAACGCCGTGGTGCAGAAGCCGATCGTGTTGCCGTCGAGCGACACGCCCGCTTCGCCGTCGGTCGTGACTCCGGCGAGGTTCTCCGCATCGGTGTAGTTCTTTTCGGGAGGTGTGACCTGCTCGTAGGCGCGATCGGTGGGGTTGGGCAATGGCTGGGCGCGCGTTGTGAAGCTGTGGCTGGTGCCGGTCGTGGTGCCAGCCATGTTGGTGGCGACGAGGCGGAAGTAGTAGGGCGTGCTAGGCATGAGGCCGCCGATCACCTGCGAGACGGTGATCGGCGTCGTGCCGCCGCCGATCGCAAGCGGCGCGGTAGACGAGCCGAGGGCCGGCGTAAGCCCGTACTCGAAGACATAGCCCGCCTCTGTGTTGCGCGGGTCGATCGTTCCTACTAAGCGTGCCGAGGTATCGGCGACCTGAATCGCGCCGACGTCAGTCACTACCGGCGGTGGGGCGACCGTGGCAAAGACCCCTTCGCTGGAGACCGCCTCGGTCTGTGGCGACAAGCCCTTGTTGGTCACGGCGCGAAAGCGATAGCCCGAGTTGGGGTCGAGGCCGGTAACGGTCTCGGAGACCAGCGCGCCAGTCTCCCCGCCGGCCGTTTTTCCGGAGAAGATCGTGCTCCAGCTTTCGCCGCCGTTCGAGGTGAGCTCCAAGCGCCAGTTAGTCGGCAAGGCGTTTTTGTCGTCGATCGTGAGGCCGATCTTGGCCGTGGTGTCGGTAACTTCGCTCGCCGGAGTAAGCGCTACCGTGGCCTCGGCGAAGTCCTGCGCGGGGCCGAAGACGTGCACTCGGTCATTCCCCGTGCCGTTGTCGGCGATGTAGACCGCGTCGGCGGCCTGGTCGACGACGATCGCTGTGAAATCGGCGCCCGGAATGTCCCGGGCGAATTCATAGAGAAAATCGCCGCTGTCGGTATCGTAGGCAACTGCCTCGTCCGGATGAGCGACGTAAAGGGTGTCGGTACCGGTGTCGATCGCGATCGAGTTGGTCGGGGAGAAGTCGATTTTGATCGCCGTGCCGTACGCGGGCGCCTCAAGCTTCCAGACACCGCCGATGTTTCCCGGGACGTTGGCGTCCGAGGCAACGAACAAGTCGCCGCTTGAGTCGAAAGCGAATCCTTTCTGGCTTGAGATGGAGGAGAGATCGATCGGCGAGCCGAGCGGGTTGCCGAGCGGGTCGAACCGTTTGATCGTGTCGGAGGATCTGTCGACGACGAGGACACTGCCCGCCGAGTCCACCTCGACATCGGTCGTCTCTCCTTTATTCCCCGCAGCAGGAATGCTGAAGGGGAAGTTCCCGCCCAGCGGCGTTCCGTCGGCTTCGAATCCATAAACTTTTCGCTGGCTGTCGTTGAGGAAGTAGATGTTCCCCGCCGAGGCCAGCCCGGTGTCGTCGACAGCGAGGCCCGGGAAGTTTCCGGTGGCGGCGATCGGGATCGGGAAGTTGCCGCCGAGCGGGGCATAGGTTCCAGGGGTCGAGACGTCGAAGCCGTAGATGAACCGGCTGGCGGCAGGATTGCGATTGACGACGTATAGCCTCTTGCCCGCCTGATCGAAGGCGGCCGCCATGGGCCTATCGTTGAGCGTAGTCCCAGCCGTGCCGTCGGAGCCAAAGGAGGCGAGTTTCGGAAAGCGAGTTGTGAACGCCGCCGCATGCGGCACGATCGACAAGAGGACGAGAACGGCCAAGAACAGGCCAATGGCCGAGCTACGTAGAACCTCGGCCAGGGGCCGACTCAATCCCGCGGTCGATGGCTTCGCCTTACGTCTCACGTAGCTCTCTCCTTGTCCTGAGCCCCTCTGCCGGCCGCTTCCTTGGCGACTCCCTTGGGCTCGGTTTCCCTGTTTCCCTGCCCGTCAGAACGGGCGTTGCTGGACTGTAAACAGAGACCTTTTTAATGTCAAGAGTTGCGTTTCTGAAAGAAAGCGCTCTGTTTGGCGCGGCAGGACGCGGAAGGCGCTAACGCGCACTGGAATGCGGCCACGGCCAGGTACCCGCCCGGTATACGGCGCGGCACTCCTACCGTGGCCTGGGCGGGAGCTTCAGCCCCGGCCGGGGCGGTCCGGATAGATCTCGTCGTTCGTGACCAGGGCCCGGTAGGGAGCCTTGGCGGCGGCTTCGATCGCCTCGCCGCCGCCCGCCAGGCGGTCGACGACGGCGAGAACGGCGACGACCTCGAGGCTCTGCTCTCGGACCTGCTCGATCGCCTGCACGGTCGAGCCGCCGCTGGTCACCGTGTCCTCGACGATCAGCACCCGGTCGCCCTCCGATACCGGCCCCTCCACCCAGCGCTGCAGGCCGTGCGCCTTGCGCTCGCCGCGGACGAAGAAGCCGACGAGACCCTCCCCCGCCGGCACCGCGAGCGCGGCGCAGGCGGGGGGGATCGCCGCCGTCGCCGGGCCGCCGACCGCGTCCGCCCCGGCCTCGACCGCTGCCGCCGCGATCAGCTCGCCCGCCGCCCGGAAGCCCGCCGGCCGCAGCAGCGCCCGCCGCGCGTCGACGTAGTACTGCGCCGTCGCCCCGCTCGCTAGCCTCACCTCGCCGACGATCAGCGAGTGCTCCCGCAGCTCAGCGAGGAGAACTCGCCTTGCAGCCTCGAGATCAGCCACGCCTAGAACACATAAATGCTTTCGCCGTACTGGATCCGCTCGTAGACCTCGGGCTGGTCGGCGATGAAGGTGCGCAGGCAGCCGTGGCTGGCGGGGTAGTCGGGCACGGACTCGTAACCGTGCACCGCGTAGCCGCCGTAGAAGTACCAGGAGTAGTACATGCCGTGCGAGTTGTAGCCGGGTTCGGTGCGGTGGAAGCGGTAGTGGCCGGTGACGGTCGGGGTGGCGGAGGTGCCGGAGGAGATCGGGTAGACGTGGGTGACGCGCTTGCCCTTGGCGAAGACCAGGACCTGCTTGTCGAGCGGCGCCTCGACGTGGCGGCCGGCGCCGGGGTGGCGCACGCGGTAGCCGCCGCGACCGGCGAAGACGCGCTTCACCAGGCCCTTGCCGGCGCGCATCGTGCGGCTCATGCCGTTGACTTTGCGGTAGGCGAGCACGCCGCGCGCGGTCTTGCCCTTGAAGCAGCGACCCTTGTTGGCGATGTAGCCGAGCCGGCGCATCGCCCGCTTGAAGCCGACCACAGCCGGGCCGCACTTGCCGGGCCGCAGCGCCGGGAAGCTGACCCGCCAGCTCTTGCGCACCGTGCTGTCGCCGCCCAGCGCCGCCGTCGGCGCGTGCCGGGCGCTGACCGCGTACTTGCCGGCCCGCTCGATCCGAATCCGCGCCCGGAAGACGCCGGCCCCGCGCTTGCCCTTGCGCACCCGCACCGCCTTGCGCTCGATCCGCTTGCCGTTGCGGTAGAAGCTGACCGTGACCTTCTGGTTCGGCGCGAACGGCCGCAGCGTGCCGAAGACCGGCACCGTGCTCATGATCCGCGCCTTGCCGTCGCGCAGCTTGCCCGGCTTGATCTTCACCACGGCGGGCGGCGGGCCGGGGCGGGCCGCGGGCCGCTTGCCGCCGTCCTTCGCTGCTGCGGCGGACGCAGCAGGCGAGAAGACAAGCAGGGCGGCGACGGGCAACGCTCCGAGCAGACGGTGACTCACGCGGCGGATTCTATCCGCGACGCAGGAGCAGACTGGCGATTGCCCCGCCTGGGTCAGGCTAGACTTGCCCAATGGCAGGCAAGGCGAAGACCCCGGAGGCCGATGACTTGCAGATGGCCCGCGCTGCGCGCCTCAGTGCGAGCCGAGACGCCTCGATGAGCGAGCGCCTTGCTCGCCTACATGCCCTCTGCAAGCAGATGACCGCAATAAAAGGCGCGGCCGTACCCCGTTGAGCGAGCTTGACCTCCGCGCGCTGTTCGAGCTGCTGCATGAGCGAGATGTGCGCTTCGTCGTGATCGGTGGTGTAGCGGTCGCCGCGCACGGATACGTCCGCGGAACGGAGGATTTGGACCTGGTCCCCGACCCCGATCCGCAGAACCTGGAACGACTCACCGCCGCGCTGGACGACTTGGAATCCACCCTGCCGACGGTCAGAGGGAGGCGGTTCAGCCCCTCGACTGACGCGGGCGTCATACGGCGGGGCGAGAACCTGCCAGATAGTTGAACGCCACCGCCGGCAACTTCGAGGCGACCCCACCTGTTTCAGCGAGATGGACGCCCAGGAGATGTCCTGGCACATCTCCGACCACTTCCCGCTCTGAGTCGAGTTAGGAAGGGCGCCCGAGAGCGCGTAAGGCACGCGCCCCTCAGAAGATCTCGGCGGCGGTGACGGCTAGGGCATCGCCGGAATCGTCGACCCGCTCGCGCGCGCAGACGGCGAAGCGGGGCTCGGGCGCAATCCGGGGCAATGCCTCGGCCTTCCGCTCCAGCTCGGCACGCAGCGGTGGAGCGCTGACGCGCTTCGCCCACTTGGCCTCGCCGACGAGCACCGCTTCCCGGCTCCGCCCGGCAAGGACCACCGCGTCGATCTCCCCCGGATCCCCCGCGCTTCGCCAGAACGGCCCCACGGCGACGACCCCCTCTCCCAGCTCCCCGGCGGCCGCGAGCCTGCGCAGGTGCTGCCGGAACGCCTCCTCCCAGGGGCCACCCATGTGGTCGTCGAGCGACTCGAGCAGGACCGGCAGGATGCTCTCGCCGAGACCGCGCTCGATTTCAGGCCGGTGGCGATCGAGCACGCCGAGCCAGAAGGCGAGGAAATTATCGGCGATGCGATAGACACGGCGTCGCGTCCGCCTGCCCGACTCGGTCACCGGCACCACCCGCTCCACCAGCCGCAGGGCGACGAGCCGGTCCAGCGTGCGGCCGGGATCGGCGTGCACCACCTGCTCGATCTCGTTGAAGCGGGTGCGCCCGGTGGCGATCGCGTAAAGCACCTGCCGAGCCAGCTCGCCGCCCTCGCCCTCGGTGGCGAGCACCAGCTGCCCCTCGGTGAGCAGCTGGCCGCCCGGCGTGCAGGCGAGACGAGCCAGGTTGGCGCGCACCGAGTCGCCCTGGTTCCACCACCGCAGGTACAGCGGCGTGCCGCCCACTAGGCCCCAAACGAGAGCCCGCCGGGCGGGACTGAGGGCGGGCAGCATCTCCGCCGCCTCGTGCGGCCGGAACGGGTGCAGCAGCAGCGCCAGGTCGAGCCGTCCGTAGAGCGGCGCGCGCTCCTCCTGCATCGCCTCCATCGTCCGCACCGCGGAACCGCAGAGCAGCAGCTTCAGCTTGGTTCGGGCGCGCAGGCGGTCCCAGGCGGCGCGGATCAGGCTCGGCAGCTCGGGCGAGGTCTGCGTCAACGCCGGCATCTCGTCGAGGACGAGGAGAAGCGGACGGTTGTCGGCCGCTCCGGCGAGCGTTTCCAGCGCGTCGTCCCAGTCGACGAACGGCCGGGCGGCGAGGTCGCGCATCCCCTCGCCGAGAAGCGGCGTGGCGGCACGGCTGAGCGCCGCCAGCTCCGCCTCCGCCGGCCTGCCGCCGCCGGTGTGGAAGACGGTCGGGCGCTCGCCGGCGAAGTGCTGGATCAGGGCGGTCTTGCCGACGCGCCGCCTTCCCCAGACGATCCCGAGGGCCGCTCCTGGCTGGGCCCACCACTCCTCGAGCTGCGCCAGCTCGTCGGTCCGGTTGACGAACATGTCGGTGGAGCTTACCGACATTGGGTGTCGGCGACATTGGGTGTCGGCGACATGAAATGTCCGTTACGTCGGTCAGCCGCCCTTGGCGATCTTCGCCGCTTCCTCGCTGCCCAGGTAGGGCGTCAGGGTGAACTCGACCAGGTCGGGGAGGAGCTCCTCGAGGTCCTCGGTCTTGCCGGCGATGATGCGGCGCGAGATCAGCGAGACCATGCCGCCGACCAGGGCTTCCTCGGTGGTCGGCGAGAGGCGCGAGAGGACCTCGGGCGAGCGGCCCTCGCGGCCCTGCTTGAAGTAGGGGACGAAGCTCTGGATCGCGGCGTCGTAGCGCTCGACCACGGCCGGGCCGGCGACCAGCGCCTCGACCATGCAGAGGCGCGCCAGGTTGGGCTCGGCGGCGAGGAACTCGAGCATCGCGTCGATCCCCGCCTTGATCGCCTGCGGCCACTCCTCGCTCTCCTCGAAGGCGGCGGTGACCCGCTCCTGCAGCTCGGCCATCACCGTGTCGTAGGCGGCGACGAAGCACTCGTCCTTGCTCGAGAAGTGCTCGTAGAAGGTGCGGCGGGAGACGGCGGCGGCGCGGGTGATGTGGGCGATCGTCGTCCCCGAGTAGCCGTCCTCGGCGACCGCCTCGGCGATCCCGGCGATCAGCCGCTCGCGCTGGTTGTGGGTGACGAACTCGCGCGGCAGGCCGTGCCGGCCCGGCGGTAGGCGCGCCAGCTCGGGCGGGTAGTCCTCGGGCGCCGGGGCCCCCGATTTCCGCTGCGATTTGTCGGCGCGCTTCTTGGCGATAACGCGACCATATCGCTCCCGCGTACCGGAATCGCGGTCGAGCTCCGCCATCGCCGCCTCGACACCCAAATACGGCATCACCGCGGCGGACATCAACTGCGGCACCAGGTCGGGCAGCTCCTCCACCGCGCCGCGCACGACGCGCGAGTAGATCTGGCCGTAGGCGGAGCCGGCGAGTGCCTCGGCGGTGGTGTGCGGCACCGCTTCGGGGTCCTCCATCTGCTGGCGGCCGGCGTCGATCAGCGAGGCGATCACCCGCATCGTCATGTCGCGCCGCGCCCGGGCGGCGTCGCCGGCGGCCAGCACCTCGACCCCGAAGGAGGCGCGGCTGGGATCGTGGCTCAGTCCCTCGATCACCTGGTAGGCGACGGCGCGCAGCTTGTCGGGCCACTCCTCGCGGCTTTCGTAGGCGCTCACCATCTCCTCCAGGCACTCTTCGTTCAGCTCCTGCCAGGCGGAGAGGAAGCAGTCGTACTTGCCGCGGAAGTGGCGGTCGAAGGCGGGGCGGTCGAGCTCGGCCCGTTCCAGCACCAGTTCGATCGTCGTCTCGCCGTAGCCGCGCTCGGCGGCGACCTCGATCAAGGCCGCGACGATCCGGTCGCGCTCGGAGGCGGCGGCGCGCTCGCGAGTCTCGGTGTCGAGCACTAGCGCATGGGACCCCCGATCCCTGCCCTGGCTTTCAGCCGCTCTGCGGGGAAGTGGCTTCGGCGGCGGTCCGCTTGGCGGCCTCGGCGCCGACGTACGGGGTGAGGGAGAACTCGACCAGCTCCGGCAGCAGCTGCTCGATCTCCTCCACCTGGCCCATCACGATGCGCTGGTAGATGATCCAGAAGATCCCGCCGACGATCGTCTCCTCCAGGGTGCCCGGCAGGCCCTCGCCGTTCGGCGCGACCTTGCGGCCCATGCGGAAGAGCGGCACGAAGGCCTGGATCGAGCGTTCGTAGCGCTCGACCGCGGCCGGCCCGGCGGAGAGCGCCTCGACGATGCAGGTGCGGGCCAGCGCCGGCTCGGTGGCGACGTAGTGGAGGAAGGCGCCGAGCCCGGCGTTGACCCGCTCGGGCCAGCTGTCGACCCGGCTGGCGGCGTCGACGACGCGGCGCAGCGCCTCCTTGACCGCGAACTCCGAGGCGGCGAGGAAGCAGTCTTCCTTGGAGGAGAAGTTCTCGTAGAAGGTGTTGCGGGCGATCCCCGCGCGGCGCACGATGTCGGCGACCGTGACCGCGCGGTAGCCTTTCTCGACCGTCTCCTCGGCCAGCGCAGCGATGATCCTGGCGCGCTGGTGCTGGGCGATGAACTCGCGTGGAAGAGGGTGCCGTCCGGGGGGCATTCTGGTTGCCTGGGGGACACGCTCAGCCACGAAATCCAGGCTACTCGCCACCCCGCGAGATTCAAGCTGGACGAATGGGCGATATACCGCTACAGTACCGGAGTCCAGACAACCTGTTCCCTGGATCGAGAAGGAGGGGTTGACGATGGGGAAGCAGGCCGCAACCAAGGTCCAGGCAGGGGCTGAGGGGACCGGCAGGACCAGAGAGGTGGAGGCCCCATCTCACGTCCCCACGCTCCAGCTCGTGGACTCTTCGAAGCGACAGCGGATCCTCGACGGGATGCTCGAGGCGGTCGGCGCCGAGGGCTACGACGCGACGTCCGTACGCACGGTTCTCGACCGCACCGGCCTCTACCGGCAGGCCTTCTACGACGAGTTCCCCGACAAGGACGCCTGCTACCTGGCGGCGCTGGAGATGGGGATCGGGCGGCTGGAAGCCGTGGTGGCGCGCGGCGCGGCGAGCGAGGAGGGCTGGCGGGGGAAGCTGCGGGCCGGCCTGGGCGCCCTGCTCGATTACCTGGACGCCGAGCCGGACGCCGGCCGCGGAGTGGTCGTCGAGGTCCACGCCGCCGGCCCGGAGGCGCTGAAACTTCGGGCCGAAGCGATGAAAAGGGCGTCCGATTTCATCGATTTGGCGCGGACCGAGGCGGGCGAGGCGGAGGCGCCGCCGCGGATCGCAGCCGAGGGCGTCGTCAGCGGCATCCACGCGATCGTCCACTCGCGGCTCTCCACCGGGGCAACGGAGGGCTTCCGTGGCCTGCTGCCCGAGTTCATGTACTTCGCCGTGCTGCCCTACTTCGGCGCCGCCGCGGCCAACGAGGAGATGCAGGCGGCCCGAGCCTAGCGGCGCAGGGGTTGGACAGGCCGGGAATCCTGCCCTACATTGGACGGGATGGATTCGTCATCCACCTCGAATCCTGGAGCACCGTCTCGCGAAGGACTGCCGCGCGCATACGTGGTCCGCTCCGAGCGCGAGCGCCTGCTGGAGGCGATGGTGAGGATCGCGGCGGCGAAGGGTTACGAGGCGGCGACGGTCGACGACGTGGTCGAGTACGCGGACGTCCCGCGCGACGTCTTCTACGACCACTTCGAGGACAAGACCGAGTGCTTCCTCGAGGCATACGACGCGGTCTTCGACGTATTGCTCGCCCACGTCACGGCCGGCTTCGAGGCGGCCTCCGGCGAACCCTGGCCCGAGCAGATCGCGGCCGGCCTGCGCTCGCTGGTCGAGCTGCTCGCCCAGGAGGCCGACATCGCCCGCCTGGCGATGGTCGAGGTGACCGCCGCCGGCGACGACGCGCGGGGGCGCTACCGGGCGATGCTGAGCCGCTTCACGCCCTTCCTCGAGGAGGGGCGCGTCTACTCCGGCCAGGGCGACGAGCTGCCCGCCGACACGGCCCGCTTCGCGGTCGGCGGCGCCACCTCCATGATCTTCGACGAGGTGCGGGCGGGCCGCGGGCCCGAGCTGAAGCGGATCCTGCCCGACCTGGTTTTCGCCGTGCTGATGCCTTATCTCGGGCCGGAGGCGGCCGAAGACGAGATGCGGCGGGTCGTCAAGGGGGAGGGTTAGACGCCCTGCCCATGACGACCCTCTCCTGAGGCGAAGCGGGCTGCTCCTTTGACGGCGACCTCGAGGGTCTCCATGCCTAGCTTGCGCTCCAGGTCGAGGCCGTCGGCTAGCGGCTTGCCGAAGCCTTCGATCGCGCCGCGGCGGTCGGCGAGCATGGTGGGCTGGGGGAAGCTGGCGATCTTCTCGGCTAGGGCCAGGGCGCAGTCGAGGTGTTGGCCGGGGGCGACTAGCTCGTTGACTAGACCGATGCGGTGGGCCTCCTCGGCCTCGACCGGGCGGCCGGTGAGGATCAGCTCGAGGGCGCGGCCCATGCCGACGACGCGGGGCAAGCGCTGGGTGCCGCCGTCCAGCAGCGGCACTCCCCAGCGGCGCTCGAAGAGGCCGAAGGTGGTCTGCGGCGTGGCGATCCGCAGGTCGCACCAGAGCGCCAGCTCGACCCCGCCGGCCAGGCACCAGCCGTCGACCGCGGCGATCGCCGGCTTCGACGGGGTGAGGCGGGTCGGGCCCATCGGCCCGTCGGGATGGCTGACGTCGAGGTTCATCGCCTTCAGGTCGGCGCCGGCGCAGAAGGCCTCGCCGCCGGCCCCGGTGAGGACGAGCACCCGCGCCCCCTCGTCGGCCTCGAAGTCGCGCAGCCCCTGACGGAAGAGCTCCGCCGCCGCCGCGTCGATCGCGTTGCGCCGCTCCGGGCGGTCGATCGTCAACACCGCCGCCGCCCCCACCCGCTCGTACCGCAGCTCCTCGCCCATTGGCAAAGGAGAGTATGGGAGTGGCGGGCTAGTTGCCGGTAATTGACGGGATCCCGGCAACGCCGACTCCCAGATGCGCCCCGCTGCGCGAGGTCAGAAGGAGGGCAGGCGCTCCAATGACCAGCGGCCACGCTAGAGGCGCTTCCGGACGCGAAAAGGACCGGAACGCAAAACGCGACTGAGGGCGACGCTTTAAGCCTGCCCGCGCGTAGCCTTCGCGCGTAGAAGCTCTCTGCGCCACCTTCAAGACGGTGTCCCGCTGGCTTCCGCGGGGCCTGTCTTTCCCAGTCGCAGGAGCAACCTAGCCGGGCGGTCTCACCGCGTCTAGGGGTGCGGCGGCAACGTTCCCGCAATCTGCGGCGAAATCACCGCGCAGGCGGGCGCCGTTACCCTCCCCGCATGCGAATCGACGACATATTGGATGCCAAGCGGCCGGTCTTCTCGGTCGAGCTCTTCCCGCCGAAGACGGAGGAGGCGACCGAGCAGCTCTACGCGACGGCGCGCTCGCTGCGCGAGCTGGAGCCCGACTTCGTCTCGGTCACCTACGGCGCCGGCGGCTCGACCCGCGACGGCACGGCCGAGATCACGCGGGCGCTGAAGGGCGATCTGGGCCTGGAGACGATGGCCCACCTGAGCTGCGTCGGCGAGACCACAGGGCCTGGCGGCGACGCTGGAGCGGATCGACGCGGCGGGGATCGAGAACGTCTTCGCCCTGCGCGGCGACCCGCCGCGCGGCCAGCCGGACTTCGTCCAGCCCGAGGGCGGCCTGGGCAGCGCCACCGAGCTGGCCGCGTTCATCTCCTCGCGCTGGGACTTCTCGATCGGCGGCGCCTGCTTCCCCGAGGTCCACCCGGAGGCGCCCGACCTCGACACCGACCTCGAGTACCTGAAGACCAAGGTCGAGTCCAGCGCCTCCTTCCTGATCACGCAGCTCTTCTTCGACAACCAGGTCTACTTCGACTTCGTCGCCGCGGCGCGCGAGAAGGGCATCGACGTGCCGATCCTCGCCGGGGTGATCCCGGTGGCGAGCTTCGCGCAGACGAAGCGGATCTGCGAGCTCTGCGACGCGACGATCCCGGCGCGGCTGGAAGCGGCCTTCGCGGCGGCCGGCGGTGACGAGCGGGCCGAGTTCGAGCTGGGGGTCGCCTACGCCGCCCAGCAATGCGCCGAGCTGCTGATCGCCGGCGCGCCCGGCATCCACTTCTACGCCCTCAACCGGGCGCCGGCGACGCGAGCGGTGCTGGGGGCGCTGCGTGCCTCGCGGCCCTGGGAGCGGACCCGCGGCACGCCGGCCGACCCGGTCGGCGAGGCCCGATGATCTAGCTCTCTAGACTGATTGGCCGGCAATGGCCGAGTTCAGCTTCAACGGAAACAGGATCGGCTTCGACGAGTACGGCGAGGGCGAGCGGGCGATCGTCCTCGTCCACGGGCTGCTGATGAACCGCCGCATGTTCGAGCGGCTGGGGCCGGCGCTGGCGCGGCGCGGCAACCGGGTGATCTGCGTCGACCTGCTCGGCCACGGCCGCTCCGACCAGCCCGAGGACCTGCGCCTCTACTCGATGCCGCTCTTCGCCGAGCAGGTGGTGGCGCTGCTCGACCACCTGGGGATAGAGCGGGCGGTGGTCGGCGGCACCTCGCTCGGCGCCAACGTCGGCCTGGAGCTGGCAGTGCGCCACCCGGACCGGGTCAAGGCCCTCTTCATCGAGATGCCGGTGCTCGACAACGCCCTTCCCGCCGTGGTCGCCGTCTTCGGCCCGATGCTGCTGGGCCTGCGGCTCGGCCGGCCCGTATTCGAGGCGGT